>Ga0182749_1001318_pt1 | contig 19824 bp, 7 predicted proteins | sample eDN3rd37CKraftMG_FD_128875 | JGI IMG/M metagenome (GOLD analysis project Ga0182749, IMG submission 128875) | Enriched Miracle-Growth compost microbial communities from Emeryville, California, USA - eDNA 3rd pass 37_C Kraft MG (version 2) (version 2) ...
AAGACGGCATGCTCGAGGACATGGGGATGGCAGCGCCCGAAGCGAGCAGCCGTCGCCCGCGCCGGTCGACCGCTCATCAGCGCAACGCACACCGCCACCGCCAGCGGGGCCGGGCGAAGAAGGCCCACACGCCCGCTCGCACCTGAACATCGCCGGCGCGCAACACAATCACACCAGCACGAAGGTCGGCGTCAGCCTGCCCGGAAACGGGAACTGACGCCGACCTTCGTCGTTTCCGCTGGTCGAACGGTGGTGGAGCGGGAGTCAAACTCGCGGAATCACCCGAACACGACGCGAAGGCCGCCTGAGATCAGGCGGCCTTCTTCGTCTTTCGGAGTTCCGCGTTTGAGGTCACACCCGTTCCGCGTACATCCCGTGGCGGGTTGTACGCGGAACTCGTTTCGCCGCGTGATTCCGCGCGTGTAGGTCAGGCTTTGGGAGCGTAATCCTCTGCGAAGCCCGCGGTAATCCTCTGCTCTGTCCTCCACGCCAGTCCCGAGTCAGCGGCGAGGGTGCAGGACCGCGCGTCGGTGCGTCTATCGAGTCCTTGGGTAGTCAGTCCCAGGACTCGTCATTGGACGGAGTGTCGCCGTTGAACCACTCGTTGTCCGGAGTGGTGGCAGTGAAACCGGCGTCTTCGGAGGCGCTGACCGCCTCGTCGAGCTGGTCCAGATCCCCCTCGAAGTAGTCGATGTGATCGATGATGTTGCGGCCGTGAGCAAGGACCGCCGAGAGGCTCGCCTTGCTGGAGTATCAGAAGTGACTGCGACCCTTCTGGTGTCTCAACTCGGGGCCGTGCTCAGGCACGAGTTGCGGGCGTTGCCCGAGCGGGGAAGTGCTGGAAGAAGGACAGCCGACAGGGCGGCTGTCTTGGCTCGGCAGCTCGCAAACATCATTTCCCCAACAGCTCCGACGGGCTTCCCGCCCAGGTGACAACCAACTCATCCCGCGCGCGCGACGCCGCCACATATAGGAGCGACCGCTCACGTAGCAGGGCATCCTCAAGGTCGCTCCCGGTGAGCCCCTGCAGCGCGAGCGGGAGTGGAATCGAGCCATCTGACACGTCGAAGAGAACGACGCGCGAGAACTCGAGGCCCTTGGCGCTGTGCATCGTCACGAGCTGCGGAGTGCCCGGCTTCGCGGCCTCGCCATACATGGCAGTCGCGATTCCGCGATCATCCAACTGTCGTTGGAGTCGCTTGAGCGACAGAGTCGTCCGCCCCAGGATCGCGATCGAGTCCCCAACGCCAGCCGACTTCCACTCCGCGATCGTCTGAGCTACGGCATCCGTCTGTTCCCAGACGTGAGCGCTCGACATTACGCGTGGAACCGGGCCCCGGCGTGCCGACCGATAGCCGTGGCTCGCCTCCGTCTCCTCGGCAGTGTCGATGTACTGGGCGTCCTCGAGCACCCCCAGCGCGTAGAGCAGGTTTTCCTGTGTGGTCCGATAGTTCAGCGTGAGTCGGCGCGACCGTCCCACAACCTTGATGCCATAGCGCGCGAGCACGATGCGATGGCCGTAGATGCGCTGGTGCACGTCCTCTGCGATGAAGATGTCGTTGGGTGCCGTGGGCGCGAGCGCGCGCACAAGCTGCCAGTGCAGCGGACTCAGGTCCTGACCTTCATCGACCAACACGTGATCCGCGGGCCTCAACTCTTCGCGAGCCTCTAGGAAAGCAGAAGCCATCGCCGACAGCTCCGCCCATGTCAGGCGTCGCGCACTTGCAGCGTTTGTCCGATAGGCCTCGACTGCCGCCCACACGGCGGCCCTTCGTCCACGGTCGAGCGCCACGCCACGACCGGGGCGTCGAGCTTCGAGGTATTCTGCGAGATTCCGCACTCTCTGCGGAAGGATCACCTGCAGGTACTCGGACTCGAGGAAGGAGGGGTTGGAGATCTCGATTGGCGCCGACCCGAGCACGGACGCCGCGGCATCCCACCCTTGACTGTTCGAGACCATGGAGACGCGCTCGCGAGTGGGGGCGCCGAAGACTGCCTCACCGGCGACGGACCAAAACTCGCTTCCTGCTCGGTCCCGAACGGATGCCGCGATCGCGTCGATCCCGGTCACATGAACGCCCTCCACACCGAGGGTGGACACCTGGGCAATGGTGCTATCGAGCCGATCCAGGTCGCGCTTAAGCATCCCCGCGAGAGCCTTCGTGAAGGTCGTGAGGATGATGCGGGCGTGAGGATCCGTCTGAGCGAGGCGACGGGTGCGGTGAAGAAGAACGACAGTCTTTCCCGTACCCGCGCCGCCGGTGAGTCGGAATGGGCCGTTGTAGTCGCGCGCGACGTACTGCGCCTGCTCAGGATGCAGGAAGACGCGCCACGCGCCGAAATCTCCTTCATCGAGGATGCGGCGTAGTTCTTCGTCGTCGTTCACGAGAGCGAACTGCATCCGACTCGCCGGGCGCTTGAGCGCGTCAATTAGGGCGGCGTCGTCATCGCCGACAGTGGTCGGCTGTTCGCTCGTCTTCTGGTCGTCTCGCTCCGGCTCCACCTCGTCGAAGCCCAGGTCGGCCCGGATCTTGGAGATCGTGTCCCCCACCGCCATGCCAAGTATCGCCAGACGTTGCCACTCGTTCTCGAAACCGTCCGCGAGAGCGGCCAGTGCCTCCTCGGATTCGGCTGCGTAGAGGCGCTCAGCGTCCGCCTTCTCAAAGCCGAGCCCGTCGACGAGATCAGCGATCGGGTATCCGTGATCGCCCAGGTACGTCACCTTCTTGGGCGCGGGAGAGGCGTAGGCGGGTGTCGACGTCGGTCCGACTTCGGGCGTCGTCGCGTCGATGATCTCAGCGACGTGCGTGACCGGGTTCGTCCGCAGCACCCGGGTTCGCGCGCGTTCGATTGCCTCGTCATGCTCGTAGGTTCCTGCATAGACGTATGTGCGCTCTCCGGCGTGATCGAGGCAGAAGAGCACCGCACGCCAGGAGTCGTCGACGCGCCCAGTTCGCGCGCGGGGGTCCTTCTGCTGCTCGAGCTTCTTGATGCGCAGGCCATAGGCGCTGTCGTCCTCGCGAAGCTTCATCAGGAAGGCGAGTACCTTCGCCTGCACGCTCTTGTCGAGCTTGTTGTCGTCCGTCTTGGAGAGTGTGACTTCGGGCACTTCGTCGGCTGTCCTTTATGGTGCGATCGGATCTCAGGAGATGTAGTCGTCCCAGAGGTTGCGAAGTCGCGCGTTGGCGTCGGCGGGCACCCGATTGCCCGACTGGAACTGGTACCGCCAGGCGACCTCGGGGACCTCGCGCTCGAGCTCGTCGCGGCTGAGGATGTCCTCCTCGTTCACGAGCACATCAAACTCGACGTCGACATACCGAGAGGTCTCATCCGGCCGCGCGAAGTGAGCGTCTTCGAATGGCTCTGACGCCACAACCCCGTGTCCGAGGATGCCGTAGGGACCGCCCTGCCGGAGAAGCCACGCGTCCGCGCCCGGCGCCAGATCGCGCCGATTGCCGACGGACCATCGGGTCTTGTACGTCGCCCCCGTCATCAACATGTTGACGACGCCCTCGTATGTCTCGTCCCAGCCGTCCCAGAGGGACCGGTTCCAGCCCAGAATGACGCCCTCGCGTTCGGACCCTTCGCTTCGCGGCTCGGACAGGGGAACTGGTTCACCAGCTGCGACGCGCCTTCCCGAGTCAGTGAGAATCCAGACGCCTCGCTTCGGATCTGGGCCCTCCTTGGCCGGGAAGAGAAGACCTCGCTCCACCAGCTTGAGTCGCGCGAAACGAACTTTGCTCTCCCACCGGAGTTCGCCGGTGGGAACCCTGGACTCGCGGTCATCGCGTGTCAATTCCGGGAATGCATCTGCAAGCGGCTCGTACGACTGGGGGCCATGGATGCGGCCGCCGGGCTGCCGAGCGATGTACTTCAGCAGCTCCTCAGCGATGCGACCATCATGCGGGAACGCCATAGGCAGTCCTTTCAACCATGGCCTCAAGCGGCATCGACGCCCAGTCGACAGCGCGCGCGATCGACGCGAGCATCTCGCCCGGTGACAGCGACAGGTTCAGGGGCCACTCACGGATCGTCACCGGCGAGTTCACTACGCGGCGATCCACGGGCTCGCCGCCTTGGGCGTAGACGAGCACCGCGCGGTCGAGCCCAACCGTCGTGCAGTAAGCGAGCATCTGGTAAAAGTCGGCGTTCGGGTAGCGGCCGTCGCCGGCGGTTGCTTTGTACTTCGCGTCATAGACCATCACGGGCGCGGCACCGTCGTACTCCAGCAGGTCAATCGCCATCGGCACCCGACTGACCCCGTCGCGCCGGACCTCGTCGAAGTACCAGCGCTTCTGCGGCGTGGCGCGACGGCCCCGCGCGGCAATGGCCTCACGAAGTGCCACCGTGACGAAGTCTTCGAACACCTTCCACATCGACACGACGAACGCAGCGATCTCAACGCCGTCATCGCCAGCCTGCGCGGCTGTGTTGCGCAGCACGAGTTCAGCAAGCCGCAGCGCTGGCACGTAGCGCGCGTTCAGCCGGGTCGGTCGCCAGGTCGGCAGTGGCGCACCTCGACGGAGCACGGCGACGCCGTCGAGCCGGTTGTCGAGATGCGACAGTCGCGCCGCGACATCCGGTCGCAGGCGGGGAACAGCCCGCATCCGCCGCAGGGCGGTGCGCAGGATGCGGTTCTCGGCAACGTCGGTCATGTACTCGTCGTAGGCGATCTCTGTCGGCGAAATCTGGCCGGGATGCCGCCGCAATTGATCGGCGACACGGATGCGTCCGCGCACCACGATCGACGACTCCTCAACCGTGCGATACCCCTGCAGTATTCCCCCGAGCAATGCTCGCTCGCAGAGCCGTGCGAGCGCTTCCGCGAGCGCAGGCCACAGCTCGTCGTATGCCTCGGCGTCGACAGCCTCGGGCCGGAAGCCTGGATCAGCGGCGTAACCCAACATGAAGATGAGGTGAGCGAGCTTGACCTTCTCCTTCGGCCACACCTCGACCTGGAGATCACCGACGCGCACCGCGCCAACCCGGCCACTCGGCTGCAGCACCGCCGAACCCGGCCCCGCCGGCACGACGTTCACGAGCCGTGAGCCGTGAAGCGCGCGCGACTGCGCTTCCGAGAGTCGGGCCGCGAACGGCTCGAACGACTCGGTCAGCGTCAGTCTGCGCACGTCGGTCACGAGTCGGCCGACTCCTCGTCTCCGGCAGTCTCCTCAACCGAGACGACGACATCGGGCTCCAAGAGGGCGTCTACTGGGCCGATGGGCGAATCGCTCAGTCGCGCAAGCAGCGCGTCGAGCCCGAACTGTGCGCGAATCTGTTCGGGGGTGCGGGCGCCGTAGAAGTGGTCATCGAGGAGTGGCAGGATGTCGTACTTCCAGATGCGCTCCAGCCCTGAATGCTCGCGCGCCGAGTGCTTCATGAGGTACGACGGCCCGATCTGCAGATCGCGTTCGTCGATACCGGCATTCAGCGCATCCAACAGCCGGGCGCGACGGTCGTCGCTACCCTGCGCCGCCAGGTACGCAGAAAGTACGCCCGACACGGGATCGACCGACGGGTGCAGTTCGACAAAGGGGAACCGGCGACGGATAGCGGCATCCACCATCGAGATCGAACGGTCCAGCGTGTTCATCGTGCCGATGATGAACAGGTTCTTCGGCAGGCGGAAGTCACTGTCGCGCGAGTACTGCAGGCTGATCGACTGATCGCGGTACTCGAGCAGGTAGTACAGCTCGCCGAAGACCTTCGCGAGGTTCGCGCGGTTCATCTCATCGATGACGAGAACGTACGGGCGGGATTCGTTTCCCGGCGTCGTCGCCTCGGCGACAAGCGTGCGCAGCGGCCCGGGCACAACCTGATAAGTGACGTTGCCGTCCTCGACCGTCGGCCGCAGCCCTTCGAAGAAGTCTTCGTATGCGTACGAGGGGTGGAACTGCACGGTGCGCAGGTGGTTCGTGTCGCTGCCCACGATGTGCCGGCCGAGCGCCTCGGCGACGAACGTCTTACCCGTGCCGGGCGGCCCGTAGAACACGAGCTGGCGCCGGTCGCCGAGCACGTCCATCCACTCCTGTAGCACGTCACGCGGCATGTGCAGCGACGCCCCGAGATCGTCCGTGGCGGGCGGAATGCTGACAGCGGCCGGGATGCGAGCGGTGTCGTCGTCCAGCGCCACAACGTCATCGTCGACAGGGTGGTCGGTGAGCCGCTCCACGAGCATGGTGAGCGCGTCGAGACCCGCGGTCAGCTCGACGACGTCACCCTGCTTGTCGAGCATGCCGGGCACGGGTTCGGGCAGCTCCGCCTTCGCGAGCAGCTCAGGGAGCCACTCGACCGTCCGGCGCAGGCGCGATCCTTCGGTGTCGCTCCAGGACGGGTCGCCGGAGACATACCCGATCTGCGCATGATCCCCGACAAGGGTGAGCAGGATGTCGTCCGGGGCCATGCGAAGAATGAACGCCTGGTCGGCCTGGGTCAGCTGCAGCCGCTGCGCGTAATCGAGGTGTGTGTACCCGGCGTCGACGGCACTGCGAATGGAAGCCTCGGTGGCGGTCTCGAGCTCGAGCCGGAGGTTCGTCGCCGGGAGCGACACGAACTCGTCGTCCCGCCAGGTGTCAGCGAGCTGCGCACCGCCTTGGCCCGTGCGCACCAGCCAGGCGCGGCGCCCCTCGGCAGGCTTGCGAGGCGCGGCGAGACCGCTCCATGCGCTCAGGTAGGGCTCGGCATACCAGTCAACGCGGGGCTGCCCGGGCTCTTGGACGGCCTCACGGATCCTCCAGAGGTCGTGGTCAAGGTCTCCGTCGCCGTCGTCCCCGGACGGCTCGAGGTGGTGCGCGAACGCGGCCCGGATGCGCTGACGGTCAGCCTCCTTGACGACACTGTCGAAGTACCCGGGCCACACCAGCGCAAGCAGCGAGGTCCGCATCGCGGGCTCCCACCCGCCCTGAACCCTGTCAGTGAGGTCTCTGAACGCCCACGGATCACGCAAGGCCCGCTGGCGTTCCTCGAAGGAGGACGCCCACCACTCTTCGATGAACTGGGTGAGCCAGACGACCTGCTGCCAGATGCGGATATTGAAGCCGGCTCCGCCATGAAACGTTCCGCCCGCCCCCAACGCCGAATCGATCGATACGGGCAGGTGCAGCGGGGGGTTCACCCACGAGAGCACGGTGTTCACCCGGGTGCGCTTGGTCTCGGGCGTGATGTTACTCAGGGGCAGTACCTGAACGCACAGCAACTCGGCGGCGAGAACGATCACGGTGTTCGGTGCCCCCCTGAGCTGATCCCGCAGTTTGCTCAGGAATTTACGCGGCCCTTCGTCAGCATTATCGCCGGTGATCAGGTCACGCAGCGTCCGAGCCGCCTCGGCCGTCCAGGTCGCCTCGGTTCCCAGAATCGGCGATGGCTCTCCGCGGAGCGCCGGGCCGAGGATGAGCCAGGCAGCCTCGTCCACCGCGGGGTTCGCCCCGCTGCCGCGCTCGAACAGATCCTCGTCAGGCATCGGTCGTCCTTTCGGGATGCCGCGGGCCGAAGCCTGGCGCGGGGTCGAGCGTCGATACGAACTCGGTGCCGGTGTCGAGGCACTCCTGCATCCTGTCGTAATTCTCGAGAATCAGCCGTTTCGTACGGTACTCCCCGAACTCGGCTTCATCCTTTCGCTTGACGATGGGGAAGGTATCCATGATGTAGTCCACATCGTCGCGAGCGATGCGGTAGAGGCAGAACATCGACGCATCCAATTCCGCCCGGATAACCTGACGCCGCGACTCGTCCCAGACGAAGGGCGGCCCCTGGACTTCGCACGCCGCACCCAAGGCACGCATGTTGTAGGACGAGTACATCAGTTCGCCAGCTCGCGCGAGGTACCACGCGCGCCCGACGCGGATCCCCGAGAGCGCTGTGTCAGCTTGCTCGGGGCCCGGCACAGCGAGCTGTTGGAAGAGGTTGAACGTGAAGTTCGTGCCTCCAACCTTCTGCCTCGCGACAAAGTCGGATGCGAACGAGTTCAAGATCGTCGTGAGTTCCACGGATCGGTCACAGAAGAGAAGTGGCTCGGAATGCCCGACCGCCGCCAGAGGGAACACCGACGAGATCGTGGTGCGCTCGTTCGTCGCGTTCGTGATGTTCCGCCACCCCGCAAGGTATCGAGCTTCTCGAGTTTGGCGGGCGACGTCTCTCTCATCGAGCCAATAGCGGGGCAGCGGGCAGAACCCCGGATCTCCCTTCTCCTGCATGGTCACGTCTCGAGATTCTGCGCCGTCGTATGTGGCCCAGCGATGATCGAATTGGTGGAGCATCTTTGCCTCGTAAAGCGGAAGCATGCGACCGTCGCCTCGTTCGAAGACGTTGCCCCGCAGTGTCCATCCATCGGTCTCAAGTTCGGTCCGGGTGCGAAACAGAGCCGAGTCACCTGACATGTGGAACATCGTGGTGAACGAGACGCCCCAGGGGTTGCCGTTAACGGGATCGTTCTCGTTGATGAGCACGGGCACGCGGCGGTAGATGCCGAGAGTGATCTCGGCATCGCGGCGGGTGCGGAAGATCGGCACCGTGCCCGTGTTGGGGTTGAGGAGCGTGATCTCTTCGGGCGTGAGCGTGAAACGGGATGCCTCGATCTGCAACGGGTCGTTCAGGAAGAACGCGAACTGCGCCGCCGGGGTGACGACGGCACGTCCGCTCGTGCTGAGGATGCAGAACTTGAAGCTCCGATGCACGCCGTCGAAGATCGGGTTCGAGTTCTCGAAGTCGTAGAGCGCACCGAGCGACCCGCTCTCGACGAGATCCTTGAAAAAGAACTGCGTGGTGGCATCCGTCGCGATACCAGTCGGCACGATCACGCCGGATCGCCCCTCGGGGGCTGTCATGCTGCGGAACAGCTCCGCGAACACCGCATAGGTGTTCACATCGCCGCGCCCGTTGAGGGGATACCGCCCCGATAGGCGCAAGTACGCGCTCATGCCTTCGGCCCGTCGCCGTTCGGCGAGGAACTCGTCGTAGAGACGCAGGTCGGCGTCGCTGCCCTGACGAAGCTTTCCGATCAGGCGCTTGCGCGCCGCCGCGTTCGGGGCTTTGGCGATGTCTTCGTCTCGCGCGGCGAAGAACTCCTGCTCCTGCAGCTTCACGCGCTCCCACGGCGGGTTGCCGAGCATGCATGTGAAGCCGCCCGTCCAACCCTCGGGCCCGAGCCCGTCACCGGCGGTGGCACCGAAGACCTCGGGGAACTCCAGGTGCCAGTGGAAGAACCGGTACTCGCTGGCGAGTCGGTCCACGCCGTCCACGGTTTCGGGGTACTGCACCGCAGCGTCGTCGTCGAGCATCGCGCGGACGACGGCGGTGGTCGGCGGCAGCGCGGTTCCGTCGTGCAGGGGCCAGACGAAGGCGGCGGCCCAGGCATCCGCTTGGCGCTTGAGGGCCTGGCGGGCGTCGGACGTGAGATACGCGTCCCACGCTTCACCCCGGGCGCGGATGTCGTCGAGATCGTCGCTCGGGGCGAGAAGCGACGCGCGCTCGCGCCGGTTCGCAGCTGCCAGCGCGTCGGGATCGGCCCACGACAGCAGGCCCTGACCGGTCGCCTCGTTCTTGTTGCGCTTGCGCACCTCGGCGGCGAACGCCTTGCTGTCGCCCTCGACTTCTTTGAACGCGGCATCAGGCACGCCGCCCGCGATGAGGGCTGGGGTCGTGCCGAACAGGCTGTTGCCGACGCGGATGCGTGCGTCGAGGAAGCCGAGCGGCTTACCGGGCTCGAGGGCTTCGAGCCACAGAGACACTTTGGCGAGCTCCGCCGCGAGATCGTTCATGTCGACCCCGTAGATACATCGGGCGACCACGTCGTGCAAAGCGTGTTGGACGGCCTCAGGCGTGGGCTCGTCTTCGTCCGACCGTACCTGGGCGAGTCGACGGGCGATGCGGCGGGCGGCAGCGACGAGGAACCCGCCAGAACCGCTCGCCGGGTCACACACGGTCACCGCGAGCAGGTTCGACTCACGCTCGGCGGTGCTGTGGGCCGAAGCGACGGCATCGTCAAGAACGGGGTCGAGCGAAGCGTCGAGCAGAGCGGAGACGAGCGCCGGCGGGGTGTAGTACGAGCCCGTGGTCTTGCGCTCATTGCCCGACAGATGGGCGAGCGAGAACTGGCGGGTGGAGAGATCGACCCGCGGCACAAGCTCAAGCAGCGACTCGTACACGCCGCCGAGTTCCTCGGCCCCGAGGTGACGGTAGTCGATGGGTTGGGCGCGCTGGCCGGGCACGAGAATCCACGCGAGGTGCCGGATGGCGCGCAGTAGGTTCTTGTTCGTGATCTCGGCCCCGAGCAACAGGTCGCGGTGCGGTGCGCCGCCGATCATGGGCGCGCGCCGGTCGGGATCGAAGAGACCGCCGAGGGCGGGGACGCCGAGCTGCGGCATCCCGCGATCACCCAGCGCCGTGAGGATCAACCGCTGCCCACGCCATAGATCGGGATGGGCGCCTCCCGAGCGCAGCCGAGAGAGCCGGCGCAGGCGCGCTGTCGAAAAGTACTCGCCGTACCGCTCCCGCGCCGCACGGGGGGCTGCGGGATCGAGCAAGGCGCCGCGCTCTTCGGCGACAAACAAGAACAGCATCCGGTAGATGAGCCGGAGCAGCGCCTTGTGGTACTCGCGATCGGTGAGCGACCCGTTATGCAACGCGGTGCGAAGCCAGTCGTTCGCCGGGTGGCTGAGAAAGCCAGAGCCGAACGTCGTGATCGCCGCCTCCACCCCGTCGCGCAGTCGGGTGAGGGCGCGAGTGCCGGCCTCGGCAGCTTCGGCGCGCCATTCCTCAAGCCAACAGTCAGCGGGGCTCGCGGCCTGCCCGCCGCGCTTCTCGACGCGCGAGACGTGACACAGCAGCCACATCAGCTGGAACTCGGCGTACAGCTCGCCGTCGAAGATCGCCTCGAGGTCGAACTCAACGTACGCCGACCCCGCGAACGCGGTGGAGTCACGCAGCAACCGCAGCCGCAATCCGTTGCTGAGGATGCCCCACAGATCGTCATCGCTGCGGTTGAGGTATTCCTGAAGCATCGCTTGGGGCGCGCGCGCCGCCCCGGGCACGCCTGGGTTGCGCCTGTCGAGGTCGACGCCTGGGCCGAGCAGATGGATGGGCACGTGGTACCAGCGGTGCGAGATCGGGTACTCCGTCCCGTCGATCACCTCGGCCTGACGGGTGACGGGGAGACGCCCATACCCGAGCTCGTCGAGGAGCACCAGCAGCCACTTCTCGCGTGCCGCGCCGGTCCCCGGGAGCCCCTGCTCCCGCGCGGTCACATCGCGCCAGGCGGTCCACGCACCCCGCAGGTACGACCACGCGCGGGCGGCGGCATCCTTCGGCTTCTCGTTCCCAACGAGGTGGTAGGAAGCACCCGAGATGCTTTGGAGATTGCTGAGCTCGTTCGCCTGAATGCGGCCGAGAAGCGCAGGGGGCAGCACACCGCCGATGAGCCGGATGCCTTGCAGGTCGTCGTTCATGCCGCACCTCCTGCCGGGCGGTAAACGTACACGCCCAGTACGTCGGGCGGCAGTTGGGCTCGCACACTCAGCCCACGCACAGAAAGCGCCCCCGCGCGTTCGCCACGAGCCGCGACGCGCACCGAGACGTGGTCCTCTTCGAGTTGCGCGGCGAGACCTTCAGCCTGGGTGCCGAGGTGCTGCTGGATGACGGGGATAGCCGAGATGACGGCGGCGAGCGTGTTTGCGGCGACGTCAGCAGGGGTGTTCGCAGTGGGCGTCGCAGCGAGCAGCTGCTCGACCTCGAGGGGAGTGAGCCATTCCGGGTCAGAAGGTCGCCCACGGAATGCGACGACGCGCGCCTCCTCGGCAAGCGTCGTACGCGGACCGCTCGCCGAGGGCAGCACGAGGTGCGTGCGGAAGCGCATCAGCAGCGCGACCGTCTGCTTCTCAACCTCGCTCGTGGTGAGAATCCCGGCGCGCTTCGCCGGGCGCTCCTTCGGTGCGAGCGAGCCGTCGAGCGCACTGTTGAGGACGTAGTTCGCGAGGGCGGCCACCGTAGGGTCTGTGCGCTGCAGTACGGCCGCGTGGCGCGGGGCGGGAAGGTCGTTGTAGTAGGTCGTGACGGGGCGGCCATCGGCAGCGCTCAGCGCCTCGGTCACCTGCACGGGAACCTGCGAGAGTTCGGCCGTGAAGCCTGTCGGAGTCGGGGTGAGTAGGGCTCCGAGTTCGGTGAGCGCGTCGGCGACGAAGCCGCTGACGTCGCCCGGTTCGCCGAGGCTACGGCGCGCGGCATCCATCGCCTCTTTCACCTCGTCGGGGTGGATCGTGCGCTGGGCGAACATCGTCTGGCTCTGCTTCTCCTTCTCGGCGCTCGACTCCCACTCGGCGTCGAAGTCCTTCACGCCGCTGTCGTCGAGGCCGAAGTCGAACGCGAGCTGCTCGTAGCCGTTTCCGCGCATAACGGCACCCTCAAGCAGAGCGCTCAACACCTCATCGCTCTGGGCGGGCACGGGCACGCTAATGCCGAGGTCGCGACGGATCTTTTCGTGCTTGCGGATCAGCACATCGAGCACGATGCCGTCGATGCCATTGTCGGAGCCGTAGATTGTCTGCGCCCGCACGACGTCGCGCGGCTGACCGAAGCGGTCGACGCGCCCTTCGCGCTGCTCGTGGCGCGTGGGGTTCCACGCGAGGTCGTAGTGCACGACAGCCTGGAAGTCGGATTGCAGGTTCACGCCCTCCGACAGGCAATCGGTGGCGACGAGCACACGGTTCACGCCCTCGGATCGAGCGGCGAGCGCCGCGATGCGGGCGGCGCGTTCCTCCGACGGCAGCTCACCCGTCACGATCTCGACCTCTACGTTTCGCAGCACGCCGGAAAGGTGCTCGTGCACATACTTCGCGGTCTGGATGAACCGGCAGAACACGATCGGGCTGAAGCCGTCTTTCAGCAGCGCCTTCACTTGCTTCGTCAGTAGCGTGAGCTTCGCGTCCTCGGCCGGCGCGGCAGCAAGCGCCTCGGCGCGGACGGCGAAGGATCGCAAGAGCGACGATTCAGATGCTTCGTACTCGGCGCCCGGTACGAGGTCTGCGGCATCCGAACCCTCGTCTTCGAACTGGTCGAGCACTTCGGCGGCCCCGACGACATCGGCCTCGGCGTCCGTCTGCGCCTCGGTCGCCGCCGCGCGCGTGCGGAGGGTCATCGCGGCGGCAGCCGGAGAGGAGGCCATAGCCCGGAGGAGGGCGAGCGCCGACCACCAGCGCACCCGCTGCTGCAGCTTGGTGCCGGTGCGGTCTTGCACCTGGCCGCGGATGTACTGCAGAACGTCGTCGAAGAATTCCTTATGCGCGCCGCTCAGTTGATACGGCGCTTCGCTGGTCTGACGGTCCTTGGGGAACTGGGTCTCGGCGCCGAGGTAGTCGCGGATGTCGCCGCGGCGTCTCTGAACCATGTAGCCGGCGAGCAGGCGTCTGCCGTTGTCGCTCGACAGATCGACCGTCTTGAGGTCCTCATCGAGGAGGCCGATGAGGTTGCGGAAGGCGCCGTCGTTGCCACTGTGAGGGGTGGCCGTAGTGAGAATCAGGTGACGAGTCTTGTCGTCGGCGAGCGAGCGGATCAGGTTGTACCGCTGCGTGCGGCCCGCCGACCCGCTGCCGCTGTCGTCGGCAGCGACCGTGTGAGCCTCATCGACGATGACCAACTCGGGCGCGGTGCGCTGGAACTCGTAACGGTGCCGCTCGGACTTGATGAAGTCGAGGGAGACGACCGTAACGGGATAACGGGTGAAGAGCTCCTCGCCGACGGCGAGCGCACGCTCCAACCGTGTGATGGTCGAGGGGAGCACGAGCTGGGCGTCGAGACCGAACTTCTCGGAGAGTTCCGTACGCCACTGTTCGGCCAGGCTCGGCGGGCAGAGGACCGCAAGGCGCTGCACCGTGCCCTGGGCGAGCAGTTCGGCCGCGACCAGCCCGGCTTCCACTGTCTTTCCGATGCCGACGTCATCGGCGATCAGCAGGCGCACGGTCTCCTGGCGCAGCCCCAGCAGGAGCGGCACAAGCTGGTATGGTCGCGGATCGACATTGAGGCTCGCGAGGGATCGGAACGGGCCGCCCGACGAGCGGAATCCGATGCGCAGGGCTTCGCGCAGCATCCGCCCGCTGCGGTCATCACCGCGGTCGGTCGGGGCCGGAGCTGGGAAGCTCGCGGCGGTGACTTCTTCGACGGCGGGGATGAGTCCTGTGATCTCGGCATCGGAGCCACCCAGAGGCTTGGCCACGAGGAAATCGCGAACGGAGTCGGGTAGCACGACCCAGTCACGCCCTCGCGCCGTCACGAGAGAACCAATCGCGAACTCGGTTTCGGTCACTGCGATGCCTCTCCGAACACACTGGGATGCTCACGGATCACGTCGTCGAAGTCACGGTCGAGCCGGACCGTGACGACTTGGTAGCCGTCGAACGCAAGATCGCTCGCATCGACTTGGGCGATGTCGTCATGGACGACGACGACCGCAAGCGGAGTGTCGTACACGAAGTCGACGAGCAGTCCGCCCACCTCATCTTCACCCCTCGACGGGAGCCGCACGCCGCGGCGCTCGAGGTGGCTGAGGAACGCGGCGGCGCGCTCAGCTTCGGGAGCCGGGATCGTGCTGGTGCCATCGGACGGACCACTGCCCGACGGTGCGGCCGGTGGCGTGACTGGCATGGTTTCGTCAGGGCGGATCGTGGCGCGGGAGAGCTGCAGGAGCAGGGGCACGACGACACGGCGGTCGATCCGCTCATGATCCATCTGGTTCGAGTACGACAGCAGGCATCGGTAGCACCCAGCGCCGCAGGCACCTTCGAGGTCTGCGCCCGTGTCGGGGTCGACGTGAATGATTCGCAGCGACTCCCTCGCGGCATCCGATAGCGCCTTCGCGTCTGACTGCAGCCGACGGAGAACTCCAGCGCCCCCCTCCGCCGCCTCAGTAAGCAGAAGGCGGCCGCGTGCTTCGGCATCCGGCAGCTGCTCACTCATCAGTTCGGAGTCCTCGAGCTGGAATCGGGCCTCAATGCCTCGCTCAAGCGCGTAGCGAGCGGTCACGGCCTGCACCTCGTCGATCGGCGTCGCCCATCGAAGCACGGCGATGTTGCGGCGATCTTCGACGTAGGGCGTGACGAATGCCTTCGTCTTGACGTCGTCGGGGAGAGGCGCGTCATCATCGGTCTCCTCAGACTGGGCATACGTCTGGGCGGCGTCCTTCTCGCTGAGCCAACGCCCCTTCACCGTGTCGAGCCAGAAGCCATGACGATCGGCATCCTTCCGCGTGCGGCGACCGAGATTCGTGATGCGCACATCCGCCGAGTCGCCGTAGATGACGTCGAGTACTTCGTCGTCATCATCCGTTGCGGCTTTCGCCGTTGCCTTGCCAGGGTGGCCTGCGCGCGGAACGAAGCGGTATGTCGTGCGGAGTTCGTAGCCGACCCGGTTGCGTTCTTCTTCATCGGCACTGATGCGCTCTCGGCGCCGAGTCAGCACCGTCTGGAGCTGAAGGAGGTTCTTCCACTCGGCCGGAAGTGGGGTGTCACAGCTCACACAGACATCGACGTTCTGAGTGTCGAGGTGGTGGGTGCCACAGGACTCGCAGATCTTCGCGGTCGTCAGGGTGACGTCGCCGCCGGCTTCGCCGCCCTCGCGCGGAAGGCTGATGCGGGTCACCTGGTAGCGGGCACCCTCGTGATAAATGAGCGACTGAGGACCGAACTCCGAGATCGCGAGGAAGCGCGGGCGCTGGAGCCAGCTACTTGGTCGATTCCCCCAGCCCGGGATGAAGGCTGCGAGCGGGAGTCGAGGGAAGGAGTATCCGGGAAGGAACCCCTCGGAGGCCAGGTACCGGTATGTGTAGAAATCGGACTGGTTGTAGCCGGTGTCGCCCGCATCGTTGAGGAGAAGGTCGATTCGTTGGCGCGCCTCGCGCTGACGGCGCTCGGCGTCATCGCGGTCGCGCTTGGTCGCAGAGATGTTCTTGGTCTGCTCGAACGCAGCCTGCTGCTCCGCGCGAGCCGAGGCGTAGAGGTCGCGCCACCGATCACAAGCTCTGTCGAACGCGCTCGCGGCGCCGCCGACGACCGAGGCGACCCACCCGTCGGACCACCAGCTTGCCGTCTGAAGAACATCGCGCAGGGGCTCGAGAACGTTCAATGCCGATCGGGTGGCCCGGGATGCGGCACCGCCATCCTCAAGCTTGGAGCGGAGCGATGGCGCGACCGGGTAGCGATGTTCGACGTCGTCGAGGACGAGCACGTCTTTCATGCTGTTTCCGAGACCCTTGGCGCTAACGGCTAGCACCTCGGAGAGCCAGATCGCCTGCACATGCGAGCGCACGAGGTCCTCGTTCGCCAGGTCGAGACGGGGAGGCACTACTTGCCCCGCCACCATGAGATCGGATCGGTCGAAGTAGTAGGTGTCGTGCGCGTTTCCCGTCGCGCAATACGTCATGACGATCGCCGGCTGGCCGGAGCGACCGGCCCGGCCGCTGCGCTGGGCGTAGTTCGCCGGGGTCGGCGGCACGTTCCTCATGGCCACAGCATTCAGCTCGGCGATGTCGACGCCGAGCTCCATCGTGGGTGAGCAAAACAGCAGCGGCAACTCGGCATCCGTGAACGACTTCTCCCGCTCCATTCGGACGTCGGCGGGTACCTGCGCCGTGTGCTCGGCAGCGCGCAGACCTGCGAGGCCGCGGCTGTGGTCCCGGTACAGGTCACGGAAGTACTCGACGACACGAGGCTTCTGCTCGAATTGGAATCGGCGCCGCACAGGATCCGCAGCGCCGTGCTCACCATCACCGGCGCGGAGCACGATGGCAGACGACCGCAGCCGGAATCCTGTGGCCTTCTCGTCGATGACCTTGGTGATGATCCCTGCTCGTTCGAGAACCGCGATCAGCGATGCGATGACCTCGTCTGCCTCGGACACACTCAGCTGAACGCCGAACCGGTCCTTGTCGCGGAGCCAGCGACCGTAGGCGCCGCGCCCCGTGAGAGTCAGGATGTTGCGTGCGCCGCCCTTTGCGCCAGCGGAAGGAATAGCAAGTCCCACGCTCGCCGGCGGCTCCATGTCGCCGATCGCCCAGAGCCCGGTCAAGTATTCGCGACTCTGACGCTGCAGACGCTCGAACGAGTCGACCGACAGCGCTTCGGAATCGATCGCGAGGACGCGGCGGAACTCATCGAGGAGGACTGTGGAGACCTCGACCCGCTGCTTCGGATCGGCGGAGCGTAGGCGGAAGTCGGCCTCCTGCCAGAAGTCTTCCCGACTCGCCAGTTCCTGAACGAGCGGGTAGTCGACGACTACGAGCCCTGTCTGCTCGAGGTTCGGAAGCGTGACTCGCCAGCCGCGTTGCAAGTCGGTGATCGCCCGGTACTCCAGAACTCGCCTCAGCGCTGAGCTGCCCGACCGAGTCGCGAGACCCTCAGGGTCGGCGAGGTAGTCGGTGGGCTGAAGCGCCAGTGCCTCCGCCAGCCTCTCTCCCGCGTCGAGAAGCTCGAGGCCGTCATCGCCAGCCTTGACGACCGCATGGTGGAGGGCACCGCGCAGCTGCGCCACCTGGACGAAGTCATTGAGGTGGCCAGCCTGAAGCGACGCGTCCTGTCGATTGTCTACAAAGGTCAGGAGCTTTCGCGCGCGTGCGGGAAGTTCGTCCTCGGGAATCTCCCGCAATGAAGTGAGAAGCGAGGTCGCGAGAACGGTCATCGCGCTGCTCCGACCTTCGCGGTCGAGAGTCGCGAGCTTCGTATACTCAGATGTTCGCGCAGCTTCATACGAAACGCCGCACGCAAGGCAGTAGCGGAATGTGCCGGGGATCCAGGCAGCGAGGGTGTTCTGGGCGAGCTCGTTCGTGCCGAGCGGCGTGACGAAGCCATCCGGCGTCACGTCGACCCGCTCAGGGACGTCCGCAGCCCGAAGCTTGGTGACACCGGTGCCGGATGCCGTCACGGACAACCATGAGCCAGGGAGGCGCCCTTCCTCAACAGGGTCGACCGGCCAAGGCTGGTCATCGGAGATGTACAGGTAGCCGTCTGCTCGATCCGCCGTGCGGATCTGGTGGCGGGCGTGGGCGACTCCTGCGCCTGTGGGGTCGCTGCGGCGAGCGACCAGGTACTCCTGACCGCACTCGCGACAGAACGCCAGCGGGTAAAGCCGCCGCTCGGGCGGCCCGGGCATCGTGACCTGGAAGTTCGTCTCGATGGCGCGCACGGTCGGCGACTCCGGGCTGGCGAAAACGTTGCCGCCCTTGGAAAGAAACTGGTGCAGGCGGAATGCAAAGAACGCACGACCGATGGAGTTTTTGGCATTCGCTCCAGCGAGGAGCGTGGCGCGGATCGCCGTCGCGGCCAGAGTCTTCTCGGTGCCCGTGAGCGCGGCAAGCTTCTCTGCGGCCTTGCTTACTGTCGTCGGCTTCTGCCTGACGAGCGCCTGGCTCTCAGGATCAATGTCTAGTCCGAACTCCTGCTCGATCCAGCCCGCGAGAGGATCATGCGACAGCTCGTCGGCCGTGAGCTCGACCTTGCGTGCTTCGATCGGTCCGCGCTGCTCGATCAGCGGACGAAGCTGCTCAGCGGAGACCTCGTCACCGCGCCCCGCACGAACCAGCGTTTCGGTGATCACCGAATCGGGCTCGACCTCGGTGCCAAAGATCTGCGTGGCGACGCGTGCCACTTCGGCGCGCTGCTCGGCTAGCGTGCCGCCGCTCGACATCGTTGCCGACGTACCCACGCACTGAAGGGTCTCGGCCGCCTCGCACGCCTCGCGAACGCGGCGGACCAGCATCCCGACGTCCGCACCCTGACGCCCGCGATATGTGTGCAGCTCGTCGAGAACGAGAAACTCGAGCCCCTTCGCCGCTTTGATCAGCGAGAGCCGCTCGTCGGGACGGGTCATGACCAGGTCGAGCATGACGTAGTTGGTGAGCAGGATGTCGGGCGGCGAGGCTAGGATCTCCTGCCGCTCGTCGTGCGACTCCTGTCCCGTGTACCGACGGAACGTCACGGGCGGCTTACCGTCGAACCCGAACTGCAGAAACTTCTTAAGTTCCTCAAGCTGGCTGTTCGCGAGAGCGTTCATTGGGTAGACAATGATCGCCTTCGTCCCCTTGCCCGTGCCCTCGCGGAGCACTCGATCCACGATCGGAACGATATACGCGAGCGACTTGCCGGAGCCCGTGCCGGTCGTGAGGACATAACTCTTGCGAGTCGCCGCGGACTCGATGGCGTCGCGCTGGTGCTTGTGGAAGATAATCGGGGAGTGTTCGCCGGTGTCGGCGAGGTCCTTTTTAACCCGGAAGACTCGAGCCGCGTCAGGGTGAAGCGTGTGCTCGCGTACCAATTCATCCACCGACCCACCCGGCGCGAACGCGGGGTTGAGCGAGAGCCACGGATCCGGCCATTGCCGGCCCTCGGCGCTCTGTTGCTCGAGGTACTGGCGGATCTTGGGGTCGGCCGCGCCGACGAAGCCCTCCGTGAACCTGCGGTAGTCCTCGATCAGGTCGCGATGAACTTTGAACGCATCCAACGCTAGTCTCCAGAGAATTCGCTAGAGGCGGGGATGAGATGCCCCTCATCTTGGACACTATCGAACTTCGCAACTCATGCCCCTGAATTGGAGGAACTGCGCACTGACGACGGAGGGAGCAGAGCATGGGAACTGACGCCGACCTTCGTCGTTTCCGGTGGCCCAACGGTGGTGCTAAGCGAGGCAAACTCGCGCAATCACCCGAAAACGACGCGAAGGCCGCCTGAGATCAGGCGGCCTTCTTCGTCTTTCGGAGTTCCGCGTTCGAGTTCACACCCGTTCTGCATACATCCCGTGGCGCCCCCGACAGGAATCGAACCTGCGACCTTTGGTACCGGAAACCAACGCTCT
>Ga0182749_1001323_pt1 | contig 19739 bp, 20 predicted proteins | sample eDN3rd37CKraftMG_FD_128875 | JGI IMG/M metagenome (GOLD analysis project Ga0182749, IMG submission 128875) | Enriched Miracle-Growth compost microbial communities from Emeryville, California, USA - eDNA 3rd pass 37_C Kraft MG (version 2) (version 2) ...
ACGCGCTGAAGCATAGGGCGGCCAACTAAATCACGTCAGCGAGAGAAGGCCGAGGGCTTTCCGACCGACGACGGTATTGCATTGTCGCCGGCCTGCGGCCGTCGCACCGTCAGTCATCCGCTGCGGCAAATCCCCCGAACATGTTCACCAGCGGCTTGCCTTTGTAGCTTTCGGCAAGCTCCCGCGGGTGGATGAAGGTGTCGCTGAACCAGGGGAATTGCGCCGGGCTGAACGAGTCGACGATCCAGTCGATCATCTTGCGCACGCGCGGGATACGCCCGGCATCCGGATGATAGGACAGCCAGATGTCGAAGGGCCAACGCATGTCGTCGATGTCGAGCGGCTCGACCCGCGCCCCGATCGCGGACGCATAGGTCGGCAGGATGCCGATGCCGGCGCCCTTGGCGATTGCCCAATAGTTCGCGCTGCTCACATTGGTGCGCATGACGAGGAGATCCTCGTAGCGCATGCCGGGAAACCACTCCTGGAAACCTTCCTTCGCCGCCGTCTGATCGGCGAACTGCCAGACCAGGCGATGCTTGAGCAGTTCCTGACGCGTGGCGGGCTTGCCGTAGAGCTCGATGTAGTTCTGGCTCGCGTACCACATCACGTGCAGGCGGCCGATCTTCACGGCTTTGACGTCGAGCGCGGTGGGCCGCACGAGCTGGATCGCCACGTCGGCTTCGTGGCGTAGCACGTCGGCCGAGCGCATGGCGCAGTGCAGGTCGACGAGGATGTTCGGGAATGCCCGCTGGAATTCGACGAGCCGCGGCGCCAGCCAGAATGTGCCGATGCCTTCGGTGACGGCAACGCGGACCTCGCCGGCAATGGTCGGAGCCGCCAGCTCGGCGCTGCGCAGGATATCGAAGCTCGCCTGCTCCATGCGCTCGACGGCGTCGACGACGCGCGCGCCTTCGTCGGTCAGCCGCGTGCCGAGCACGTCGCGGGTGAAGAGGACGGCGCCGATCTCGCGCTCGAACTCGTCGATCTGACGGCGCACGGCGTTGATCGACTGCCCGAGCCGCTCGGCGGCGGAGCGAAAGCTGCCGCAGCGGACGACCTCGAGGAAGACACGGACATTATCCCAGTCGCCGAGGCCACGCGCCCTGTGGTGTTCCTCTTGTTGAACACCCCGTTTCGCCACCAGACGCATTCGAGACCCTCAAGCTTGGTTAATATTCATTAACCAGCGGCGGCGCCAGTTCCCAAAAGGTAACCTTTAATACCTTGCGCCGACAACAAAAAAAGGAGTGCGTGATGACAGCCCATGTGCGTGATCTGCTGGGTGCCGAGCGGGTTTTTCCCGAAACCCTATTTCCGGCAAAGCATCCACTTCCGGCCTCCAACCTGGAACGGTCGGCGCGAGATGTGGTGGTCTTCACCCCCGTCGGCAACCAGATCGACAGCGTCATTGCGCGCGCCCGCATCGATCTGCCCGGTCTGGCGGACACGAAGGTCGTCTATCGCGTGATGTCCCAGAACCCGGATTGCCTCTGGGCCATCGCCAGGCGCCGGGGATTTGACGCCGAAAATCCGGCGATCGACGGGTTCAATGCCTTTCTGATGCTCAGCGAGGAGGGCTTGCGGCAGCTCGTCGCCGGCACCTTCGACGCCAGCGATCCCGACCCGCAACTGCTGGTGTCGCAGAACGTGAAGCCGGCGGCGATCTACTGCTGGGCGGCCTGGGCGCGCAACGGCTCGGTCGCGGGCGTGCCGCTCACCTTCGAGAAGATCTTCACGCCGCTGTATCACGACGTCGACATCTACGCCCGCGCGATGACCATCGACGGCGTGCGCCTGCTCGAGACGCTCGGCTTCAAGCGGGGCGCGAGCCTCGACGGCGTCTCGAATCCGGCGCTGCACGTCTTCCCGCGCAAACCCGCACCGGCCTCGTCGCTGCCGTCCTATGACCGCTATCAGGGCCACGGGGCCGAGAAGCAGATCGCGGTGACGATGGCGCGCTCGATCGAGGACATGATGCGCGTCGTCTCGGTGCGCAGCGCCGTCTACATCTCCGAGCAGGAGTGCCCCTATCTCGAGGAGTTCGACGGCAACGATTTCTGCGCCACGCACCTCATCGGCTACATCGGCAACGAGCCGGCCGGCTGCATCCGCATCCGTTACTTCGCCGACTTCGCCAAGATCGAGCGGCTGGCCGTGCGCAAGGAATTCCGCAACACGCGGCTGTCGTTCCATCTCGTGCGCGGCGCGATCGACCTATGCCGCGTCAAGGGCTATCGCACGCTCTACGGCCATGCGCAGAAGCGGCTCGCTCCGTTCTGGTCGCGGTTCGGCTTCGAGGAGTTCGAAGGCGGGCAGGACCTCGTCTTCTCCGATTTCGACTATGTCGAGATGAAGGCCAACATCGAGCGGCATCCGAGCGCCATCACCATCGGCATCGATCCTTACGTCATCATCCGTCCCGAAGGCCGCTGGCACGTGCCCGGCATCCTCGAGAACTCCAAGGATCGGCCGGTCACCCGTCCCTCCGTCGATGCGAAGGAGCCGGCGTGAACACGATCGTCGATTTCCGCAGCTATACGACGGCCCGCGGCGTGCCGACGATCGTGTTCGTCGACATGCAGAAGGAGTATCTGGCGACGCCGCGCCTCATCGCCATCCCCGAGATCGACGAGGCGCTCGACAACTGCCGCAAGTTGCTCGCGCATGCGCGCGCGTCCGGGTTGCCGACCGCGTTCGTGCGCTGGCTCGACCGCGCGGCGCCGTTCTTCAACCAGGCGACGCCCTTCGCCGGCTGGATCGAAGGCTTCGAGCCGCAGCGCAACGAGATGATCTTCGAGCGCAAGCGGCCATCCTGCTATTCGAGCGAGGGCTTTGCCCAATTCATGGAGCACGGCGGCAAGGATGTCGTGCTCGCCGGTTTTGCCGGCGAGTCCGCGTGCCTGTCGACCATGGTGGACGCGTTTCACCGCGGCCATCACCTGACCTACGTGAAGGACGCCTCCGCCAGTCATCGCCTCGCCGACATGACGGCAGAGGACGTGCACTCCGCCGTGGCGCGGATCGTCGGGCTCTACGGCGACGTCGTGAAAACGGACGCGTGGATCGGCGCGCGCAAGCGAATGGCGAACGGGACCAGCGGGACGGTCGCGGGGTGAGCGGGCGATCGCGGTGTGAGGAGTGGCGTGATGTTCGTTGCGTTGAAGAACTGGCGTGAGCGGCTGAAGCATCACGGCGGCGCCGGACACCGGCTGCTTGTCGCAGCCGGTCGCGTGCATGACGGCGATGCGCACGCGAGGGTCGAACTTCTGCGGCGATTTCGCGCAGTCGCGCTCGCGCCGGAATTGCCGAACGATCGATTGCCCTCAATCGGCGAGCTCGGACCGCAATTTGTCGACGCGGAGGCTCTCTCCACCGAACAGAATCTGTCTATCATGGCCTCGGTGAAACAAGGGGCATCACGACCGACGCGGCGAAGGTGACTTCGCGTGGCCGCGTCGCGCGTGCTGACGCTGGGGTTGCAACGCGACGAACGCCGCACGCTGGAACCGCGCAACGCGACGATTGTCGCCGTCGTTCTGGGCAATGCTCTCGAATGGTACGAGATCGTCGTCTACGGCTATCTCGCGACCGTTATCGCGCGCCTCTTCTTTCCGTCGCACGATGCCAGCACCTCGCTGCTGCTGGCCTTCGCCAGTTTCGGCCTGACCTATGTCAGCCGGCCGCTCGGCGCCGTCGTGCTCGGCGTCTATGCCGACCGGTTCGGCCGCAAGACGGCGCTGCAGCTGTCGATCTGGATGATGGTCGTCGCATCGGCCGCCATCGTGGTGGTGCCGACCTATGAGAGCATTGGCATCCTTGCACCCGTGATCGTGGTCGTCTCGCGCCTGCTGCAGGGCTTCTCGGTCGGCGGCGAGTTCGGCAGCGCCACCGCCTTCCTCGCCGAGCAGAACCCGGCCCGCCGCGGCTATCTGGCGAGCTGGCAGTTCGCGAGCCAGGGCCTGACCGCGCTGCTCGCCACCGGCTCCGCCGCCGTGCTGACCGCGATGCTGTCGCCGGCGCAGGTCGAGAGCTGGGGCTGGCGCATGCCGTTCCTGTTCGGCCTGTTGCTCTACCCGATCGGCATCTACGTGCGCGCGCATCTGATGGAGACGCCGGAATTCCGCGCCGCGATGTCGGCGCCCCTGCTCAAACTGCGCGACCATGCGCGCAGCTTCGCCATCGCGATCGGGCTGATCGTTCTCGGCACCGTCGCCGTGTACACGGTCATCTTCCTGCCGACCTATGCGGTGCGCTCGCTGCGCCTGGCGCCGCCCGACGCGTTCGCCGCGGGCGTCGTGACCGGCATCATGCAACTGGTGTTCGTGCCGATGTTCGGCGCGCTGTCGGACCGCATCGGCCGCACGCCGATGCCGATCCTCGCGGCGCTGATCATGCTCGTCGCCTCGTGGCCGGCGCTGACGTGGCTCAACCAGGACGCTTCGGTCACGAAGCTCCTGGTGCTGCAGGCGGTGCTCGGCTTCGTCAGCGCCGCCTATCTCGGTCCGATGCCGGCGCTGCTGGCCGAGCTGTTCCCGGTGCGCGCGCGCGGCGCCGGCCTGTCGATCAGCTACGCCGTCGGCGTCGCGGTGTTCGGCGGCCTTGCGCCGCTCGCCCATGCCTGGCTGATCGTGCGCACCGGCAGCCCGGCCGCGCCGGCGATCTATCTTGCCGCCGCGGCCGTCGTCAGCCTCGTCGCGCTGTTCGCCGCGCGCCGCATCGGTCCGCCGAAGCCATGAGCGCGGACAGGCCGTCGTCCGATCCGGTGCTGATGTCGGCCGCCGGGCCGCGGCTGACGCTGCTCGCGCTCGGCATGTTCGTCATCGGCACCGACAGCTATGTCATCGCGCCGCTGTTGTCCGTGATCGCGCGCGACCTCGACGTCGGCATCGCCGCCGCCGCGCAACTCGTCACCGTCTACGCGCTCGCCTTTGCGCTGTGCAGCCCGTTCGTCGCCACGGTGACGGCGCGGTGGCCGCGCCGCCGGACGCTCGGCGTCGGCCTCGCGATCTTCATCGCCGCCAATGCCGGCGCCGCGCTGGCGCCGAGCTTCGCCGCCTTGCTGATCGCGCGCGCCTGCGCCGGCCTCGGCGCCGCCGTCTTCGCGCCGGTCGCGGGCGCCAGCGCCGCCGGCCTGGTGAGCGCCGGCCGGCGCGGGCAGGCGCTGTCGATCCTGATGATCGGCCTGAGCAGCGCCACGGCGCTCGGTTCGCCGCTCGGCACGCTGATCGGCAACGGCACGAGCTGGCGCGCGGTGTTCGTCGTGATCGCGACGCTCGCCGCCGCCGTCATGCTCGCGCTCGCCGTGTCGATCCGCGACGGCAGCGACGTCGACGCCGCGCCGCTGTCCGAGCGCCTGCGGCCGCTGCGCGACCCGCAGGTGCTGACGACGCTGCTGACCACCTTCCTGGTGCTCACCGGCCTTTACATCAGCTACACCTATATCAGCGCCGTGTTCGACCGCGCGACCGGGCACGACGGCTCCCGCATGGCGATCCTGCAGTCGGTCTGGGGATTTGCCGGCATTGTCGGCGCGACCATGGCCGGCCGTCTCACCGACCGGTTCAACACCACGGTCGTGGTCCGGCTGTCCCTCGCCGTCCTGATCGCCGATTTCGCCCTGATGCCCTGGACCAGCGCGTATCAGGCCAGCGCGGCGGCGGCGATGCTGGTGTGGGGCCTGTGCGCCTGGGGCTTCGTCGTGCCGCAGCAGCACCGGCTGCTCGGCGTGGCGCCGAAATCCGGATCGATCCTGCTCGCGCTGTACACCACGGCCGTCTATGCCGGGTCCTCGGCCTCCGGGGTGATCGGCGCGCTGGCGCTCCAGGTGATCGATCCGCACCGGCTGCCGCTCGTCGGCGTCGTGCTCATCGTCTCGGGGCTGCTCGTCGACGAATGCAGCCGCCGCCGCAAAGGCGTATCGCTGGCGGTGCCCGGCCTCTGACCGGCACGGCCGGGTCCCTTGGCCGATCGGGAACTCGGCGGCACCTGCCGCGATTCAATTTCATTTTTGACGAAAGATTTCCGTCGGACCGACAAAATCGCCCGCCGCGCGCGAACAAAGACGACGGCCTCGCGTTAGCAACTTCAAGCGTCATCGTCCCGTCATTAACGTGCGAGGTCGCCGATGGGCCAATCGAAGCCGTTTTCCCGTACGACCGTGCTCGTCGTCGAGGACGATGACGACCAGCGCGCGCTGGCCGCGACCGTGTTCGAGGAAGCCGGCTTCCGGGTCGTGGAATGCGCCAGCGCCGAAGCGGCCGAGGCGGTGATCGACGCCAAGCGCGGCGAGATCGCCATGATCTTCACCGATCTCAGGCTGAGCGGCGCCATGGACGGGGTCGAGCTCGCGCGCATCGCGCATGACAAGACGCCGGATGTTCCGGTGATTGTCACGTCGGGCGCGTCCGGCGAACGCCTGCGCGATCTGCCGGAGGCGGCCGAATTCATGCAGAAGCCCTGGCGGGCGCTGGATCTGCTGATCCGCGCCGAACAGGTGCGCGGCGGCGGCCTCTCCTGGCGCGGGGATATTCTCTAGGACGACGAACGGTCAGCCGTGCGTCTGCTCGGCCGGCGCCTTCTCCGCGGCCGACGTTTTCTCCGCGGCGAACAGCATGTCCAGCGTATAGGCGTTGGGGCAGTACTCGCGGTAATGCGCCGCGGATTCGCCGGTAGCGAGATCGTGCGCGCACCGGCGCTTGTGATCGCAATTCACGCACAGCCGCTCGAGATCGCGCACCAGCAGCGGGTCGCGCCGGCTCAATGCGCGCTCGTCGACGCCGAGCGCCGTGAGCAGACGATGCAGAAGCCGGGCGCCGTCCGGGCTCGTGTGCGCGAGCGTCCTCAATTCCTGGGGCGAGATGGCGAGGTCCTGCGCCATCGCCGCGACCTCGTCCGGGGAGCATTGTGCAAGCTCGCGGTCGGTCAGAAGCTGCCCGCGATAATTCCTGATCCATTCCGCGATGGCCGCGAAGATCGTGCGATGGTCGGTGTCCGGTCGGCTCGTCTGGTCTTGCATGGTTCACCTGTCCGGACGAAACGCTACCGGATCCTGCCGCGTCGACATTGATCCGCGTCAATTGTCCGCCACGCCGATTGCCTGCCTCGTGCAGTGAGTCACCGGCCGCGAAAGCGGGCGATCCAGTTCCCGGCAACTTCGACGTATGCTGGATGCCCTGCTTTCACGGAGCAGACGGGCTGACGTAGCGCCGCCGCCCATGGCGCGGATGGCGCCGCGGCGCCGACCTGACCCGGAACCCGACGCCGGGGCGATTGTGCCACAAGGACGGCGGCCCGGCGGAGACGTCGATCGTCCGACAATGTCGATTGCCGGACCAAGCCCGCAACGTCCCGCGCCGTCGCGGGCGGCGGTCGAATAGGCGCGGACGAAGCCGCGACCGATATTGGAGAAACGCCGCACGCGGCACGCTGTAGCTTGGCTCGCGCATCTGTTTCGATACCCGCATCGTTACGCATCATCGCGCGAACAGGCGCATCGATACTTCAGGCTGCGATAGGTCAGGCGTTCTGACTTGTTAAATGCTGGCGCGCCGCAGCGCTCGCGCGTTACGATGCCTTGCTCAAAACATAATCGGTGGAGGAGGCGTGCACGTGTTGCGCCCCATCCGACCGAATTCCAAAGGGAGAACGCGAATGACCAGCAAGGGACTTCCGCGCGTCTCGCGACGCCGATTCTTGAAAGACACAGGCCTCACGCTTGCGGCGGCCGGCGCGTCGCCGATCTTGTCCACGCCCTTCGTGTCGCGGGCTATGGCTCAGACCAAGACGCTCTCGATCGTGCAATGGAGCCACTTCGTTCCCGCATACGACACGTGGTTCGACAATTTCGCCAAGGACTGGGGCACGAAGAACAAGATCTCGGTCTCCGTCGATCACATCCCAGTGCAGAACGTGCCCGCGCGTGCGGCGGCCGAGGCGTCGGCGCAATCCGGTCACGATCTGTTCGGCTTCAATGGCTCCGGCGGCGCTCATCTCTATCGCAAGTTCTTCATCGACGTCGGCGATCTCGTCAGGGAAACCGAGAAGAAGTACGGGAAGGTCACGACCATCGGCAAGCAGCTCGGCTACAACGCCGACGACGGCAGCTGGTCGGCGTTCCCGGACTTCTATATCAATTTCCCGGGCATGTATCAGAAGAGCCTGTGGGATGAGATCGGCGTGGTGCCGGACACCTGGGACAATCTGCGCACGGGCGGCGCCAAATTGAAGGCAAAAGGAAAGCCTGTCGGCATTTCGCTCGGGCACAGCAACGACCCGAGCACGACGTGGCGCGGTCTTTTGTGGAGTTACGGCGCCGCCATCCAAGACGAGCACGGCAAAAAGATCGTGCTCAACAGCAAGGAGGCGATTGAAGCGGTCAAGTACGCTGCCGCGCTGTATAAGGACGCCATGACATCGGACGTATTGTCCTGGAACGATTCCAGCAACAACCAGTACATCGACTCGGGTGTCGGTTCGTACATAATCAACCCGATCTCCGCTTATCGAACGGCACAGACACTCAACAAGAAGCTGGCCGACGACATCTACGTCATCAAGCCTCCGAAAGGGCCGGTGAAGCAGATCATGGGAGCCGCGTCCGAATTCTACGGCATCTGGAAGTTTGCCAAGAACAAGGAAGCGGCGCTCGAATTCTTGCGGTACTATCGCGACAATTGGGTCGAGGCCTTCAAGGCCAGCGAGGGTTACAACAACCCGTGCTTCGCCAATCTCGTGCCCAAGCCAATGCCGATACTGTCGAACGATCCGACGTCGACGCCGCACGACAAGCTGGCGATCCTGCAGGATTCGGACCAGTGGTCCGCCATTCCCGGCTATCCCGGGCCGGCGACCCCGGCGATGGACGAGATCTATTACGCCTTCATCGTCAACGACATGATGGCGAAGGCAGCGACCGGTCAGCTCAGCGCCGAAGACTCGGTCAAATGGGCCGCGCAGCAATGCGAAGGCATCATGAAGAAGTGGGCCGGCAAGGCCTGACCGCGAAGGGCCGGGCCGCGCGCTGAGCGCGGCCCGGACGAGGCCGGCGTTGTGGGACGCCGGCTCCGGAGGGGCAGACACAAACAATTTGTCGCCGCCGAAGCGGCGGGCAGGGCCTGTTGCCCTGATATCTGGGAGGTTCAATGGCTGCGGTTTCGACGCGGGACATCGTCAAGAAATTCGGCGAGGTCCCTGCCGTGAACGGCATCAGTCTGACGGTGCCGGACGGCGAATTCATGGTTCTGCTCGGCCCTTCCGGCTGCGGAAAGACGACCTTTCTGCGCATCATCTGCGGGCTCGAGAAGCAGACGAGCGGCGATCTCATGATCGGCGGCGAGGTCGTCAACGAGCTGCCGCCGCGCGCGCGCGGCGTGGCGATGATGTTCCAGAGCTACGGGCTCTACCCGCACTACACTGTGCGAAACAACATCGCCTTCCCGCTCAAGACGCAGCGCGTGCCGCGCGCCGAGATCGAGCGCAAGGTCGAATGGGCCTCGCAACTGCTCGGCATCGGCCGCCTGCTCGACCGGCGCCCGCGGCAGCTCTCCGGCGGCGAACGCCAGCGCGTCGCGCTCGCCCGCGCGCTCGTGCGCGAGCCGACCGCGCTGCTGCTCGACGAGCCGCTGTCGAACCTCGACGCCAAGCTGCGCGCGTCGGCGCGGCTCGAGATCAAGCAGTTCCAGCAGCGGGTCGGCCTCACCACGATCTACGTCACGCACGACCAGGTCGAGGCCATGGGCATGGGCGACCGCATCGCCGTGATCGACGGGGGATGCGTGCGTCAGGTGGGAACGCCGGCGGAGATCTACGACAACCCGGCCGACCGCTTCGTCGCCACCTTCGTCGGCTCGCCGCCGATGAACATCCTGTCGCAGAACGGCGGCTATCTCGGATTCCGGCCCGAGAACTTCCTGCCCAAGGACATGATGGAGGATGCCAATTTTGCCGAGTTCAACTACCGCGTCGACCGCTCCGAATATCTCGGCTCCGAGCGGATCGTCTACGGCGTGGTCGAAGGCTTCGACCCGAAGCAGGTGGTGACCGCGAAGCTGCCGCCGGCGCACGTCGCGGAAGAGAGTATCCGCCCCGGCGAATGGCATCCGTTCGCCGTGCGCACCTCCGCGCTCCGCTATTTCGACAAGGACGGCAACCGCACGAGCCGCCACTAGCACGGATTTCAGATCATGGTCGCAATTGCAGACTCAGTGCCCAAGCCGGCCTCGCGCTTCCGGTTCATACTCGACCGGCGCGACGTCCTCGGTGCGATCTTCGTCGCGCCGGCGATCCTCTACGTGCTCCTGCTCGTCGGCGTGCCGTTCCTGATGGCGGTGTACTATTCGCTCAGCGCCTACACGATCTACAATCCGACCTGGCAGTTCGTCGGCCTGTCGAATTTCATCGACGTGGTCGGCAACCCGGTGTTCCGGCAGACGCTCTACAACACCTTCATCTTCACCTTCGGCTCGCAGATCCTCGGGCTCATCCTCGGCAAGTTCGGGGCGCTGCTGCTGCTGCGCCCGTTCCCCGGCCGCAAATTCGTGCGCGCGATCATCATCCTGCCCTGGGCGGTGCCGATCGCGCTGGCGACCGTCGCCTGGCAGTGGATGTTCGACTCGCTCTACAGCGTCATCAACTGGACGCTGATCGCGCTCGGCATCATCGACCGGTCGCAGGCGCCGAACTGGCTCGGCAATCCGGACCTGGCGATGCTGTCGATCATCGTGGTCAATGCCTGGCGCTTCTTCCCCTTCGCCATCGTCATCTTCCTCGCCGGCATCACCGCCGTGCCGCAGGACGTGATCGACGCGGCCACGGTCGACGGCGCCGGCTTCTGGCGGCGCAACTACCAGATCATCGTGCCGATGATCTTGCCGATCGTCGCCATCGGGCTCGTGTTCGGCATCGTGTTCACCTTCACGGACCTGTCGATCGTCTTCCTGATGACCAATGGCGGGCCGGTGGGCGCGACCTCGGTCCTCGGCTTTGCCGGCTTCCAGACCGGCATCGTGTCCGGCGACGTGTCGCACGGCGCCGCCATTTCGCTGTTCATGCTGCCGGTGCTGCTGGTCGTCGTGATCGCGATGCTGCGCTTCATCCGGCGGCGGGAGATCTGATATGCGAAGCGCAAAGGTCGTCGCCGCGGTGCAGGAGACGTCGTTCTACGGAGCGGTCGCCTTCTTCTTCGTGCTCGCCGCGTTTCCGTTCTACTGGATGCTGATCACGTCGTTCAAGGAGAACTCCGACCTCTACAACGTCAGCAATGTTCCGTTCTGGTTCAACGATCCGCCGACGCTCGAGCACTTCCGCTATCTGTTCGAGAAGACGTTGTTCACGACCTGGCTCCTCAACTCGCTGATCATCGGCCTCTGCGTCACCGCGATCACGCTGGTCACCGCGCTGCCGGCGGCCTACAGCCTGGCGCGGATGACCGGCCGCAACGGCGAGGCGCTCGGCATCGGCATCTTCCTCACCTATCTCGTGCCGCCGACGCTGCTCTTCCTGCCGCTGTCGCGGGTGATCGCCGTGCTCGGCCTGCAGAACTCGATGTGGTCGCTGGTGCTCGTCTATCCGACCTTCACGATCCCGTTCTGCACCTGGCTCCTGATGGGCTTCTTCAAGGCGATGCCGGTCGAGATCGAGGAGGCGGCGATCGTCGACGGCTGCAGCCTGTTCGGCGCCTTCATCAAGATGGCGATCCCGCTGTCGCTGCCGGGAATCCTGACGGTGGTGATCTTCACCTTCACGCTGACGCTGCAGGAATTCGTCTACGCGCTGACCTTCGTGTCGGCGTCGGACCAGAAGCCGATCACGCTCGGCGTCGCCACCGATCTGATCCGCGGCGACGTGTTCTACTGGGGCGAGATCATGGCCGGGGCGCTGATCGCCTCGGTGCCGGTGGCGATTGCCTACAACCTCTTCCTCGACCGTTTCATCGCCGGTATCACCGGCGGCGCGGTCAAATAGGGCGGCCGCAACGGGCGGATTGACGGCGGTTTTTACCTGACGTAAGTCAGACAAATGGCCGTCGACGCCGTCTCGCGGGTGCGCCGCTTCAACCGTGCCGTGACCTCGGAGGTCGGCGCGCTCGACACCTCGTTCCTCGGCCGCGGCCGGCCGCTCGGCGCCGCGCGCGTGCTCAATGCCATCGGCCACGGCCGCTCCGACGTCGCCGGCATCCGCGATTATCTCGGCCTCGACTCCGGGCTGATGAGCCGGCTGCTGCGCGGGCTGGAGGAGGAGGGCCTGATCGCGACGGCGCCGCATCGCGACGACGCGCGGCGCCGCATCGTGCGCCTGACGCGCAAGGGCAGGCGCGAGTTCGAGGCCTACGAGGCGCTGTCCAACGCCCGGGCGGAATCGATGCTGGCGAGCCATCCGCGCCGCGACGACTTGCTGGCGGCGATGGACCTCGTCGCCTCGGCGCTCGGCCAGGCGCGCATCGCCATCGAGGAGAGGGATCCGCGCTGCGAGGAGGCGCGCTACTGTCTCCGCGAATATTACGCCGAGCTGGCGCGGCGGTTCGAAAAGGGCTTCGACGTGTCGCTGTCGCGCGACCCGGACGCGCGCGACATGGTGCGCCCGCGCGGCGCGTTCCTCATCGCCATGTCGGACGGCGTGCCGATCGGCTGCGTCGGGCTGAAGGGCACCGACTACGGCTACGCCGAGGTCAAGCGGCTGTGGACCGCGCCCTGCGCGCGCGGGCTCGGGCTCGCGCGCCGTCTGATGGACGCGACCGAGAGTGCCGCGCGCGAATTGTCCATCACGGTGCTGCGCCTCGACACCAACAAGGCGCTGCCGGAGGCGATCAGGCTCTATCGCACGAGCGGCTGGCGCGAGATCGACCGCTTCAACGACGACCCGTATCCGGACTTCTTTTTCGAGAAGACGCTCTGATCCCAGCCTGGTGTCGTTCCGAGCCTGCGGAGCGGAGACCCGGTCCTGGGCCTAAAAAGCTTCCGGATCTCAGCGACCTGGAGGAAGCCGGAGCGGGTGGCGTAACGCCATTGGCACCCGGGAGCGTCGTAGTGTTTCCCGGGGCGCGTATCGAGCCGGCATCCCCCCAATTCCCGGACACGGTGTGGTGATCCATTTGATGGAACTCCAGGGCTATTGAGCGGTTTAGCGTGCGCGCCCGGTACGAGAGGCGGAGTGATGAGACGGGTGGACGCCACTGGCGGCCGAGTCCAGTTCATTTTTCAGCTGCCCACGGGCTGCCGACGTCGCTCCTTCCTAATTTTCATTCGTGTTCAGCCAGTCACGCGCGCCAACGGCGCGCGCCGGCTGGCCTTGCGCTCGGGGGCGGAATCCGCGGCTCCGGGATTTTAAAACGTGGCCACTCCGAGGGGGCGACGAGGGAACATCCCGAGGAGAAAAAGCCAATGTCAAACTCGACCGTCCACGGCGCCATCGGGCGCCGCACCGTCCTGAAAGCCGGCCTCGCGCTCGGCGCAATGCAGATCGCCAGCCCGTTCGTCATCAAGGCTCTCGGTGAGGAGCCGATAAAAATCGGCCTCGATGACACATTCACCGGCACCTATGCCGTGCTCGGCAGAAATGAACAAATCGGCTGCGAGCTTGCAGTCGACGAGATCAACAAGAAAGGCGGCATTCTCGGCCGTCAGGTCCAGCTGCTGTCGGAAGATTCCACCAGCACCGATACCGGCACGGCGGTGCAGAAGGCGCACAAGCTGATCGACCGCGACAAGGTCAACTTCTTCCTCGGCAACGTGAATTCGGCGATGGCGCTCGCGCTCGGCGATGTCACTGCGCAGGCGGGCGTGCTGCATATCGTCACCGGCGGTCATACCGATGCCGTGACCGGCACCGACTGCCATTGGAACGTGTTCCGCGTTTGCAACACGACGCGCATGGAGACGAATTCGGTCTCCAAGCTGCTGTTCGACAAATTCGGAAAGAAATGGTACTTCCTCACGCCCGACTACGCATTCGGCCATACCCTGCAACAGGGCTTCGAAGCGAGCCTGAAGAAATTCGGCGGCACGGAAGTCGGCGCCTCATTGACGCCGCTCGGCAGTACCGATTTCTCGTCCTATTTGATCAAGGCGCAATCGGCCAATCCGGATGTCATCATCGTGCTGGAGGCGGGCCAGGACGCGGTGAACTGCCTCAAGCAAGCCGTCCAATTCGGCCTGGACAAGAAATTCCACATCGCTGGCGCGCAACAGGAGCTCGAAGTGCTCGAAGGTCTGCCGCCCAACGCGCGCATCGGCACCTGGGTATTCGAATGGTATTGGAACCAGCCGAACGTGCCACACGTGAATGAGTTCGTGGCCAGCATCAAGAAGATCAACAACGGCAAAGTGCCGACCGCGCGGCATTGGTTCGGGTACGCCGCGACGTGGACTTGCGCGCTGATCGCCAACGAGAAAAAGACGCTCAAGGCCGAAACGCTCGCCAAGGGTCTGGAGAACTTCCAGCTGCCGCCCGAGGTGGCGCTGATGCCGGACAAGGTGTTTTACCGGGCCGGCGACCACCAGCTCATGCCGGACCTCTATGTCGGCCACGCCGTGGAAAAGGGCTCGACGGAGGAAGATCTGTTCCACGTCGATCAAATCGTGAAAGGCGAAGAAGCTGCGCCGCCAGTCTCGGAGACCGGCTGCCACATCAAATGGCCGCAGACCTAAGCCGCAAGCAAGATCCCCGCCGAAGCCGTCGGCGGGGTCGTACTCGTGTTGGGGCGATCGTTTTGACGCGGTGATCGTGCCGTGACACAGCTCATCCTATACGATGCCTTCAACGGGCTGATCGTCGGCGCATTCTACGCGCTGATGGCGCTGGGCCTGTCGCTCATTCTCAATTTGTCCGGCGTCATCAACTTCGCACACGGCGGCTTCCTCGCCATCGGCGCGTATATTGCCTTCACACTCATTCCCTATGTCGGCTTCTGGGGAGCTCTTGTGATCGCGCCGGCCTTGACCGGCATCTTCGGCCTGATCATCGAGCGTCTGCTGATCCGGCCGCTTTATGGGCGCGACCCCCTTTACAGTTTGCTCCTGACGTTCGGGCTCGCCTTCATGTTCGAGGACGGCACGCGTTACATCTGGGGCCCGTCTACGCTGCCGTTTTCGGTGCCGGATTGGTTGAACGAGCCCCTCAGCGGCCAATACTTCTTCCTGACCGGGTACCGTTTGTTCATGGTGGCCCTGGTATCGCTCACCGTAATCGTCCTGTTTGTGCTCCTGACGCGCACACGGCTCGGTGTGCGCATCCGTGCCGGCACGCTCGATCTCGAAACCGTCTCGGTACTGGGCGTCAACGTGCGCATCTTGCGGAGTCTGAATTTCGGGCTCGGCATCTACATGGCCGGTCTTGCCGGTGTGCTCGCCGCCGGCATGCTCGGATTGCAGCCCACCATCGGCAGCGATCTGATCATGCCGAGCTTCGTCGCCGTGATCATCGGAGGTCTCGGCAGTCTGCCGGGTACGCTGGTCGGCGGTTTGCTCATAGGCGTTGCGTCGGGCCTCACCACTGTCTGGTTTCCTTCGGCGAGCGAAGCCGTCATCTACGTGTTGATGGCGCTCGTGCTTCTGGTGCGCCCGCGCGGCTTGTTCGGCGAAGAGGGGCGGTTCTGATGAGGACACGCTCGCAGAAGATCGTTGCCGCGGTTCTTATCTGGTGCGTGCTCCTGAGCATGCCGCTCTGGATAAACCAGGTGGGCGGCTACACACAGCTCGGCACGCGCGTACTGGTGATGGCGCTTGCTGCGATGGCCCTCAATTTCCTGCTCGGCTTCACCGGCGTGCTCTCGTTTGGCCATGCGGCCTATTTCGGTCTCGGCGTCTATGGCACCGGCCTCATCATCAAATACGTGGTGTCGAGCACCTTCGCCGGCATGGCCGTCGGTGTGCTGACTGCTGTGGTCGCGGCCGCGATGATCGGATATCTGATCGTGCACCTGCGCGGCATCTACTTCGCAATGGTTACCATTGCATTCGGGCAGGTGTTCTATTTCATCGCCTATCGCTGGAACGGCGTTACCGGTGGCGACGATGGCCTGTCCGGTTGGAACCGGCTGCCGATCGATTTCGGAGTGGGCCGGCTCGATATCCTGCATAGCCCGGTGACATTCTATTATTTCGTCCTGTTCTTCTTCGCGGTCGGCGTCGGCCTCATGGCGATGTTGCTGCGCTCGCCATTCGGCCGGACGCTGTTGGCCATCCGCGAGAACGAGCGGCGCACCCGCTTCCTCGGCGTGGTGGTCGAGCGCCACATTTGGTTGTCCTGGGTCATTTCCTGCACCTTTGTCGGGCTTGCAGGCGCGTTATATGCGCTACTCAACAATTTTGCCGATCCGCATGACCTGCGCTGGGACCAGTCGGGAGAATTCGTAATCATGGCGGTGCTTGGCGGCATGCGATCGTTCTGGGGGCCGCTGGTCGGCGCCGCGATTTTCGTCGTGTTGCAGGATTACGTCTCGACCATGACGGAGAACTGGATGTCGTTCATCGGGATGTTCTTCGTTCTGGTCGTCTTGTTTTTTCCGCGTGGGGTGCTCGGGGTGTTCCGTCGAAGGATTGCGACATGAGCCTGCTGGAGGTCGGCAATGTCACGAAGCGCTTCGGCAGCCTTGTAGCAGTTGACGACGTGTCCATGACGGTCGAGCCGGGCGAGCTGCGTGCCGTGATCGGTCCTAACGGCGCGGGGAAAACCACGTTCTTCAACCTGATCAGCGGCTTCACGACGCCGGACTCCGGCAGCATTGTGTTTGGCGGGGAGGATATCACGCGCCTCCTGCCTGCGCGGCGCGTTTGGCGCGGCATGGTGCGCACCTTTCAAATCACCGAGGTGTTTCCTGAATTGACCGTGTATGAGAACCTGCAGATCTCGGTCGAGATAGCATCCGGCTTCGGGTTGCGTATCCGCCTTAAGGCGGGGGATGTCGCGAAAGTGCGGGCGCGCACCGCCGAATTGCTGGACATGGGCGGCCTGGGCCCCAAGGCTCACCGCCTGGTCGGCGAATTGTCGCACGGCGATCAGCGCGCCACGGAGATCATGATGGCGCTCGCGATGAGGCCGCGGCTGTTGTTGCTCGATGAGCCAACCGCTGGCATGGGCGAACAAGAGACATATGACACCACCCTGTTGATCAGAAAGCTGCATCGCGACCAGAAACTGTCGATAGTGCTGATCGAGCACGACATGCGTGTCGTCTTCCATCTCGCCGACCGAATCATGGTGCTGGCGGAAGGCAAGACGCTGGCCGAGGGCACGCCCAAGGAAATCGCAGCCGACGAGACGGTGCAGGCGGCCTATCTTGGAAAGGCGCTGGCATGAGCGGCATCGCCCTTCAGGCCCGGGGCCTGCACACATATTACGGCAAGAGCCATATCCTCCACGACGTTAGCCTGGAGGTGCGTGAAGGAGAGATTGTGACGCTGCTGGGGCGCAACGGCGCTGGCAAGACCACGACGCTGCGTAGCATTGTCGGTCTCACTCATGCGCGCGAAGGCGTGGTACGCATCTTCGGCCAGGAGACGACCGACTGGGCACCATATCGAATCGCGGCGCTCGGCGTCGGCTACGTGCCGGAGGGCCGCCGCGTGTTTTCCAATTTGACCGTCGCGGAGAATCTCAAAGTACCGATCGAGCGACCCGGCCCTTGGACCGTCTCCCGCGTTTATGAGCTCTTTCCCCGGTTGGCACAGCGGCGGTCGAACAAAGGACGTCAGCTTTCCGGTGGCGAGCAGGAAATGCTGGCGATCGCCCGCGTGATGCTGCTCAATCCTCGGATCATCCTGCTCGATGAGCCGTCGCAGGGCCTCGCTCCACTCATCGTGCAAGAAGTGTTCAAGACCATCGTCGCCGCACGCAAGGAAGGCATCTCGATTCTGTTGGTCGAACAGAATGTGCGTGCTGCCGTCGAGGTGGCCGATCGCGCCTACGTTCTTGACGACGGTCGCGTGCTTTGGAGTGGCGCGAGTGCGGAGTTCGCCAAAGACGAGGAGCGCGTGCGTTCGCTCGCCGGCGTGAGTGCTGACTGGGATTGATGCTGGCGGGACGCCTGTGCCCGCGGGCGACGACGGCTAAGGCTTCGTTAGCGGGCGCGCCAGGAAGGTCATGCGCTGCTGGTTGTGGCCGATATTGCGCGGCGCGCGCCGCGCCTCGTATCCGGCCTCGCGCAGCTTTCTCACGATATCGGCCTCTTCGTAGTGCGACAGCCCGACCTGGCTCTTGATCTTGAAATAGTCGGACACGACGATGCGGATGAGCCCGCCGACCGCCGCCCAGAAGAAGCCGTTGGCCGCGCCGAAGCGCAGCAGCGCGAGCGCCGCCATCGGCGCGGCGAGATGCGGCCGGATGATGTCGCCGAGCACGAACACGCCGCTCGGCTTGAGCAGGCGGTGGAAGGTAGCGAGCAGTCTGTCGAGCTCGGCGCCGCTGAGATACTGCGCGACCGAGTGCAGCACGATCATGTCGTAGGAACGGGCGGGCTCGGCCGCCGCTTCGTCCGGCGTCATCACCGAGATCTTCGGATCGCCGGCGTGGCGCGCGGCCAGCGCGGCGCGCACGTTCGGCGCCGCCTCGACCATGGCCAGGTGGCCGCAGGCGTCGGCGAGGATCTTCGCCGAAGTCGCCTCGCCGCAGCCATAGTCCAGCACGCGGGCGTCGGGCGAGGGCACCAGCCGGCTGATGTCGGTGGCGATGGTGCGATAGTGAACGTCGCGATGCCGCGCATTCACGTAGATCACGGAATGCTTGAAATCGTAGAAGCTGATCCAGTCCATCAGCGGGTCCAGAGCTCGGTGAGGGGGCCGTTCTTACCACGAACCGGATCGCTGGCGGGACAGGGGACGCGCGGAATCGACGCCAGGGCGCGATCGTATCCGGCGGTCTCGCCCGGGCGGTTGAGACTGTAGGTCCCCTCCGGCGGATAGCCGCCGATCATGCAGAAGTCGTCGCTGGCGCCCAGCCGCTGATGGCCGGTGCCGGCGGGCAGGATGGCGACGTCGCCGGCGTTCAGGTCGAAGGCCTGACCGCCCGCGCCGCCGAGCATGATGCGGGCACGGCCGCGCGCGACGCCGAGGGCTTCGTGGATCTCGGGATGGTAATGGATGAACGGGTAGACGCCGTTGCGCCACATGTCCCGGCCCCAGCCATTGGCCTTGAACAGGCGCTCGATCTCGCCTTCGGGATCGCCGCTGCCGCCGAGGTCGAGAGCGGACTTATAGACCAGCACCGGCAGCGCCGGATTGTTCGGCGTTTCGCCGTCGGCCTCGAACGTGAAGGTCAGGGGCTCGGTCATCGGCTACCAACGCGTTCAGGCCACCAACGTTTCCACCAGCGCGTCGAAGGTGTCGAACACGTGGTCCGGCCCCGCGGCCCTCAGCGCCGCGCCATGCGTGTAGCCCCAGGTGACCGCGCCGAATGCGATCCCGGCGGCGCGCGCGGCCTCGATATCGCGCAGCTCGTCGCCGATCGAGATCGCCTCCGCCGCCGCGACCCCGGCCCGGCGGAGCACCGCCTTGAAGCGCCGCGCCTTGCCGTTGAGCGACGCCCCGCATTCGTATTGCGCAACGAGGCGCGCGGTCTCGGCCCCCAGCAGCGCGTGGATATTGGCTTCGGAATTGGAGCTGGCGATCGCCAGCCTGACCCCGGCCGCGTCGAGCCGGCGCAACGCGGCCGGCGCGTCCGCGAACAACCGGACGGCGTGCAGCTCCTGCGACTTGCGCTTGCGCATGTAGTTGCCGATGAAAGGGAGCTTCCAGGCGCTGACGCCC
>Ga0182749_1001327_pt1 | contig 19712 bp, 18 predicted proteins | sample eDN3rd37CKraftMG_FD_128875 | JGI IMG/M metagenome (GOLD analysis project Ga0182749, IMG submission 128875) | Enriched Miracle-Growth compost microbial communities from Emeryville, California, USA - eDNA 3rd pass 37_C Kraft MG (version 2) (version 2) ...
ACGGAACCCCGTGCGCGGCGTGGGGGCACTCCCAGGCCACGAACTGGTACTGAACGACCGATCAGCCGCCGGCGGCGGGCGGCGTCTCCCGGGACTCGCGCAGCTCGTCGACGACCATCGACCGCTCGTCGATCGTGCCGTTCCGGTACGCGGCGCGTCCGACCATGTGGGCGGACAGCGGCGCTGTCGCGAGCTGGATGAGCACGACCGGGATGAGGAAGAGCGTCACCGGCCACGCCCGCATCGCGAGCGCGATGGCCAGACAGATGAGGATGAGGCCGAGCACCTGAGGCTTGGTGGCCGCGTGCAGGCGGGTCGGCACGTCGCGGAAGCGCAGCAGGCCGATGGACGCCGTGAGGCAGAGCAGCGCCCCGATCAGCACGAGCACGAGGGCGGTGACGTCCCACACGAGGTCCCAGTTCATCGGGGGGTCGTGTCCTTCCTCGCGACGAAGCGCGCGATGGAGATGGATCCGAAGACGCCCACGGCCGCGATGATGAGGAGCACGGGCAGCGTGCGCGTGTGATGGTTGATGACCATCTCGGCGCCGAGGATGCAGATGACCTCGGTGAGCAGGACGTCGGCGGCGACGGCGCGGTCGAGGATCGACGGGCCGATCACGATCCGCGCGAGCGCGATGAACGCCGCGACGGCGAAGACGACGAACACCACGACGACGAGGACGGTGATCACCACAGGATTCATCGTGTCCCTCCCTCGGCCGCGGCGGCGCGATCCGCGTGCACCTGCTCGAGCTGAGCCCGGGACCCCACCGCCCGCACGATGCGCTCCTCCCACTTCAGCACGCCCTGCCGCTGCAGCTCGACATCGGCCTCCGAGCGCACGCCGATGATGTGCAGGTAGAGGATCCGCCGGTCGCGGTCGGCCTCGAGGATGAGAGACCCGGGGATGAGCGACGCCGTGACGGCCACGTGCGTCATGATGAGGTCGTCGTCGGTGCGCAGCTTGACGGCGATGACGGCGGCCCCCGGCTGTCGCCGCAGGTCGAGGACCTGCATCGCGACGGTGAGCGAGCCGCGGACGAGGGCGACGAGGAACTCCACGACGAACACGAAGCCCCACCACAGGTTGACGCGCCCGGACAGCTCGACCGGAGGCAGCCGGAACGCGCGGGTCACGAGCACCGCGGCGCCGATGCCGGTGAGGAACGACAGCACCGTGAACTGGCCCCACAGGAGCATCCACAGCGCGATGAGCCACAGGAAGAACGGGAGCTGACGCCACATGCGCCCCCATCGCGTCGCGCTCATGGGTCGCGAGTGCCGCGGGTTCTCGACGCTCATGGGGGTCTCCGCGCTCATCGATCGACCTCCAGCTGCACCAGGGTCACGGGCTGGAGCAGGCCCTCGCCGATGCGTGCGCACAGGTCGTAGAGGGGTCCGGCGAAGATCGTCAGCGCGACGGTCACGGCCACCATTCCGGCCGTCGCCGCGGTCATCACCTTCGGGATGGCACGGCGCTCGGTCTGCACCGCGGCCTCCGGCGAGGAGCCGAGGTACGAGATCCGGGCCTCGGTCTCCGTCTCGATCTGGTCGTCCTCCTCGCGCCAGAACGAGAGGTTCCACGCGCGCATGAGGGCGTACAGGGTCAGGAGGGACGTGAGGATGCCGCCCACGAGCAGCACGATCATGATCGGCGTGCCGACCTCGGCTGCCGCCTCGAACAGCGCGAACTTGCCGATGAACCCGGAGAACGGCGGCAGCCCGCCGAGGTTGATCGCCGGGATGAAGTAGAGGACCGCGATGATGGGCGCCGCCCGCATGAGCCCCTTGACGCGCAGGATCGACGTGCTGCCGGCCCGGCGCTCGATGAGCCCCACCGCGAGGAACAGCGTGGTCTGCACGACGATGTGGTGGACCATGTAGTAGATCGTGGCGCCGATGGCGAGGGGCGTCGCGATCGCGAGCCCGAACACCATGTATCCGATGTGGCTCACGAGCGTGAACGAGAGGATCCGCTTGAGCTCCGCCTGCGCCACGGCGCCGAGGACGCCCACGATCATCGTCGCGAGGGCGACGATGAGAAGGACGAAGTTGACGTCGTTGTCGGCGAACAGCTGCGTCTCGGTGCGGATCATCGCGTAGACGCCGACCTTGGTGAGCAGGCCCGCGAAGACGGCGGTCACCGGGGCGGGCGCGGTCGGGTACGAGTCGGGCAGCCAGAACGACAGCGGGAACACCGCGGCCTTGATGCTGAAGGCCAGCAGCAGGATGACGTGGAGGACGAGCTGCGTCTCCTGGGGGAGCTCCGACATCCGCTCGGCGACCTGGGCCATGTTCACCGTGCCGAGGGCCGCGTAGATCATCGCGATCGCCGACAGGAACAGGATCGACGACACGAGCGAGACGACGATGTAGACGACGCCCGTGCGGATGCGCGACTCCGTGCTGCCCAGCGTGATGAGCACGTACGACGCGACGAGCAGGATCTCGAACCCGACATAGAGGTTGAACAGGTCGCCCGCGATGAACGCGTTGAAGATCCCCGCCGCGAGGATGAGGTAGGAGGGGTGGAAGATCGAGACCGGGGTGTCGTCGTCGCCGTCCGCGGCGCCCTGGCCGACGGAGAAGAGGAGGACGGCGAGCAGGACGATGCTCGAGACGACGACGAGCAGGGCCGCGAGACGGTCGACGTACAGGACGATGCCGAACGGGACGGGCCAGCCGCCGACCGAGACCGCGATGGGCAGGCCCGAGTCGACGACGACGAGCAGCACGGCGGCGATGATCGCCACGACCGACAGCGTCACGATCGACACGACGACCTGGACCCGGCGGTGGCGGCCCATGATGAGGGCCACGGCCGCGCCCAGCAGCGGCAGCGTGACGAGCAGCGGGACGAGGGCGCTCACCGGCGCTCACCTCCCTCGTCCTCGGGCGGGGCCGCGGGGCGGTCGACCGGGGCGTCGTCGCGCAGGCTCGCGAACTCGCGGCTGCCGACGATCGTGATGGGCGCCGTGTCGACGCCGACGAAGTCCGTCGAGATCGAGTCGTCGAGGGCGAGGTCGTCGTCATCCATGGTGTCTTCCGCGTCGATGCCCCGCTCGCGCACGGCGATGTCCTCGCTGTCGTCCTCGACGGTGTCGGCCTGACCCAGCTGCCATGAGCGGTAGATGAGGGCGAGCAGGAACGCGGACACCGCGAAGGTGATGACGATGGCGGTGAGCGTGAGCGCCTGCGGCAGCGGATCGGACATCTCGCCCTTGTCGGCGGAGTCGAAGAACGGCGCCGATCCGGGCTGTCCCATGACGATGAGCAGGAGCAGGTTGGCGGCGTTGCCGAGCAGGAGGAAGCCGATGAGCACGCGCGTGAGGCTGCGCTCGAGCATCGCGTAGACCCCGCACGCGAACAGGACGGCCATGATGACGATGAGGATCAGGGAGACGTTCACACCGACACCCCCCTCGCGCGCAGCTCCTGCGTCTGACGGTCGACCTCGGCGCCGAGGCTGCGCAGGACGTCGAGGACGAGACCGATGACGACGAGGTAGACGCCGATGTCGAAGATCGTCGAGGTGACGAACTCGATGTGCCCGATGACGGGGATCGTGGCCTCGAAGAAGGCGCTCGTCAGCGGCGGGGCGCCGAAGAACAGCGGGATGATCGCGCACGCCACCGCGAGCGACATCCCGATCCCGAGGAATCGGCCGGCGTCGGTGGGCGCCGCGGCGCCCAGCTCGTACCGTCCGCCCGCGATGTAGCGCATGACGAGGGCCATCCCCGCGACGAGGCCGCCCGCGAAGCCGCCCCCGGGCAGGTTGTGGCCGGCGAACAGCAGGTAGAGCGACACGATGATGATCGTGTGGAAGAGGATCCGCACGATGACCTCGAGCATGATCGAGCGGTTCTCCGGCGAGACCCTCTGCCCGCCGACGAGCCATGCACGACGACCGCGGATGTCGACGGTCTGCGGGCGCGGGCCGTCGAGCGTCTCGACGAGCGGGCGCGTCGTGCGCATGTCCGGCAGCGGCGCCGTGAGCGTCGAGAGGGTGTCGGCGCGATGCGTCACGAACACGAGGGAGGCCACGCCCGTGGCCGCGAGGACGAGCACCGACAGCTCGCCCATGGTGTCCCATCCGCGCAGGTCCACGAGGGCGACGTTGACGACGTTCTTGCCGTGCCCGAGCTCGTAGGCCAGCTCGGGGAAGCTCACCGAGATGGGCGTCGCCGTGCGGGCGCCCGAGGCGACGATGGCCACGAGCGCCATCGTGAGGCCGACCCCGGCGCCGAGGATCGCGCGGGCGAGCGGATGCACGGACGCGTTGTGCTCGCCCATGCGGGCGGGGATCCGCCGCAGCACGAGCGCGAAGGCCACGAGCGTCACGGTCTCGACGAGGATCTGCGTGAGGGCGAGATCGGGGGCGCCGCTGGTCGCGAACAGGAGCACCATGCCCAGGCCCGTGACCGAGACGAGGACGACGCCGGTGTACCGCTTGCGCGCACGCACCGCGATGAGACCCGCGACGATCATGAGCGGCGCGACGAACAGCTGCATCGGGGACTGCCACGCGTCCAGGCGGGCGCGCCAGTCCGGGTCGGCGATGAGAGCCGTGCCCTCGGCCGCGACGAAGACGATGAAGATCGTCCCGACGTACACGGGCAGCGAGCCCCGCTGCGTGAAGCTCGTCGTCGCGACGGAGAGGCGCGCGATGCCGCGGAGAGACGCGTTGTACAGATCCGAGGCGGTGAAGGGCAGGAGGCGCTTGCGCCACAGGCCCGCGCCGCTGCGCGCCGTCGTGACCTGCATGACGGTGAACAGCAGCGCGCCGAGCACGATCGTGCCGAGCGAGATCCACAGGGCCGGCTCGAACCCGTGCCACAGCTCGAGGTGCGCGGGGTGGGCGGGCGCGGGGACGCCGGGAGTCGACGGCGGCGCCGTGTCGGCATACGGCGCGAAGGCGTGGTCGAGCAGCGGCGCGGCGAAGCCGGCCACCACGGACAGGCCCGACAGCAGGATCGGCGCGGCGAGGAAGCCCATGGGCGGATCCGGCCACTCCGTGCGTGGGAGCGTCTGCCCCGCGGCATCCTTCTTCGTCCAGAAGGCGCCCCACACGAAGCGCACGCCGTACGCGACGGTCAGCACCGACCCGAGCGAGATCCCGATGAGCGCGACCAGCCCCCCCGGCGAACCGCCCTGTGCCTCGTCGAGGAGCGCGGCCAGCGCCCCCTCCTTGCCGACGAAGCCGAGCGTGGGGATGATGCCGGCCATCGATGCGACGGCGATGATCGAGAACGTCGCGAGCACCGGCGCCTGGCGTCCCACACCGCTGAGCTCCCCGATGTCGCGGGTCGACAGCTGACGGTCGATGATGCCGACGACGAGGAACAGGCTCGACTTGAACAGCGCGTGGCCGAGCAGAAGGGCGAGGCCCGCGAGCGCGGCATCGCGCGTGCCGAACCCGAGCACGACGGTCAGCAGACCGAGCTGGCTCACGGTGCCGAACGCGAGGATGCGCTTGAGGTCGACTTCGCGCAGCGCCTGGATGCCGCCGAGGAGCATCGTGAAGACGCCGAGGGCGATCACGATAGGCCGCCACGGCGGGGCGATCGCGAAGACCGGGGAGAAGCGGGCGATGAGATAGATGCCGGCCTTCACCATGGCGGCCGCGTGCAGGTACGCGCTCACCGGGGTCGGGGCGGCCATGGCGCCGGGGAGCCAGAAGTGGAAGGGGAAGATCGCCGACTTGCTGAGCGCGCCCACGAGGATGAGCACGAGGGAGGCGTCGACGATCGCGCCCGTCGGCGCCTCCGCGAGGATCGTCGAGATGCTCGATGTGCCGGCCTGCACCACGAGCAGCACGACGCCGATGAGCATCACGAGGCCGCCGAGCGTCGTGACCAGGAGCGCCTGCAGCGCGGCGCGGCGACTCGCACCGCGCCGGTGGTAGTACCCGATCAGGAGGTAGGAGAGGACGCTCGTGACCTCCCAGAACATCACGAGCACCACGAGGTCGTCGGTCAGGACGAGACCGTACATCGCGCCGGCGAAGGCCAGCAGCACCGCGGAGAACTGCCCGAGACCCTCTTTCGAGTCGCGGAAGTACCAGCGGCAGTAGAACATCACGAGCGCGCCGACGCCCGTCACGATGAGGGCGAGCAGCCAGCTCAGCGCGTCCATGCGCATGGACAGCTGGATGCCGAGCGCCGGGATCCAGTCGTACGTCTCGAAGGGCACCTGGCCGGACTCCACCGCGGGGGTCAGCCAGAGCGTGTACCCGAACGCCACGAGTGAGAGCGCCGCGCCGACATAGAACGCCCGCGCCCCGATGCGATGCGTCAGCCAGGGCAGCACCATCGGCACGAGCGTGAAGGCGACGAGGAGCATCAGCATCGGCGACTCCTCGGGCTCGTCGACCGGTGCGGCCGGGCGGGCGGGTGGTCAGCCCATTCTACCGGCGCGACCGTGGCCGGATCACCGGTCAGCGCGCGGGACCGGTGGTGTTCCCCTCGCGGAAGGCGCACGTGAAGCGGATGCCGGGCGCATCGCGTCCCTCGAGCATCGCGGTGACCGCGTCGCCCGCCGCATGCCCCTTCTCGGTCGCGGGCTGGACGAGGGTCGTCAGCACATACGGAGCGAGGCCGTCGACGCTGATCCCGTCGAATCCGGTGACGCTCACGTCGTCGGGAACGCGGAGCCTCGCCTCCTCCGCCGCGCGGATGATCCCCGCCGCCAACAGGTCGCTCTGCGCGATGACGGCGGTGGGGCGCGTGACGGGGTCCGCGAAGAGGATCCGCCCCGCCTCGAGACCCGCGTCGATGAAGCTTCCCGTCGCCGCGTACGCGGGCGCGTCGGGGTACACGTCGCGCACCCCGCGCAGGCGCTCGCGGGTCACCTCGACGGTGATCGCGGACTCGTCGTCGGCGGTCATCCATCCGCCCGGCCATCCCTTGCGGGCGGGGAGGGTCACCGTCGCGACACGACGGTGGCCGAGGCCCTTGAGGTGCCCGGCCGCATGGCGCTGCGCCTCACGGTTGTCGAGCTCGATGCGGGGCACGCCCTCCCCGGCGTCCCCCTCGACGACGACCACCGGGATGCCGCGCGCCTGCACGATGTCGAGCGACTCGCGCAGGAGACCGCTGCAGCCGATCAGCACGGCGGCGTCGATCGGCGCGGACGTGAGGGTCGGCCCGTCCTCGGAGATCGGCTCGTCGCGCAGGAGCAGCAGACCCGCGCCCAGCGACGACACGGCGTCGGCGAGGCCGTCCATCATGAGCGTCTTGACGGGGTCGAGGAACGCGCTGCCGAGGTGCTCCTCGAACACGACGCCGACGATGCCGCTGCGGCCGCGGCGCAGCGAGGCGGCGCGCGGATCGGGTCCCGTGTAGCCGAGGGTGGAGGCGGCGTCGAGCACGCGGGCGCGGGTGGCGTCGGAGACGGAGGCCTTGCCGCTGAAGACGACGGATGCCGTCGACGGCGACACGCCTGCCTCGCGGGCGACGTCGGCGATGGTCGGCCTGTGGCCCATGGCACCTCCTGTGTGAGAGCCTAACCCGGGTGGATGATGCAGGTCGAATCGATTCGATAGACTGCTCCGCATGCATCAGACCCTCACCCACTCGCAGCTCGTGCGCTGGCGCACCGCCATCTTCGCGATCTTCCTCGCGAGCGGTTTGAGCATCGCGACATGGGCGGCGCGCGTGCCGGCCATCAAAGAGGCCCTCGAGATCTCGAAGACGCAGCTCGGCCTCATGCTCCTCGTCGGCGGCGTCGCGTCGATCCTCGGCCTGTCGGTGAGCTCGGTCGTCATGGCACGCTGGGGCGCACGACGTGGAATGCTCGTCATGATGCTGATCTTCGCGGTCGGCGTCGCGGCGATCGGCGTCGGCACCGACCTCCTCCACTCGGTGGCCGTGGTGGTCGCGGGCCTCGTGCTGTGGGGCTTCGGGAACGGATGCCTCGACGTCATCATGAACGTCGAGGGCGCCGCCATCGAGAAGCAGGTGGGCAAGACGATCCTGCCGCTGTTCCACGCGTTCTTCAGCTTCGGCACCGTCATCGGCGCCGGCGTCGGCATCCTCGCCATCGCGTGGGGGGCGAACGTCGTGACGCACCTCGTGATCGTCGCCGTCGTGCTCGTCGTGATCGCGTTCGTCAGCATCGCCAACGTGCCGGCGAACGAGGCCGCCCTCGACGTCGCGGGACCCGCCGAGAAGCAGGGCTGGCGCGACCGGCTCACCGTCGCCCTGTCGGCGTGGAAGGAGCCGCGCACCTACGCGCTGGGCGTCATCATGCTCGGCATGGCGTTCGCCGAGGGCGGCGCGAACGACTGGCTCGCCCTCGGCGTCGTCGAGGGCCATGCGCAGCCCGAGGAGTTCGGCGCCGCAGGGCTCACCGTGTTCTCGATCAGCATGACGGTCGTGCGCGTCTTCGGCGGACCGCTCGTCGACCGCTTCGGGCGCGTCCCCGTCCTGCGCGTGCTCGCCCTCACCGCGACCGGGGGCCTCCTGCTGTTCATCCTCGCCCCGAACCTCCCGCTCATCTTCGTCGGCGCGGCGCTGTGGGGAGCGGGGGTCTCGCTCGGCTTCCCGCTGGGCATGTCGGCGGCGGCCGACGACCCGAAGAAGGCGGCCGCGCGCGTGAGCGCCGCCGCCACGATCGGCTACGTCGCGTTCCTGGCCGGACCCCCGCTGCTCGGCCTCATCGCCGACCACCTGGGCCTGCTGAACACGCTCTACATCCTCGTCGCGCTCATCATCGCGTCCGGGTTCGCGTCCTCCGCCGCGCGCCCGATCGCGGGCTCGCAGGTGGGTGCCGGGCACCGCACAGAGCACTGAGCCGCGCGGGTAGGCTCTTCGGGTGCGTCTCGTCATCGCCCGCTGCTCCGTCGACTACGCCGGGCGCCTCAACGCCCACCTTCCGCTCGCGACCCGCCTGCTCGTGCACAAGGGCGACGGGAGCCTGCTCGTCCACTCGGACGGCGGCAGCTACAAGCCGCTCAACTGGATGAGCCCGCCGTGCACGCTGGTCGTCCAGGAGCCGGACGAGGATGCCGCCGCGGCAGGCGTCGTGGAGCAGTGGCGCGTCACGCACGCCAAGACCGGCGACTCGCTCACCGTCCGCATCCACGAGATCGTCCACGACTCCTCGCACGAGCTGGGCGTCGATCCGGGCCTGCAGAAGGACGGCGTCGAGGCCGACCTCCAGCGCCTCCTCGCCGAGCAGGTCTCGCTCATCGGCGAGGACCTCACGCTCGTGCGCCGCGAGTTCCCCACCGCGATCGGCCCCGTCGACCTCCTGCTGCGCGACCCCGCCGGCGGCACGATCGCCGTCGAGGTGAAGCGGCGCGGCGACATCGACGGCGTCGAGCAGCTCACCCGCTATCTCGAGCTGCTCGGTCGCGACCCGCATCTCGCACCCGTCACCGGCGTCTTCGCGGCGCAGGAGATCAAGCCGCAGGCGCGTGTGCTCGCCACCGATCGCGGCATCCGCTGCGTGACCCTCGACTACGAGGAGATGAAGGGCATCGAGTCGGGGGCTCCGCGCCTGTTCTGAGTCCGCGCAGCCGCGTGCACCGTGGGCCGCACCCTAGGCTGGTGGACATGTCGACGCGCTCTCCATGGTCCTGTGTTCTCTGGGATATGGACGGGACGATCGTCGACGCCTCGGAGGGCATCCTCCGTCGACTGGGCATCGCGATGGAGCACTTCGGCCACCCGGAGGTCACTCGCGCGGAGCTCGTCCACTGGATCGGGCCGCCGATGTTCGAGTCCTTCCAGGCGCAGCTGGGGATGTCGCCCGCAGAGGCGGCCGAGGCCGTCTCGTTCTATCGCGAGCTCGGCAAGCGCGAGGGCTACACGTCCGGGGCGCGCCTGTTCCCGGGCGTCGCGGAGCTCATCCACGACCTGCACGCCGCCGGCATCCCCCAGGCCATCGCCAGCTCGAAGCCCGAGGTCCAGGTCCTCGCGCTGCTCGAGCACTTCCACCTCACTCCGTACTTCACCGCCGTGGTGGGCGCGACGCCCGACGAGCGCACCCTGAGCGCGAAGGCCGACATCGTCGGCGAGGCGCTGCGGCGCCTGCGCGCGGTCGGAGCGGAGACCGATCGCCCGGTGCTCATCGGCGACCGCCACCACGACGTCGAGGGCGGTGCGACGCACGGCGTGCCGGTCATCTTCGTGCGCTGGGGGTTCAGCTGGCCGCACGAGGCGGACGGCGCCCAGGCCGCGGTGGACGACGTGGCCGCACTGCGGACGCTCCTGCTGCCGGGACCCGGCGATCATGGGTGACCTGCTCGGCGCCGTGCTCGGCTGGCTCGTGCCGGCCGTGACGGTGTTCGGGGTCGCCGCGATCGCCGTCGCCGCGATCGTGTGGGCCGTGCGCCGCGCCGCGCGCGGGCCGCGCGCCCTCGCCGCGGCGGACGCGCGCCGCACCACGGCCGGGGTGCGGCTGGTCGCGCTCGACGACCTCGTCGACGAGCTCGACCTCGAGGTGGGCCTGTCCGGCGCGCTTTACGGCGGCGACGCCCCGGCCTCCCTGCGCCGCTCGCGCATGACGGCCCAGCACACGCGCGACCAGCTCTTCGAGGAGTATCGCGAGGTCATGGCGTCCACGGCGCCGCCGCGCGAGATCGCCCACGCCGCCGACCGCATCACCGCCCGCGCCGACCGCACGATCGCCACCATCGAGGCCGCCCGACGCGAGCACGCCGCGTGGGTGCGCGCCAACGTCTCGGCCGCGCAGCAGGTCGCCGCCGCCCGCACGCGCCTCGAGACCCTGCGCACCTCGATGGGCGACCCGGCGGCCCTCGTCGCCGACCTCGAGGCCCGCTTCGATCCAGAGGAGTGGGCGGATGCCGCGGCCTCCGCGCAGGCCGCGGTCGCCCACGTCGAGCAGGCGCGCGACCTGCTGGACGACGCCGAGGCCCGCACCCACGATCCGTCCCAGTCGGCGCTCGGCCCGCTCGCCGCGGCGGAGCGCGAGCTGCGCGCCGCGCAGGAGTCGGCGCGCGCGCTCGAGGAGTCGCACCGGCTGCTCCTGCAGGCCGCCGCCGCCGTCTCGTCGGAGATCGACGTGGCCCGGACCGCCATCCGCCAGTCCCTGACTACGCGGGAGAGCCTCGAGCCGGATGCCGCGGAACGACTCGGCGCGGCCATCCGCGACGCCCAGGCCGGACTCGCCGAGGCCGAGCAGCTCGCAGCGCGGCGGCCGATCGCCGCCGTCGACCGCATCGCGCGTCTGCGCGACCGACTCGACCTCGCCCTCGGCGACGCGCGCACCGCGCAGCAGCGGATGCGCGGCGCCCGCAGCGCGCTGCCGGGCACGCTCGCCGCCGCACGCGCCGCCGTCGCTCACGCCGAAGCGTCGACCGAGCGCTCCCGCGCCGGCGCGGAGGCGCGGGTGCGGCTCGCCTCCGCACAGCGCGAGCTCGCCGCCGCGCGCCAGGCCGCCGACCCCGTCGAGGCCCTCGACGCGGCACGCCGGGCGATGCGCCACGCGGAGGACGCGTAGGCACTCGCCGGCTACGATCGCCTCACCGGCTCGGGCGGCGCGGGTCGATAGTCTGAGGGGCATGACCGACGCCCCGGCCACCCGACCGCGCCCCGGCATCCTCCGCCTGCTCGGCCGCATCCCCGGCACGCTGACCTTCCTCGCGATCGCGCTGGTCTGCGGCATCCTCACGCAGGCGCTGTGGGAGCCGTTCACGAAGAGCCCGCTGTGGGACACGCTCGCGTACGGGCTGCCCGCGCTCGACGAGGGCCGGTGGTGGACGCCGATCACGGGCACGTTCCTCAACAACGCGCCGTGGGTCTACATCATCAACACGATCGCCCTGTGGGGCATGGCGTGCCTCGAGTACATGCGCGGATGGCGCGTGGCGATGCTCTACTACTGGATCGGCCAGCTGTTCGCGATCTTCGCGGCGGCCCTCCTGCTGTGGGCGCTCGCCTTCACCGGGTGGGAGTGGGCCGTCACGGAGTCGCAGCTGCTCGACGTCGGCTGGAGCGGCGGCGCGTTCGCGTGCATGGCGGCCGCGGTCGGCCGGTTCCGCTCGCCGTGGCGCGTGCGGGCGTGGCTCGCCCTCCTCGCGTTCGTCCTCATCTCGCTCGTGTTCTGGGGAGAGATCGCCGAGCTCGAGCACGCCCTCGCCGTCCTGCTCATCCTGTTCGTCGACCGCACGCTGCGCATCCAGCGGTCCACGATCCGCGAGCAGAGGCTCGTGGCGTTCGTCGTCCTGCTCACCCTCGGCGCCTTCGAGATCATCGTGCTGTTCGTGCCCACGGACGGGCTCTTCGGGCCCACGACGCCGGCGTCGGGATCGTTCCTCGACATCGCGATCGACGTCGCGGTGATCCTCCTCGTCGCCAACGGCCTGCGTCGCGCGCGGCGGTGGGCGTGGGTGGTCAGCATCATCCTGGCGATCTTCAACATCGTCACGGGTCTGCTCGTGCTCGGGGTGCTCGCCTCGATCAACTGGAACGAGGACGACATGGCCCTCGACGGAGACCCCTCGCTGACCCTCGCGACGTCGGCGCTGTGGCTGCTCATGCTCGTCTACCTCATCTGGGTCCGGCGCGCGTTCCAGGCGCGTCGCAAGGGCTCGGTGGGCGCGCACCCCACACCGGATCTCGACGAGGTGAAGGCGGCCCTCCGTGCGGACGGCGGCGGCACGCTCTCGTGGATGACGACGTGGGAGAACAACTCGTACGCGCGCACGTCGACGGGCATCGTGACGTATCAGCGCCGCGCGGGGGTCGCGATCGCCCTGGCCGATCCGCTGGGCCCCGAGGAGGGGCGCGCCGAGTCCGTCGCGGAGTTCATCGGGATGGCCGAGCGGGCCGGGCTCACCCCGTGCTTCTTCAGCGCGAGCGAGGCGACGCGCGCCGCCGTGCCGCGCGGCTGGCGCAGCCTCGTCGTGGCGGACGACACGATCGTCGACCTTCCCGGGCTGGAGTTCACCGGGAAGCGGTGGAACTCGGTCCGCTCGTCGATGAACCGCGCCGGCCGGGAGGAGATGACCTTCCGGATGTCGCACCTCAAGGAAGAGTCGTGGGGCATCCAGCAGCAGCTGCGCGCCATCTCGGAGATGTGGGTGGGCGACAAGGGCCTGCCCGAGATGGGCTTCACCCTGGGCACGCTCACCGAGGCCGAGGACCCGGAGGTGCGGCTCGCCCTCGCGATCTCGCCGAACGGGGACGTCGACGGCTTCCTGTCGTGGCTCCCCGTGTACGGCCGGGACGGCGCGGTGCGGGGCTGGACCCTGGACCTCATGCGCCGCCGCGAGGGCGGCTTCCCCCCGGTGATGGAGTTCCTCATCGGCATGTCCGCGGCGCACTTCCGCGACGAGGGCGCCGAGATCATGTCCCTGTCCGGAGCGCCGCTCGCACACGACTATCCGCCGGACGCCGGCATGATCGCCGACCTGAGCGAGAAGCTCGCCGAGATCCTCGAGCCGGTCTACGGGTTCCGGTCGCTGCACCGCTTCAAGGAGAAGTTCAACCCGCGCTACGAGACCATGTACCTGCTGTTCCGCGACGAGGCCGACCTCACGCGCATCGCGGCGGGGCTCACCCGCGCGTTCCTTCCCGATGCGACGCTGCGGCAGTTCGCGAGCGCCGGGATCGACATGGTGCGCAGCGGGCGCGACTGAGCGCGGCGCGAAAGACGCGACTGAGCGCGGCGGCGCAGCGAGACGGCGCCGGAGGTGCGCGCCTCACCCGTGATGAGACCGCGCCAGGGCACGCCGGAAGACGACGGCGCCCGGCCGTCGCGATCCGCGGCCCCAGCGCCGCGAAAGGGTCAGATGGGTCGGATGTTCGCGGCCTGAAGGCCCTTGGGGCCCTCCGCCGTCTCGAACTCGACCCGCTGGTTCTCCTCGAGCGAGCGGTAGCCGCTCGCGTCGATCGCCGTGTAGTGCGCGAAGACGTCCGCGCCGCCATCGTCAGGTGCGATGAAGCCGAAGCCCTTCTCCGCGTTGAACCACTTGACGGTGCCCGTAGTGCTCATTCCATGCCGTTCGTGAAGAGCGGTCCGGCCATGCGAACCGCAGGGGGGTATGTGAATCCTCACGGTAGCGGCGCGGGTGCGCGAACACGAGTGTTCTGAAATTTGGTGATGGAAATGTTGCCTGACAGCGCGCGCGACACCATTCGACGCCCGGGCGGGGCTCTCGCCTCACTGCCCGGGCGTCGACGGATCCCCCCGGATAGGCCACGCCGAAGCGCGGCAGAGCAACTGTAACCGATATATCGATGCGCCGGGAATGGCTCGCTCGGGGTTATCCACACCCCTTTTCCGCTGTGCGGGACTGCGACGTAGACTCGGTCCGCCCATGACTACGGAGCTTCCCCTTCCGCCTCTGGAGCCCGGCGGGACGATCCTCGGAGACGAGGTCTACGCCGTGCTCGGCGCCGCCATCCGTGACGGCGTCCTCGCGCCCGGGCAGCGCCTGCGCGACGTGCAGGTCGCCGAGGCGCTCGGCGTATCACGAACTCCCGTCCGCGAGGCCCTGCAGCGCCTCGAGCGGATCGGCCTGGTCGAGGTCTCGGCGAGCCGCTATACGCGCGTCGCCGACTACGACCAGGAGCTCCTGCGGGAGGCGCACGAGTACCTCGTCTACTCCGTCGGCGTCGGCCTGCGCATGGCACTGGCCCGATGCTCGGATGCCGAGCTCACCGCGATGCTCGCGTGGGCGGACGAGATGGTGGCGGCATCCGCCGACGACGACCACCCCGCCCTCACGCAGGCCAGTGCCGGCCTCTACGAGGTGGTGAGCAAGGCGAGCGGCAACCGCGTCTACCTGCGCGTCATGCGGGAGGCGGGCCTCTTCTTCCAGCGCAGCGTCGAATCGTGGACCCCGCACCTGCTCGACGTCGACGAGCGCACCGCCTCGTTCCGCGCCCTGCGCGACGCGATCGCGGCGAAGGACGGGGTGGCCGCGGAGCGCATCGTGCGCCGCCAGCACGGCGTCGGCTGACAGCGTCGGCGGCGCTGGGTACCGTGTCTGCATGGGCCACATCGACCTGCGTCCGATCGAAGACGACGACGCCGACGCGATCTTCGAGATGATGCGGGATCCCGCGGCCGTCGAGCTGGCCGCCTTCACCGCGGACGACCCCGACGACCGCGCCGCGTTCGATGCCTGGCTGGCCCGGGTCAGAGGCTCCGCGGATGCCGATACCCACGTCGTGACCGAGGACGGAGGGTTCGCCGGCACCATCGCGTCGTTCGCGGTGGAGGGCGACCGCGAGGTGAGCTACTGGATCGCCCGGCATGCCTGGGGCCGCGGCGTCGCGAGCGAGGCGCTGCGCCTACTCGTCGCGCGGGAGCCGACGCGCCCGCTGTTCGCGCGGGTCGCCGCCCACAACATCGGATCGATCGCGGTGCTCGAGAGGAACGGGTTCACCGAGGTGTCGCGCATGACCTCCTCTGCGCCGGGCGTGAAGCGCGACGTGGAGGAGATCGTCTACGTCCTCATGCCCGCCCTCGACGGGGTGTGAACCGCGAGCGCGAACCCCAAGAGAAGAGGGTCCCTCTCGGGACCCTCTTCTCTTGGTGGGTGGTTCAGGTTTTCCCCGTTCCCATACGGGACAAGGGGTCGCGGAGAGGGATTCCAGACGTTTTCCACGTTAGGCCTCCGAATTTTCCACGACGGGGCGGAACCCCTTGAGTTTCCGCGGTTCTGAACTTGCCTGCACGCGCACGTCGACCGGGGGTCGATGGACGCGCTTCCGCCTGCGGGACGCGCTCGTGCGCGCCTCGGATCGGTGGCTTTCTGCTTCTTCCGGGACTGCTCGGGCTAGCCGAAGACTCATGTCCCGTCCACAGGTCGCGGGCCCCGCGACGAGGATGTTCACGGCCGCGTTGTAGTCGCGGTCGAGATGAGTGCCGCATCCTCCACACACCCAATCACGGACCGTCAGCGGCTTGGGACCGCCGTTGACTCCGCAGATCGAGCACACCTGGGTGGACGGCAGGTACCGGGGCGCCTTGACGAGGGTGACGCCCTTACGGTCGCACGCCTCCTCAAGGAACCGAAGGAACTGCCGCCAGCCCGCATCCTGGATGCTCTTGTTTCGTTTCTTGTGTCCCGAGGCGACCATGCCGGCGATGTTCAGCGTCTCAACGCAGACCGTTTGGTTCTCACGGCTGAGCTTCGAGGCGAGCTGACGGGCATGGTCTTCTCGGAGGTCGGCTACGCGTCGGTGCGCGCGAGCTCGTGCCTGGCGCGCCTTCTCGTAGTTCTTGCTCCCGGGCTTCTTCCGGGAGAGGTTCTTGTCGGCACGGCGCAGGGCCTCCTCGGCCGCCTTGTAGTGCTTGGGCGCGGCGATCTTCTCCCGCGTTCCGTCGGAATACACGATCGCCGCGAAGTCGTCGATCCCGACGTCGACACCGGCGGTGCGTGGCAGGCGTGTCGGAGTCTTCGGTGGGTCGATCGGGACGCGGACGATGAAGCAGACCCACCAGGTGCCGTCCGGTTCCAGGATGACGGTCGCCGCGCTCGCGTACCCCGGGAGGGGGCGATGCCAGTTCACGCGGACGGCGCCGATCTTCGCGAGCCGGAGCCGTCCGCCGCCACGCCTGGTGTTCTGCCACCCGCCGCGGATACTGAATGAGTTCTCCGGGAAGCGGGCAGCCTGCCGATATCTACGCTTCTTGAACCTCGGATGCCCGACCCCGGCGCCCTTGCGGTCCCCCCGCACGGAGGCGAAGAAGTTCTCGTAAGCGGTCGCCGCGTCGCTCACCGCTGAGCGCAGCACCGCGCTCGGCACCTCCGCCAGCCACGCCGTCGCCTCCGCCTTCCTCGCCTCAGTCACCAGAACCTTCGTCGCCGCATACTCGTGCGGGTGCGGGTCGCCGGCCGCATGGGCCTTCTGAGCGAGTGCGACGTACGAGTTGTACACGAACCGGCAGGACCCGAGCATGCGGCGCAGACCCTGCTCCGCCGCCGGCTCGGGGTGGATCCGGTATCGGTAACGCTTGATCGAGACTGGGCCGTCGTGTTCCGCGCGTTTCGCGTCCCGCCGCTGCGCGCGCTGCCGACTTCCCGCGGCCATGCACGGATCACACCTGCACCCCCAATGGTTGTAACCGCGAGACGTGCCATGCTCAAGCTCGGGCATCTGAGCGATGTCGGGTGCCGCCTTCACTCGCGTGCGGCCAGTCGTCGACGCGCGGAAGGCCTCTTTGCAACGCTTGCAGCGGCAACTCCAAAACGTGTAACCGCTCGGCTTACCGTGAGCCTCCTCCGGCATGCCCCTGGCAAGCTTCGCCGCGCGGCGCTCCGCCGCCGCGGCCGTGTTCGCCGCCTTGCACGCTTCACAGGCGGGGCGGCACATACGGTACGCACGCGTGGTTCCATGCTGATAACCGTCAGGGAGATCCGGGATCATGACTCCCCCATGCGCGGTCCGCTCAAATCGCCGCGCCCACGTCGGGTGGTCTTGGCGAGGTGATCCTGTGTTCGTGCCACATTCGATACCCTGCGGCGAACGATCCAAACGACAGCGGCTTTGGTCGACGGTCTCTGATAGCCCGTGGTCTGACCGATCCCGGGCCGCTACCAACGGGCGACTCCGCTGGCTTTGCTGCACGAGCGAACCGCAGCCGCCCTGATCATCCCGTCCAGACCGCTCACATCCGCGAACTTGTCGGCTCCGTCGAACTCGCGCGAACGGGTGGCGCCATGCACGTGTGGCTAGGTCCTCCTGGGGTCGGGTTACCTCTCCCATGCGCGTGACCGTGTCTTTGCCCAATGGTGTCGGGGCGCGTCGATACGATCACCGCGACCTCAGGAAGGAGTCACATGTTCAACCCGATGTTCCTCATCCTCCCGATCCTCGGGACGCTCCTGTACTTCGTCATCCTGTTCGCGGTCGTGCAGCAGGGCGTCATCCTCGCGATGCGGCGTGCCCGCCGTGAGGGGTGGACGGAGGAGAACGACCCGGAGAACGCGACGTGGCTGTCGTCCCTGCAGCGGGAGGAGCTCGCCGCGCACAAGGCACGCCGGGAGGGCGCAGCCTAACCGGTCAGATCGGTGACGAGCGCGGGGACGGTGATGGTTGCGGGACCGACGATGGTCTCGTCGAACAGTGCGCTGGTGCGTTCCAGGTTCAGTTCCATGGTCCGTGCCCCGCGCTCGGCCGCCAGGTTCACGAGCCCTGCGGCCGCAGTACCCGCACTGCCGTGTGCCAGCCAGCGTTCTACGGACCCGATCGCATGCGCCATACCTCCCTCCGGGCTGAGCAGTGTGGAACCGCCGCGGCACCGCCGCACAAAGCCCGGACACGGGAAGGACCGCGAGCGGGCGCGAGACGCGGAGCCGCAACATGTCACCAGCCAGACTGGGGAAGGTGTCCGAGACATCTGGACGCCAGACCCACTCGACATGCCACAGTGGTCGCACTGGTCTGAATAGGCGCACGACGCGCCCCGGGGCCATGGCGACTATTGGACTGACCCAGTGATGGTGGCGGGGCTGGACGCGCTCGCCTCCAACGGCCGTCAAGTCTAGATTCCTACCACCGACGCCACCGTTGTCGAGTCCTGAGAGTGAGCCACGCGGAGGTGATCAGTTCTCCGCGACTCAAGGGCCCATCAGCAACAGGGATCAATAGGCAGGTTTCGTCGAACCCAGCTTCCCCGAGTCTGCACCCGGCTGAAGGCCCTCTCCGTGCCTTACTGCTGCAGTGAGCCGATGAGATTTGCTCGCCGCTGCATCCTCCCTGCGGCGTTGAGCTCGATGACGGTATCCACGCCGAGCCGTTCCAGAAACCCGAAATCGTGGCTAACGACGAGGAGGGCGCCTCGGTAGGCGTCAAGGGCCTCCGCGAGCTGTTCGACACTTGTGATGTCAAGGTTGTTGGTCGGCTCGTCAAGGATCAGTAGCTGGGCCGGGGGTTCAGCGAAGAGTAGGCGGGCAAGCGAGACACGGAATCGTTCGCCGCCAGAGAGGGTCCGCACGGGGCGGTCAACGCTGTCTCCGCGCAGGAGGAGTCGAGCGAGTTGATTTCGGACTTGACCTTCCCCTGCCGCCGGCGCCGCCGCCCGGACGTTCTGGATGGCGCTCGCATCCTCGTCGAGTCCGTCGAGTCGCTGCGGCAGGTAGCCAACAAGATCGGTGAGGAGGCGGCCCCGCGGATGTCCGGCTGTCGGGTCCGCGCGGCCCAGCAACTGCTCAAGGAGGGTGGTTTTCCCTGTTCCGTTAGCGCCCACAATCGCGACGCGCTCCGGGCCCTGGATCACGATCGTGGTGTCCTCGCCCTCTAGTTCCGCGAGACGGCGCCCCCGCGGAACGTCTGGGTTGGGAAGAACGAGATGAATGTGCTCGTCATCTCGTACACGTGCGTCGGCCGCGTCAACCGCTGCCTGTGCTTCCCGCACCTTGTCGTCGAGAGTGTTGCGGAGTGATCCGGCCGAGGCCTGGGCCTTGCTTGCGCGATTGCCGGCCAGGATCTTGGGGATGCCACCGTCCCGCTGTGTCTTCTTGGCGCCGCGCTCTCGGCGGGCCAGCTTAGTTTCTGCTTCGACGCGCTGCCGCTTTTCGACTCGGAGGGCCTGCTGCGCGGAACGAGCAGCTTGCGCTGCGGCACTCTGTTCTTCTTCATGGTGTTGCTTCCAGGCACTGTACGGGCCGCCGAACGTGTCGAGAGTGCCACCGTGGAGTTCGGTCGTGTGGTCCATGTGTTCGAGTAGCTCGAGGTCATGACTCACTACGACGAGTGTTCCTGGCCACTCGTCGACGAATGCGCCTAG
>Ga0182749_1001328_pt1 | contig 19690 bp, 19 predicted proteins | sample eDN3rd37CKraftMG_FD_128875 | JGI IMG/M metagenome (GOLD analysis project Ga0182749, IMG submission 128875) | Enriched Miracle-Growth compost microbial communities from Emeryville, California, USA - eDNA 3rd pass 37_C Kraft MG (version 2) (version 2) ...
ACCGCCGGCATCCTGCGCAATCTCTACGACCGGATCTATCGGGAGTAAGCGGCCGATGATCCGCACGGGTTTTTACGAACTACTTTTGTTTCTGTTGCCGTTCGCGCTCTATGCCGCGTTCCTGTTCACCACGCGCGCGGTCGTGTTCGATCCGAAATCGTGGCCGATGCGGCACGTGCTCCTTTTGGGCATCGTCGCCTTCCTGCTGGTGATCGGCAGCTTCGTCTATCTCGTGCATTTCTCCGGCGCGCCGGTCGGCACGCACTATGTGCCGGCGCATCTGGAGAACGGCAGGCTGGTGCCGGGGTCGTACAAGTGAGCGGCATGGCGCGCGCGGCTCTTCTGGCGTTCCTGCCGCTCCGCTGCGCTGCCTGGGGGAAGGGGAGATGAGCGGCCGCACCGATCGAAAGCTCGATGCCGCCTGGCTGCGCGAGGGCGCGCTGCCGCGCCTTCTTGCCATCCTCGACCGCGACGGCGAGGAGGCGCGCGTCGTCGGCGGCGCCGTGCGCAACGCGCTCCTCGGCGAGCCGGTGCACGAGCACGACGTCGCGACCACCGCGGTTCCGGAGGAGGTGACGCGGCGCGTCACCGCGGCCGGCTTCAAGGCGGTGCCGACCGGCATCGCGCACGGCACCGTCACCGTCGTCATCGGCAAGGAGCCGTTCGAGGTCACCACGCTGCGGCAGGACGTCGAGACCTATGGCCGCCACGCCAAGGTCGCGTTCGGCCGCGACTGGGCCGGCGATGCGCACCGGCGCGACTTCACCATCAACGCGCTGTCGGTCGCCGCCGACGGCACGATCCACGACTACACCGGTGGGCTTGCCGATCTCGCCGCGCGGCGCGTGCGCTTCATCGGCGATGCGAAGACCCGCATCGCCGAAGACTATCTGCGCATCCTGCGCTTCTTCCGTTTCCACGCCGCCTACGGCCACGGCGAACCCGACCGCGCCGGCCTGCATGCCTGCATCGAGGCGCGCGCCGGGCTCGATCAATTGTCGCGCGAGCGCGTGCGCATGGAAATGATGAAGCTCGTGCTCGCCGGGCGCGCGACGCCGACGCTGGCGGTGATGAGCGAGGTCGGGCTGCTCCTGCGCGTGCTCGGCGGCGTGCCCTATCTTGCGGCGTTCGAGATGATGACCAAGATCGAGCGCGCGGCAGACTGTGCGGCCGATGCGGCACGGCGGCTCGGCGCGCTCGGCGTCGCCGTGCCGGAGGACGCCGAGCGGCTATGGCAGCGGCTGCGGCTCACCAATGCCGAGCATGCCCGGCTTGCGGTGATGGGTGCAGAATGGCGGCGCATGACGCCGGCGCGCGGCGGGCAGGGGGCGCGGGCGCAGCTCTACCGGCTCAAGCCCGAGCACTATGTCGACTGCGCCTTGCTCGCCTGGGCGCGGTCACGGGCGAGCGCGCAAGACGATGCATGGCGCGACCTCGCGACCTTGCCGCGGCGGTGGACCGCGCCGAGCTTTCCGCTCAAGGCGGCCGACTTCATCGCGCGCGGCGTCGCCAAGGGCCCGGCGCTCGGCGCCGCGATGCGCGCGGCCGAGGCGGCGTGGATCGAGCAGGGGTTTCCGGACGACGCCGGCGCGCACGCGCGGATCGTGTCCGAGGCGATGGCGTCGCCGCTGAAATGAAAACCCCGGGCGGACGGCCCGGGGCTGTCGGTTCCGCTCGACGAGGCGCTCAGAACTTGTAGCTTCCCCGCACCAGGAATTCGTGGATCTGCGGCTTGACGTCGAAGGTGTAGACGCCTGCGCCGCCACCGACGTCGTAGTTGCGCGTCTCGAGGCTGATATAGTCGTACTCGACACCGATGATCCAGTTCGGGGTCAGGCCGTAGTCGAGGCCGCCGCCGATGGTCCAGCCATTGTGCCACTTGGTCTCGCTGCCCGAGCCCTGGTTGGCGCCGGCCGTGTCGGAGACGCCGAATTTGACATCCGCGCCGGCATAGCCGCCCTTGATGTAGGGCAGCCAGTTGTTGAAGGCATAGCCGACGCGGCCGGTGACGGTGGCGATGGTGTTGATGTGCGTGTCGAAGACGTCGTCAGCGGTGCCGAACGTGGTGTTGTTCAGCGTGCCGTTGATGGTCGAGCCGGCAAACGTGCCTTCGATGCCGAACACCCAGTTCTCGACCTGGTAGTTGCAGCCGAGCTGGCCGCCGCCGATGAATCCGGTGTTGGTCTGGCTGAAGCCGTCGCCGGGCGAGAGGTCGCCGAACGCCGTGGTGTTCGCCGTGTTCGTCCATTCCGTCCGGTTCCAGCCGGCGCCGATATGGGCGCCGATGTAGCAGCCGGTCCAATTGTAGAGCATGACAGGCGCGGGCCTGTAGGGCGCCTTCACCGGCATGTCGGCCGCCTGCGCGGCGACGCTCAACGCACCGGTCGCCAACAACGCAACGAACAAACGACGCATCTTCTCCTCCTCGACGAACAGGCGCGCACGCAACGCGCACTCGCTTCGAAGCGCGGAGCCACACCGGCCGGCGCCCCACCATGAGCTTGAAGGCTAAACGAGCGCCGGAATGACTCAATCCGTGATCTTGCGTAGTCCTGGGAGATGCGGCCGAATTCTATCAATTGTTGCCGGGCCGACACGGATTCGGATGACGTTCGTCAATTTGCAGAACCGGAATAACGAATTAATAAAAATAGGCTTTTCCGAGGGGGCGTTGGTCCGCAGGGTCGCCCTGTCGGGTCCGGGGCGGCGGCCGGGCGGGCGCCGGAGGGCTTGCATCCGGCCGCCGGGCATCCGATCTTTGCCTTGACGCTTGTCAATTCAGGTTCCGTCCGGTCGCGCTCGTTCGGTCCTGGTTGCCGGTCCTTATAATGCTGGGCCCTTATAATAATGTCTCGCCGTGACACGCCCCTGGATCTCGCCCGCCGCCTGGCCGACGCCAGCGCGCGGCGCAAGGCGTCCGACGGGTTCCGTCGCGAGACCTTTGCGCTGCCGCGCGAGGCGGCCCGCGCCAAGGCGCGCGAATTGTTCGCCCGCTACCCCAAGGCCGCCTACATGACCGAGATCGAAAGCTGGCGGGAACTGCCCGGCGACGAGATCGAGTTCACCATGCGGCGGCTGCCGACCGCCGATTGACGTTGATAAGGCCTGCTGCCGCCCTTGTGTCCGGCGGGCGTCCGCGCCGAAAGTCCGCGTGGCCGGACGTCGCCGGCCGGTTCCGCGATGGCCCCCTTGGATATCCTGTCCGGCTTCCATGACGTCTCGCTGGCGCAGCTCGCGCTGGTCGCCGGCGTCGCCTTCCTCGCCTCGCTGATCGGCGGCGTCGCCGGCTACGGCACCGGCGCGCTGATGCCGCTCGTCCTGGTGCCGATCGTCGGCGCGGCGCCGGTGGTGCCGATCATCGCCATCTCGGCCTTGTTCAACAATGCGAGCCGCATGTCGGCCTTCCTGCGCTATGTCGACTGGCGGCGCGCCGGGATCGTCATGGCCTGCGCCTCGCCGACCTGCGTCGTCGGCGCCTGGGGCTATGCGCAACTCTCCGGTGCCGGCGCCGCGCTGGTCATCGGCGCCATGCTGATCGCCAGCGTGCCCTTGCGCCGCGTGCTCAGGCGCCGCGACGTCAAGTTCGGCGACCGCGGGCTCGCGCTCGGGTCGGTCGGCTACGGCGTCGTGGTCGGCGGCACCTCCGGCTCCGGCGTGATCCTGTTGTCGCTCCTGCTCGCCGCCGGCGTCGGCAGCGCCGGCGTCATCGCCACCGATGCGGCGATCTCGATCGTCATCGGCATCGTCAAGGTCGCGGTGTTCGGCGTCGCCGGCGTCATCGACGCGCAGGTCGTCGCATTCGCGCTGCTGATCGGCATCGTCGCCATGCCCGGCGCCTTCGTCGCGCGCGCCTTCGTCGAGCGCATGCCGATCCACGTGCACACCGCGATCCTCGACGTGGTGGTGCTGCTCGGCGGCGGCTTTCTGGTGCTGCGCGGGCTGCGCGGCTAGCGGCTCACGGCCACTTCACCGCCGGCGGCATCGACGACAGGATCGAGTCGACATTGCCGCCGGTCTTCAGGCCGAAGATGGTGCCGCGGTCGTAGAGCAGGTTGAATTCGACGTAGCGGCCGCGGCGCACGAGCTGCTCCTCGCGCTCGGTCTCGCTCCACGGCGTGGCGACGTTGCGCCGCACGAGCTCCGGATAGATGGCGAGGAAGGCGCGGCCGACGTCCTGCGTGAAGGCGAAGGCGGCGTCCCAGTCGGCCTCGAGATAGTCGTAGAAGATGCCGCCGATGCCGCGCATCTCGTTGCGGTGCTTGAGGAAGAAGTAGTCGTCGCACCAGGCCTTGTATTTCTCGTAAGGCGCGATCGCGGCATGCGCGTCGCAGGCGCGCTTCATCGCCGCGTGGAAGTCGCGCGTGTCGGCATCCTCCTGCGTGCGCCGCGCATCGAGCACCGGGGTCAGGTCGGCGCCGCCGCCGAACCAGGCCTTCGTCGTGACGACGAAGCGCGTGTTCATGTGCACCGCCGGCACGTGCGGATTGTGCAGATGCGCGATGAGCGAGATGCCGGAGGCCCAGAAGCGCGGGTCTTCCGACGCGCCGGGGATCTGGCTGCGGAATTCCGGCGCGAACTCGCCGAACACGGTCGAGCAATGCACGCCGACCTTCTCGAAGACGCGGCCGCGCATCATGCTCATGACGCCGCCGCCGCGATCCGGGTCGGCTTTCGCCGATTCGGCACTACGCTGCCAGGGCGTGCGGACGAAGCGGCCGGGCGCGCGGTCCGACAACGGCGCGCCGGCGGGGAGAGCGTCCTCCAGCGCCTCGAAGGCGCGGCAGATGTCGTCGCGCAGGGCCTCGAACCAGGCGCGGGCGCGCGCCTTGCGGGCATCGAGGATGGCGGGCTCGGGCAGGGCGGTCATCGGATACGTCTCGCGCGGTCTCGCATGGTCCAGCGGACACACACAGCCTCAATGGCGGCGCCAGTCAATGCGCGGCGGGCGCCGACCGGTTCCGCCGGTCTGCCGCAGCGCCTCGCCGGCGACCATGGCCGCGGCCATTGCGACGTTGAGCGAGCGCAGGCCCTCGCGGATCGGAATGCGCAGGCGGACGTCGGCGGCCCGGTGCACGGCCTCGGGAACCCCGGCGCTCTCGCGGCCGAGCATCAGCACGTCGGCGGCGGTGTAGTTGTGCTCGAGATAGGTCCGCTCGGCGGCGGTGGTCATGAGCACGAGGCGCAGGCCCGCGTCGCGGCGCCAGGCGTCGAAGGCGGCAAAGGCGGCGTGGCGGACGATCGTGACGCGGTCGAGATAGTCCATGCCGGCGCGGCGGAACGCGCGGTCGGTGACGGGGAAGCCGGCCGGCTCGACGATGTGCGCCTCGAGGCCGAGGCAGGCGCACAGCCGCAGGATGGTCCCGGTGTTCTGCGGGATGTCGGGCTCGTAGAGGGCGATCCGCATCGGCGCGGCCAAGGGCTCGGAACGGACCGGCGTGGGCCCGACGAAGGACATGTTCGCCAAGGACTTGTGCAACCCGGCGGCTGCGACGCGATAGCGGGCTTGCGCTCAAACCGCAAGGGTGCCAATAGAACCACGCCGATGCGCCGTCCTGCCATGCGGAAGGACTGCCGCATCCGGTCCGTCCCGCCGCCGAGGGAGTTTTCCCGAGGTTTCACGCCGCGGGCGGATGACATTAGCCAGCCGGGGGAGAGGGACAAGACGTGACGACCGTGTCTTCGGCGGAGCACACGCGCCGCGACTTCCTGTATATCGCGACCGGCGCAGTCGCGACCGTTGGCGCCGCAGCGGTGCTGGTGCCGCTGATCAATCAGATGAATCCCGACGCTTCGACGGTCGCCGCCGGCGCTCCTGTCGACATCGACCTGGCGCCCATCGCCGAAGGGCAGATCGTCAAGGTCTTCTGGCGCTCGAAGCCGATCTTCATCTTCCACCGCACGGCGAAGGACATCGACCTCGCCAAGAACGTCAATGTCGCGTCGCTGCCCGACCCGGAGCCCGATTCGGAGCGCGTGAAGTCCGGCCACGAGCAGTGGCTCGTCGTCATCGGCATCTGCACCCACCTCGGCTGCATCCCGCTGCCGCACGAGGGCAGCTACGACGGCTGGTTCTGCCCGTGCCACGGCTCGCAGTACGACAGCTCCGGGCGCATCCGTCAGGGGCCCGCGCCGAAGAACCTCTACCTGCCTCCTTATAACTTCGTTTCCGACACCAAGATCCGGATCGGCTGATCCGCGGGATTGCTTTAAAAAGGTTCGATCATGAGCGGACACTCGACCTATCAGCCGCAGAACAAGGCTCTGCAGTGGCTGGAGACGCGGCTGCCGATCGGTGGACTGATCCACTCCTCGTTCGTGGCCTACCCGACCCCGCGTAACCTGAACTACTGGTGGACGTTCGGCGGCATCCTGTCGTTCATGCTCGGCGTGCAGATCATCACCGGCATCGTGCTGGCGATGCATTACACCGCGCACGTCGATCTCGCCTTCAAGTCGGTCGAGCTGATCATGCGCGACGTCAACTACGGTTGGCTGTTGCGCTACATCCACGCCAACGGCGCGTCGATGTTCTTCCTCGCCGTCTACATCCACATGTTCCGCGGCATCTACTACGGGTCGTACAAGGCGCCGCGCGAGGTGCTCTGGATCCTCGGCGTCATCATCTACCTGCTGATGATGGCCACGGGCTTCATGGGCTACGTGCTGGTTTGGGGCCAGATGAGCTTCTGGGCCGCCACCGTCATCACCAACCTGTTCTCGGCGCTGCCCGGCGTCGGCGAGACCATCGTCACCTGGCTGTGGGGCGGATATGCCGTCGGCCAGCCGACGCTCAACCGCTTCTTCTCGCTGCACTACCTGCTGCCCTTCGTGATCGCCGGCGTGGTCGTGCTGCACGTCTGGGCGCTGCACGTCGCGGGCCAGAACAACCCGGCCGGCATCGAGCCGAAGTCGGACAAGGACACGGTGCCGTTCACGCCCTACGCGACGGTGAAGGACTCCTTCGCCATCGCCGTGTTCTGCATCCTGTTCGCCTGGTTCATCTTCTACGTGCCGAACTATCTCGGCCACGCCGACAACTACATCCCGGCGAACCCGGCGGTGACCCCGGCAGAGATCGTGCCGGAATGGTACTACCTGCCGTTCTACGCGATCCTGCGCTCGATCCCGGACAAGCTGCTCGGCGTCATCGCGCTGTTCGCCTCGATCCTGATCCTGGCGTTCCTGCCCTGGCTCGACACGTCGCGGGTGCGCTCGGCGCGCTACCGGCCGCTGTTCAAGCAGTGCTTCTGGCTGTGGGTGATCGCCTGCATCGGGCTCGGCTGGCTCGGGTCGAAGCCGCCGGAGGGCATCTACGTGCTGCTGTCGCGCGTCTTCACGGCGTACTACTTCGGCTTCTTCATCATCATCCTGCCGCTGCTCGGCATCTTCGAGAAGACCAAGCCGCTGCCGAATTCGATCTCGGATTCGGTTCTGAAGGCGAAGGCGTGAGCGGGAATACGGCCATGACCATGACGCGCACTTTCATCGCCCTCTCGCTCGCCGCCGGCGCCGCGCTCGCGGCCGCTCCGGCCCTCGCGCAGGAGCATCAGGTCCCGCCGCCGCAACTGTCGTGGTCGTTCTCCGGCCCGTTCGGCATGTACGACCAGGCGCAGCTGCAGCGCGGCTTCAAGGTCTACCGCGAGGTCTGCGCGAGCTGCCATTCGCTCGACTACGTCGCGTTCCGCAACCTCGCCGATCCGGGTGGCCCGGGCTTCAGCACGGCGCAAGTCGACGCGCTCGCGGCCGAGTACAAGATCAAGGATCTCGACGACAAGGGTGAGCCGGTCGAGCGCACCGGTCGTCCGGCCGACCATTTCCCGGCGCCGTTCCCGAACGCCGCCGCGGCCGCCGCCGCCAACGGTGTGGCGCCGCCGGACATGTCGACGCTGGCCAAGGCGCGCACCTATCAGCGCGGCTTCCCCTGGTTCATCTTCGATCTGTTCACGCAGTACCAGGAGCAGGGGCCGGACTACATCCACGCCATCCTGGTCGGCTACGAAGAGCCGCCGAAGGACTTCAAGCTGCCGCCGGGCGGCCACTACAACAAGTACTTCCCCGGTCACAACATCGCCATGCCGCAGCCGCTGCAGGACGGGCAGGTGACCTATGACGACGGCACGCCGCAGACGCTCGACCAGTACGCGAAGGACATCTCCGCGTTCCTGATGTGGGCGGCCGAGCCGCAGCTCGAGGCGCGCCACCGCATCGGCTTCCAGGTCATGATCTTCCTGATCGTGCTCGCGGGCCTCCTCTACTTCACCAAGAAGAAGGTGTGGCACGAGGTCGAGGCGCCGCGCGAGGCCGCGCAGGGGCAGGACCCGGCAAAGACCACGCTCTGAGCCGAGACGACAATTCGAAATCCGAAGGGCCCCGCACGGGGCCCTTCGTCGTTTCGGGACGGTGCTGCAGCGGCCGGCTGCGGCTCACTTCGGCGGCGCAGTCGCGTGGCCGAAGACGAAGCTGTAGTCGGTCGCGGTGTTCGGCGACTGGCCGCCCGCGGCGGCCACCGAACCGTAGACATGGCAGGAGAGGCAGCCGGTTCCGGGCTGCTGCTTGAAGGTCTCGAGCACGGCATTGACCACGGTCGTGCTGTTCGGATTGCCGTTCGGCAGCGGCACGTTGACCGGCGCGGCCTGCTTGGCGATGTCGACCGGATTGAGCGGCCACTGGATGGTGACGATCTTGTAGTACTGCCAAGGCGACTTCGCATCCGCCTGGCGGATCAGGTTCTGCATGTAGGCATTGAGCTGCGGCGTCGAGGCTTCGTCCGGCGTCACCTGCACCACCTGCCCCGGATCGGCATCCTTGACGTTGACCGGGCAGGGCTTGCCGTCCTGCGTGCAGTTCGGATTGTAGAAATTGTACTTGCCCGTCGCCGGGCTGCCCTGAACCGGCGCGTTGTCGACCTGCGCGAAGGTCGCCCAGATGCCCTGGCCGGAGACCGGCAGGAACATGTGGAAGCCGACGAGGCCGACCGCGACCGGCACGGCCGAGCCGGGCAGGAGCGCCGGCACCGTGTGGAAGCGGCCGGACTTGCGCTCGGCGTCGGAGAGCACCTTCCACGCCGCTTTCATCTCCATCGCGCCGAGCTGACCGTATTTCGACGGGCCGGCCGGCAGCACGATCACGTTGGACGCGCCGAAGGTCGCCTGCGTGTCGGCGTTGTAGAGGCCGTTCTGCACGATGTACTCGTACTGGTCGCGGTTCATCGCGACCTCGTAGTAGACCGGCTTGCCGTTGAGATCGTAGAGCGTGCCGCCGCCGGCCTGGGTGATGGAGCGGAGGATGTCGGGCGCGATCGCGCCGGCATGGTCGGCGACGTTGGCGAGCACGGCGCGCGAGATCTTCGAAGTCATGGTCAGGCGGCGCACGGCGCCCGTGGCGACGCGCTGCGCCAGACTTTTCTCCAGCGTGGCGAGGAGGCGCGCGCCGTCCCACGGCCCCGGATTGCGGCCGCCGGGCGGGAAGGTCTCGTCCACCGTCTTGTAGGTTTCCCAGACCGTCGGGCCGGGCGCGCCGAATTTGGCTTTCCCGTTCGGCACGCCGCGCTGGCCGGGCGTCGACGGCCAGTTCAGGTAGACGAAGTTCTGCCACATCATGCACTCGAAGCCGAGATTGGTGCGGTCGCCGGCCGAGGTCGAGAAGGTCGGCGTCAGCGTCGGCGGCGGCTGCGGCGGCGAGCCGCCACAGCCGAACTTCACCGCGGTCCCGGTCTGCGCCTGGGCCGTGGCGGCCCCCGCGGCGAGCGCAAGGGCGGCAACACATCCGACGAGAAGCCTGCTCATGCTCTTCTCCCCCACCATCGCCGGCGCCGTGTCGGCCGGCAGGGTATCTACTTAAACGAGTAATCAGAATAAATACAACTTAAATGCCGGAGCGGCGGCCGGCGGGGCTTGTCGCACCGGCGAATGCCCCGTATGCCGCAGACGGCAAAACGCAGGCACCCGAGGGGGAGAGAAGAGGAATGGCGCGTTCGGTTCTCGGCATTATCGGCGGCTCCGGCATCTACGATCTGCCGGGCCTCGAAAACGTGCGCGAGGAGCGCATCGCCAGCCCCTGGGGCGAGCCCTCCGGGCCGCTGCGCATCGGCGACATCGGCGGACTGCCGGTGGTCTTCCTGTCGCGGCACGACAAGGGCCATCGGCTGTCGCCGTCGGACATCAACTACCGCGCCAATATCGACGTCCTGAAGCGCGCCGGCGTCACCGACCTCGTGTCGCTGTCGGCCTGCGGCTCGTTCAAGGAGGAGCTGCCGCCGGGCACCTTCGTCATGGTCGACCAGTTCGTCGACCGCACGCATCTGCGGCAGACCTCGTTCTTCGGCAAAGGCTGCGTCGCGCACGTGTCGATGGCGCATCCGGTGGCGCCGCGGCTGCACATCCGTCTCGCCGAGGCTGCGCGCGAGGAGGGCATCGCCTTCGCGCGCGCCGGCACTTACGTCTGCATCGAGGGGCCGCAGTTCTCCAGCTACGCGGAGAGCATGACCTACAAGACGCTCGGCTATTCGGTGATCGGCATGACCAATCTGCCGGAGGCCAAGCTCGCGCGCGAGGCGGAGATCTGTTACGCGACCGTCGCCATGGTGACCGACTTCGACTGCTGGCATCCCGAGCACGACGCGGTCACCGTGCAGGACATCGTCAAGGTGCTCACCGACAACGCCGCCCGCGCCAAGGGCCTGGTCGCGCGGCTGGCGCGCGATTTCCCGCGCGAGCACGAGCCGTGCCCGATCGGCTCGGACCGCGCGCTCGACACCGCGCTGATCACGGCGCCGGAAGCGCGCGATCCGGAATTGCTGAAGAAGCTCGACGCGATCGCGGGCCGCGTGCTTCGGGGCTGAAGCGGGGGTCGACATGTCGGACGAAATCCGCTCGGCGGTCGACTTCTACGCGCGGCACCCGATTTCCGTCGACATCATCCTCGACAGGCTGAAGGCGGCGCGCGGGTCACTCGACGGGGTCGGGCCGGAAGAGCTGTTCGCGCACGATCAGGACCATTACGGCGGACTCGCCGCCAACGACGCTCTGGCGGAGCGGGCGGGCCTTGCCAACAGCATGACGGTTGCCGACTTCTGCGCGGGGCTGGGCGGCCCGGCGCGCTATTTCGCGCATCGCTACGGCGTCGACGTCACTGGCATCGAATTGACGCCGGCGCGCGTCGAGGGCGCCGGCACGCTGACCCGGCTGGTCGGCTTGCAGGACAAGGTCCGCGTGCTGCAGGGCGATGTGACCGCGGTGCCGCTCGCCGACGCCAGCGTCGATGTGGTGGTGAGCCAGGAGGCGCTGCTGCACGTCGCGGACAAGCCGCGCGCGCTGGCGGAAGCCTTCCGCATCCTCAAGCCGGGTGGGCGGCTCGCTTTCACCGATTGGGTCGCGCACCGCCCGCTGGACGATGCCGAGACGAAACTGCTGTGGGACGGCATGGCGGTGACGACGCTGTTCAGCCCGGCCGCTTACGGCGGCGTCATCGAACGCGCCGGCTTTGCGCTGCAATCGACGGAAGATCTCACCGCCGAATGGGCCGCCATCCTGCGCGAGCGGCTGGCGATGTACCGCAAGCTGCGCGGCGAGGCGGAGGCCGCGGGCACGCCGGCCGGTCACGACGCGTTCTATGCGAGCTACGTGCTGTTCGTCGATCTCGTCAACGCCGGCGATCTCGGTGGCGCGCGTTTTGCCGCCCGCAAGCCGGACTAGCAGCGCGGCCGGACGGTGGATATCCGCCCGTTTCGTCGCTATGACATGATGACATCGGCGACGACATGGGCGCCGCCGGCAATTCCAGTGAGACCCTGATGAACGCAACCGACCTCGACCTCGACCTGCGCGACGCGGTCCGCAGCATTCCCGATTATCCCAAGAAGGGCGTGATGTTTCGCGACATCACCACGCTGCTCGGCAATGCGCGCGCCTTCCGCCGCACCGTCGACGAGCTGGTGCAGCCCTGGGCCGGCTCGAAGATCGACAAGGTCGCCGGCATCGAGGCGCGCGGCTTCATCCTCGGCGGCGCGGTGGCGCACCAGGTCTCGGCCGGCTTCGTGCCGATCCGCAAGAAGGGCAAGCTGCCGCACAAGCGCGTCAGCATGACCTATGCGCTCGAATACGGCGAGGACGTCATCGAGATGCACGCCGACGCGCTGGTCTCCGGCGAGCGCGTGGTTCTGGTCGACGACCTGATCGCCACCGGCGGCACCGCCGAGGCGGCGGTGAAGCTCCTGCGCCAGCTCGGCGCCGAAGTGCTCGCCGCCTGCTTCGTCATCGACCTGCCCGAGCTCGGCGGCGCGGCGAAGCTGCGCGCGCTCGGCGTGCCGGTGCGCACCTTGATCGCGTTCGAGGGGCATTAGCATCATGAAGGTCGCGATCGTCACGGCGGGCGGCAGCGGCATGGGCGCGGCCGTCGCGCGCCGGCTCGCGCAGGACGGCCTGAAGGTCGCGATCCTCTCGTCCTCCGGAAAGGGCGAGGCGCTGGCCGGCGAGCTCGGCGGCATCGGCGTCACCGGATCGAACCAGTCGAACGACGACCTCACGCGGCTGGTCGATCGGGTCATGGCGGACTGGGGCCGCGTCGACGTGCTCGTCAACAGCGCCGGCCACGGGCCGCGCGACGACATCCTCAAGATCACCGACGAGCAGTGGCACGCCGGGCTCGACACCTATCTGATGAACGTGATCCGGCCGACGCGGCTCGTCGCGCCGATCATGGTCGGCCAGAAGCAGGGCGCCATCGTCAACATCTCGACCGCCTGGACCTTCGAGCCGAGCGCGATGTTTCCGACCTCGGCGGTGTTCCGCGCGGGGCTTGCCGCCTACACCAAGATCTTCGCCGACCGCTACGCCGCCGACAATGTGCGCATGAACAACGTCCTGCCCGGCTGGATCGACAGCCTGCCGGCGACGGAAGAGCGGCGCAAAAGCGTGCCGATGCAGCGTTACGGCGCGAGCGCGGAGATCGCCGCGACGGTCGCCTTCCTCGCTTCCGAGGGCGCCGGCTACATCACCGGGCAGAACCTGCGCGTCGACGGCGGCCTGATGCGCTCGGTCTGAACCGCAGCGTCAGCGCTCGAGCGAAAACGTCAGGTGCTGCTTCACCGTCGGCCATTCGCCGGCGACGATGCTGTAGACGACGGTGTCGCGCAGCGTGCCGTTGGCGCCGATCTGGTGGTTGCGCAGGATGCCGTCGAGCCTGGCGCCGAGCCGCTCGATGCCCTGCCGGCTCTTGCGGTTGAAGAAGTGGGTGCGGAACTCGACCGCGATGCAGTCGAGGCGCTCGAAGGCGTGCGTCAGCAGCAGGAGCTTGCATTGCGTGTTGAGCGCCGTGCGCTGCACGCGCCGCGCATACCAGGTCGAGCCGATCTCGACGCGGCGGTTGGCCGCGTCGATGTTCATGTAGGTCGTCATCCCGGCGATGCGGCCGTCGGCGTCGAACACGGTGAAGGGCAGCATCGACCCGGCCGCCTGCAGGCTAAGCCGCCGGTCGATCTCCATGCCCATGCCCTCGGGCGAGGGAATGGCCGTGTACCACAGCCGCCACAATTCGCCGTCCTTCACCGCCTCGATCAGGCCGTCGCGATGGTCGGGCGAGAGCGGCGCGAGGCGCGCATGCGCGCCGCTGAGGGTGACGGGGTCAGGCCATGGCACGGGGATCGTCCTTGACGAGAGAGGGGAGAGTCGGAGGGAGCGAGGGGCAAGTCTAGCGCGGTTTCGGCCCCCACGGGCCGTCGCCGCCGAGCGGCGGCTGATCGGGGAGGAAGGGCCGGCCGCCCTGCTCGGGCGCGGGCCCCCACGGGCCCTGCGCCGCGCCGCCCTGTTGCGGCTCGGCGCCCCAGGGACCGGCGCCGCCTTCGATCTCGCCTTGCGGCTCGGGCGGCGCCAGCGTCAGCGGTCCGGGATCGTGGCCGCCGGCGAACCTGACCAGCGCCGCGCAGCGCGCGTCGATCGAGGGATGCGTTGCGAACAGGTCGGAAAAGTCGGTGCGCGGATTGTCGACGCACATCTCCATCACCGCCGAATTGGCGCGCGCGAGCTCGCCGCGGTTCTCGATCTTGCGCAGCGCCACGATCATGGCGTCCGGGTCCTTGGTCAATTCGACCGCGCCGGCGTCGGCGAGATATTCGCGCTGCCGCGACAGGGCGAAGCGGATGACGACGGCGAGGATCCAGGCGAGCACGACGAGCGCGATGGCGATGACGATCGCGATCGCGGCGCCGCCGCCACCGCCGCGCCGCTCGCCGTCGTCGCGCGAGCGGCGGCCGCCGAAGCCGCCGTAGAAGCTCGCCTGGAAGAACAGGCGGAAGATCATCTCGCCGAAGAAGGAGACGACGCCGGCGATGACGACCGCGATCACCAGCATGCGCACGTCGCCGTTGCGGATGTGGGTGAGCTCGTGGCCGAGCACGGCCTCGAGCTCCCGGTCGGTGAGCGCCGCCATCAGGCCGCGCGTCACCGTGATCGAATACTGGCTGGGGTTGAGACCGGTGGCGAAGGCGTTGAGCGCGTCGTCGTCGGCGATGCGCAAGGTCGGCATGGTGATGCCGCGCGAAATGCACAGGTTCTCGAGCAGATTATAGAGCCGCGGCTCTTCCGCGCGCGTCACCGGATGCGCGCCGGTGATCATGTCGATCATCGACTGATGGAACTTGTAGGCGATGAAGATCCAGAGGACGGCGGCGACGGTCGCGAATGGGGCGGCCTTGACGAAGTCGTAGACCGCCGCACGCAGCAGATAATCGAGCGGCGCGTTCGGCACCGAGACGGCCTCGGCGAGCAGCGCGCCGGCATAGACGAGCACGTAGACCAGGACGAACAGCCCGATCAGCAGCGCCACCGACCGGCGCCGGTTCGACTGGATGTGCGTATAGAGACCGTAAGCGGCCATCGGGTTCTCTCGGTGCTTTCCCCGTCATGGCCGGGCATAGCCCGTCGAAGACGGGCGTTAACGCCCTTATGTCCCGGCCATCCACGCCTTTCTCCGCTGAGTTCAAGACGTGGATGCCCGGCACAAGGCCGGGCATGACGCTTGTGGCGCGGTCGCGGCTAGAACTTCACGCTCGGCGCCTGATCGAGCGCGGCGCGCTGCTCGCCGAGATCGAAGAACGTCTTCTGGGCGAAACCGAACATGCCGGCGAACAGCGCCGCCGGGAACTGCTGGATGCCGGTGTTGTATTCCTGCACGGCGTTGTTGAAGAAGCGCCGCGAGGCGGCGAGCTTGTTCTCGAGGTCGCCGAGCTCCATCTGCAGCTGCTGGAAGTTCTGGTTGGCCTTGAGGTCGGGATAGGCCTCGGCCACGGCGAACAATTGCCGCAGCGCGCCGGTGAGCATGTTCTCCGCCGCCACCTTCTGGTCGACGCCGGGTGCGGCGACCGCCGCGTTGCGCGCCTGCACCACGGCTTCCAGCGTGCCGCGCTCGTGCGTGGCGTAACCTTTCACCGTCTCGACGAGATTCGGGATGAGGTCGTGGCGCTGCTTGAGCTGCACGTCGATGTCGGCGAAGGCCTGGTCGGTGCGCTGCCGCATGGCGATGAGGTTGTTGTAGACGCTGATCGCCCAGATCACGATCACGACAACGACGCCGAGAACGATCCAGCCGGTAGTGGACATGGGGAGAAGCTCCGCGGGTGTTGATCCGGAACGGCAAGGAACCTAGCCCAGATGCATGCCGATGCGCCATCGGCAACGGGTTGCCGCCCCCGGCTTCCGCGATGCTGCGGCCGGCCCCGCGAAGCCGCTGACCGGCCAAGAAAAAAGGCCCCGAGCCGGAGCTCGGGGCCTTTTCGCCAGACGGCTATTCGGGGGGTAAGGGGGGAGCCGCCCGACTAAGTCCTCGGGCAGATAACCCCGGCACCGGAGCTTGGTTCCTGCGCGGCGCGCAGAAAACGCAAAAAACTTGGCGGGCCGCCGATGCGGCGGCCGCGCGACGTTGGAACCGGTTCAGACCGCTTCGCGGAAGCGCACCGCGGCTTCGAGATCGACCGAGACGAGTTGCGACACGCCGCGCTCGGCCATGGTCACGCCGTACAGGCGGTTCATGCGCGCCATGGTGATCGGATTGTGCGTGATGATCACGAAGCGCGTGTCGGTCGACTTGGTCATCTCGTCGAGCAGGTCGCAGAAGCGCTCCACGTTGTGGTCGTCGAGAGGCGCGTCCACCTCGTCCAGCACGCAGATCGGCGCCGGATTGGTGAGGAAGACGGCGAAGATCAGCGCCATCGCGGTCAGGGCCTGCTCGCCGCCGGAGAGCAGCGACAGCGTCGCCGGCTTCTTGCCCGGCGGGCGGGCGAGGATTTCCAGGCCCGCCTCCAGCGGATCGTCGCTCTCGATCAGCTGCAGTTCGGCGGTACCGCCGCCGAAGAGCTGCGTGAACAGATGCTGGAAGTGCTTGTTCACCTGCTGGAAGGACTCGAGCAGCCGCTCGCGCGCCTCGCGGTTCAGGCTCTGGATGCCCTGGCGCAGCTTGCCGATCGCCTGCACGAGATCGTCGCGCTCGGCGGTCAGCGAGGTCAGCTGCGCCTCGACCTCGGTCAATTCCTCCTCGGCGCGCAGGTTGACGGCGCCGAGCCGCTCGCGTTCGCGGCGCAGGCGGTCGAGCGTCGAGTCCGTCTCGGCGAGATCGGGCAGCGGGTCTTCCGGCTTGAGCTCCGCCATCTCCGCCACGTTCGCCGGCTCGGTCTCCAGCATGTCGTGGATTTCGCGGGCGATGTCGGCGAGGCGCCGCTTGGCGGCCTCGTGCCGCTCCTCGGCGCGGGCGAGTTCCTCGCGCGCGGAGCTGGCCGCTTCGAGCGCGGCGCGGGCGTCGCGGTCGGCCTCGGCCTGCGCGTTCTCGGCCGACTGCAGCCGGTCGGCGCAGGCGCGGCGGTCGCCTTCCGCGAGCTGCACCTCGCTGATCAGCGCGTCGCGCTGCTCGGCGAAGGCCTCCGGCGCGTTGGCAAGCTCGCTGCGGGCGGTCTCGGCCTCGGCGATGCGCTGCTCGAGCGTCGCGATCTGGTTGCGCGCGCCGTCCTGCCGCTGCTGCGAGGCGGCGCGGTCGGCTTCCAGCGCCTTGAGCCGGCGGTCGGCGAGCTCGGCCTCGCGCACGATGGCCTGCTGCTCGGCCCGCACCTCGGCGAGCGCGGCGCGCTTGCCGTTGATGTCCTCGCGCACGGTGGCGAGCTCGGCTTCGAGGTCGGCAACCGGTTCCATTTCGGCCAGCGCGGTCTCGGCCTCGCTGCGGGCGGTCGTGGCCTCGTCGCGCGTGGCGGACAGGCGCTGCAGCGCCTCGTCGAGCGCGGAGGTGCGCGCGGCGTTGCGGTTGGCTTCGCGCTCGGCCGCCTCGTAGGTGTCGCGGGCGGCGTTGAGCTCGCGCTGACGCTCACGCGAGGCGTTGCGCGCCTCGGTCTCGGCCGAGGCGGCCATGCGCAGCGTGGCTTCCGCGGCCTCCTTCAACTGGCGGGCGGTGTCGAGCTCGACACGCGCCGTCTGCAGCTCGGCCTCGATGTCGGCGAGCCGGGCGCGTTCGGCCAGCCGTCGTGCCGCGCCGGTCGGCGCGTGCGCGGCGGCGGCGAAGCCGTCCCAGCGCCACAGGTCGCCGTCGAGCGTGACGAGGCGCTGCCCCGGCTTGAGCTCGCCGGCGAGGCGATTGCCGGTCTCCTTGTCGACGACGCCGATCTGATTGAGGCGGCGGGCCATCTCGGCCGGCGCCTGCACGCGCGACAGGAGCGACTCGATGCCTTCCGGCAGCGCCGGATCGGCCGGATCGATGCCCGAGCCCATCCAGCGCATCGGCGCCGACGGATCGACCGGCGCGTCGAGGTCGTCGCCGAGCGCGGCGCCGAGCGCCTTCTCGTAGCCCTTGGCGACCGTGATGTGGTCCATCACCGGCGGCCACAGATTCTTCGTCTCGACCGCGAGCACCTTCGACAGGGTCTTCGCCTCGGTCTCCAGCCGCTGCACGCGGCGCTCGGCGTCGGCGAGCGGGCTGCGCGTCGCTTCGAGCGTCTGGCGGGCCGCGGCATGCGCGGCCTCGGCGTCGACCGCGGCGGTCTCGGCGGCGGCGACCGCCTGCTGCACCGTCTCGACCGCGGCGGTGAGGGCGGCGAGGTCGGGGGCGTCACTGCCCTTGAGGCTCGCGAGCTCGCGCTCGATGCCGGCGATCTCGTTCTCGGCGCGGGCGGCGCGCGCGCTGTGGTCGCGCACCGCGTGCTCGAGCTGGTTGCGCTCGGCGGAGAGCGCGGCGAGGCGTGCGGTCACGTCGGAGAAGATCTTCTCGGCCGCCGAAAGCGCGGTGTCGGCCTCGGCCACCTTGGCGTCGACGCCGGAGCGGCGGCCGGCATTGGCATGCGCCTCGGCGCGGATCATCTCCTCTTCCGCGGTGATGCGGGCGATGGCCTCCTCGGCATCGGCGGCGAGCAGCCGTTCGCGCTCGCTGTCGGCGGCGAACTGGACGAGCCGCTTGTCGAGCTCGACGATGCGATCCCGGGCGCGCTGCTCCTCGCGGTCGAGATCGGCGAGCGCCAGCTTGAGGCGATGCAGCGCCGCGCCGGCGGCAGCCTCGGCCTCGCGCAGTTCCGGCAGCGAGGTGGCGGCGAGGGCCTGGCGCTTGGAGGCTTCGACCTCGGCTTCGGTGCGGGCAGCGACCTCGCGCACGCACAGGTCCTTGGCGGTCTCGGCCTCGCCGACCTCGAACGTCGCCGCGGTCCAGCGCAGGTGGTAGAGCGTCGCCTCCTGCTTGCGCACCTGCGCCGAGACGGTGCGGTAGCGGATCGCCTGCTTGGCCTGCTTCTTCAGGGCTTCCGACTGGCCGGTAAGCTGGCCGATGACGTCCTCGGCGCGCAGCAGGTTGGCTTCCGCGGCCTTCAGACGCAGTTCGGCCTCGTGGCGGCGGGCATGCAGGCCGGAAATGCCAGCGGCCTCTTCCAGCACGCGGCGGCGCTGCTCGGGCTTGGCCTGGATGATCTCGCCGATGCGGCCCTGGTGCACGAGCGCCGGCGAGCGCGCGCCGGTCGATGCGTCGGCGAACAGGATCTGCACGTCGCGGGCGCGCACCTCGCGGCCGTTGATGCGGTAGTTCGAGCCGGCCTCGCGCTCGATGCGCCGCGCGATCTCCAGCATGTCGGTATCGTTGAACGCGGCCGGCGCGCCGCGGTCGGAATTGTCGATCGTCATCGCGACTTCGGCGTTGTTGCGCGCCGGGCGGGACGTGTTGCCGGAGAAGATGACGTCGTCCATCGACGACGCGCGCATCGACTTGTAGGACGACTCGCCCATCACCCAGCGCAGCGCCTCGACGAGGTTCGACTTGCCGCAGCCGTTGGGGCCGACGACGCCGGTCAGCCCGGGCTCGATGAGGAAGTCGGTCGGTTCGACGAACGACTTGAAGCCGAGGAGGCGCAGCCGGGTGAGCTTCATACTGTCTACTTCTCTTGAATCGCCGGGCGGGCTCCGAAGAAATTATCCGAAGGCGGCGCCGGATATCGCAGTGGACCGGAAGGGCGCGCGATCCGGCACGGGCCGGGGCACGCTCTCTCGCTGGACCGCATTGTCCGGAAGAATGAACAGCCGGGAGCCGGCGGGCAACAGCGCCGCGCGTTCTGCGCGCGGTTTTCCAGACATTTCAGGGACTCAGGCGGCGAAATTACGGCGGTTCCGCGCGGCCTATGCGAAAAAGCCCCGTCAGACCGGCGAAATCTGCGCTTCGGGCGACCTGCAATTGCAAATGCCGC
>Ga0182749_1001330_pt1 | contig 19670 bp, 21 predicted proteins | sample eDN3rd37CKraftMG_FD_128875 | JGI IMG/M metagenome (GOLD analysis project Ga0182749, IMG submission 128875) | Enriched Miracle-Growth compost microbial communities from Emeryville, California, USA - eDNA 3rd pass 37_C Kraft MG (version 2) (version 2) ...
ACCACCGAGGGCGATCGGGTCGCCAGGGCGGTGCGGAACGCCCTGTCGATCACGAAGGGGATCTGCTCAGGGCTGCTCACCAGCTGGCAGTAGCCGGAGGCGACGTCGGAGAACAGCGTCGGGAGGTCCACCTCCTGCAGGTAGCCCGAACCGAGCAGCGTCGTCGCCTGCTGCCCCACGATCGCGACGAGCGGCACGCCGTCCAGCTTCGCGTCGTAGAGGCCGTTCAGCAGATGGATGGCGCCCGGACCCTGCGTGGAGATCACGACGCCGACGCCGCCGGAGAACTTCGCATGCCCCACCGCCATGAACGCGGCGGTCTCCTCGTGGCGCGCCTGCACGAACTCCGGGCCGTCGTCAGCCCTGCTCAGCGCCTCGATCAGGCCGTTGATGCCGTCGCCGCTGTAGCCGAACACACGCTCGATCCCCCACTCCCCCAGCCGGTCGACAATGGCATCGGAGACGTTCCTCGACATGTGTCCTCCCTGGGTCGCAGCACGCACCGTACGCCGGCCCCGGTGGATCCACGACGCTCATCAGACCGCGCTCGACTCCGCCCACAGGTTGATGCCGCGGTCGACCGCGTGCTCGTCGATCGCGCGGAGCTCGTCGTCGCCGAACGACAGGTTGGACACCGCGGCGAGGTTGGCCTCCAGCTGCTCCACCGATGACGCGCCGACGAGGGCCGAGGTCACTCCCTGGTTCCGCAGGGTCCAGGCGATGGCCATCTGCGCGAGCGTCTGGCCACGGTCGGCCGCGATCGCGCTCAGCGCCCTGATCGCGTCCAGCGTCTCCTCGCCGAGCGATGCGGGATCGAGGGATCCGGAGCGGGCGGCGCGGGCATCCGCCGGGATGCCGCTGAGATAGCGGTCCGTGAGAAGGCCCTGGGCGAGGGGCGAGAAGGCGATGCAGCCCACGCCGAGGTCGTCGAGGGTCGGGAGCAGCCCGCGCTCGATCCAGCGGTTGAACATCGAGTATGAGGGCTGGTGGATGAGCAGCGGTGTTCCGAGGTCGGCGAGGATGCGGGCCGCCTCCCTGCTGCGCTCCGGCGAGTAGGACGAGATGCCGGCGTACAGGGCCTTGCCGGAGGTCACCGCGGTGTGGAGGGCGCCCATGGTCTCCTCGAGCGGCGTGTCGGGGTCGGCCCGGTGCGAGTAGAAGATGTCGACGTAGTCGAGGCCCATCCGGTCAAGCGACCGGTCCAGTGACGCGAGGAGGTATTTGCGGCTCCCCCGGTTCCCGTATGGTCCGGGCCACATGTCGTAGCCGGCCTTCGTGGAGATGACCAGCTCGTCCCGGTATGGCCTGAGGCTCTGCTCCAGGTGGCGCCCGAAGTTGGTCTCCGCGCTGCCGTACGGCGGGCCGTAGTTGTTCGCCAGGTCGAAGTGGGTGACCCCCCGATCGAATGCCCGATGCAGGATCGCCCGCTGGCGCTCGAACGGGACGTCGTCCCCGAAGTTCTGCCACAGTCCGAGGCTCACTGAGGGTAAGAGCAGGCCGCTGCGTCCGACGCGGCGGTATGGCATGGAATCGTAACGGCTGTCTGCGGCGAGGTAGGGCATGAGTCCAGGTCTACACCCCGCGGCATGTTCCACGTCGGCCGGCCTAGCGACGGTTGGGGTCGTTCTCCTGGGCGTTCCTCGTCCTCGAGCCCTGTCCGACCAGTCGAAGGGCCACCGCCACCAGGATCAGGCCGGGAACTATCCACCCCATCGCGTTCGGCAGCTCGACCCCGGCGAACCCGAGGACGATCGAGACCACCAGGTAGACCAGGATCGCCGTCGAGAGCACCAGCGAGACGCGTTCCGGGACGGTGTACCTCTTCCAGAGCCTGATCATCGCCCCAGTATGCGCCGGATCGGGAGGGCCCGGCAGGGCACCATGCCCTGCTCAGCGCGGGAAGACCGTCACGCCCTCCTTGATCGTCTCCACGATCCGGATGTCGCGCACCGCATCGGCCTCGACAGCCAGCGGGTCGGCGGAGAGGATGACGAAGTCGGCGAGCAGGCCGACGGCGATGCGCCCCTTGCGTCCCTCCTCGAATACCTGGTACGCGGGACCGGTGGTGAGCGCCTGCAGCGCGGCGTATGCGTCGATGCGCTCATCAGGTCCGAGCACGGCGCCGCTGCGGGTCGTCCTGGTCATCGCCGTCCAGACGATGAGGAAGGGGTCGAGGGGGGTCACGGTGAAGTCCGAGTGGTTCGACACCACGAGTCCGCGTTCGGCCGCCGAGCGCATCGGGCTGAGCCCCTCGGCCCGCGAGGCGCCGAGGTTCGCCAGGTGCACGTCGCCCCAGAAGAAGGCGTGGTTGCTGAAGTAGCTCGGCGTGATGCCGAGCTCCGCGTAGGCGTCGAGGTGGTCCGGCCGCTGGAACTGGGAGTGGATGGCCACGGTGCGCCGGTCGTCGGTCGCCGAGATCCCGCTCTGCCGCACCGCCCGGATCAGGTCGTCGATGGCGGCGTCGCCGTTGACGTGGACGAAGACCTGCACCCGGGCGTCCAGCGCCTGGCGCACCGCGGCGGAGAAGGGCTCGTACGGCACAGTCGGCTCGCCGCGCCAGCCGCTCTCGCCGCCGGGCCCGCCGGTGAGGTACGGCTCGGTGAAGTACGCGGTCCTGCCCTGGGGAGACCCGTCCTGCACGATCTTCATCCCGGCGATCGTGTAGCCGTCGCGGTACTCCCCCAGCGGGTACTGCGGGTTGCCGATCCAGTGCGGTGCGTCGATGAACGAGCCCAGCGAGACGACGTCGAGGTAGAGCAGCCCGCGCTCCGCGGCCTCGCGGAAGAAGTCGAGGTCGGCGAGTGCGGTGAACCCGTCCTGCGCGTGGGTGTAGCCGCGGGAGGCGTAGAGCTGCTGCACGTCGTCGAGCAGCTCGAAGCGGTCGGCGGCGTCGGGATGCGGCAGCCTGTCGCGCACGAGCAGGTACGCCTGCTCCATCAGCAGGCCTGCCGGCTCGTCCGATCCGTCCAGCCGGGCGATCACCCCTCCCGGCGGGGTCGGGGTCGACGCATCGATCCCCGCCCACTCCAAAGCCCTCGAGTTCAGCACGGCGCCGTGGCTCGAGACATGGATGAGCGCGACCCGGTGCTCGGGGAATGCGGCGTCCAGGTCGAGGCGCGTGATGTGCCTGCCCTCGGCCAGCGCCTCCTGGTCATAGCCCCAGCCGACGATCCAGCCGCCGGCGGGCACCGCGCGCTCGGCTCGGAACGCCTCGAGCGCGTCGACGACCGACCGGATGTCGCGGCACTGCCCCATCGGAGGCGAGCCGACGTTCACCTGGTCGATCAGGTCGAAGCCGAAGGAGAGGTGGCTGTGCGCGTCGACGAAGCCGGGGAGCATCGCCGCGCCGCCGAGGTCGCGCACTGCCGCGCGGGGGAACCTCCGGGCCGCCTCGTCCCGGGAGCCGAGGAACGCGATCCGGCCGCCGCTGATGGCGACCGCCTCGGCGTAGGCCGGGGTGTCGCCGTCCATGGTGAGGATCCGCCCGTTCACGAAGACGGTGTCCGGGTGCTCCCCCCTGGCCGATCGCGCCGCCGTGCTCACCGCGTCGTCCGCGCCGACCGGGTGCGGGCGATGGCGAGCCCGACCAGGCTGAGCACGCCGACCACCAGGAGCAGGATGCACAGCAGCAGGAGCAGCGAGGCCAGGGCGGTGGACGGCACGACGAGGACGAGGATGCCGGCCACGATCAGGAGGGCACCGGCGATTCCGAGTGCGATCGACGACGGGCCGGAGGACTTCCGCAGGCCCACGGCGGCGACCAGGTAGCCGATCCCGTCGATGATCCAGCCGATGCCGGTGACGATCACCACCGCCACCATGGTGCCGATCGGGTTGTTCAGGACGATGATCCCCGCGACGACGACCAGCCCCCCGACCAGGCCCAGCAGCCATCGCCAGCCCGTGGGGACGCCGTGCGCCGAGAACGCCGTGGAGATGCGCATGATCCCGCTGACGATCAGGTAGACGCCGATGAGCAGAGCGACCACGGTGAGCGCGGTGGTCGGGAGGATCAGCCCGAACAGGCCGACCCCCGTGGCGACGGCGGCGGCCACCCAGGCCGCCCGCCGGAACACCGCCTGCACCGACGGGTCCGCGGCGGTCTCGCGGGTCGTGGGCTTGGCTTGGGTCATGGTGGTCCCCCTCGTTCGACGTCGAAGCGCGAGAACCGCCGTCCGTGCACGGCCCCCGATCGGATAGTACTGTCCGATCGGGGCGATGCCCATCAGCCGGTCAGGCCTGCGAGACCCTGACGGTGTTGCCCGACGGGTCGCGGAACGCGCAGTCGCGCGGACCCCACGGCTGGTCGGCGGGCTCCTGGAGCACCTCGGCGCCGGACGCGCGCACGGCCTCGAAGGTCGCGTCGAGGTCGCTCGCGCTGAACACCAGGATCGGCAGGACGCCCTTGGTGAGGAGCTCCTGCAGGGCGTCGCCATCGGCCTGCGAGCGGCCGGCGTGGGGAACGGAGAGCACGATGCCCAGTCCGGGCTGGGCCACGCTTCCGAGGGTCACCCAGCGGTACTCCCCCGATGCGACGTCGTTCTGCACCTCGAGCCCGAGCGCGCCGTAGAAGGCGAGCGATTCGTCGACGTCGTTGACGGTGATGTTGCAGTACTGGAGTGCGATTGTCATAGCGGCGACTCTAGGTCGCGGCCGCGGCATCCGCTTCTCGGATCCTGCTCGACGCCCTCCTCACCGGGCGGGTGCGCGTCCTGGCGACGCAGCTCGGCATGGCGTCGACCGCCCCGTGCTCGCGGTTCCGGTAGACGCTGGGGGGCTCACCGACGATCTCGGCGAAGCTGGAGCTGAACGAGCCGAGCGAGGTGCAGCCGACGGCCATGCAGGCGTCGGTGACGGTGACGCCCGCTCGCAGCATGGCCATCGCGCGCTCGATCCTGCGGGTCATCAGGTAGGCGTACGGCGTCTCGCCGTACGCCGCTCGGAAACGGCGCGAGAAGTGGGCTGGCGACATCAGGGCGGTCCTCGCCATGGCCGGGACGTCCAGCGGCTTGGCGTAGTCGCGATCGATCAGGTCCCTGGCGCGCCTCAGCATCGCCAGGCTCTCGAGCTCCTGCGGGGTCACGGGACGACGCTAGCAGCAGGCGCCCGCCGGCGGTGCGGGACCGCGGCGATCCGGGCCGTCGCCCGGCCGTAGGCTGGCCGGATGACGGAGCTGCCATTCGTCGGGCCCGTCGAGGCGCCGGGCCTGCACGTGATGAGCTACAACATCCGCCGGCGCATGCCGCATCTCAATCCGCGCAGCCCCGACCGCTGGGAGCACCGCAAGCCGCTCATCGGGCGACTGCTCGGTACCGAGCTGCCGTCGCTGCTGGGGGTGCAGGAGGCGCTGCCCGACCAGGCGAAGGCCGTGCGGCGCGCGCTCGGGAGCCGCTACGCCGTCATCGGCTACGGACGGCAGGCCGATCGCCGGGGCGAGGGATGCCCGATCCTCTACGACCGCGACCGTCTCGGACTGCTCGGCTGGGAGCAGACCGCGCTCAGCGACACGCCCCTGGTGCAGGCCTCGGCGACCTGGGGCAACCGTGTGCCGCGGGTGGTGGTGGATGCCCGCTTCCGCGACCTGGCGACGGGGGTCGAGTTCCAGGCGGTGAACACCCATTTCGACCACATCTCGCGCACTTCGCGACTGGCCTCGGCCGGGCGGCTGAGAGAGATCGTCGAGGGCTCGGGCCTTCCCGCCGTGGTGACCGGCGATTTCAACACCGATGCGGGATCGGCACCGTACGAGCTCATGATGGAGTCCGCCGCGCTCGTCGACACCTGGTATCGGGCGGCGGAGCGGCTCAGCGGGCTCTGGGGGACATTCCTCGACTACCGGCCCCCGGTCCGGGAGCGCAAGCGGATCGACTGGATCCTGGTCGCCCCCGATGCCGAGGTGGAGAAGGCGGGGATCAACGTCCTCCGCTACCCGGAGGGCTGGCCGTCCGACCACGCCGCGGTCCAGGCCGTGCTGCGGTTCGCGGATCGCCGAGGGCGGCGTCGCGGTGTCGGCAGGTGATCGGGCCGGCAGAGCGGCAGACTAGAGCGATGATCACCCGCCGCGAGGTCGCCATGAGGCTCGACATCCCCGTCGAGATGGCGAGCCGTCACGGCATACCGGGGCGGATCTCCGAGACCGAGCTCGCCGCCATCGAGGCGGAGCCGCCGGCCTGGCTGATCCAGTCCAGGGCCCACCGCAGCGGTGCCAGGCCGGTCTGGGTGCAGCTGAAATGCAGTGTCTGCGGCTTCGAGGAGGCGGCACGCCCGAAGAAGTGGTGGCCGGCCTTCAGCTATCTCAGCTGTGAGCGGCATCGCATCGACGAGCTCCCGGAGCCGCTGCCCGGGATGCATCGCGAGGAGATCGACGGCATCGGCAGCCGCTTCGTCGGCATCGTGGACTCCCGTCCCTGAGCGCGACGGCTGACCTGGTGCTCTCATGACCATCGACCATCTCTCCCCCGCGACCAGGGTCGCGCTCGAGGCCCTGCTGGCCGCCGAGGCTCCCCTCGACCGCCTCTCGGCGCTGCGCGCCATGTCCGCAGCGCTGGAGGGCGAGCCGGCGCTGCTCGTCGCCGTGCGGGAGGCCCTGGACGCCGGCGAGAGCTGGGCCGCGATAGCCGCGTCGGCTCGGCTCGGCGAGGCCGCGGCGAAGTGGCGCTGGCAGGGATCCGACGACGACATCGCCGCGCGGCACGAGGCGGGGCGACGACGCTCGGCCCGGCCGTCGTCGAAGCCGACCGACCTGCCGGGGCTGTCGGTGAGCCAGGCCGCGGCGAGGCTCGGGATCACCCCGCAGGGCGTCTACCAGCGGATCAACCGCGGACAGCTGGAGACACGGACCGTCACACTGGAGGACGGCCGCTCGTACAAGCGCGTCATGCTGTGATCGCCGTCGCCGTCGCCGTCGCCGTCGAGGTCTAGTCCAGTCGGTCGAGCGCCGCCCGAGCGCGGACCGCCGCATCGCCGGCGCGCTCCTCGGCCTTCGCCGCCCGCTCCCGCTCCCGCTCGAGCTCACGGGTCCGGCGATCGTGGGCAGAGAGCTCGCGCTGCGCCGCGTCGAGTCTCAGCCGCAGATCGTCGATCGCCGATTCGAGCCCGCGCCGGGCCACGGCCTGATCGTCGACCGCGCGTCGCGCCGCGTCGAGCTCGCCCGCCGCCTCCTCGGCCGAACGCTCCGCGGCATCGAGTCGTTCCATCGCCTCCCGCCTGCGCCGCTCCGATCGATCCGGGGCGGTCGCACGCTTCGGGCGCGGCGCCCGGCCCGGCGCGATCGCGGTGGCGCCGTCGAGCTCGGCCGGGGATACTCCGTCGGCCGCGAGCGGGCGGACGAGGCATCCGCCCCGCAGCGCTTCGGCCGCGGTCGAGTCGACCATTGCCGCCTGCAGCGTCTGCTCGACCTCGCGGATCACCGAATCGCCGACGACGTGACCGAGCTCCTCGGCGACGGCCCGCCCGTCGCGCGCGACGGCGGAGACCAGCCGGGCGCGCTGATCCCCGAGGGAGCGCAGCGCCGCCGCGTCGAGCTCGGCCTGGGCCGCGCGCAGCTCCTCCCCCAGGTCGAGCAGCCGGGCGAGCTCCTTCGGCCGATGCCGCACCAGCATGTTGACCGCCCAGGCCGACATCGACGGCTTGGGCAGCCTCCTCACCGCGGGAGCGAGCTCGGCCGGGGCCCCCTTCGCCGCCGCGTTGCGCGCCGCGGTGAACTCGTCGAAGGGAAGCCCGTAGAGCTCCGAGACGATCGTCGCCAGGTCCACACCGTCAGCGTATGTGCATTCAGCGCCGGTTAACCTCGCTCGCCTAGGCTGGAGACGACATGCGACTCCTCCTCATCAGGCACGGGCAGACGCCGTCCAACGTCGACGGCCTGCTCGACACCACCATTCCCGGCCCCGCCCTCACCGAGCTCGGGCTCAGGCAGGCCGCGGCCCTCCCGGAGGCGATAGTGCAGGAGCGGGTCGACGCGATCTACGCATCGACCATGCAGCGCACCCAGCTCACCGCGGCGCCGCTCGCGACAGCCCGCGGGCTGGAGGTGCGAGTGCGCGAGGGACTGCACGAGATCAGTGCCGGCGGCCTGGAGATGCTGAACGACACGGTCTCGCACGACACCTACATGCGCACTGTCTTCGACTGGGGCCTGGGGAGGCTGGACGTCGCGATGCCCGGCGGCCCGGACGGTCACGACTTCTTCACCCGCTTCGACACGGTGATCGAGCGGATCGTCGCGGAGGGGCACGACGCCGCGGTGGTCGTCAGCCACGGTGCCGCGATCCGGCTCTGGGCATCCACCAGGGCGGAGAACCTGGACGGGGAGTTCGGCGGCAGCCACCCCCTTCAGAACACCGGACTCGTCGTTCTCACCGGGGATCCGGCCACAGGATGGTTCGCCGAGGTCTGGAACAGCCAGCCGGTCGCCGGCCCCGCCTATGCGGACAGCGCCGACGACGACCCGACCGGCGAACTGGTCGAGGCGCAGGGCTAGGCCGACGCACCACGGACCTGGGGCCCGACGGCGAGCGTAGGCTCGGATCATGGACAAGCAGTTCGTTCACGAGCCGGAGAACAAGCGGTACGTGCTGCGCATCGACGGGCAGATCACGGCGGTCGCCGACTACTCGATCCTCGGGAACTCGATCTCGTTCCACCACACCTACACTGCCCCTCCGCAGCGCGGCCACGGCTATGCGGGCGAGATCGTCGAGTTCGCCGTGGACGACGTGGAGAGGACCACGGGGCTGCGCATCGTTCCGATGTGCTGGTACGTGGACCAGTGGTTCCAGCAGCACCAGGATCGGGCTGGCCTGCTCAGCCGCTAGTCATGCCGGCTCCGCGGGCCGGGGCCGCCCGGCTCAGGCTGTCTCGGCGAGAGAGCGCAGGTCGGCCTGCACTTTCAGCGCGAGGTCCCTGAGCAGGGCACGATCGGCTCTCGAGAAGCTGTGCGGCTTGGTGTCGACCACGCAGAAGGCCCCGACCCGGTGCCCGTTCCTGCCCTCGAGCGGATAGCCGGCATAGAACCGCACTCCCCCGGGGCCCTGCACCGCCGGCAGGTGCCGGAATCTCGGATCCGCCCTGGCGTCCTCGACGATCAGCATGTCCGGGCTGCCGATCGTCACGTTGCAGAAGGCCTCGGATCGTGCGGTGTGCTCCGGTGCGTCCATTCCCGCGACCGACTTGCACCACTCGCGCTCCCGGTCGATGAAGGTGACCGCTGCGCCGCGCATGCCGAACAGGTCGACGGCGAGCCTGGTGTGCCGGTCGAAGCGCTCCTGCGGTCCGGTGTCCAGGATGCCGAGCTCGTCGAGCGCATCCTGCCTCGACCGCTCATCGGGTGCCGGGTCGTTCCTCCTGGCCGAGCCGAGCAGGGGGACGATCTCCGGCGCGAGGGCCTCGGCCCACTGCTCGTAGGACCGTGCGGTGTGCTCGAAGAAGGAGACGGAGACCTCGGGAAGCCTCTCGACGAAGGTCGCCAGCCCGCGTCCGGCGAGCACCTCGCGCGAGATCGAGTTGAGCAGCTGCATGTGCTTGTTCGCCGGATGCGCCATCATGGCCGGGAAGTCGGGGTTCGGTACGAAGGGGCGCGCCGCCAGCACGAAACTGTGGAGACCCGCGCCGGTGGCGGCCGCGATCCGGTCGAGAAGGACGCTCAGCTCGCGCCTCCATCGAACCGGTGAGCTGAGCCGGACCGCCTCGCTGTATCCGATGGTCAGCACCAGTGCGTCGAAACGCCTCAGATCGATCTCGCCGAGCAGCCGGTCGAGGACGTTCAGGGGCAGGCGTACGCGCGTCATGACCTCGAGGTCGGTTCCGCGTCCGGTCAGCGCCGAGATCTTCCTGCCCAGCTGCCCGGGCAGGCCGAGCTCATGTGACAGCACGCCGATGCCGATGTTCGGTCCGTTCCCGGCGATCAGGATGCGACGCGGATCTGGGCCGGGGACATGGACCATCCCCTGGCCCCCGCCCTCCGTGGCCCTGGCCGACACGCTCGTGACCGACGAGGCGGCCCCGACCAGCATCGGCCGCAAGAACACACTCTTCACAGACACGTCGCCCCCCGGCTCCCCCGGAGACAGGATCTTTCCGGAGGTACTGGAGAAGACACTACCCGTTCTGTCCGCCTTAATGGGGACAGGGGGTGAAGGCGCCGGTCCGGCGTGTCGGCTTAGCCCTTCTTCTTGTCGATGAGCTCGAGCAGGTTCCTGGTCGCCTTCTCGATCTCGGGGTGGTCGTACTGCCCGGCCCGGCTCTCCAGCGAGATCACCGCGCACCGGTGGACCCTGGTGAAATCGCCGTAGGGGAAGCTGTACCGGCCCTTGGTCCCCTCCGGTTTCGAGGTGTCGATCCCGAGGTGCCAATGGCCGTAATCGCCATAGCCGTGCTTGTCGATGAACGCGTTCTCGTCCTCGGCGCTCGGGGCGTGCTCGCTCCAGTCGTCCCGCTCGTCGTGGGTGGTCTTCCCCTCGGCGACCATCCGTCGTGCCTGGGTCAATGCCGGTCTGTTCAACTCGACTGCCATCTCATCCTCCTTCGCTCGGAAGCCGGCGGCGCCGGCCCTGCCGGCCCGCTAGGACTCACGCTCCTCGCTGTACTCGTCCATGGCTTCTGCCGCGACCCCGTCGGGCAGATCGCCGCTGTCATCCGGGCCGCCGGTGCCCGGCTTCACCGCGTCCCCTGCCGGTTCCTTCTGCTTCGCCTCGGTGTCGGTATCGCTCGCCGGGCTGTACTCCATGTCCTTCTCGAGGCTGTCGTCGTCCATGGGCTGCTCCTTCGTCTTCCGGCTCAGCTCTCCGCCGTGCCGCGCCGTCCGCCGTCGGCACCGCCCTCGTCCTCGATGAACTCCTTGAAGTGCTGGAGATCGGACCTGACCGCGGCGTTGTCGATGCCGATCGCGGCACCGGCCTTCTCGACGATGCCCTCCGGCTCCCAGTCGAGCTGCACGGTGACCCGGCTGGTGTCGTCGTCGAGCCGGTGGAACGTCACGACGCCGGCGTGGTTGACCTCCCCGCTGATGCTGTTCCAGGCGACCCGCTCGTCGGGCTTCTGCTCAGTGATCTCGGCGTCGAACTGCCGCTCGACCCCGGCGACCTTGACATCCCAGTGGGTGTGCGTGTCGTCCAGCCGGCGGATGGACTCGACGAAGCTCAGGAACCGCGGGAAGGACTCGAAGCGGGTCCACTGGTTGTACGCGGTCGTGACGGGGACGTGCACGTCGATCGTTTCGATGACCTGTGACATGGAATTCTCCTCTGCTCGTGTGCGGTGCACAGTACGAGCGAGCGGGAGCATGTCCACCCCGGGCGGTCACAAGAGCGATATCGGCCGCCTCCGTTGACATCGGGGGGCGGCACGGGTAGCCCGGGCTATGCGGGCAGCACCTTCTCCACCGCGTCCACGACGACCTCGTCCGCCGGCGTCGTCTTGGGGCGGAAACGCGCGACCACCTCGCCGCCCGGCGCGACGAGGAACTTCTCGAAGTTCCAGGCGACGTCCCCCGCCTCGCCGCGGGCGTCCTCCTTCTCGGTGAGCGCCCGATAGAGCGGATGCCGGCCCTCGCCGTTCACCTCGATCTTCGACAGCACCGGGAAGGTCACCCCGTAGCTGGTGGCGCAGAAGCTCTGGATCTCCTCGTCGGTGCCCGGCTCCTGGTCGCCGAACTGGTTGCAGGGGAAGCCGAGCACCTGCAGGCCGCGGTCGGCGTACTCGACCTGCAGCTCCTGGAGCTGCCCGTACTGCGGCGTGAGCCCGCAGAGGGAGGCGACGTTGACCACGAGCAGCGCCTTGTCCCGGTACTGCTCGAGGGTGGTGGTCGTGCCGTCGGCGGTCACGACCTCGGTGTCGTACGGAAAAGTGGTCATGCTCCGAGCCTATGACCGCCGCGGGCGGGCGAGGGCCCGTCCTGCCGCGCCGACCGCCGCGGATGTCGGCCCCGGTTGACATGATCGAACATATGTTCGAACATGGGGCCATGCCCCCCGCCGCAGCGTCCATGGCCGGCGATCCCCCGCGGGTGGAGAGGGTGCGCGAGCTGCGGCAGCGCATCCGCTCGATGCAGGCGACCACTCTCGACAGCCGGCTGCTGCCCACCCACTCCGCGCTCGCCCCGCTGCTGCCCGGCGGCGGACTCAAGCAGGGGGCGGCGTATTCGGTCGACGGCTCGTCGGCGCTCCTCATGGCGCTGCTCGCCGGGCCGTCGCGGGCCGGGGCATGGTGCGGGGTGGTCGGCGTGCCGGAGTTCGGCATCGAGGCGGCGGCGGGCTTCGGCATCGAGCTGGAGCGGCTGGTGCTGATCCCCCATCCCGGTGAGGAGTGGCTGGGTGTCACCGCGGCGACCGCCGATGCGCTCGGGGTGGTGGTCACCCGGCCGCCGAGACGGGCGAGCGATGCCGCGGCCTCCCGGCTGGCCGCCCGGCTGCGACAGCGCGGGTCGACTCTCATCGTGCTGGGCGGCTGGCCGCAGAGCGAGGCGACGCTGAGCATCGCCGAGAGCGAGTGGTCGGGCATCGGTGCGGGACACGGCCATCTCTCCGCCCGCCGGGTGACGGTGACCGTCACCGGCAGGCTCTCTGGTCGACCGAAGAGCGCCAGGCTCTGGCTGCCCGATGCCGAGCAGCGCGTGCGCCGGGCGGACGCCGGGACCGTGGATGCGGGGGCGGCGGACGGCATGGCGCGGGAGCGCGTCTGGGGGCGCGCGGGATGACGATCACCCGGACCATGCTGCTCTGGTGCCCGGACTGGCCGATCACCGCCGCGGCGAGAGCAGACGGGCTCGACCCGTCGACGCCGATCGCGCTGGTCGACCGCGGAGAGGTCTACGCCTGCTCCGCCGCCGCCCGGCGGGAGGGGGTCCGCCGGGGCCAGCGGATGCGCGACGCCCAGGCCCGCTGCCCCTCCCTGCTGCTGCGGCGATACGATGCCGGGCTCGACGCGCGCGCCTTCGCGCCGGTGCTCTCCGCGCTCGAGCAGACGGTGCCGGCGGTGCAGCCGCTGCGTCCCGGCATCGCTGCGATGCGCGCCGCCGGGCCGGCCCAGTACTACGGCGGCGAGGAGGAGGCCGGGCTGTGGCTGCTCGACGCGCTGCACGAGCTGGGCATCCACGACGCCAGGGTGGCGATCGCCGACGGGCCGTTCACCGCCGAGCAGGCGGTGCGGATGCCCCGTCGCTCCCGGGTCTCGATCGTGCCGGAGGGGCGGGCGGCGGAGTTCCTCGCCCCACTGCCGGTGGGGCGGCTCGGCGATCCGCAGCTGGCGACGCTGCTGCGCCGGCTGGGAATCGGCACCATGGGCGAGTTCGCCGCGCTCTCCGGCTCCGACGTCTCAGCCAGGTTCGGCCCGGCGGGAGCGCTGGTGCACGCGCTGGCCTCCGGCTCCGACTCGCGACCGGTGCTCGCCCGGCACCCGCCGCGCGAGCTGGACCGCTCGATCGGCTTCGAGCCTCCGCTCGACCGCATCGACCAGGTGGCCTTCGGGTTCCGGGCCATCGCCGACGGGTTCGTCCAGGGCCTGGTTGCGGCGAAGCTGGTCTGTACCGCGCTGCGGATCGAGGTGGACGCGGCTGACGGAGAGGTCTCGGAGCGCAGCTGGCTGCATCCGCGCTCCTTCACCGCAGCCGACGTGGTGGACCGGCTGCGCTGGCAGCTCCAGGGCGCGGGCGCGGCGTCCGGCAGCGGGCTGGGCTCCCCCGTCACGCGGGTGCGGGTGGTGCCCGAGGAGGTGGACGCGATCGGCCACCACGAGCACGGCCTGTGGGGAACCGGTCACGACGAGCGGGTCTACCACGCCCTCTCCCGGGTGCAGAGCATGCTCGGGCACGGCGGCGTGCTCACCGCCTCGGTCGGCGGCGGCCGCGGTCTGCGCGAGCGCGGCCTGCTCACCGCGTGGGGCGACCGCGCGCCGCAGCAGGCCGCTGCGGCGCCATGGCCGGGGCGCCTGCCCGATCCCGCCCCCGGGACGGTCTTCGAGGCTCCGCTGCCCGTCGCCGTCGTCGACCTGCGCGGCGACGGAGTGACCGTGGATGCCCGGGGAGTCCTCAGCGCGGCGCCGGACAGGTTCTCGGCCGACGGCAGCACCCTGCTCGGGATCCGGGCATGGGCCGGGCCGTGGCCGCTGAACGAGCGCTGGTGGGATGCGCAGAAGGCTAGGAGCGCCCACCGCTTCCAGGTGGTGGATGCGCGGGGCGCCGCCTGGCTGCTGGTGCTGGAGGGCGGGCTGTGGCACGCCGAGGCGAGGTACGACTGACCGTGGGATGGCACAACCCGCGCGTTCCGTGGTCCGAGCTCGAGCGCGCCCTCTCCGACCGGCGCAGGCCGGCGAGCCGGCCGGCCGGCGCCGACGGCGTCGCCTGGTCGAGCAAGCGTGACGCCTACAGCGCCCCTCCCCCCGACCTGCCGCAGATCGAGAGCGCGGTCGCCTACGCCGAGCTGCACGCCCACTCGAACTTCAGCTTTCTCGACGGCGCGTCCTCCCCCGAGCAGCTGCTCGAGGAGGCGGCGAGGCTCGGGCTGCACTCGCTCGCCGTCACCGACCACGACGGCTTCTACGGCATCGCCCGCATGGCCGAGGCCGCAGAGGCCCATGCCGCGAACGGCAGGGCGGTCGGCACGGTGTTCGGCGCCGAGCTCTCGCTCGACCTGAGCAGGCCGCAGAACGGTGCTGCCGACCCCGAGGGCAGCCACCTGCTGGTGCTCGCCCGACGGGAGGATGGCTACCACCGGCTGGCCGGGGCGATCACCGAGGCCCAGCTCGCGGGCGGCCAGAAGGGCCGTCCGCGCTACGACCTCGAGCGTCTCGCCGAGCGGGCGGACGGGCACTGGGCGATCCTGACCGGATGCCGCAAGGGCCGGGTGCGCCGGGCCATGGCCGAGCAGGGACCGGCGGCCGCCGCCCGCGAGCTGGACCTCCTGATCGACCTCTTCGGCGGGGAGAACGTGAACGTCGAGCTCTTCGATCACGGCGATCCGCTGGACGGCGACCGCAACGACACCCTCTACCGGCTGGCGATGAGCCGGGGGCTGCCCGTGGTGGCGACCGGCAACGTCCACTACGCGCGGCCGGAGCAGCATCGGCTCGCCTCGGCGCTGGCGGCGGTGCGAGCCCGCAGGAGCATGGACGACCTCGACGGCTGGCTCCCGGCATCCGCCTGGGCCCATCTGCGCTCGGGCGACGAGATGGCGGCGAGGTTCGCCCGCTACCCCGGCGCCGTCGAGCGCAGCGTCGTGCTGGCCGAGGAGCTCGGCTTCCGGCTCAAACGGGTCAAGCCCGAGCTGCCGTCCCAGGAGGTGCCGGAGGGGCACACGCCGATGAGCTGGCTGGAGCATCTGGTCTGGTCGGCGGTGCCGCGCAGACTGCCGGACGCCACCGAGGCGGATCGGGCGCGCATCAGGCACGAGCTCGACGTGATCGCGCAGAAGAACTTCCCCGGCTACTTCCTGATCGTGCACGACATCGTCGCCTTCGCACGCGGACGCGGCATCCTCTGCCAGGGGCGCGGTTCCGCGGCGAACTCGGCGGTCTGCTATCTGCTCGACGTGACCGCGGTCGACCCGATCTACTACGACCTGCCATTCGAGCGCTTCCTCTCCAGCATGCGCGAGGAGGAGCCGGACATCGACGTCGACTTCGACTCCGACCGGCGGGAGGAGGTGATCCAGTACGTGTACGAGAAGTACGGGCGGCTGGGCGCGGCGCAGGTGGCCAACGTCATCCAGTATCGTCCCCGGTTCGCGGTGCGCGACATGGCCAAGGCGCTCGGGGCGAGTCCCGGCCAGCAGGACGCCTGGTCCAAGGAGGTGGAGCGGCACGGCGCCGTCCTCTCCAGCGAGGGCGGCGCGATCCCGGATGCGGTGATCGGGCTGACCCGTCAGGTGCTGAAGTTCCCCCGCCACCTGGGCATCCACTCCGGCGGCATGGTGCTCACCCGGCAGCCGGTCGGGGAGGTCTGCCCGATCGAGCACGGGCGCATGGACGGCAGGACGGTGCTGCAATGGGACAAGGACGACTGCGCCTGGATGGGCCTGGTCAAGTTCGACCTGCTGGGCCTCGGCATGCTCAACGCCCTCCGGCACTGCTTCGATCTGGTGGGCGAGCACCTGGGCGAGCGCTGGAGCCTGGACAGCATCCCCCGCGAGGAGCAGGGCGTATACGACCAGCTCTGCCGGGCCGACTCGATCGGGGTGTTCCAAGTGGAGAGCCGGGCCCAGATGAGCATGCTGCCCCGACTGCAGCCGCGGGAGTTCTACCACCTGGTGGTGGAGATCGCGGTGGTGCGGCCGGGACCCATCCAGGGCGGGGCGGTGCACCCCTACGTGCGGCGCAAACGGGACCCGGGCCAGATCGCCTATCCCCACCCTCTCCTCGAGCCGGTGCTCAAGCGCACCCTGGGCGTGCCGATCTTCCAGGAGCAGCTCATGCAGATCGCCGTGACCGTCGGCGGCTGCACCATGGAGGACGCCGATCTCCTCCGTCGGGCGATGGGGTCGAAGCGGGGCGAGGAGAAGATCGAGTCGCTCAGGGAGAAGCTCTACGCCGGCATGGCGGAGAACGGCATCGTGGGCGAGGACGCGGATGACATCTACGGGCGCATCGAGGCCTTCAGCGGCTTCGGCTTCGCCGAGAGCCACGCCCTCAGCTTCGCGCTGCTGGTCTACGCCAGCGCCTGGCTGCGGCTGCATTACCCCGCCGCCTTCCTCGCCTCGCTGCTGCGGGCCCAGCCGATGGGCTTCTACTCGGCGAACACCCTGGTCGCGGATGCCCGGCGGCACGGCGTCCGGGTGGAGAGGCCGTGCATCCAGCGGTCGGGGGTCCTGCCGGGGCTCGAGGCCATCGAGGGCGACTCCTCGCCGGTGCAGCCCACCGGATCGGCCGGGTGCCTGAATCGGCGGCAGCCGCCGATCGACCCGGTGTTCGACCCGGAGGGGCGCTTCGACTGTGACGATCACCGGCGGGACGGCGGCCTGGCGGTGCGACTCGGGCTGGCCGGGGTGAAGGGCATCGGCGAGGGGACGGCGGAGGCGATAGTCGCCGAGCGCGAGGCGGGCGGGGATTACGCCGACATGGCCGATCTGGTCTACCGCACCGGGCTGGAGACCGCCCAGCTCGAGGCGCTGGCCGCCGCCGGGGCCTTCGAGGTGTTCGGGCTCGGGGTGCGGGAGGCGCTCTGGGCGGCGGGCGATGCGGCGGCGAACCGGGCGGAGTACCTGCGCGGCAGCCACCTCAGCGTCCAGCCTCCCCTGTTCGGCACCCCGTCGGGCTTCGAGGCGATGGCCTCCGACCTCTGGGCCACCGGGATCTCGCCGGATGACCACCCCATCCGCCACCTGCGCGGAGCGCTCGACGAGCGCGGGGTCCTCAGCTCCGCCGAGCTGAGGACCGCGGAACCGGGTCGCAGGGTGGAGGTCGCAGGGATCGTCACCCACCGGCAGCGTCCGAGCACGGCGAGCGGGATCACCTTCATGAACCTCGAGGACGAGACCGGCCTCACCAACGTGGTCTGCAGCGTCGGCGTCTGGGAGCGCTACCGTCGCGTCGCTCGGGACTGCCCCGCCCTGATCGTGCGCGGCATGCTGGAGCGCTCCCCCGAGGGCGCCACCAACCTGCTCGCGGACCGCTTCGAGGCGCTGGCGGTGGGTGCGAGAACGCGCTCGCGAGACTTCCAGTGAGCGGCAGGTGCGACTCAGCGGAGGGCGAGCCGCATCCGGTAGTTGTGCAGGGTCACCGAGCGCCGTTCGACCTCCTGGCGCTCGACCACGGCGAAGCCCGCCCGCTCGAAGACCGGCCTCGCGGTCTCGCTGGCCTCCACCGTCGCCTCCTCGGCGCCGAGCTCCCGGGCGCGGAGCAGGACGTGGGAGATCAAGGCCGTGGCGATGCCGTGCCGGGCGAACCGCGGGTGCACGTAGAGCATGTCGATGTGCCCCGAGGGGTCGATGTCGCTGAACCCGGCGATCGCGCCATCGTCCTCGGCGATCACGGTCTCCACCGCGAGCCGCCGCGCCGACCACCGCTCCAGGTCCGGGTCGGCGGGCGCCCATGCCGCGAGCTGCTCCGCGTCGTAGTCGGCGCCGGCCAGGGCGTGCACGGCGGCGCGGAACAGCTCGGCGGTCGGCACGGCGTCCGACGGCCGGTATGGGCGCAGGGAGATCATGCCCTGTGCCGCTTCATGCCGTGCTGTGTTCATGCCGTGCCGTTTTTCATGCCTGTGTTGCTTCGTGCCTGTGCTGTTTCATGCGTGCCGCTTCATGCGTGCGCTTTATGCCATGCCGTTTCATGCCTGTGCTGTTATGCCCTGAGCTCCCTGCGCAGCAGGTCGATCCTCGCCTGCAGCTGGGTCATGCTCGCCTGTGGGACGGCGGGCCCGCCCACTCGCCGCCGCAGCTCGGCGTGGATCATCGCGTGCGGCTCCCCCGTCGTCCTCGCCCTGATCCCGACCAGGCTGTTGAGAAGCGTGCGCTGCTCCTTGAGGCTCCGGTAGAGCGGCGGCGGCTCCGCCGGGGCCTCCCCGCGCGCCTGGGCCCTGCGCTCCCGCTCGGAGATGCGCCTGGCCTGCCGTGCATGCCTGGTGCGCAGCAGCTCCCGCACCTGGTCCGGCTCCAGGATGCCCGGGATGCCGATGAAGTCCTCCTCCTCGAGGCTGCCGACGGCGGCGGCCGAGCCGAACTCGTTCCCGTCGTAGAGCACCCGGTCGAATGCGGCCTCGGACTCGATCGGCTTGAAGTCGTAGAGCATGGCGTCGCCCGAGGCCGACTCGGTGCGGTTCGCCGCATCCATCGCGTCGTCGTCGAGCAGGATCTCCTCGAGCCCCTCGCCCGGGTCGCGGTCGAGGGCGTGGTCGCGCTCCAGCTCGAGCTGGGAGGCCAGCGTGGTGAGGGCGGGAACGCTCGGCACGAAGATCGACGCGGTCTCGCCGCGCCGCCTGGTGCGCACGAAGCGGCCGATGGCCTGGGCGAAGAACAGCGGGGTCGACGCCGAGGTCGCGTAGACGCCGACCGCGAGACGCGGGATGTCGACCCCCTCCGAGACCATGCGCACCGCCACCAGCCAGCGGGAGTCCGATGCGGCGAACTCGGCGATGCGCTCCGAGGCCTCCGCCTCGTCGGAGAGGACGACGGTGACCGGCCGGCCGGTGATCCGCTCCAGGATCGTCGCGTAGGCCCGGGCCGCGTAGTGGTCGGTCGCGATCACCAGTCCTCCGGCGTCGGGGACGGCGGTGCGCACCTCGGTGAGCCGCCGGTTCGCGGCCTTCAGCACCGCCGGGATCCACTCCCCCTCCGGGTCGAGCGCGGTGCGCCAGGCCTGTGCCGTGACGTCCTTCGTGTCGCCCTCGCCGAGCCGCGCCTCCATCTCGTCGCCGGTTCGGGTGCGCCAGCGCATCTTCCCCGCGTAGGCGAGGAAGATCACCGGGCGCACCACGCCGTCGGCGAGGGCCCGGCCGTAGCCGTAGGAGTAGTCGGGTCGCGAGGTGCGGATCCCGTGCTCGTCGGGGTGGTACTCGACGAAGGGGATCGGCGCCGTGTCCGAGCGGAACGGCGTCCCGGTCATGGCCAGGCGCCGGGTGGCCGGCTCGAAGGCCTCGCGGATGCCGTCGCCCCAGCTCAGCGCATCGCCGCCGTGGTGGACCTCGTCGAGGATCACCAGCGTGCGGCCGCCCTCGGTGAGCGAGCGGTGAAGCGCCGGCCGCATCG
>Ga0182749_1001331_pt1 | contig 19660 bp, 19 predicted proteins | sample eDN3rd37CKraftMG_FD_128875 | JGI IMG/M metagenome (GOLD analysis project Ga0182749, IMG submission 128875) | Enriched Miracle-Growth compost microbial communities from Emeryville, California, USA - eDNA 3rd pass 37_C Kraft MG (version 2) (version 2) ...
TGCGCGGCAGGTCGTCGACGATGCGGACATGGCTGGGCCGCATGTATTTCGGCATGGTCTCGGCGGCGAAGGCGTGGATGTCAGCCTCCGTCACCGATCCTTCCGAAGTGGCTACGACGAAGGCCACCACCTGGTCCTCGTCGCCTTCGTTGCTTGGAATGGCTACCGCCGCAGTCATCCGCACGGCGGGATGCTGGTTGATCATGTCCTCGACTTGGAAGGATGAGAGGTTTTCGCCGCGGACGCGGATGCGATCCCCTAGGCGATCCACGTAGTAGTACAGGCCGTCGCGACCGCGCAGCCCCGCGTCTCCGGTGTGGAACCACAGATTGCGGAAAGCCTTCAACGTGTCGTCCGGCTTACCCAGATAGGACTTGAAAATAACGCCAGGCACGCGCGGACGGATCGCCAGATGACCCGCGACCTCGTCGGGACATTCCTCGTCCAAGTCGTCGCGGACAGAGACTTCAACAAAGGGCGTGGGCTTGCCCATGAGGCCCTTGCGGGTGGCTTCGCTGGCGGAGCAGACAACAACGCCGCGCCGGTTCGCCAGATCGAGGATCTCGTTATGGGAGAAGCCACGATAGTAATCATCGGGCGTGCCTTCGCCGGGCTTCGTTTCCTCGAGCATGATTAGGAAGCTGTTGCCGGTTTCAGTCTGGCCGAAGCCGGCGCTGACGAAATCGATTCCAAAACGTGCCGCGAAATCGTGATGCTGCAGCGGCAGCGGCTGCATGTGAACCTTGTTCAAGGTGTTGCGGCGATCGTCTCCGGAGGGCGGCACCTTGGTAAGCCAGGGGATCATGACGTCGAGCAGGATCGCGCTTGTAACGTTGCGAGCTTTCACCCGATCCCAGAACTTTTCCGGGCTAAAGCGGTTCCACAAGGCCACCTCGCAGCCGACCCAAACCGCCCGGCAGACATTCACGATGGCGCCGCCGACATGGTACATTGGCAGATCGTTGTAAATCACGTCGTCCTGGCTGGTCAGCGCACGCAAGCCGAAAGTGTAGTTCGCTATGTAGCGATAGGGTTGGATGACGCCTTTCGAGGGGCCGGTGGTTCCGGAGGTGTAGAAAAGATTGGCGTCATCATCGAACGTCAGCGCGACCTCAGGCGCCTTGGCGTCCCTGGTCAGCTCCGACCAAGCGATTTCGGCATGGCCTTGCCGGATTGCCACCGGCGCCTCGACGTAGTCATGCGCGCCGGGCGCGGGCGCGTAGACGACGATCGACGGTTTCGATCCCACGTCGTCGATCACCTCGTTGAGGGCCGGCAGGCATGCGGCATCGGTAACGACCAGTTTCGGCGACGTATCGTTCAACTGATAGGTCAGCAGTCGCCCAGTGTAGGCGAAATTTATCGGGCAATAGACGGCACCGGCTTTCCAGATGCCGAACATCATCAGGGTGCTGACGAAGGCATTCTTGCAGAAAATACTGATCCGATCGCCCTTGCGGACGCCGAGGCGCGCCAGGTTTCCGGCGACCGTATCGGCGCGCCGCGCGAACTCAGCAAACGTCAGTGCCTCGTCGTCTTCTCCGTAGTAGACGAAGATGCGGTCGCCCGCGACGGCCGCCCAGTGGTCGAGGCGTTCGGTGACGATTTCGCCTTCCTGCTTGAGAAGGGCGGTGAGTTTCCGCTCGTCCATTCAAATGCCCCTGCAAGGTTGGAAAGGGAAGGGCGCAACCCCGGCAGCAAAGGCTCTAGGTACGTCCCTTTTTCTTGGTCCGAATGCCATGCCGTCAGCGTCCTGTGAAGCGAGCCTGTCTCTTTTCCAGGAAGTGGTTGATGCCTTCGCGAAAGTCTTCCGTGGAAAGGCTTTTGTCCATCTCCTCGTCGGCGATCAGGGTCGCTTCGTCGAGTGTCCGATATTGATCCGAGTAGACCTGCGCCTTCGTGATGCGGAGGGCTCTCGGCGAAATATTGTTGGCCAAGTGCCCAGCATATTCAGCTACTTTCGTCTGGAAGTCGGCGGCCTCATACACATGGCTTACGAGGCCGATCCTTCTCGCTTCCTCGGCGTTGATGGGCTGCGCGGTGAACAAAAGATCCAGCGCGTTCGACAGGCCCACGAGCCTTGGAAGGAGCCAGCTTATCCCATGCTCGGCGATTAGGCCGAGGCGTGTGAAGGGCGCGCCGATCTTCGCAGTATCCGAGGCGAGCCGGATATCGCAGAACATCGCCATTATCATCCCCAGTCCGACTGCAGGGCCGTTTATGGCGGCGATGATGGGTTTGGGGATGGACGGAAAATAGGAATACCTGCCAAGATAGTCCGGATGCGGAGCGCCGAAGACGTCTTCCAGGTGCGTGCTGAGCTGCTCGCCGTTAAGTACCCCGTTCGATTCGTTGGCGACATTAGAGAGCGAGCTGGTGTCGAAGCCGGCGCAGAAGCCGCGCCCCGCCCCGGTCAAGACGATGACACGCACGCCGTCGTCGCTTCCCGCCGCGACGACAGCCTCGCGGAGTTCGCGCTCCATCTTAAACGTCGAGGCGTTGAGCCTGTCGGGACGGTTGAACGTTATCGTGGCAACCCCGTCGGCCACGTCATAGAGTATCTCGTCGTAAGCCATGGCCCGCTTCCTATAAATGTCGCTGCATTTTCGGCTCGCTCAGCAATTCAATCGTCCAGCGCTTGAGCACTCGCTCGATCTTTTCCGGCTCCATGCCCAACTGCACCAGGGTCAGGCCTTGGTTGGCCGTTTCCTGATAGTGGCGGATCGAGCCGCCCTCGAAGGCAAAATGGCCTACGCCTTCGATGGCGATGCGTCGTCCTGCATAAGGGCCCTTCTGGGTGGTGAAGCTGAATCGATAGCGGCCATAGGCTTGCGTGTCGGAACAGACCACGTCCTCCATATCGGCGCGATAGTCCCTGCCGCTCTCTTTGACGCGCCGGAACAGATCCCTGATCGCGGCATGGCCCACCTGCGGTCCGTAGACCAAATCATGATAGACGCCGTCTTTGGTGAACAGCGCCGCCACGGCATCTCCGTCGACGGAGGCTATCGCCCGGTAGAACGCTTTCACTGCTTCCTGGGGGGGCACGCTATTCTCCCATCGCCTGAAGGGTGACCAAGAGTTGAATTCTTCCGACTATATGATAGTCTAGACGACCAATCAGTCGAAGTCTAGTTCATTGTGAACATCGCGGGCTGCGGGGAGAAACTCTTTGTTCGAAGGAGAGACGATGAAAGCGAGGCCGGCACACACTTACCCGACGATCGGCGACCAGGTCCGCTTGACCGCCAAGGTCTATCCGGATCGAAACTGGATCGTCACGCGCGAACGCAAGGTGACCTTCGGCGAGATGGACCGGCTTTCAGACAAGCTCGCACACGGCCTGACCGCGCTTGGCATCGAACAGGGCGATACGGTCCTGATGATGCTGCCGAACACCATCGATTTCGTCACCGTATTCTGCGCGCTGGGCAAGATGGGTTCCCTGCAGGTGCCGGTCAATGTGGCCTACAAGGGCGGAATCCTCCGTCATATCGTAAACGACTCGGCCGCCAGGGTGATGATCGTCGATCGCGGTTTCATCGACCGGCTAGAATTTCTCGCGGACGAACTGGGACAGGTCCGAACGTTCATCATCTATGCAGAGGAGGGGACAGCCGCCGAGGATACGGTGCTGCCGACAAAACTAGCCGAGCACTGCAGGGCCGTGCGTTTCGAGGATGTCTTCGCAACGACTTCTTCCCCCTTCCACCGGCCGGTCGCGCACTACGACCTGATGGGCGTCCTTTACACGTCAGGCACGACCGGACCGTCGAAAGGCGTGATGGCGACCCACGCCCAGTGCTTCAACTATGCCGCCGGTCCGATCGAGGCCGGTTTCCTGCGCGAGGGCGATATTTATTACGCGCCCCTGCCTCTCTTCCACATCGGCGGCATGTGGGGCGTGATCTACGCCAGTTGCATCGCGGCCGCGACCGCCATCCTGATCCCGTCCTTTAGCGTCTCGCGCTTCTGGCAGGATGTGGACGACTACGGTATCACCTGCGCCTTCCTGCTGGGTGCGATGGTCAATTTTGTCTACAAGCTGCCGCGCCGTCCGGAAGACGGCAGTTCCAGCCTCCGCCATGTGATCATGGCGCCGGTCATACCGCAGGTCGATGACTTCATGCAGCGTTTCGGCTGCAAGGTGTGGACCGCCTACGGTCAGACGGAAGCAAGTTGCCCGATCTATGGAAACGGCACGCCTCCCAACAGCGACACCTGCGGCCGGCTCGCGAACGACCAGTTCCAGTTGCGTATCGTCGATGACAACGACCTCGAAGTGCCGGACGGGACCGTTGGCGAACTCATCGTTCGTTCGCGCGATCCGTGGGTGCTGATGGCCGGCTATTGGAAGAACCCAGAAGCGACCGCGGCCGCATGGCGCAATCAGTGGCTTCATACCGGCGACCTGATGAAGCGGGACACCGACGGCTGGTATTATTTCGTCGATCGCAAGAAGGATGCGCTGCGCCGCCGCGGCGAGAACATCTCCTCGGTGGAGGTGGAGAACGAAATCAATGCGCATCCCGATATCGTCGAATCCGCCGTCATCCCTGTGCTGGCCGACGATGCCGAACAGGAGGTCATGGCGGTGGTGGTGCGGCGCGCGGGCACCGAATTGGGTTATGAAGAACTAATCCGTTTCCTTGAGCCACGCATGGCCTATTTCATGGTACCCCGGTACCTGGAGTTTCGCGACGAACTACCGAAGACGCCGACGGGGAAGATCCAGAAGAACCTGCTGCGGGATGAGGGCCGCGGTGCCTCAACCTGGGATCGCGAGGCAGCCGGGCTAAAGCTGGCGCGTTGAGGACGGAACGGCGCTTTTGGGTCACATGCGCCGGCGGTCAGGGACGCAACCTGCGATCACCTTGGCGTCCGCTCGAAAGCACGCCTCACTACAGCGATCATGCTGAGCAGCGGAACGAACCGCGATCCGCTCGCACCGAACGGGATTGTGGCGAATTTGCTCTCGCCGAACATACATCCGCATTGCCTGTCGCCTATCATCCGGGAAGCGATGCAATGGCCGATATACGTACCCATCGCGACCCCGGCCCCGTTGAAGCCAAGCGCGAAATGGACGCCGTCGCGTGTGCCGAGATGCGGCATCCGGTCGTAGGTAAACCCGGTTCTGCCGGTCCAGTAGTGCGTGATGCGCACATCCTCCATTTGCGGGAAGAGTTCGACGATGCTTCGGTGATTGGCGCGAACCTGTGCAACCATGTCACCGTGCGGAAGGCCGCTTCGTCCGCACAGGAGCAGCCGTGTTCCATCCGGCGAAAGCCGCCAATATTGCGGCATCGCGCGCAGGTCTATGTGGGTCCGGCGCGTGGGGACGATCTGTTTGACGACCTCTGCAGCAAGCGCCTCGGTTGCGACCATCTGGATGTCGACTGGCAGGATGCGCCTGCGCAACGCCGGCGTCTCGGCGCCGATGTAGCCATCTGTCGCCACGACCACCTCGCGTGCATTGACTGTTCCCTGCGTGGTCGAAACGCAATAGCCGTTGCCTGTCGACGCGATCCGCTTCACCTCCACCTTGCCGACGACTGCTGCGCCGGCGGCTTCGGCCAGCCGCATCAGGCCATCGTGCCACTTGCCGGGATGCAGTGCCCCCGTTTCCGGCAGCAACAGCCCGCCGCAATAGAGACGGGAGCCGCTTTCGCCGCTCGCATAGTCAGGACCGATGATCTCTCCCTTCTTGCCCAGATGGCGTTGCATCTCGGCGAATTCGGTCTTCAGGCTTTCCAACTGGGCTGCCGTGTAGGCCCAATAGATGCGACCGTTCTGTTCGAACGAGCAGTCGATCGTCTCCCGTCCCATGAGATCGATGACGAAAGCATAGGCGCGCTTGGCTTCGGTATAGGCCTCGACTGCCTTTTCCACGCCCGCGATCTTGCGTAGTCTGGAGAACGAGGTGAGGAGGGAAGTGCCGACAAATCCCGCATTGCGGGAACTGGCGCCGTCACCTGGACGACCCGCGTCAAGCACGAGAACCTCCCTGCCGGCTTTGGCGAGCGTGCGGGCCGCTGACATGCCGGTGTAGCCGGAGCCGACGATCAGGACATCGACCGAGCGGGGGATGTCGGCGAACGGACTGTCCCGGCGTGGGGCCGCTTCATGCCAGTATGGTTCGTTCTTGAACTGGGGATGCAGAAAGTCCGCGCTCATGTCGGTGTTTCCTGGCTGATGCCTGGTCGGAGAGGTCGATGGCGCCCGCCACTCAGCGAGCGATTTTGATGCCGGCGGCTTCGCGGTCCCATGTCGAAGCGGAGCGCCCGGCCTCGCGAAGCAACTTTTTCTGGATCTTGCCGGTCTGGGTCTTGGGCAGCGCCTCGGCGAAATCGATGAAGCGCGGCACCATGAAATGGGCCATGCGCTTTTCGGCGAAGCGGATGATGTCTACCGGGTCGGCGGCTTGGTCTGGCTTGAGCACGACCGTGACATGACCTCGGACTCGGTGTGTTCCGAGAAAACAGGGAACACGGCGCATTCCGCGATGGCGGGATGGCGGCTGATGATGCCTTCGACTTCCATCGAGGAGATGTTCTCGCCGCGCCTGCGGATAGTGTCCTGGATCCTGTCGACGAAATAGAGGTTCCCCTCCTCATCCTGGCGTCCGGCGTCTCCGGTATGCAGCCACAGGTTCCGCCACATCTGCGCGGTCTTCTCCGGCTGGTTCCAATACCCCCGCATCGTGATCCACGGCTCACGAGGACGAAGAAGTATCTCGCCGATCGTGCCGGGCGGTACCGGGTGATCGTTCTCGTCCGCGATCATCGCCTCATACTTGTCGTCCCTCAACCTGCCGACGATCTGCTTGTCCGGGACCGGCGAACTGAGCGGCATGAGGATGGGTGCGCCGCTCTCGGTCGAGCCGTATGCCGTGGCGACCCTGACCCCGAAACGGTGCGCGAAGTCTTCGGTGTCGGATAGCAGCGGACACATCAGGACCTTCTCCAGCGAATTGTCGGCGTCGCGCTCGTCCGCAGGTTGCCGCTGCAGGAAATTTGCCATTGCGCCCAAAAGATAGGTCGAAGTGACGCCGTAGGCCTCGACATCGGACCAGAAACCGCGGACGCTGAACTGGCGTGGCACGACGACGGTCGCGCCGAAGATGGCCGCTGCGAATATCACGCCCCAGCGTCCGGCGACGTGAAAGAGCGGCAGGCCGCCTGTGTAGAAAACTTCGTCCTCGCCAACTTCGAGTACGTTTGCGCATGCGTTTCCATATTCGAAAGCGTGGACCTGCGTGACCATGACGCCTTTCGAGCCACCAGTTGTGCCGGATGTATACATGATCGACATGACGTCGGATTCGGCGGGCAAGCCTGCGTCGAAGCGGGCGTCGAGCAGGAGATCCTGGAACGGATGTGCCCGGTGGCCCGCGACGATGGGCATGGGTTCGCTATGCGCCCCGGTGTCGACGATGTAGTAAGTCGAAATCCCGTGGAGTTCCTCGCTCACTGCCTCGAAGCGGTCAGCGAAGCTGGAGTCGATCACCGCGACCTTGGCGCCGCAGTCGTTAGCCAAGTGGACCAAGGGATCGCCTCGATAGGCTACGTTTACGGGCACATCGATAATGCCTGTCTTGGCGCATGCCACCCAGAGGGCGATCATCTCTACGCCGTCGCGCATCATCACAAGCAAGGTGTCGCCCGCGCTCAGGCCGGCCTCGTGCAGGCCGTTCGCGATGCGGTTCGAGAGTATGTCCATATCCGCGTAGGAGACATCTCCGAAATCACCCTGGAGAAAGGGTTTGTCGGAGAGTTTTATGGCCTCCTTTATGACGTGGACGATGGTCCGTTCACCCGGCTCGAACCGCTTCATTGTCTGTCTCCTTCTCGGCGTGCCCGTCGGTCGTTCCGCAAATTCCGCTTGCACTTCGACCGATCGGTAGGTTAACAGACTAAACGGATGGTTTTATGATTTCAAGTGAAGGAGGATCGGATGAGCGACGCGATCAAAATGGAAAAAAGGGGATCTGTGGCTTGGCTGACGTTGAATCGTCCAGACAAGTTGAATGCCATGACCATCGCGACATGGGGGCACCTGGGCGATCTGGTTCGCGAACTCGACAAGGATCTTAGCGTTCGCTGCCTTATTATAACCGGCGCCGGGCACTCCTTCCTTGCCGGCCACGACGTTGCCGAGATCAAGGAGCATTCCGAGGACATCAGCTCAGGCAAGGTTGGAGCCAACCAGCTCCGCGAATGGCAGAAGCTGCTGCAGGACACCACTCGGGCGATACGATTGGCGCGGTTCCCGGTTATTGCTGCGGTCAGGGGCTATGCGGTCGGGGCGGGTTGCGAGCTCGTCTTCGCCTGTGACCTGATCGTGGCGGAAGCCAACGCCAAGTTCGGCTTCCCCGAGGTGAATATCGGTGCGACCATCACCAATGGCGGTACCTTCTTCCTGCCGCACAAGGTGGGGCTCGCGAAGGCGAGGGAGCTTGCCTATACGGGCGAGTTCATCGACGCGGCCGAAGCTCACCGGATCGGCCTGGTCAACCGGCTGGTCAAGGACGGTGACTTGGTCGAGGAAGCCGACAAGCTGGCGAGGCGCATCGCCTCGCGCGCGCCCATGGCCGTCCAGCTCCACAAGGTGATGCTCGACCGCGGCCTGGAGGCATCTCTGGAGGCGATGCTGCATTTCGAGACCGAATGCATGGTGCAATCCAACCTGTCGCCCGACAGTCTCGAAGGCACTACCGCATTCCTGGAAAAGCGCGAACCTAATTTCGGCTGACATTCCTTTTCGGCAGGCTTGGCCCGGCCGGGGGCCGGGCGGCCGATCCACGCGTCGGGACTGCCATGAACGAAACCCATTTCAGGTCCGCCATTCATACGGTCACGGAGGAATGGATAGATCTCAATGGCCATATGAGCATGGCCTACTATCCGGTTCTGTTCGAGGCTTTGGGTTCGAATGTGATGGATGAACTCGGCCTTGGCAGGGACTATGTCCTTGCTGAGAGGAGGTCGCTCTTCACGATAGAGGCGCACATGCGCTTCGTGCGCGAATTGCATGTGGGCGCCCGGGTCCGTTCCGTTTTTCGTTACGTGGATCACGACCACAGTAAACTTGTCTATGCGCAGGAATTGAACCACGAGGATGGATGGCTGTCGGCCACGCTCGAGGTTCTCGCAATACATGTCGACATTCTCGCCAGGAAGAGCGCTCCCTTTCGGAAAGACACTCTGGCGTTGTTTGAAGCGCTTGCTTCGCAGGCGCGGGAGCGTCCGAAGCCCGGCTACCTGGGTCGGGCTGTCGGGATAAACAGGAACCGGCCGTGAAGGTGCGGCTTGAATTTCGGTGCTCCGCCGTACCGGCTTGCGGTCGGGCGTTGACGGTGCCGGAATATCTGCACCCGCATGAACGCTCCCGTCACGACAGGAGGACAAAGCATGGAAAGCGGCAGCCTGAGTTCAATTCGTTTCCGTCCCATGGTCTCCGAGGACATAGGGCACGTCCCGATGAACTGCCATGGCGATGCCACGGAGCTGGGCGATCGCATCCGCGAACTAGGTGCGGCCGCCATCCTGGCCTACGACGGCAATCAGCATGTCGGCCAACTGCAATTCAGAAAGCACCGGCCCGGCCTTCGATCGGGAGAGGGCATCTTCAGTCCCGACTGGTGGGGTGATTTCGCCGGTCGCAGGCCTGATTTGCCCGATCGAACACTGTGCATCTACTGCTATCACGTCGGCCAACTGGCAGACGGCGAAGCTCGGGATCAGCGCTATCAGGGGCGCGGCCTGGGCGCTGCTCTGCTCGATCGCCTTGTCGATTGGGCGGACGCGAACAGGTTCGGCGCGATCGTCGCAAAGGCCGTTCCCGCCAATACGGTGGTCATGCGGTTCATGGGCGGACAGTCGGATGACATCTATGCCTCGAGAGGGTTCGTCTGTGTCGACCGGTGGGTCGATCATCAAATGCGCGCCGCACTTCTCGAACGCGACCTCATCACAAAAGGCGAAGCTCCCGAAAGCGTGGCCACCGTGGGCCTCTATATGCGTGACCTGTCTGCCGGCAAGGGCATCACCAGCACGTAGCTCCCGTGCCGCGATGAGCATTCGGGCTTGCTAGCGGAGCCGGTGGAGATCCGTCCTCCCGGGGTCGATCCGGCCGCAGGCAACGCCGATACCGGGTTTGGTATTGCTGCTGCTCGATGGGCGGCTTTCGCGGTCGGGGCGATCCAAATTTGCGCGCGCGATCCCCCGTTCCGGCATCCCGCGAGTTGGGGCCGCGTCGGCGGCGTTCACCGCCCGGGGGCGCAATGTCGACGTCGGTGAATACACGGCGCGGAATTCCCGTCCAGGGACACCGGCAAGCAATGGCAGATTGACAACCTACCGGTCAGTCGATAAAATGAATAATCGGTCGCTAAAGCAAAATAAATGGGAGAAACAGAAATGGAAATGAGGTTCTGCAAACGGATTGCACCGATCGCGGCGGCATTCGCAATCGCCGCGGCAGGGCCCGCTTCGGCGGAAGACGTAGTGAAATACGGACTGGTGACGGCCTTTAGCGGGCCCGCAGCGGCATGGGGGGCGATGATGGAGGTCGCTGACCAGTTGGCGATCGACGACATCAACGCCGCCGGCGGCATAAAGGTCGGCGAAAAGTCCTATCAGCTCAAGCTTTACAAGTACGACCATGCCTACGACCCGACTAAGGGGGTGACCGTGGTCCGACAGGCGGTCCAGCAGGACGGCCTCAAATATCTCGACGTTCTCGGGGGCGGGGTGATCCCGGCGATCCAGCCGATCACGGAACCGGCGAAGGTCCTCGTCTTCGGCACCGCGGGTGGCGAGACCTGGATCGGGAAGAAGACGCCCTTCACCTTCAAGCCCTACTCAAACGGTGCCGATGCGACCGTCGCCGCTCTGCTGGCGGCGAAGCAGAAGCATGCCGACATCAAGTCTGTTCTGGCCATGTATCCCGATGACGATCTCGGCCATTCCAGCGCCGAGTCCCTGGCCAAGAACATCGACAAGGCGGGTGCCAAGCTGCTCGATCCGGTTTTCACGGCACGCGACGTCACCGATTTCTATCCGATCGCCCTGAAGGTCATGCAGAATCCGCCAGACGTCATCGACTTCGGCTTCACGCCGGGCTCGCAGTATGGCCAGATGATCAAGCAACTCAACGAGAACGGCTATAAAGGTCTGTTCGTTTTCTCAGATACGTTCGACAAGGATGCCTTGGTCCAGGCAGGAGTGACCGATGCCGTGGTCGGCAGCTACGCCGCGCCGGACTGGGATGCGGTAGAATCGACTGAGCGCGGCAAAAGCTTCGCCGACCGCTACAGGAAAGCCCACGGCACCCTCTATGCCTGGACTTCCCAGGAATATGACAATCTTTGGCTGCTCAAGGCCGCGATCGAAAAGGCCGGCACCTTCGAGGATACCGAAAAGGTGGCTGCGGCCCTCGGCGAGGTCCAAGTCGAAGGCTTGAACGGCGGTGTCGTCCGCTATGGCGGCGAGGATGTCTTCGGTCTTCCGAGAGCCTACGTGATGGACTACCCTGTCGGCGAGATCAAGAACGACGGCGACTCCATCGGTCTTGAACACGTCTACGTCTATAAGCCGTAGAAGACCGCGTGAACGGGTCCGTAGTCCGCGGTACGGAGTTGGAGTTCCATTGGAGCGGCCGGAACGAGGTTCTCGGCTTGCATGATGCGAGGATGCTTCACGAGGCGCATGGCGTCGGGTGCTCTCGACGCCATGTCGCAAAGTCCTGTTCGGCCCGTTTGCCCTCGATTTGTCCTCAATGTCAGGAAATCTCTCAATGCTGACAATACAAATCGTCATCAATGGCCTTGCCATGGGCGCGTCGCTGGCGCTCGTATCCATTGGACTGACCTTGATCTTCAGCATCCTGCGGGTCACCAACTTCGCGCATGGCGTGCTTTACATGCTCGGCGCTTACACGGTCGCTTACCTGTCGGGAGTCCTGGGCTGGAACTACTTCGTGGCGCTGGCTGCCGCGGGGCTCGCGCTGGCCGCTTGCGGCCTCGTGCTGGAGGTCGCCTTGTTCTCGCGCTTCCACGGCAAACTGCTCGAGGGCGCCGTTATGGCCATCGGTGTGGCATTGTTCATCGAGGCCGCCGCCTGGATTGTCTTCGGAGGCAACCCGAGAAGTTCGCCGGCCCCCTTTCCGGGCGTATGGAACGTCGGCGGCATTATCCTGCACAAGCACCGCATCTTCGTCATGCTCGCCTCGGCGGTGCTGGTCGGCTCGCTCTACCTGTTCGTAACCTATTCCCGCCATGGCCGTGCCATGCGGGCCATGCAGCAGAATGCCTATGCGGCAAGCCTGCAAGGCATCGACGTCGAACGGATTTCGATTCTGACATTCATGATAGGCGGGGCCCTGGCCGGTCTCGCGGGCGGCCTGATGGCGCCCCTGCAGATGATGCTGCCCAATATGGGAGCGGCTCCACTTCTGCTCGCTTTCGTCGTCATCATCCTGGGCGGGATGGGCAGCGTCGGCGGCGCGCTGGTGGCCGCGATTTTCATCGGAATGGTACAGAGCGTGGTCATTTCCCTGTGGACCCCGCAACTCGCGCTCGGCGTGAGCTTTTTTCTCGCGATGCTGATCCTGCTGGTTCGGCCGAAAGGTCTGTTCGGTCATGAATAAAGTTGCCTTGCAGCCCGCTGCCGCCATGCCGGCGCGATTGTCTTGGGCCGGTCTCGCCGTCCTCCTCGCATTGCTCGTCGCCGTCCCTTCCTTCCTGGGGGACTACCTGGTCCACGTTCTCATCCTAACCTTGTTCGCCATCGTACTCGGCGTCAGCTACCGGTTGCTGTTGACGGCCGACGCGGCTTCCTTCTGCCACGGAACCTTCTACGGGATCGGCGGCTATACGGTCGCTATCCTGACGGTGAAGGCCGGCTTCTCGTTCTGGTCGGCGTTTCCGGTCGCCGGCCTGACCGCCGGCCTTGCCGCCGTCATCATCGGCTATCCCGCCCTGAGGACGAGAGGTCCCTATTTCTTCCTGATGACCTTCGGGTTCCTCATGGTGATGGAATCCATATTCGCCAATTTCGACAAGCTCACGGGTGGCTTTGCCGGCATCGCCAACATCCCGCCGCCGACCGGCGTCTCGGGTGTGAGAGCCTTCTACTATTTCACCTTGGCGTTCGCTGTCCTGTCGGTTGCCCTGTTCTGGGCGATAGACCGTTCGCGCTGGGGGCTGGAACTGCGCGCCCTCGGCGATTCCAACGACCTGGCGCAGGCGGCCGGAATAAGCCGGTTCAGAAACATGATCCTGGCTTTTGTTCTCGGCGCTGTGTTCGCGGGCCTCACCGGTGGTATATATGCCAGCTACATCACCTTCGTTGCGCCGCAGAGCTTCAACTTCTGGGTGTCGGTCTATATCCTCACCTATGCCGTCATCGGCGGTTCGCGCCAGTTCTCGGGCGTCATCGTCGGTGCGATCTACATCACTTTGCTTCCGATCGTGTTCAACTGGTCGCAGAACCTGGTGGCGCTGTTTGTCGCAGCCAGCATCGTCGTCATCATGATGCTGTTCCCGGAGGGTATTGTTGGTACGCTGGTACGCTGGAACAGGGAACGGCAATCCTCGAGCCGCCCAGGCGGACTGGATGACGAACGGCCCTTTTCGCCTGTCGCTGCGGCGAAGCAGCAGCGCGATTTATCTAATGCCAGACCGTTGCTAGAGGTTTCCGGGCTCGACAAGCATTTCGGCGGCCTGCATGCGACCAAATCCGTCAGTTTCATGATCCGCGAAGGAGAGACCCTCGGTCTTATCGGGCCGAATGGCGCGGGAAAAACAACCCTTTTCAACTTGATCAGCGGCTTTATCCGACCGGACACGGGGACGGTTGAACTGGATGGCGTCGCCCTTGTCGGAAAGACGCCGGATCGGATCGCCCGCTTCGGGTTGACCCGTACGTTCCAGGCATCGGCTGTGTTTGACAAGCTGACGGTGCAGGAGAACCTGCAGGCCGCCAATGCAGCCGGGCGGGGCTCGGACGCCGAACATGCGACGCTTGTGGACGAAGTGCTCGAACTAGTCGGGCTCAACGCGGTCCGCGATGTTCAGGCGGGGTCGCTGCCGTTCGGCACCAAGAAGTTGGTGGGTCTGGCGGTGGCGTTGGCGACGCGCCCGCGGCTACTGTGCCTCGACGAGCCGGTGACGGGACTGACGGGCAAGGAAGTCGAACGGTTCGTCGACGTGCTGCGTCGGTTGCAGGCCCGGGGCGATCTGGCGATCCTTCTGGTCGAGCATCGCATGCCGGTGATCATGAACGTGTGCGACCGGGTCATTGTGCTGAGTTTCGGCGAGATTGTCTCACAAGGCACGCCGAAGCAGGTGCAGGCGGACCCGATCGTGCACGAAGTCTATCTCGGCTGAGGGTATTGCGATGAGCAGCTCCGAAAAGCAGATATTGTTGCGGCTGGACTGTGTATCCGCGCGCTATGGTGAGGCCCTCGCGATCGAGAATGTCAGCTTGTCGGCACCCGCCGGCTCAGTGGTTGCCATCATCGGCGCCAATGGCGCCGGCAAGACGACCACGCTGAAAGTCGCCTCCGGTGTGCTCAGGCCGTCAGGTGGCGACGTCTATTTCGAGGGGCATCGCGTGACTGGCGAGCGGACCGGGAACCTAGTGCGCCGAGGCATCGCCCACTGTCCCGAAGGGCGCGGCGTGTTTCCTTACATGTCGGTCGAGGAGAACCTGTTGTCAGGCGCCTTCACGGTTCCCACCAGGGCCGCGATAGAAAAGCGCTTGACCTACGTCTTGGATTTGTTTCCCCGGTTGCGGGAGCGTCAGGCGCAATATGCCGGCACACTCTCGGGAGGCGAGCAGCAGATGGTTGCGATCGGCCGCGCGCTCATGTCGTCGCCAAAGTTGCTGTTGCTCGACGAGCCAACCATTGGCCTCGCGCCGAAGATCGTGCAGCAGGTGGCGGAACTGATCCGGCGCATACGCGACGAGGGCGTCAGCATCGTGCTGGTGGAACAGAATGCCGAAATGGCGCTGGATCTCGCGGACTATGCTTACGTTCTGGAGGGCGGCAGGATCAGGCTCGAAGGGCCTGCCGGGGAATTGAAGACAAGCAGCCTCGTCCGCGAAGCGTATCTGGGGATCTGAATGTCGGATTCGCGATCCTGTTCATGCCCCTCGGTCCTTGCGGCAACTCGCGACCGATAAGAGAATTTGGAGAGCAAACAGATGAAATTCGTCAGGACGAGAGTAGAGCAACATATCGGCTTCATCACCCTCGATCGGCCCGACAAGCTGAATGCGATGACGATGGAGATGTACTATGAGATCAGCCAGGCGCTGATCGATATGGATGGAAACAAGGATGTCTGGGTCATCATCGTCAATTCGAGCACGCCGAAGGCCTTCTCGGCGGGCGCGGACCTCTCGATCCTCCATACTGTCCTGACAGAAGGCGATTTCGAGTGGAGCGCCTTCAGGCCCGATCGGTTCGATACCGGGCTTCGGGTTTCCAAACCCGTGATCGCCAGCATTTCGGGTTTCTGCCTAGCGGGAGGCTTGGAACTCGCGCTGAGCTGCGATCTGAGAGTGGCGACGCGCGACGCGGTGATCGGTACGCCCGAAGTACGCTGGAGCGTGTTGCACGGTTTCGGAGCCCTGATGCTGCCGCATCTGACGTCGCTCGGCAAGGCACTTGAGCTGATGTTTACCGGGGAGCCGATCTCTGGCGAGGAGGCGGAAAGGCTTGGCTTGGTGAACCGGGCAGTCGACGCGGGGGATCTCGAAGGGGCGACGCTGGAACTCGCCAGAAAGATCACTCGCAACGGGCCGATCGCGGTTCGGATGACCAAGGAGATCGCGCTTCGCGGCCTGAGCCTAGACCTGCATGACGGCTTGCGCCTGTACCTGGAGCTGAACCGTACGGTTCATGCCTCGGCGGATTCTGTCGAGGGCATGCATGCCTGGCGGGATCGTCGGCCCGCCAAATACCAGAATCGCTAAATCCCGGGAGGTTTTCATGCGTGTCGTTCAAGTCGGCTTCGGATCTGTCGGAAAAGAGAATCTGAGGCAGCTCGCGAAACGCGGCCATCAGCTTGTCGGCATCGTCGACAGACAGGAGATTCTGGACGGGATCGATCTGGCCAAACTCGTGGTCAGGGGCGAACCGCCAGCGCTCGAAAGCGATCTCGCGAAATGCCTCGCGAGGTCGAAGGCGGACATCCTATTGCTCAGCACATCCTACGATCCTGCCCACATATTGGACGTCGTGATCAAGGCCGCGGCTGCCAGATGCGATGTCATCACCGCGAACGGGATTGTCGACGTCATCGAGATCGACCCGCAGCTGTCCGAGGCAATCGAGCAGGCTGCAAAAGAAGCTGGAATCCGCGTCCTGGGGGTAGGCATCGTGCCTGGATTTTTCAGCGATCTGCTGCCAGTGTTCTTGACCGGACTATGCGCGGATGTGTCGAAGATAAAGTTCCTCTTTCGAACCGATTTCGACAAATACGGACCGGATGTCATGAGACGCTTCGGCTTCGGCCTGTCGCGGGAGGAGTTCGATGCGCAGGCGAAGGCGGGCACGATGGTCCTCTTCGAGCGGTTGTGGCAATCGGCTCATTTCATTGCACATCAGCTCGGCTGGCCGATCTCGAAGACGGAAGAAACCAAGCAGGCCTTCGTATCCGATCGCGAGCGCAGGGGCGACTATGCGCTGGTGAACGCCGGCGCTGTCGGAGGCTTCAGCCACCAAGTCGTCATCCATTCCACAGAAGCGCGCAGGATAGATCTCGAAGTCGTCGCCTATCTCAATGCGTCGGGCGACGAGGAGACACCGGCATTGTTCGTCGAGATCGCGGGAAATCCGACGTTCCGTGCAGATTTTAGTGGAGAGGTCCTTTTATCATCCGGAGGAGTCGTCAGCACTTCGGCCAGAATGGTAAACAGCATAGCCGGGCTTGCAGCCGTCGCGCCGGGTTTCAGGACGACGGCCGATCTGCCTGCTGTCGTGTGCCAGGATCGCCCTTCGGCCCGACGCAGTAATGCCTGCCACTGATTGACCGGTTTTCGTCACGTGGCAGACCTGTCCGTCGCCAGCCCGTCCGCGAGCCGCGTGCCCATATGTTCGAGATCGTTCGTCAGCTTATCGAGGTCGGCACGCAGTTGGCCGATTCGCTGCAAGGGATCTTTTAGCGCATCGTGGATGGATGTAGCGCGTGGCCACGCACCCGTCCGGTCCGAACCGTCCGAGAGCCATCCGGCCTCTAACAGAAGAGCAAACTCTGCGCCGAACTTCTCCGCCGGTATCGGCCAACCCGCCAAACTATACCATTGGACCATGAACTCGATCATGCCGATGATGGCCAGAGCGATCAACCGTGGCGTCACATTGCGAATGACGCCCTGCTTCTGACCTTCGATCACAACGCGCTCGAACATCCGCTCCAGTTCACGATTCTTGCGAAGCACGATCATCTGGTTCGGGCGCGACAACTCCGACTCGGAGCGGATAAGGGAGCCGATGATGTTGGTGTCTCCAGTCATGAGGTCAACATACGCATGCACCATGCGTCGAAGTCGTTCGTTTGGCGCGATGGATGTGTCTTCCGATACGGCGCGAAGATGTTTGTCAGCGAGAGTGTAGAACTGATCGTATATCCCGATCAGAACTTCCTCCTTTGAGCTGATGTAATGATAGAAGCTCGATTTTTTTACGCCGAGCTTTTCAGCGATTTCATCGAGGCTTGTGGCGCGGTAGCCTTTTTTCGCGAATAACTCGGCTGCTGCGGAAATGATGGTATTTTTGTCGATGCCGGGGCGGCGGCGCCTTACTGTTTCCTTAGGTGTAGTTGCGGACATGCTCTTCTCATCCTTGGTGCGTCGAACGCAATGAACGCGACGATCAGCCTGCGCGACACCTAACGCGGGCCGTAGTGAATGTCGATGCCGGCGGTCGGTAAAACGACCGGCCGGTTGTTGACACCTTAATCGACCAAATGATAGATAAACCGACCGGATGGTCGATTTAAGACGAAGCGGAGGGGAAGGCAAATGCCGGAAACCTACAATCCCGAAGGATGGGCAAGGCCCCGCGGCTACTCCCAGGTCGTTGCTGGAGAAGGGCGCCATGTCTTCCTCGCTGGCCAGATCGGCTGGAATCCCCGCACCGAAAAGCTCGAGGCGAAAAACCTGGCTGAGGAAGCACGGCAGACGCTGGCCAATGTGGTCGAGGCACTCGCAGCCGCCGGCGCTGGACCGCAGCATCTGGCCGCTATGACCTGGTATGTAACCGACCTAGATGCCTACCGGGCGGCCGCGAAGGATATTGGCAAGGCCTATCGTGAACTGATCGGCAATCACCTCCCCGCGATCACTCTTGTTCTGGTGCCGGGTCTGCTGATGGAAGAAGCGCGGATCGAGATCGAGGCACGCGCAATCATTCAGAAGGATTGAAGGTAGGCCGCCATGACTGGACGTAAGATATTCTCGGCCGAACACAATATGTTCCGGGATACGGCTCGGAAGTTCTTCGAGACCGAAGTGGTTCCCGAACTCGATTCCTGGGAGGAGAACGGGAGGCCGCCGCGCGACTTCTGGCATAGAGCGGGCGCACATGGCCTTTTGGGGCCTACCGTTCCGGAGGAGTTTGGAGGCCCCGGTGGCGATTACCTCTACAGCGCGATCATCGATGAAGAATTGGCGCGGACAGGCGCTACCAGCGCGGCGGGGCTGTCGGTGCACAACGATATCGTTGTTCCCTATCTGGTCAGCTTTGCCTCCCAGGAGTTGAAGGAAAAATGGCTTCCCAGGATGGTGACGGGAGAGGCTGTGGGCGCAATGGGGATGACCGAACCGGACGGTGGCAGTGATCTCAAAGCTGTTCGCACAACAGCCCGCCGCGACGGCGACGAATGGGTCATCAACGGCAGGAAGACCTTCATCTCAAATGCGGCCTCCGCGGACATCATTCTCGTCGCGGCTCGCACCAACGACGCATCCGGCGCGAAGGGGTTGAGCCTTATCCTTGTGGAAGCCGACCGTGACGGATACTCGCTCGGACGCCTTCTCAAGAAAGCCGGCCTCAAGGGCGGTGACACAGGCGAGATGTTCTTCGACAATGTGCGGGTGCCTGCGGCAAACCTTGTCGGCCATGAGGGCCAGGGCTTCGCCTATATGATGGAGAAACTGGCTACCGAACGGCTGGGGATCGCCGTGATGGCCGTTGCCCATGCCGAGGCCGCGCTCGGCTGGACCATTGACTATGTGAAGGACCGCAAGGCGTTCGGCAAGGCGTTGTTCGAACTCCAGAATACGCGGTTCAAGCTGGCCGAGCTGAAGGCGGACGTGACGCTGGGTCGATTGCTAGTCGACAATTGTCTCGAGCGATACGTCGAGAACAACCTCGACATATCGACGGCGGCGATGGCCAAGTTCTGGTGCAGCGACATGCAATTCCGGGTGATGGACGAATGTGTCCAGCTCCACGGCGGCTACGGCTATATGTGGGAGTACCCGATCACGCGCGCCTGGGCAGACTCGCGGGTCCAGCGCGTCTACGGCGGTGCCAACGAGATCATGAAGGAACTCGTCGCGCGGTCGCTTTGATCCGGCCTGTCATAGACGCCGGCTCTCGAAAATCCGCAGCACTGCATTGGCCCTGGAAGCTTTGCAAAGCA
>Ga0182749_1001333_pt1 | contig 19603 bp, 21 predicted proteins | sample eDN3rd37CKraftMG_FD_128875 | JGI IMG/M metagenome (GOLD analysis project Ga0182749, IMG submission 128875) | Enriched Miracle-Growth compost microbial communities from Emeryville, California, USA - eDNA 3rd pass 37_C Kraft MG (version 2) (version 2) ...
CGCCGTCGACGCCGTTCTTGGCGACGAGCACCTCGTGCGCGCGGATCTCGAGGGCGCGCTGGGCCGCGACGGTGTCGGTGGAGAAGTAGGGCAGGCCCGCGCCGGCGCCGAAGATCACGACGCGGCCCTTCTCGAGGTGGCGGATCGCCCGTAGGGGGATGTATGGCTCGGCGACCTGCGTCATCTCGATCGCCGACTGCACGCGCGTGGCGGCGCCGGCCTGCTCGAGGAAGTCCTGCAGCGCGAGGGCGTTCATGACGGTGCCGAGCATGCCCATGTAGTCGGCGCGGCCGCGGTCCATGCCGCGCTGGCTGAGCTCGGCGCCGCGGAAGAAGTTGCCGCCGCCGACGACGATCGCGATCTCGACGGAGTCGGTCGCCTCGGCGATCTCGCGCGCGATCTGGCTGACGACATCGGGGTTGACACCCAGCTGGCCGCCTCCGAACGCCTCGCCCGACAGCTTCAGAAGGACGCGGCGGCGTCCGGTGCTCTCTCGCATGTTGTCTCCCTCGTACCGTCTCTCACCGTATCGCCTCGGAGGATTCCGCGGCTGATCATCCGCCCCGATCGGCGGGCATGAGAAGGGGGCCCGGATCGCGGATCCGGGCCCCCTACGTGGCGTGTTACGCGCCGACCTCGAAGCGCGCGAAGCCGGTCAGCGTGATGCCGGCGTCCTTCGCGACCTGCTCGATCGACAGCTTGTTGTCCTTGGCGTACGGCTGGTCCAGCAGCACGACCTGCTTGAAGAACGCGTTCACGCGACCCTCGACGATCTTCGGCAGGGCGGCCTCGGGCTTGCCCTCGTTGCGGGAGATCTCGGTGACGATCTCACGCTCCTTGTCGACGACCTCGGCGGGAACCTCGTCGCGCGTCAGGTACTGCGGCGCGGCGAACGAGATGTGCTGAGCGATGCCGCGCGCGGTCTCCGCGTCGTCGCCCGAGAAGGCGACCACGACGCCGACCTGCGGGGGCAGGTCCTTGTTGCGCTTGTGCAGGTAGATCTGGAACGCGTCACCCGACAGGGTCGCGACGCGGTTCAGCTCGATCTTCTCGCCGATGATGGCGGCCTCGTCGGCGATCAGCTCGGCGACCGTCTGGTCGCCCACGGGAGCGGACAGCGCCGCCTCCGGGGTCTCGGCGGCGACGGCGGCGACCGCGTCGGCCACCTTGTCGGCCAGGGCGATGAAGCGCTCGTTCTTGGCGACGAAGTCGGTCTCGCAGGCGAGCGCGATAAGCGTCGCCTTGCCGCCGACCTCGCGCGCGGCGACGAGGCCCTCGCTGGTGGCGCGGTCGGCGCGCTTCGCGTTGCCCTTCGCGCCCTTCAGGCGGAGGATCTCGACGGCCTTCTCGATGTTGCCGTCGGCCTCCTCGAGCGCCTTCTTGGTGTCGACCATGCCCGTGCCGAGCTGCTCACGCAGGGCCTTGATGTCGGCGATGGTGAAGTTGGCCATGTGTCCTGGCTCTCCTTGGTTCGATTCGGTGATCGGCCGGCCCCGGTTCGCGGGGCCGGCCGATCGGGAGAATTACTCGGCGGCGGTCGCCTCGGCGGCCTCGGGAGCCTCGGCGGCGGGCGTCTCGGCCGCGGGCGCCTGGGCGGCGTCGCCGGCGAGGAGCTCCTGCTCCCACTCGGCGAGCGGCTCGGCGTCGCCGGCCTCGGGGTTGTGCTTCTGCTGCAGACCCTCGGCGGCCGCGTCGGCGATGATGCGCGTCAGCAGCGAGACGGACCGGATGGCGTCGTCGTTGCCCGGGATCGGGTACTGCAGGTCGTCGGGGTCGACGTTGGTGTCGAGGATGCCGATCACGGGGATACCGAGCTTCTTGGCCTCGTCGATCGCGAGGTGCTCGCGCTTCGCGTCGACGACCCACAGCGCCGACGGCGTCTTCGTGAGGTTGCGGATGCCGCCGAGCGACTTGTGCAGCTTGTCGAGCTCGCGCTTCTTGAGCAGGAGCTCCTTCTTCGTGAAGCCCGACTCGGCCGGGTTGTCGTAGTCGAGCTCCTCGAGCTCCTTCATGCGAGCCAGTCGCTTCGAGACGGTCTGGAAGTTGGTCAGCAGACCACCCAGCCAGCGCTCGTTGACGTAGGGCTGGCCGACGCGGGTCGCCTGCTCGGCGAGCACCTCCTGGGCCTGCTTCTTGGTGCCGACGAACAGCACGGTGCCGCCGCGCGCGACGGTCTCCTTGACGAAGTCGTACGCCTTGTCGATGTAGGCGAGCGACTGCTGCAGGTCGATGATGTGGATGCCCGAGCGCTCCGTGAGGATGAAGCGCTTCACCTTCGGGTTCCAGCGACGGGTCTGGTGTCCGAAGTGGACGCCGCTGTCGAGCAGCTGGCGAATGGTGACGACGGCCATGGCCGTTCTCCTTCTCTTGCGGTTTTCCTGCCGACCGGACGATCGGCGAGCCTGGTGCCCGGCACACTCCCGCCCTCCGGAGAGGGACCGTGGGGAGGATGTCGCGATCGAGATCGCTGTGGACACGCGAAGTCATCCCGAACAGACGGGATGCCCTCACAGCATACCAGCCGCGAGCCCTCGCCCCGCGCTGGGTGCGCCGGGCGCCACCGCCCCGCCCCGGGGGGTCTCCGCCCGCTCACAGGCCGGCGCACCGTCGGATCCGTCCACAGATCCGCCGCACGCGCCCCGCCCTGGCCGCCGCTTCCGCATCGTGGGGTCATGACGCGTGTCCTGTTCGCCCTCGCCCTGGCCGCCGTGATGGTCCTGACGGCGGCCGCCCCGGCCGGCGCCGCGCCCGGCGCATCCGTTGGCATCGCGCCCCCCGCCGCCGCGTCCGGCGCATCGGTGTCCGGGATCGCACCGGGCGCGGCCGCGGCGGCCCCCGACCCCGGCTCGAGCACGATCGAGACCGTCGAGCGCTGGCGGTGGCCGGTCGCCCCGGTGCGCATCGTCCGCCCGTTCGTGGCGCCCGCGCACCGGTACGCGCCGGGTCACCGCGGCATCGACCTGCAGGGTGCGCCCGTCATCGTCGCGCCCGCGTCGGGGATCGTCGCGTTCGCCGGCGTGGTCGTCGACCGTCCCCTCGTGACGATCGCGCACCCGGGCGGCCTGGTGACGACGCTCGAGCCGGTCCTGACGCCGCTGCGGCCCGGCACGCCCGTGGTGCGCGGCATGCCGATCGGCGTGCTCGCTCTCGGCGGCCACGCCGCCGCGGGCACCCTGCACTTCGGCGTGCGGCTGCACGGCGAGTACATCAATCCGATGCTGCTGCTGGGCGGCGTGCCGCGCGCGGTGCTGCTCCCCTGCTGCTGAGCGCCGCACCGGCGGCGCCGCACCGGGCGCGCCGGTCAGGCGCGCGGGTGGGCGATCGCGTAGGCGGCGCGGAGGCGCTCGGACGACACGTGCGTGTAGATCTGGGTCGTGCCGAGGCTGGCATGCCCCAGCAGCTCCTGCACCGCGCGCAGGTCGGCGCCGCCGTCGAGCAGGTGCGTCGCGGCGGAATGCCGCAGCGTGTGGGGACCGACGGCGGAGGAGCCGATCGCGGGCCCGACCGTGCGCGTGACCACGTCGTAGATGGCGCGCGGCCCGACCCGCCGGCCCCGCGCGCCGAGCAGCAGGGCGGGCGTGTGCCCGTCGCCGCGCGCCGCCAGGACGGGGCGGGCGCGCGTGAGGTACGCGCCGATCGCGCGTGCCGCCGGCGCCCCGAACGGCACGACGCGCTCCTTGGACCCCTTGCCCAGCACGCGCACGGTGGAGCGGGTCTCGTCGAGGTCGTCGACGTCGAGCCCGCACAGCTCCGACACGCGGATCCCGGACGCGTACAGCAGCTCGAGCGCCGCGTGGTCGCGCAGCGCCAGCGGATCCCCCTCCGCGGCGCGCTCCGCCGCCCGGTCGAGCACGTCGCGCAGGGCGTCGGCGGTCGCCACCTGCGGCAGCGTGCGGCCCCGCTTGGGCGAGACCAGCCGCAGGGAGGGGTCGGTCGCCACGAGCCCCTCCTCGTGCGCCCAGCCGAAGAACGCCCGCACCGCGGAGGTGCGCCGCGCGATCGTGGACCGCGCGTCGCCGCGCTGGGTCGCCGCCCACAGCCACTCCCGCAGGTGCTCGAGATCGATCCGCGCCAGGTCGAGGTCGCCGATCGTGCGCTCGAGATCGCGCAGGTCGTTGCGATAGGCGCGCACCGTCGCCGGCGACAGGCGGCGCACGCGGTCCAGGCGCGTCGCGAACGCCTCGACCCCTCGCGAGAGCTGCATGCCTCCAGCATGCGCCGCCGCGCGTCGCACCGGGGCGCGACCCGCCCGCGAGTCAGCCGGCGCCGAGCCGCCAGGTCACCCCCTCGCGCTCCGCCCGCCCCGCCAGGGCGAGGGAGCCGAGCGCCGCCTCGACCTCGTCGAGGGCGAGCCCGCTGCTCACCGCGATCTCCTCGACCGTGCGCCAGGCCCGGGTGCCGAGGGCGTCGGCCACGCGGACGAGCCGCGGATCGACGATCTCCGCCGCGGGCGCGCCGGCGGAGCCGGTCCCGAGCAGCTCCCCCACCTCGGCGGCGTTCGTCACGCACACGGCGCCGTACTCGCGCAGCAGGCGATGGCATCCGGCCGACTGGGCCGAGGTGACCGCGCCGGGCACGGCGCCGATCGGCCGCCCGAGCGATGCCGCGTGCGACGCGGTGTTGAGCGACCCGCTCGCCCAGCCCGCCTCCACCACCACCGTGACGCCCGACAGCGCGGCGATCAGCCGGTTGCGCTGCAGGAACCGGAACTTGGTGGGCGGCGTGCCGGGCGCGACCTCCCCGACGACGGCGCCGGTCTCGGCGATGCGCGCCAGCAGGTTCGCGTGGCCGGCCGGGTAGACGCGATCGACGCCGCCGGCCAGCACCGCCACCGTCAGCCCGCCCTCGCGCAGGGCCGCCCGGTGCGCGGCCCCGTCGATGCCGTACGCCGCGCCCGAGACGATCGCCACGCCCTCGAGCGACAGGTCGCCCGCCAGCTCCGTCGCCACGTGCTCGCCGTACGCCGTGGCGGCGCGCGCCCCCACGATTGCGGTGCCGCGCCGCAGGCCGGCGAGCCCCACCGGGTCCCCGCGGACCCACAGCGCCGGCGGGGCGTGGTCGCCGAGATCGTCCAGCTGCTCGGGCCACAGGTCGGCGTCCTCCGGAACGAGCAGCGTGAGGCCGCGGCGGCGCACCGTCTCGAGCGCCGCGGCGACCAGGCGCGCGCCCTCCGCCAGGCGGGGCCGCCATCGCGCCACGGCCGGTGCCCACTCGCCGTGCGCCACCCCCGCGGGCGGGGCGCCCGACCCCGCCGCCGCGCGTCCCGCCGCCGCCAGCGCGTCGACGGGTCCGAGCGCGCGCACCGTGCGGCCGGCGACGCCGTCGCCCGTCTCGGCGACGATCGCCCACGCGGCGCGCGCCACCCGGACCTCCCGCTCCGACGCGGACGCCCGCGGCCAGAGCGCGGCGGCCGCGTCCGCGACCGATCGGTCCCTCAGGATCCCGCTCATGACGATGCCCCTCCCCCTCGCTTCAGGAACAGCGCGCGGCCCACGTCGGCCGCGCTCGGGACGTCGCGCCCGCCGAGGTCGGCGAGCGACCAGGCCAGCCGCAGGATCCGGTCGTACGCGCGCAGCGTGATCGCCCCGCGGCGCAGCGCCGTGTCCAGCGATCGCCGCGCGTCGCCGGGGATCGCCGGCCCGGCGCCGCGCAGCCAGGCGCCGGGAACCTCGGCGTTGAGCCGCCACGGCGTCTCCGCCAGGCGGCGGGCGGCGCGCTCGCGCGCGGCGAGGACCCGGTCGCGCGCCTCGCGCGAGGAGACCTCCCCGCGGCCCGCCGCCGACGTGACGCGCGTCAGGTGCAGCTCGATGTCGATGCGGTCGAGGAGCGGGCCGGACAGCTTGCGCTGATAGCTGCGCACCACGTGCGGCGCGCACAGGCAGGTTCCGCCGCGCACCCCGAACTCGCCGCACGGGCACGGGTTCGTCGCGAGCACGAGCTGGAACCGCGCGGGGAAGCTCGCGGTGAACCCGGCGCGGTGGATGTCGATCCGACCGCTCTCGAGGGGCTGCCGCAGCGCGTCGAGCAGCCCGACGCGCGACTCGGCGGCCTCGTCCAGGAACAGCACGCCGCGACTCGCGCGGGAGATCGCCCCGGGGCGCGCCGCGCGCGACCCGCCGCCCACGAGCGCGGCGGCCGTGGCGCTGTGGTGCGGCGCCTCGAACGGCGGCCGGCGCGAGAGCCCCTCGACGACCTCGCCGCGCAGCGATCGCAGGGCGGCCACCTCCAGCGCCGCCTCGTCGTCCAGCGGCGGCAGGATGCCGGGCAGCCGGCTGGCGAGCATCGTCTTGCCCGCCCCGGGCGGCCCGGTCATGAGCACGTGATGCCCTCCCGCCGCCGCGACGATGAGCGCCTCGACGGCCTCGCGCTGCCCCACCACGTCGGCGAGATCGCCCGGCTCGGGCTCCGGCCGCGCGACGGCGTCCCGCGCCACGGGCGCGAGGTCGGGGACCTCGATCTCCGCGCCGTGCCGCGCCGCGACCTCCGCGAGGGACACCGCCCCGTGCACGTCGACCCCCGGCACGAGCTCGGCCTCCGCGCGATTCGCATGCGGCACGATCACCCGCTCGAACCCCGCCGCCACCGCGGCGCGCACCGCGGGCAGGACGCCGGGGATCGGGCGCAGCCGACCGTCCAGGCCCAGCTCGCCCAGGTGCACGGTGCGCGCGATCGACCCAGGCTGCACCACGCGCTCGATCGCGAGCGCCGAGATCGCGACGCCGAGGTCGAACGCCGAGCCGTGCTTCGGCAGCGCCGCGGGCGAGAGGTTCACCGTGATCCGCTGGCGCGGAAGCGGCAGCCCACTGTTCTCGCACGCGCTCACCACGCGCCGCGCGGCCTCGCCGAGCGTCTTGTCGGGCAGGCCGATGATCTTGAACTCGGGCGTGTGCGAGGTCACGTCCGCCTCGATCTCCACCAGATCGCCGTGCAGACCCGCCAGCGCCACGGCCCACGTCCGCGCGACCCTCACCACAGCCCCTCGACGTGCTCGAGCCGCGCGGTCGCGGGGTCCGGCCCCACGAGCGCCACGACGTCGACCCGCAGGCGCCCGCGCGCGAGCTCGGGGTGGGCGCGCCGCCACGCGTACGCCAGCTTCCACAGCCGCCGCAGCTTGCGGTCGTCGACGGCCTCCAGCGGGTGGCCGAACCCGGTCCCGCTGCGTGTCTTCACCTCGACCGCGACGATGCCGTCATCGCGCGCCGCGACGATGTCCAGCTCGCCCTCGGCGCAGCGCCAGTTGCGGTCGAGGATGACGTATCCGCACTCCCGCAGGTGCGCGGCGGCGCGGTCCTCGCCCGCCCGCCCCAGTTCGTCCTTGCGTGCCATGACGACAGCGTCGCGGACCGCGGCACGGCGGCGACCGGCCGGGGGCGCGATTGTGGACAGAAGGCGGGATGTCGGCGCCTGTGAGCGGGCGTCGGGCGGCTCGGGCGTGCCCCGCGACGCATAGGATGGACGCATCATGGATGACGACGTCTTCGAGGACTACGACCGCGAACTGGAGCTTGCGCTGTACCGCGAGTACCGGGACGTCGTCGGGCAGTTCCAGTACGTGATCGAGACCGAGCGCCGGTTCTACCTGGCCAACGAGGTCAGCGTCGTCCGCCACGACACCGAGCACGACTTCTACTTCGAGCTCACGATGAACGACGTGTGGGTGTGGGACATCTACCGCGCCGACCGGTTCGTCAAGTCGGTGCGCGTGCTGACGTTCAAGGACGTCAACATCGAGGAGCTCACCCGCCGGGACTTCCAGCTGCCCGAGGAGCTCTCGCTCGACGGCAGCTGATCGGCGGCCGGCCGCGCGTCAGAACAGCGTGGGCGCGTCCGCGATCGCCCAGGAGCGCCGATGGTGCGTGCTCAGGCCGTGGGCGCGGATCGCGTCCCGGTGCGCGGGGCTCGCGTAGCCCTTGTTGCGGCCCCACTCGTACACCGGGTGATCGTCGTGCAGGCGCGTCATCTCGGCGTCGCGCGCCACCTTCGCGATCACCGACGCGGCCGAGATCGACGCGCAGTCGCGGTCGCCCTTCACGATCGACCGGACGTGGAGCCCCCGCCCGCCGGCCGGCGTGATGTAGTCGTAGTTTCCGTCGAGCAGCACGATGCCGGAGGCGGCGGGAAACCCGAGCTCCTCCACCGACGCCAGCGCGCGCAGCGCCGCCAGGCCCAGCGCCCGCATGATGCCGACCTCGTCGATCTCGGCGGCGCTCGCCCAGCCCACCGCGCTGGCGCACACCCAGTCGGCCGCGCGCGCGGCGACGTCGGGGCGGCGCGCCTCCACCACGAGCTTGGAGTCGCGCAGGCCCTCGGGGACGCGGCGGCGTGCCGCGGCGGGATCGATCACCGACGCGCCGACCGCGACGGGCCCCGCGAGCGCCCCGCGCCCGACCTCATCGAGCGCGAACACGAGCGGCGCCTCGCGCAGCAGCCGCCGCTCCAGGGTGAGCTTCGGCGCGACGACGGTCATCCCGACGGCTCCGGATCCGGAACGCCGGCGAACGCGTTCGTCCCGTCGATCGGACCGAACCGATCGAACGGCCACATCCGCAGGAACACCCGGCCCACGACGTTCTCCAGCGGGACGAAGCCGTCGCCGGGCTGATCGGTGTTGTACCGGGAGTCCTTCGACATGTCGCGGTTGTCGCCCAGCACCCACACGGAGCCCTCCGGCACCACGACGTCGAACGGAATGTTCGACGCCTGGGTGTCGCCCGCTGGCAGCTTCAGATACGACAGCTCGTCGATCGGCTGCCCGTTCACGGTGATCTGGCCGAGCGGGTTGCAGCACACGACGTGGTCGCCCGGCAGGCCGATCAGCCGCTTGACGAGGTGATCCTCCGAGTCCGACGCGGACACCCCGATGAGCGTGAGGAACCAGTCGGCGCCCTCCTCGATGGGCGAGCGCTCCGGCTCGGGCTCGACGGGGAGCCAGCCGCCGGGATCGGCGAAGACGATGATGTCGCCGCGCTCGTACGCGCTCCAGCGCGGCGTCAGCTCGTCGACCAGGATGCGGTCGTTGACGAGGAGGGTGTCCTCCATCGACGCCGACGGGATGTAGAACGATCGGACCACGAACGTCTTGATGAGGAACGACACCACCACGGCGATCAGAACGATCACGACGACGTCGCGCAGGAAGAGGGCGAGACCCCGCCCCCGGGAGCGGGGCGGAGCGGCGGCGTCGGCGGTGTCTGAACTGCTCATGTGTTCCTTCGTCCGGCGCCGGGCGGGCGCTCCCTCCAGGTTCGCACACCGGCGCGGGCGCGTCCGCACCGCCCCGCCGACATCACGCTGACAACTCCCCGAAAACGCGAAACGCCCCGAGCCGCAGGGGCCGGGACGTGTCGCGGATCGGATTACGCGTTCTCGCGCTTCTCCTTGATCTTCGCCTTCTTGCCGCGCAGCTCGCGCAGGTAGTACAGCTTCGCGCGACGCACGTCACCGCGGGTGACGACCTCGATCTTGTCGATGATCGGCGAGTGCACGGGGAACGTGCGCTCCACGCCGACCTGGAAGCTGATCTTGCGGACCGTGAAGGTCTCGCGCACGCCACCGCCCTGACGGGCGATCACGACGCCCTGGAAGACCTGGACGCGCGAGCGGTTGCCCTCGACGATGTTCACGTGCACCTTGACGGTGTCACCGGGGCCGAAGGCGGGGATGTCCGAACGCAGCGAGGCTGCGTCGACGGCGTCAATGAGGTTCATGGCGCTATCTTTCTGTGGCCGCCACAGGTCGACCACCATCGAAGGAAGTTGATTCTCGTGCTGTGAGGCCGGATCCCGGCCCTCGTCTCCCCTGAGGCAGAGCACGAAGCAGGATGCGCAACGGCGCACCGTGCCACGGCACAGCTGTCCATTCTGCCATGGCCCGCGCCCCCGCCCAAACCGCGCGGCGCCGCGCACAGCCGCCGCGCGGGCGGGATCGGGAAGAATGGGGCCTGACACAGGAGGATTCCGAATGATCGAACTGCGCACGCCCGCCGAGATCGAGCAGATGCGGCCCGCCGGCCGCTTCGTCGCCGAGACGCTCGCCACCCTGAAGGACGAGACGAAGGTCGGCACCAACCTGCTCGACATCGACCGCCGCGCGCACGACATGATCCGCGCCATCGGTGCGGTGTCCTGCTACATCGACTACCACCCCTCGTTCGGCGCGATGCCGTTCGGGAAGGTGATCTGCACGTCCATCAACGACGCCGTGCTGCACGGCCTGCCGTTCGACTACAACCTGCGCGACGGCGATCTCGTCACGCTGGACTTCGCCGCCGCCGTCGACGGCTGGGTGGCCGACTCCGCGGTCTCGTTCGTGGTCGGCACGCCGCGCGACGAGGACCTGCGTCTCATCGAGACGACCGAGCGGGCGCTCGACGCGGCGATCGCCGCGGCCGTGGCCGGCAACCGGATCGGCGACATCTCGGCCGCGATCGCCGCGGTCGCGCGCGCCGAGGGCTACTCCATCAACACGGACTTCGGCGGCCACGGGGTAGGCCGCACGATGCACGGCGATCCGCACGTGGCGAACGACGGCCGGGCCGGCCGCGGCTACCCGCTCAAGCCGGGCCTCGTGCTGGCGCTCGAGCCGTGGCTGCTGCAGACGACCGACAAGCTCTACACCGACCCGGACGGCTGGACGCTGCGCAGCGCCGACGGCTCGCGCGGGGCGCACTCGGAGCACACGATCGCGATCACGCCGGACGGCCCGATCGTCCTCACCGACCGCACCGGCCTGTGAGCCGGTCCTCACAGGCGGGGATCACCGCTTGTGAGGGATCTGTTCGCCCGCGGAAACCGCGCGGGCGCGGGGGGCGAAACACCGCCTTCCTAGCGTGGGCGCATGACCGCCGACTCGCTTCCCGCTCCCCGCATCGTCGTCGTGGGCGCCGGCATGGTCGCCCACCGCTTCGTCGAGAGCCTGTTGGCGCGCGGCGACGCCCCGTGGCGCATCACCGTCATCGGTGACGAGCGCCGGCTGCCGTACGACCGCGTCGGCCTGACGGCGTTCCTCGAGGGTCGCGACGCCGACGCCCTCACCCTCGACCGCTCCCCCTTCGACGACCCGCGCGTCGACGTGGTGCTGGGTGATCCCGTCACCGTGATCGATCGGCACCGCAAGACCGTGCGCACCGCCGCGCGCGCCGAGCACGCCTACGACACACTCGTCCTCGCGACGGGGTCCGCGGCCGCGCGGCCCGCGATCGAGGGGGCGCACCTGCCGGGCTGCTTCGTCTACCGCACGATCGACGACCTCGAGGCGCTCGCGGCGTTCATCGAGCGTCGCGGCGCGCAGCTCGGCCGCCCGCTCACGGGTCAGGTGGTGGGCGGCGGCCTGCTCGGCCTCGAGGCGGCCGGCGCCCTCCGCCGGCTCGGGGTGGCGTGCACCGTGCTGCAGTCGGGCACGCACCTGATGAACCAGCAGCTGGACCGCGCGGCCGGGGAGGTCCTGGGGCGGCTCATCGAGCGCGCGGGCATCGGCGTGCGCACGAACGCGCGCTCCACGCGGATCGACCCGGACCGCTCCGGTCAGGTCGCCGGCATCGAGCTCTCCGACGGCGGGTACGAGCCCGCCGACGTCGTGGTCTTCACGGTCGGCGTCCGCGCCAACGACCGCATCGCGCGCGAGGCCGATCTGCCGAGCGATCCGTACGGCGGCGTGGTGATCGACGAGGCGTGCCGCACCGCCGACCCGTCGATCTACGCGATCGGCGAGGTCGCCAGCTACCGGGGGCGCTGCGTGGGACTCGTCGCGCCGGGGTACGCGATGGCCGAGGTGGTGGCCGACCGGCTGGCCGGCGGCCGGGCGGGCTTCCCCGGCTTCGACGACGCCACCAAGCTCAAGCTCTCGGGCGTCGACGTCGCGAGCTTCGGCGACGCGATGGCCACCACGCCCGGGGCGCTCGACGTCGTCTACACCGATCCCGTGGCGGGCGTGTACAAGAAGCTGGTGCTCTCGGACGACGCCACGACGCTGCTCGGGGGCATCCTCGTCGGCGACGCTTCGGCGTACGGGACGCTGCGGCCGCTCGTCGGCATGCCGCTCGGCGCCGACCCCGCCGCGTACCTGCTGCCGTCGGACGGCGTCGAGCCGCCCACGGGGAGCCTGCCCGACGAGGCCGTGGTGTGCTCGTGCGCGGGCGTGACGGCCGGACGGATCCGCCGCGCCGTGCACGAGGACGGCTGCCGCGACGCCGGCGAGGTCAAGGCCTGCACGCGGGCGGGCGCCACGTGCGGATCGTGCGTGGTGGCGGTCAAGAAGATCGTCGGCACCGAGCTCGCCGGCCTCGGGCACGCCGTGAGCAACGCGATGTGCGAGCACGTCGACATGTCGCGGCGCGAGCTGTTCGACGCCGTGCGCGTGGCGGAGCTGACCACGTTCAGCGCGATCATCGATCGCTTCGGTCGCGGCCGCGGATGCGACATCTGCAAGCCGGCGATCGCGAGCATCCTCGCGAGCCTCGTCGGCCGTCACGTCCTGGACGGCGAGAACGCCGCCCTGCAGGACACCAACGACCACGTCATGGCCAACCTGCAGCGGGACGGCTCGTACTCGGTCGTGCCGCGCATGCCCGGCGGCGAGGTCACGCCGGAGGGCCTCATCGCGGTCGGCCGGATCGCGCGGGACTTCGGCCTGTACACGAAGATCACCGGCGGGCAGCGCATCGACATGTTCGGCGCGCGCCTGGAGCAGCTGCCGCTCATCTGGCAGCGCCTGGTGGACGCGGGCTTCGAGTCGGGGCACGCGTACGGCAAGTCGCTGCGCACCGTGAAGTCCTGCGTCGGCTCCACGTGGTGCCGCTACGGCGTGCTCGACTCGGTGGGCATGGCGGTGCGGCTCGAGCTGCGCTACCGCGGCCTGCGCGCGCCCCACAAGCTCAAGCTCGGCGTCTCCGGATGCGCGCGCGAGTGCGCGGAGGCGCGGGGCAAGGACGTCGGCGTGATCGCGACGGAGAAGGGGTGGAACATGTACGTCGGCGGCAACGGCGGCTTCACGCCGCGTCACGCCCAGCTGCTGGCCGAGGGCCTCAGCGACGACGAGCTGATCACCGCGATCGACCGGTTCTTCCTCTACTACATCCGCACGGCGGATCGGCTGCAGCGCACGGCGCCGTGGGTCGAGGAGCTCGAGGGCGGGATCGACGGGCTGCGCCGGGTGATCTTCGAGGACTCGCTGGGCATCTGCGCAGACCTGGACGCGGCGATGGCACGTCACGTCGCGTCGTACGAGGACGAGTGGGCCGCCACGCTGCGCGACCCCGACAAGCTCGCGCGCTTCCAGTCGTTCGTGAACGCGCCCGACACGCCCGACCCGTCGCTCGCCTACGTCCCCGAGCGGGGGCAGGTGCGCCCCGCGTCCCGCGAGGAGCGCGAGGGCGGCGCGGTACTCATCGCGGGCACGACCCTGGAGGTGCGGCGATGACGATCGCGCGGCCGCGCACGCACGCGTGGGTGCGGGTGTGCGCGCTGTCCGACCTCGAGGTGGAGCGGGGGCGCGCGGCGCTGATCGGCGGCACCCAGATCGCGCTCTTCCTGCTCGCCGACGGCACGGTCCGGGCCGTGTCCAACTACGACCCGTACGGCGACGCGCACGTGATCTCCCGCGGCATCGTCGGTTCGCGGCTGCTGCCCGACGGGTCGGAGGTCCCGACGATCGCCTCGCCGCTGCACAAGCAGGTGTGGGATCTGCGGACCGGGCTGGTCCTGGAGACCCACGGCAAGGACGAGCGGGCGCTGGCGACCTACCCCGTCGGGCTCGACGGCGACGCCGTGCGGGTGCGGATGCGGGAGGAGGCGCCGTGACGACGATGATCGGGGTGAGCCTCGCCGGGCGCCGCGTCGTGCTCGCCGGCGGCGGCGCCGTGACCGCGCGCCGGCTGGAGCGGCTGCTGGACGACGGCGCCGACGCCGTCGTGGTCGCCCCGCAGCCGGCGCCCGAGACGGCCGCGATCGTCGCCGAGCGCGGCGTGCCGTGGCGCGCCCAGCCGGTCGGGCCTCGGGACATCGCCGGCGCCTGGCTGGTGCACACCGCGACGGGCGACCCGCGCACCGACGCCGAGGTGGCGTCCTGGTGCGAACGCGAGCGCATCCTGTGCGTGAACGCCTCGGACGGCGCGCACGGCAGCGCGCGGATGACGTCGGAGGTGCGCGCGGGCGACGTGCTCGTCGGCGTCACGAGCGACGCGGGCGTCGACCCGCGGCGCACGGCCCGCGTCGCCGGGGCCGTGCGCGAGCTCCTCGAGTCGGGCCGGGTGCCGCTGCGGCGCGTGCGCGCGACGACGACGACGGGGCGGGTGTCGCTCGTCGGCGGCGGCCCGGGCCCCGTCGACCTCATGACCGTGCGCGCACGCCGCCTCCTGGCGGAGGCCGACGTGGTGATCGCGGACCGCCTCGGGGCGGTGGGCGTGCTGGACGAGCTGGACCCCGGGGTCGAGGTGATCCGGGTCGGCAAGGAGCCGGGCCACCACCCGGTGCCGCAGCACGAGATCAACGCGCTGATCGTCGCCCACGCCCGCGCGGGAAAGCACGTCGTGCGGCTGAAGGGCGGCGACCCGTTCGTGTACGGGCGCGGCGGCGAGGAGGTCACGGCGTGCCTGGCGGCCGGCGTGCCCGTCGACGTGGTGCCGGCGCCCTCCAGCGCCGTGGCGGTGCCGCAGGCCGCCGGCATCCCGGTCACGCATCGCGGGGTGGCCTCGAGCGTGCACATCATCAACGGACAGAACGGCCTGAGCCCCGCCGCGCTCGCGGCGCTGCGCGATGCCACGGTGACGACCGTGCTGCTCATGGGCGTGGCGTCGTTCGCGTCGATCGCGGCGGAGGCGCTGCGCGGGGGCGTGCCGGCCGAGCGGCCGGTGGCGTTCGTGGAGAACGGCCACACGGACGCCCAGCGCACGACGCGCACCACGCTGGGCGAGGCCGCCCGCACCGCGGCGCGCGTGAACGTCCGCAACCCCGCCGTGATCGTCATCGGCGAGGTGGCGCGCGCGGATATCCTGCTTCCTGTGACCTCACCGAGCTCCGCCGTCGAGCCCGGCGCGGCGGGATGACGTCCGCCGCTCCGGGGCGTCTGTCGTCCGCGCTCGAGGGCTGCCGCATCGTCATCGCCGTCGACCGCCGCGCGAGCGAGCTGGCCGCGGCGCTCCAGCGCCACGGGGCGACGGTGTTCCAGGCGGCCGCGCTCACGATCGAGTCGCACATCGACGACGACGCGCTGCTGGAGCGCACGGCGGAGCTGATCGATCATCCGCCCGACATCGTCGTGGCCACCACGGGCGTCGGCTTCCGCGGCTGGATCGAGGCCGCCGACGAAGCCGGCCTGCTCGAGGGCCTGGAGGCCGCGTTCGCCCGCGCGCAGATCGTCGCGCGCGGGCCGAAGGCGCGCGGCGCGATCCAGCAGGCGGGCTTCACCGCGGACTGGGTCGCGGAGTCCGAGACCGCCGCGGAGCTCGGCGCGTACCTCGTGGCCGAGGGCGTGGCGGGCAAGCGCATCGCGGTGCAGCACCACGGATCGGGCGCGGACGGCCTCGACGAGCTGTTCGCCCGCAACGGCGCCGAGGTGGTCAGCCTCACGGTGTACCGGTGGGGTCCGCCGCCGGACCCCGAGCCGGTGCGGCGATCGGTGCTGCAGGCCGCCGCGGGCGAGGTGGACGCCGTGCTGTTCACCTCGGCGCCCGGCGCCGGCGAGTGGCTCGCCGAGGCGCGGCGCGCCGACGTGCTGCCCCCGCTGCGGGAGCGCGCCGAGCGCGGCCGGCTCGTCATGGCGGCCGTCGGACCCGTGACCGTGACGCCGCTGCAGGAGGCCGGCATCCCCGCGCTCGTCGCCGATCGCGGCCGCCTGGGCTCGCTCGTGCGCACCGTCGTCACCCACTTCGGCGGCGGGCACGCGCCGGGGCTCGCGACCGCGTGCGGCCGGCTGGAGCTGCGCAGCGGGGGCGCGCTGCTCGGCGGCCGGTTCATCGCCCTCTCCCCCGCCGGCGTCGCGCTGCTCGGGGCGCTGTTCGACGCCCGCGGCGCCGTCGTGAGCCGGGCCGCACTGCAGGCCGCGCTGCCGCGGGCCGGGCAGAACGCGCACGCGGTGGAGATGGCCATCGCGCGCCTGCGCGAGGCGCTGTCCGCGCCGGAGCTGATCAAGACCGTCGTCAAGCGCGGCTACCGGCTGAACGTCGAGGAGGCCGGATGACCGCGCCCGTCCTGGTGTGCTGCTCGCACGGCACCGCCTCCGCCGCCGGGCGCGCGGCCGTCAGCGCGATCGTTGCGGCCGCGGCCGACGCGCTCGGGGTGCCGACGCGCGAGACGTACGTGGACGTCCAGGAGCCGCAGGTGGACGAGGTGATCGCCTCGATCCCCGGCGCCGCGGTCATCGTGCCGCTGCTGCTCTCGCCCGGCTTCCACACCGCCGTCGACATCGGCCGCGCGGCGCGATCGCGACCCGGCGTGGTCGCGACGGACACGCTCGGGCCGCATCCCCTGCTGGCCGAGCTGCTCGCCGAGCGGGTGCACGAGGCGGGGCTGCGTGCCGGGGACCACGTGGTCCTCGCGGCCGCCGGGTCCTCGCGCCCGGCCGCCGCGCGCAGCGTCGAGGCGGTCCGCGACGATCTCGCGGCGCGGATCGGGGCACCCCTCACCGTCGGGTATGCCTACGGCGCGGCGCCCACGGTCGCCGATGCCGTCGCGGCGGCCCGGGCGGCCGGCGCCCGCCGCGTCATCGCCGCGAGCTACGTGCTGGCCCCCGGCCATTTCGCGGACCTCGTCGCCGGGGCGGGCGCTGACCTCACGACCCCGCCGCTCGGCGCGGACCCGCGCGTGGTGCGCATCGTCGCCGAGCGGTATCGCGAGGGCCTCGCGCTCCTGGCCGGATAGCCCGCCACCACGACGGAGCGGGCCGGGCCGCATCGGCCGGCACGCGCGTGGGGTGCGCGGCGAAGCGCTTGCCGTTCGGTCGGGTCAGCGGCACCCGCTTGGGCGCGGTGCGCGCGTGGGTGATGTAGATCGTCAGGCCCACGAAGCTGAGCCCGCCGACGAGGTTGCCGACCACGGTGGGGATCTCGTTCCAGACCAGGTAGTCGCCGATCGTGAAGTCGGCGCCCAGCAGCAGCCCGGTCGGGAACAGGAACATGTTCACGATCGAGTGCTCGAAGCCCATGTAGAAGAAGAGCATGATCGGCATCCACATCGCGAGGATCTTGCCGGGCACATCCTTCGCGATCATCGCCGCGACCACGCCCGTCGACACCATCCAGTTGCACAGCACGCCGCGCACAAACAGCGTGAGCATGCCGCCCGCGCCGTGCTCGGCGTAGCCGACGGTGCGCCCGTGCCCGATCTCGCTGAGCGCGACGCCGACCGCGCTCGGCTCGGTCGTGAAGCCGTACGTGAAGTAGATCGCCATGCAGACGGCCACCGTGAACGCGCCGGCGAAGTTGCCCGCGAACACCAGGCCCCAGTTGCGCAGGACGCCGGCGAGGTTGATGCCGGGCCGCTTGTCGATGAGGGCCATCGGCGCGAGCGTGAACACGCCCGTGAGCAGGTCGAAGCCGAGCAGGTACAGCAGGATGAAGCCCACCGGGAACAGCACCGCGCCGAGCAGCGGCTGGCCGGTCTGCGTCGACACGGTGATCGCGAACGCCGCGGCCAGCGCGAGGATCGCGCCGCCCATGAACGCGCGGATGAGCGTGTCTCTCGTGGACATCAGGACCTTCGACTGTCCGGTCTCGATCATGGACTGGGCGAGGTCGGCGGGCGGGACGTACGACATGGGTGCCTCCGGTGCGAGCGATCGGTGGTGCGTGAGACCACTGTGCGCGCGCCCGGTTACCGCGGCGGTCGCGTCCCGTCACGCGCAGCGAACGTTCTGTTCACGTCGCGCGGCGTCCGCGTGTGAGAAGCGGGTCAGGCGTCGTCGGGAAGCAGGTCGGGACGCATCCGCCGGGTGCGCTCGATGCTCTGCTCGCGGCGCCACTGCGCGATGCGCGCGTGATTGCCGCTGAGGAGGATCTCCGGCACGGCGCGATCGCGCCACACGGCCGGCTTGGTGTAGATCGGGTACTCCAGCAGCCCGTCGTCCTCGTGCGACTCCTCCACGAGGCTCTCGGGGTTGCCGACCATGCCGGGCACGAGCCGGGCGACGGCCTCGATCATCGCCATGGCGGCGACCTCGCCGCCGTTGAGCACGTAGTCGCCCAGGCTCACGAGCCGCACGCGGCCGCGCTCGGCGTACTCGTCGATCACGCGCTGGTCGATGCCCTCGTACCGCCCGCACGCGAAGGCGAGCTGCGACTCGTCGGCGAGCTCGCGGGCCATCCGCTGCGTGAAGCGCTCACCGGCCGGCGACGGCACGATGAGCAGCGCGTCCTCGCCCAGGATCTCGTCCAGGGCCTCGCCCCACGGCTCCGGCTTCATCACCATGCCCGCGCCGCCGCCGTAGGGCGTGTCGTCGACCGTGCGATGCCGATCGTGGGTCCAGTCCCGCAGGTCGTGCACGCGCACGTCGAGCAGGCCCCGCTCGCGGGCCTTGCCGACCAGCGAGAGGTCCAGCACATCGAAGAACGCCGGAAAGATCGTGACGATGTCGATGCGCATGTCAGTCCTCGCGGGCGGTTTCCCCGGCGCGTTCGTCGCCCGCCGCGGCGGGCTCGTCGGGCAGCTCCTCGAACAGGCCGGCGGGCGGGGTGACCACGATGCGGCCGGCCGCCACGTCGACCTCGGGCACGATCGCCGCGACGAAGGGCACCATCACCTCGCGATCGCCCGCCTTGACGATCAGCAGGTCCTGCGCGGGGAAGTGATCGACGCGCGCGACGGTGCCCACGACGACGCCGTCGCGGACGACGTCGAGGCCCACCAGCTGGTGGTCGTACCAGGCGTCGGGCTCGGCCGGCTCGTCCTGGTCCTGATCGATCCACAGGATCGCGCGGACGAGCGTCTCGGCCTGGGTGCGGTCGTCGACTCCCTCGAGGAAGACCACGGGGTGACCGTTCATCCACTTGAACTCGCGGACGGTCACGCTCTTGCCGTGCCAGGACGACGTCTCCGGCACCTGCAGGGTGAACGACGCCCCCGGCGCGAACCGCCGGTCGGGGTCGTCGGTGTACAGCTCGACCTTGAGGGCGCCCTTGAGCCCGTGGGCCTTCAGCAGGCGCCCGACGCGAAGCTGCGTCCGGCCCGCGCGCGGCGTCGCCACGTCAGTCGTCCGCGACGTCGACGCGCACGCGCTTGCCGTCGGCGAGGGCGGCCACGACGGTGCGCAGCGCCTTCGCGGTCCGGCCGCCGCGCCCGATCACGCGTCCGCGGTCCTCGGGCGCGACGTGCACTTCGAGCACGTCGCCCCGCGGGGACGAGGAGGACACGATGCGCACGGCGTCAGGCTGATCGACGATCCCCTTGACGACGTGCTCGAGCGCGGCGGCCAGCACGGCGATTACTCGGCGGTCTCGTCGGCCGCAGCCTCGGCCTCGGCCTCGGCCTCGGCGGGAGCCTCGGCGGGCTCCTCCGCCTTCTTCTCGGCCTTGGGCTTGATGACCGACTTCTTGCTCGCGTCGAGCTCGAACGCGGGCTTCTCGCCCTTCACCTGGACGGTGTTCTTCGCGTCCTTCTCGCCCTTGAAGGTGCCC
>Ga0182749_1001334_pt1 | contig 19596 bp, 16 predicted proteins | sample eDN3rd37CKraftMG_FD_128875 | JGI IMG/M metagenome (GOLD analysis project Ga0182749, IMG submission 128875) | Enriched Miracle-Growth compost microbial communities from Emeryville, California, USA - eDNA 3rd pass 37_C Kraft MG (version 2) (version 2) ...
CCCGTGTTGTTCGCCTCAAAGGAGTACGTGATCACCTGCCCGGGCTTGGGCGGACTGCTCAACGCAGAGGCATCCGCCGTCTTGGCGATCGTGATCGCGGGCAGGCTCGGCGTGTTGCGGAACACGCACACCACCTTCGCCGGCTTCTGCGCGGAGCCGTCTGCGAGGAAGGTGCCCGAGGTGCCCTGCCCGCTGGCGAGCAGACGATCGCCGTTCGCAGTGTCGTGGCACGCCCACGTGGTCGAGTACTGCGCGAGATCGGTCGTCCCGGCCGCGTTCTCCGTCACGGTGTACTCGGTGCCCGGGACGAGCATGACGGGGCCCGCGACGGCGCTCTCGCCCTCCTGCAGGCCCGTCCCCGTGCCGCTGGTCGTGCCGGCGTTGCCGCCCTTGGCCGGCTGGATCGTCAGCGTGAACTGGTCCGAGTCCGTCTTCCGGCCGACGACGTCCTTCTTCGCGTAGAGCGCCCCGGGCTGCTGGCAGCTCGCCATGTCCGTCAGACCGACGGTGCCGAATCCGCTCTGCTCGACGTCCTTGCGCACGAAGGCGCCCGTGTTCGGGTTGACGACGTCGAAATGGGCCTTGACCGGTGCGCTCGAGCTGGCGGCGGTGCCGTACTGCACGTACACGAGGCCGTCCGTCCCCAACGCCATGCCGTTGTAGAGCACCTCGCTCGGCTTGGCGGGCAGTGCCGTCACGACATCGGGGTTAGCGATGTCGCCGCGGGCGAGCATCTGCGCCGTGATGACCACCAGCGCGCCGTCCGCGCCGTTCGGGTTGCTCTCCGCGATGTACAGGTTGCCGTGAGCGTCGAAGTCGAGATCGCCGTTGTACTGCACTCCGCCGACCGAGGGGAAGGTGCCCACGGCGCTGCTGGTGCCGGCCGACGGGTCGTACTTGTAGAGGGTGTAGGCGCGCGCCGAGCCGCTCGCGTTGTTCGTCAGGTAGTAGACGGCTCCACCCGGCCCGCTGGCCGCGCCGACGATGCTGCCTCCGTTCCAGACGACGGTCGTGCTCGTCGTCTGCCCCGTGGAGGCGTCGTAGCGGTACAGCAGGCGCGTGGTGGATGAGCCGCCCGTGCTCGAGCTGGTGATCGCGTAGGCGTAACGGCCGTCGGTCGAGACCGCCGTGGCGAACACCTGGGTGGCGCTGCCGATCTGCGCCAGGCGCGTGTTCTCGCCGGTCTCCGTGTTCAGCTTGAACAGCACACCGCTGGAGTTGATCGTGTAGAGGTTCGGGGCGGCGCAGCTCATCGCCGGCACGGTGAGCGAGGCCTCCGGAGGCGGGGTGTAGGACGTTCCCGGGGGCGGAGTGGCGTTCACGGTGGCGGTGTCCGCGATGGAGCCGTTGTCGATGTCCGCCTGGGTGACGGTGTACGTGGCGCTGAAGCTCTGGGACTGCCCGGGCGCCAGCTGCGCGACCGAGGCCGGCGACACGGCGCTGAGGTTGCCGTTGCTTGCCGGAGGCTGCTGCTGGTCGGAGATGCTGACGTTCGTCATGTTGACGCCGCCGGTGTTCTTGACGGTGAAGGTGTACGGGATCGTGTCGCCGGCCTTGGCCACCGTGCTCTTCGTCGAGGTCTTCTGGATCGACATCTGGGGGCCAGGCACGACGCTCATGACGAACTGGTCGACGACGTTCTTGCCCTCCTTCACGGCGGCGCTCGCGCTGCTGTAGTTCGCCGCGAGGTAGCGGTGGCCGGTGAAGCTGAAGGTCAGCGAGGTGATCCCCGTTCCGGTGACCTGGACCGTGCCGCAGGCGGATCGCTTCGACGCGATGCCGTTGCTCGCGTCGCCCGCATTGCAGCGCGGGCCGACGGAGGCGCCGTCCTCGGCGATCCTCGTGCCGGTGACGCGCAGCGAGTTGCCGTTGCCGCCGCCCACCTCCGACAGGCGGACGCTCGAGCTCGCCGACGAGCCCGTCAGATCGAGCACGGCGTTGAAGGAGCAGGACTGAGTCTGGCTGCCGCTGACGCAGGCGTCTCCGCCGCCGAGCCCGCCGATGAGGATCAGGGGATTGTCGACCGGCGCCGAGAAGGTGATCGTGAGGGTGCCATCTGTCGTCGTGCAGTCCTGGGCGGCGGTCTTCGTCAGCGTCGTCGCAGCCGGGCAGGTCATCGCGACACGGATGCCCATCGCGATCGTGGTCGCATCATAGGGGGCGATGTAGTCGCCCGCCTCGACGCCGACCGCGTTGAGGTTCGTGGTGGGCGAGCTGCTCTGCCGCGGCGGGTTCGCCCCCGTCTCGCTGAGGCGCAGCGAGAGGCCGGACTGGGTGCCGTCCGGCGGCACGAAGTCCCTGGTGCCGCGGTAGGTGACCGTGGTGGTGCTGTTCGGCATGGTGTAGCTCTCCTGCACCGACGCCTGCGCGGCGGTGACCGGAACCGTGAGAAGGGTCGCCGTCAGGGCAGCGATCAGCACGGCGGCGATGAGCACGCCCAGCGCCCGCCCCTTCTCGGACACCCACTCGAACAGCCTCACGCGCGACTCCTCTCGGGAGTGCGCACGGAAAGACGCACTCCTTTTTAGAGTCGCGGGGCCGGGCCCCCGAGCTGATGGCCGTTTCGCGCAGGCCTTAGCCGCTTTGCGCAGACATTCGCGCCGCTACCGCACGTCCTCGTCGACCCAGTCGAAGGTCTTCGTCACGGCCTTCTTCCACAGGCGCAGGCGGCGCTCCCGCTCCGGCTCTGCGAGCTGCGGCTCCCAGCGCCGGTCCTCCTGCCAGTTCGCACGCAGCTCGCCCAGGCTCTCCCAGAACCCCACAGCCAGGCCGGCGGCGTAGGCCGCGCCGAGCGCGGTCGTCTCCGCGACAGCGGGACGCACGACCGGCACCCCGAGGATGTCGGCCTGGAACTGCATGAGCAGCTCGTTGGCGGTCATGCCGCCGTCCACCCGCAACTCGCTCAGGGCGACGCCCGAGTCGGCGTTCACGGCGTCGAGCACCTCGCGGGTCTGGAACGCGGTCGCCTCCAGCACCGCGCGGGCGATATGCGCGCGGTTCACGTAGCGCGTCAAGCCGACCAGGGCGCCGCGTGCGTCCGGCCGCCAGTAGGGCGCGAACAGGCCGGAGAACGCCGGCACGAAGTACGCCCCGCCGTTGTCCGGCACGCTCGCCGCCAGCGCCTCGATCTCCTCCGCGCGGGAGATCACGCCGAGGTTGTCGCGCAGCCACTGCACGAGCGAGCCGGTGACCGCGATCGAGCCCTCCAGGGCATAGCGGGCCGGCTGCTCGCCGAGCTTGTACCCCACCGTCGTGAGCAGCCCGTTGCGGGAGTGCACGATCTCCTCGCCCGTGTTGAAGATGAGAAAGCTGCCGGTGCCATAGGTGTTCTTCGACTCCCCCGCCTCGAAGGCGGCCTGGCCGAAGGTCGCCGCCTGCTGGTCGCCGAGGATGCCGGCCACGGGCACTTCGCGCAGCAGGCTGGAGCTCTCGACCGCCCCGTACACCTCGGAGGAGCTGCGGATCTCCGGCAGCATCGAGGCGGGCACGCCGAAGGCCTCGAGGATGTCCTCCCGCCAGCTCAGCGTCTCCAGATCCATGAACAGCGTGCGCGAGGCGTTCGTCACGTCCGTGGCGTGCACCCCGCCCTCCGGCCCGCCGGTGAGGTTCCACAGGACCCAGCAGTCGGTCGTGCCGAACAGCAGCTCCCCCGCCTGCGCGCGCTCCCGCGCGCCCGCCACGTTGTCCAGGATCCAGCGGATCTTCGTGCCGGAGAAGTAGGTCGCCAGGGGAAGGCCGACGATCGGCTTGAAGCGCTCCACCCCGCCCTCGGCGGCGAGCTCGTCGACGATGGACTGCGTGCGGGTGTCCTGCCACACGATCGCGTTGTACACCGGCTGCCCGGTGCTGCGATCCCACACCACCGCGGTCTCCCGCTGATTCGTGATCCCGACCGCAGCGATGTCGTGGCGGGTGAGATCCGCGCGGGCGAGGGCGAGGCCGATCACCTCGCGCGTGTTGTGCCAGATCTCCAGCGGATCGTGCTCCACCCAGCCGGCCTGCGGGAAGATCTGCTGATGCTCCAGCTGCCCCACGGACACGATCGCGCCGCGGCGGTCGAACACGATGGCCCGCGTGCTCGTGGTGCCCTGGTCGATGGCGATGACGTGATCGGGCATGATGACTCCTTCGTTCAGGCGAGCACCGGCAGCAGCAGCGGAGACAGCCAGCCGGCCGCCAGGCCCCCGGCGATCGGACCGAGCACCGGCACCCACGAGTATGCCCAGTCGCTGCCCCCCTTGCCCGGGATCGGCAAGAAGGCGTGCACGATGCGGGGACCGAGATCCCGTGCAGGATTGATCGCGTAGCCGGTCGGGCCGCCCAGGGAGGCGCCGATGCCGATGACCAGCAGGGCGACCGGCAGCGCGCCCAGTGCTGCCAGGCCGGGGCCGGCGTCGTTGCGGCCGAAGGCGAGCACGACGAGCACGAGCACGAAGGTGCCGACGGCCTCGGTGAGCAGGTTCCAGCCATAGCCGCGGATCGCCGGCCCGGTGCAGAACACGCCGAGCCTCGCGGCCGGGTCCGGCTCGGCGTCGAAGTGCTGCTTGTAGGCCGCCCAGCACAGCACCGCGCCGAGGATGGCGCCGAGAAGCTGACCCGCCAGGAAGACGGCGACGCTCGCCGCGTCGGCCGGCACGGCAGCCGCGCCCGTGCCGAAGCGGCTCGCACCGGAGGCGACCAGCCCGAGCGTCACGGCGGGGTTGAGGTGCGCACCGGAGGCGTAGGCGGCCGTCACGCCGGCGAAGACCGCCAGGCCCCACCCCACGTTGATCATCAGAGTGCCGCCGCCCAGTCCCTTGCTGCGCGCCAGCAGGACATTGGCGACGACGCCGGTGCCGAGCAGCACGAGCAGGCCCGTGCCCACGAGCTCGGAGAGGAACACGGTGCCCAGAGCGTCCACGGTGACGACGGCCTTTCGCGATGGCGAGGGGTTTCGCCATCCAGCGAATCGGTCAGCGCTGCGCTCCGATACGCCGATTAGCGCAGCGGGAAGCCGGATCGCGCAGACTTCGGCGCGGGAAGGCGCGCCCTCGCCGCTCAGAGGTCGTGGCCGCCGGACGCCTCGATGTCCTGCCCGGTGATCCACGCCGACTCCTCCGAGACGAGGAAGGCGATCACCCGGCCCACGTCCTCCGGCTCGCCGATCCGGCCCAGCGCCGTGCGCGCGGCCAGCGGCGGGATGAGCTCGGGGTGGCGGCTGAAGGCGTCGTCGCCGAGACGGGTGCGCGTCACGCCCGGGGACACCGAGTTGACCCGGATCCGCCGCGGCGCCAGCTCCTTCGCGAGGTAGCGCGTGAGCACGACGAGACCGCCCTTCATCGCGCCGTACACCGAGTAGCCCTCCGAGATGCCCGTGGCGTGCGTGGAGGTGCTGGTCGTGTTCACGATCGCGCCGCCGTCGGCGATCATGGGCAGCAGCGCCTGCGTGAGGAAGAACGGCCCCTTGAGCAGCACCCGGTGCAGGCCGTCCCACATCTGCTCGCTCGTCTGCTCGATGGGCGCTGCCTGCCCGAAGCCCGCGTTGTTGACCAGCGAGCTCAGCCGATCCGTTCCCCAGCTCTGCGCGAGCGCCTCCCTCACCTGCTCGCGGAACGCCGGGAACGCCGCGATGTCCCCGACGTCCAGCGCGAGGGCCACCGCCTGCGAGCCGAGCTCCTCGATCCGCGCGACCGTCTCCCGCGCGCCGTCGGGATGACGGCGGTAGCTGACGATCACCCCTGCCCCGCGCCGCGCGATCTCGATCGCAGCGGCCTGCCCGATCCCCGCACTCCCCCCGATGACAAGCGCGACGTCCGTCATTGCCCCTCCCCCGGTCTGTGGTTCCTCCAGCCAATCAGCCGGCGAATCCGAGAGCTAGCGCGATCGTCGCCGCCTTCTGCCTGATCCTGCTCGCCCGCGCAGCATCGGATAGCCGCACGCTCGCCCGCCGTGATTGAATCCCGGCATGCAGCTGGAGGACGTGCGCCGTCTGCTCCTCCGCCATGCCGGGGCGCTGACCACCGTCGTCGACGGCGTCGTCGTCTCCCGGGCCGAGCGGGCCGGCGCGCCCGAGCTCTCGATGACCGCGCCCGCCTTCGTCTTCATGGCCCAGGGAGCCAAACGGATGGCCGTGGGCGAGCAGCTCTTCGAGTACCGCGCCGGGCAGTGCCTGGTCACCACCATCGACGTCCCGGTCACCGGGCATTTCGCGGGGATCGACCGCGACACGCCCGCGCTGGGCTTCGCGATGGCCCTGCGCCCCGCGCTGATCGCCGAGCTGCTGCTGCAGAGCCCGGTGCAGCCGCGCCGCTCCGGGCCGGCGGGCATCGCCGTGGGAGAGGCCTCAGCAGAGCTCGTCGACGCGATCGGGCGGATGGTGAGCCTGCTCGACCGTCCGCAGGACCGTGCCGTGCTCGCCCCCCTGCTGGAGCGGGAGCTGCACTGGCTTGTCCTGACCGGCCCCCTCGGCGAGCCCGTGCGGCAGCTGGGGCTGGCCGACAGCAGCGTGAACCGGGTCGCGCACGCGGTGCGCTGGATCCGGGAGCACTACGCCGAGCCGTTCCGGGTGGAGGAGCTGGCCCGGATCGCCCGGATGAGCCCCTCCGCGTTCCACCGCAGCTTCCACGCCGTGACCGCGCTCAGCCCCATCCAGTATCAGAAGCAGCTGCGCCTGCAGGAGGCGCGCATCCGGCTGCTCGCCGATCCCGGCGACGTGGCCGGAGCGGCCTATGCCGTGGGCTACGAGAGCCCGTCGCAGTTCAGCCGCGAGTACCGGCGGCGCTTCGGTGCCCCGCCGTCACGGGACGCCGTCCGCTTGCGCGAGCAGCAGCTCGCGCACGGCTGACAGGCTCAGGCAGGGTCGACAGGCTCAGGCAAGCGCGCGCTCGAGAAAGCCGACGACCTCGGCCCAGAGCGCAGCCTCCGCGATGGCATGCTCAGCCCTGCTGCCGCCGAGGGCGATGCCGCCGGTCCACAGCGCATCGGTGGGCAGGGAGCCCAGCCGGAGGAGGTGGCCGGCACGCGGGTACACGGCCCGCACGTCGTCCGGGCGATCGCGCGCGTCCGCCAGCTCCGCGGCCATCTCGGGCCCGGGCCAGACCGCGTCGTCCTCCCCCGCGGCGAACAGGATCGGCGCGGCGATCGCGCCTCCGTCGATCGCCGCGGCGGCGCGCTCCGCCGCACCCGCGTGCCGCAGCCCGGCCTCGTAGGCCGGACGCAGGCGCAGCAGCGTCGGTGCGTGCTGCGCCTCCTGCCGGCCCAGTCGCCAGCCGTTGCGGACCAGCTGCGGCACGAGCTCCCCAGTGCGCACGGGAAGCCAAGCCGCCTCCGCGTCGCCCACGGTCCAGGAGCCCACGCCCGCCTGCTCCCCTCCCCCGCCCACGGCCTGCCAGCGCACCGAGCTCGGGCTCAGGGCGACCACGGCCGAGGCCTCTGCCCGCCCGGCCGCCAGTGCGGCGAGCAGTCCCTCCGCGCCGCGGGAGAGCCCGAGCGCGGCGACGCGGGCCGAGTCCGTCGCCTCGTGCCGGCGCAGCCACTCCACCGCCGTGCCGAAGCGCTCCAGCGGGATCCGTGCGATCACGGCGTTGCCGTCCGCGTCGCTGTCCGTCCACGCGGTCACCAGCGCCGCATAGCCGCGCTGGCCAGCAGCGAGGCCGTGAGACGCAGCGAGTCCACGCCGCCCTCCGAGCCGCCGAAGCAGGCGATCGCCGGGTGCCCGCCCGCGGGCGTCTGCCCCGCGGGAAGGGCGAGCAGGCCCGTCAGCCCCTCGACGTCGACCTCCGCGACACGCACCCCGGCAGAGGCCGGCGAACGGGTGATCGTGCGCCGGGCCAGCAGCGCCCCTTCGGCGGTGGAGGCGTGCGCAGGGCGGTCGCGCGCCACGCCCGCGTCCACCACCTCGATGGTCAGGGCGAGCGGCTCTGCCGGCGGGAGGAACAGCTCGGGGACCTGGCCCTCCTCCGCGAAGCGCAGAGCCGTCACGAGCACCCGCCCGCCGAGGCCCAGCTGCTCGGCGGCGGTCCAGTCGCCCGGGCCCGGGGCGACGGCGGCGAGGTCCAGCCGGCCGTCCTCGGGAACGGTGAACACCGCGGAGGCGGCCCAGCGCCGCCCGAGCAGGTCCCGCGCCGAGGAGCGCAGCTCGACCGAACGGCCCGGTGCCAGCCCGCTCACGACGACGGGCAGCGGCTCCGAGTGCAGGCTGTCGGCCGGGGCCTCGACGCGCACCTCCGAGGAGGCGAGGTCCGGCGCAGGCGAGACGCGAGCCGCCCCCGCCCCGCCGCTCCCGCTCGGAGCTGCCGCTCCGCGCCCGGCTGACGATACGGCCGGCTGCGCCTGGGCGAGAGCCTGAGCCTGCGCCTCCCGGGCGTCCAGACGCTTCGTGGCCGAGTCGAACCAGCCGGGGAAGATCGCGGAGATCGCCCCCGCGATGCCGAAGAAGGCGAAGGGGATGATCCAGTAGCAGACGATCGAGAGCGTGCTCGCGCCGTCACGGATGGTGGCGCTGCCCTGCACGAGCGGCGGGATGAGCGAGGAGATCGTCATGAGGCCGAAGACCGCCACCCGCATCCAGGTCATCGCGGTCGTGATGTAGCGGAAGCCGTCCGTCGCGGCCGTCTGCGCGTCCACCGTGGACCGGGCGGCGTCGCGCACGAAGGGACGGCCGATGAGCACCCCGACCAGCGCGATGACGAAGAGCGCGCCGTTGCTCAGCGGCTGCAGCCACTGCTCGACGAGGGCGTCGTCGACCAGGAACGCCGACACGAACGACAGCGCGAAGAAGACCAGGCCGCCGATCTCCAGCGAGCCCAGATGCCGCTGGCGCATGAACTGGAACGCCTCCAGCACGATCGAGACGCCGAAGGCGACCGAGACGGCGATGAGATAGCTGCTGTTGCCGACCAGGATCCAGTACACGATCCACGGCACGAACGCGGTGATGAACCCGAACATCGTTCCCCCTCTGACCCCCTCAGTGTGCCCGAGCCCGGAGGCGCGCACACGCCGCCGTGCCGAGGTCGCCCCGGCGTCGCCCGCCGACGACTCACTCGTCCTCCGAGCTGACGAAGCGCTGCCGCGCGGAGAGCAGCTCGATCTCCGGACGCTGCGCCACCATGCGCTCGGCCTGCTCCAGCACCTCGCGCACGTGCCCCGCGCCGTCGGCGACCACGGCGGCGCCGATCGTCGCGCGGCGGTGCAGCTGCTGATGGCCGACCTCCGCCGCGCTGATCGCGAAGCGGCGCCGCAGCTCAGCGACGATCGGGCGGACGACGGCCCGCTTCTCCTTCAGCGAGTGCACGTCGCCGAGGAGGATGTCCAGTTCGAGGATGCCCGTCCACATGGCGGCAGCCTCCCACACGCACGGCCGCCCTGCGGCGCCGTCCCCCGCGGGCGCCGACTCGCCCCCCTGCCGCGATGGACACGCGTGACGCGCAGGGCGGCGCCGCGGCGCCGAAGATGAAAGGCTCATCTCATGGCATCGACCCCGCAGCACCCGCTGCCGCAGCCCGCTCACGACGCGCGGCTGGCCCGCCGCGCGGACGAGGGCCGCCCGGCCGGCGAGCCGAGCGAGGAGTTCCGGATCGACCTCGAGCGGATCGCGCTCTCGCCCTACTTCTCCCGCCTGACCGCGGTCACGCAGGTCCTGTCGCAGACCGAGTCCACGCAGGTCATCCACAATCGGATGACCCACTCCATCAAGGTCGCCTCCTCGGCCTCCGCGATCGCGGACGCGCTGTGCCGTGACGAGGTGCAGCGCGAGCTGATCGAGCGGCTCGGCGGCTGCGATCCCTTCGTGGCGCAGGCAGCCGGCTGGGCGCACGACATCGGCCATCCGCCCTTCGGACACAGCGGCGAGCAGGCCCTGGACCGGCTCGCCCGGAGCCTGCTCGGGCTGCCCGAGGGCTTCGAGGGCAATGCGCAGACCTTCCGGACGCTCGTGCAGCTGGACGTCGACCAGCCGGCGACCGACGGCCTCAACCTCACCGCCGCCGTGCGCGCCTCCGTGCTGAAGTACCCCTGGGCGCGGCGTGTGGTGCACCCCGTCGGCCCGCGCGCGGATCTGCCGGTCGGCGCACGGGACCGCGGCTCCGGGCTGGGGCCGGCGAAGATGTCCGCCTACGTGCTCGACCTGCCCGAGCTGCTGCAGGTGCGCAGCGCCTACCCCGAGCTCGGCCCGTGGCGGCAGACCCTGGAGAGCTCCGTGATGGACCTCGCCGACGACATCACCTACGCGCTGCACGACCTGGACGACTTCTACCGCGCGGGCGTGCTGGCCTACCCGACCACCCGCGGCGAGTTCACCGGCTGGCTCGCCCACGCCGGCCTCCTGCGCCGGCTCGACGCGGACGAGCTGCACGACGACCAGCGCCCCGGCGCTGCCCTCGAGCTGCTGCGCCGCCGCGCGCACGCGCACGACCCCTGGGCCGCCGACGACGACGCCTTCGAGCACGCCGTCCGACGGGTCCTGGACGACCTCATCGAAGGCGTGCTGGCACGTCCCTTCGACGGCTCCCTCGCGGCACAGCGGACGCTGTCCGCCTTCGTCTCGGCGTGGACCACGCATCTGCAGGGCTCCGTCGTGCTCGACCCGGATCCGCCGATGCGCACCGGTCACGTACGCCTGGACGTGCCGGCATGGCACGAGATCGCCGTGCTGAAGTTCGTGCACAGCCGATTCGTGCTGGAGCGCCCCGAGCTCGGACTGTACCGGCGGGGCCAGTTCGCCGTGCTGCGCACGCTCGTGGACGCCCTCGACCGCTGGATCAAGGATCCGGACGAGGCCACCCGCGTGCCCGCGCGCCTGCTCGACTTCATCGAGCTCGCCCGCGCCGACTATCGCCGCACCCGCGCGGAGCACCCCGAGCTCCTCGAAGGCGCGACCTCCGGCGCGGAGCTGGAGCGGATGGCGCACGGCCGCGGCATCCTCGACTACGTAGCATCCCTCACCGACGAGCAGGCGCACGACATGGCCGCGACCATCACCGGGCGCTTCACGATCACCTGGGGCGGGCTCTGAGCGGCGATCGCCCCGCTGCCCCGGCGCCACGGCGATCAGCTGCGCGCCGCGATCAGCTGCGGGGCGGCAGGGCGACGAGCTCCACGTCGCGCAACCCGCGCTCGTCGACCAGTGCGCGCAGGAAGGTGCCGGCCGGCTGACGGCGCCGGTCGGTGGGCGAGCCCGGGTTCAGCAGGCGCAGGCCGCGCGGGCTGACCGTGTCCCAGGGGATGTGGCTGTGGCCGAACACGAGCACGTCCGCGTCGGGGTGCCGCGCCTCCATGCGCCGCTCGCGCCCTGCCGCGGGGCCGGTCTCGTGCACCACGTCGATGCGCACGCCCGCCAGCTGCACGCGCGCCACCTCGGGCAAGCGGGCGCGCAAGGGCGCGCCGTCGTTGTTGCCCCACACGCCGACGAGCCGAGCCGGGAGCGCCTCGAAGCGGTCCAGCAGGGCGGCGTCCACCCAGTCGCCCGCGTGGATGACCACATCCGCGGACGCGAGCGCCGACCACAGCGGCTCCGGCAGATCGCGGGCGCGCGCGGGCACATGGGTGTCGGACACGATGACGAGCGCGGCGGGCCGGGCACCGGGGTCGATCCGCTCCCGCACCACGGGGCCCGATCCGGGCACCCCTAGCCGTCCAGCCTGCGGGTGAGCTGGACGCCCTCATCCGTCCACCGCGCCGCGGTCAGGTCGGGGATCACCGCGTCGCAGCCCTGGCCGAGCGCCGCCTCTCCGACGCCGATCACTGCCGCTGCGCCGGCGGCGCGCCCGGCCCGGATGCCGTTCTCGCTGTCCTCGAAGATCACGCATTCGGCGATCGGCACGCGCAGCGCCTCCGCCGCGATCAGGTACGGGTCGGGCGCGGGCTTGCCCTTGCCGACGAGCTCCCCGGAGATGAGCGTGGCCGGCAGCGGAACGCCCGCCGCGGACAGGCGCGCGGACAGCAGCGCCCGGCTCGCAGAGCTGACGACGGCCCGTGCCGGGTCCGGGATCGAGCGCAGCAGAGCGGCGGCACCGGGGATCTCCGCCGTCTGCGCGGCGGAGTCCAGCTCGTAGCCGTCGATCTCGGCGGTGGCCTGCTCGACGGCGTCCGCGTCCAGGTGCTGCGCGACGGTGTCGCGGGAGCGCCGCCCGTGCATGCCGTCCAGCACCGCCTGCGGGTCGAGGCCGTGCCGTTCGGCCCAGCGGGACCAGGCCGTCTCCGCGGCCCTGCGCGAGTCCACGAGCACGCCGTCGGAGTCGAAGAGCGCGGCGCGGCAGCGGAACAGATCGGTCACGAGGGAAAGCCTAGGAGGCGCTGCCGCGAGATACTGGGCACGCGACGAGGGAAGGGGGCAGCATGGTCGAGGAGTTCTCTTCGCAGCGGCAGCTCGTCGCCGGGCTGCGTGCGCGGGTGTCGGCCGCCGAGCTGGGCGCCTTCTTCGGCCGGGCCATGCAGGCGGCCGCAGCGGCCGGCGAGCTCATCGGCGGTCCGGCGACGGCCGTGTACCACGAGGACGCCGGCGACGCCTTCGACGTGACGATCGGATTCCCCGTCTCGGCGGAGCCGGACCCCGCCCTCGGCCTGGACCTCGCCGCCCTGCCTGCAGGTCCGGCGCTCCGGATCACGCACACCGGACCGTACGGGACGCTGGGCGAGGCGTATCGCGCGCTGGAGGCCGAGCTGGGCCGCCGCGGGCTGCAGCGCACGCTCTCCTGGGAGAGCTACCTCGTCGGGCCGGCGGACGAGCCGGACCCGGCCGCGTGGACCACGGAGGTCGTCGTCCCCCTCGGCGGCTAGCGGCACGGCCGGGCGTCCGCGCCGACGGAGCTGCGGGGCGCCTGCGCCGTATCGCCCGCATATCGAAAAGCGCATACGCCACGGCAACGGGCCGCGGCCTTCACTGGAGTGGTGGCCTCTCACGAGCATGCGCAGACGGCGCCCTGCCTTCTGCTTGCGCCGCGGCCCACGCCCGCGACTCGGCCGACGGGGATCACGGTCTACGGCTGCGGACCGGACGAGGCCGCGCTGTTCCGCGCCCTGGCGCCGCGCCTCGGCGCCCGGCTGCGCATCACCGAGGCGCCCGTGTGCGAGACGAACGTCGGGCTGGCGGCCGGGAACCGCTGCATCAGCGTCGGGCACAAGAGCCGCGTCTCGAACGCCACCCTGCAGGCGCTGAGCGAGGCGGGCGTGCGCTACATCTCCACCCGTAGCGCGGGCCGCAACCACATCGACGTGGAGGCCGCGCAGCGCCTGGGCATGCGCGTCGAAGGGGTCGCCTACTCGCCCGACAGCGTCGCGGACTTCACCCTCATGCTCATGCTCATGGCCGTGCGCGACGCCCGGCCGATGGTCGTGCGCGCGGAGGCGCACGACTTCCGGCTGCACACGAGGCGCGGCCGCGAGCTGCGCGATCTCACCGTCGGCGTCATCGGCACGGGACGCATCGGCACGGCCGTCGTCGAACGCCTCCGCGGCTTCGGCTGCACGCTCCTGGCCTATGACCGCACCCCCAAGACGGACGTCGAGCACGTCGGCCTCGACGAGCTCCTGCAGCGCAGCGACATCGTCACCCTGCACACCCCGCTCACCGCGCAGACCGCGCACCTGCTGGACGCCGAGCGGATCGGGCGGATGCGGCCGGGCGCGATCCTCGTGAACACCGGGCGCGGGAGCCTCGTGGACACCGTGGCGCTCGTGTCGGCTCTGGAGAGCGGCCGGCTGGGCGGGGCCGCGCTGGACGTCCTCGAAGGAGAGGAGGGCGTGTTCTATGCGGAGCACAGCGCCGCGCCGCCCCCCAACCCGCTGCTGCTGCGCCTGCAGCGGCTGCCGAACGTGCTGATCACCCCGCACACGGCGTACTACACCGACCACGCCCTGCGCGACACCGTCGCGAACACCATCCTCAACTGCCGCGAATTCGAAGGACTGCCGCATGACTAGCCCGACCGTCGCCGTGATCTTCGGGGGCGCCTCCGAGGAGCACCCCGTGTCCGTCAAGTCCGCCCAGGAGGTGGCCCGCACGCTCGACCGGGAGCGTTACGAGCCGGTCTACCTCGGGATCACGCAGAGCGGCGAGTGGAGGCTGTGCGAGCGCCCCGGCCCCGATTGGGAGGCCGGCGACTGCCGCCCCGCGATCCTCTCCCCCGATCGCGGGGTGCACGGGCTGCTCGTGCAGGAGGGCGACGGCTACCGCACCATCCGCGTGGACGTGGCTCTCCCGGTGCTGCACGGCCGGCTCGGCGAGGACGGGTCCATCCAGGGCCTGCTGGAGCTCGCCGGAATCCCGTACGTGGGCTGCGATGTGCAGAGCTCGGCGCTGTGCATGGACAAGTCCCTCGCGTATCTCGTCGTGCAGGGGGCGGGCATCGCGACGCCGCGCTTCTGGACGGTGCCCGCGGAAGGCGAGGTGGACGCGCAGGGCCTCGGCTACCCGGTGTTCGTGAAGCCCGCGCGCTCAGGCTCCTCCTTCGGGGTGAGCAGGGTGGACGCGCCGGAGCAGCTGCCGGCCGCGATCGACGCGGCGCGTCAGTACGACGCCAAGGTGCTCATCGAGGAGGCCGTCGCCGGCAGCGAGGTGGGCTGCGCGGTGCTGGAGACCGGCGGCGAGCTCATCGTGGGCGAGGTCGACCAGATCCGGCTCTCGCACGGCTTCTTCCGCATCCACCAGGAGGAGCAGCCGGAGCTGCGCTCCGAGAACTCCAGCATCGTGGTTCCCGCCGCGATCCCCGCCGAGGCCCGTGCCCGGGCGCAGCAGACGGCGCGGGCGATCTACCGCGCCCTGGGGTGCCGGGGCCTGGCCCGCGTCGACATGTTCCTCCTGGAGGACGGGCGGTTCGTCCTCAACGAGGTGAACACCTTCCCCGGGATGACCTCCTACAGCCGCTATCCGCGCATGATGGCGGCCGCGGGGCTCCCGCTCGACGAGGTAATCGACCGGCTGCTGCAGTTCGCGCTGAGCGAGGCCGGGCGATGAGCGAAGGCATCGTGGCGAGCGGGGGCGTCGTGAGCGGTGGCGCGGCGAGCGGTGCGGACTTCGTCTTCGTGGACGAGCTGGTGCCGGGCATCCGCTGGGACGCGAAGTACGCGACCTGGGACAACTTCACCGGCAGGCCCGTCGACGGCTACCTCGCGAACCGGATCGTGGGCACCCGCGCCCTGTGCGCAGCGCTGGCCCGCGTGCGGGACGAGGCCGCCGTGCACGGGCTCGGGCTGCTCATCTGGGACGCCTACCGCCCGCAGCGCGCGGTGGACAGCTTCCTGCGCTGGTCGCAGGAGCCCGAGGACGGGCGCACCAAGGCGCGCCACTACCCGAACATCAGCCGCTCGGAGATGTTCGAGCTGGGCTACGTCGCCACACGCTCCGGGCACAGCCGCGGAAGCACCGTGGACCTCACCCTGTTCCACCTCGCCACCGGCGAGCTGGTCGCGATGAGCGGCGACCACGATCTCATGGACCCGCGCTCGCACCACGGCGCGCGCGGCATCCCGCGCGAGGCGGCGCGCAACCGGCGCCTCCTGCGCGCGCTCATGGAGCGCTGCGGCTTCAGCTCCTACCCCAGCGAGTGGTGGCACTACACGCTGAGGGACGAGCCGCACCCGGACCGCTACTTCGACTTCCCGATCACCTCGGCGAGGGAGCCGGAGCTCGTCGGCGCCGGCGGCGCCTCGGCCGGCTGACGCAGCAGCGCGCGAGCGGCCGCGGCCCGCGGCCCTCCGCTCGCGCGACCTGCGGTCCTCCGCTCACGCCATGCGCGGCAGCGGTCCGCGCGCCGGGTCAGCCGGGAGCCGCACGGTGACGCGCAGCCCTCCGCCGGGCCGAGCGGTCAGAATGACGCTGCCGTCGTGCGCCTGCGCGATGCTCTTCACGATCGCCAGCCCCAGGCCCACGCCCGCGTGATCGCTGCGCACCCGCTCGGTGCCGCGCTGGAAGGGCTCGGTGAGGGTGGCGATCAGCTGCGCCGGGAGTTCCGGTCCCGTGTTCTCCACCGTGAGCTGGACCCCTTCCGGCCCGGCGAGAGCGGCGAGCTGCACCCAGCCGCCTTCGGGGAGATTGTGCACGATGGCGTTGTGCAGCAGGTTCATCACCATCTGCTGCAGCAGGGCCCGCGAGCCCAGCGCCGGTGCGAGGTCGCCGACGGTCTCCACCGCCACCCCGTGCTTCTCGGCGAGCGGAAGCAGCGTCTCCGCAGCCTCCTCCAGGAGCAGCGACAGGTCCAGCGGCTCCCGGACGAAGGCGCGCTGCTCCGCGCGGCTGAGCAGCAGCAGCGCCTCGGTCAGGTCGATCGCGCGCAGGTTGACGGAGCGCAGACGTTCGACGAGCTCGCGCATGTCCGCGTCCGGATCGTCGCGGGCGACGTCCAGGAGCGTCTGGGCCACCGCCAGCGGGGTCCGCAGCTCATGCGAGGCGTTCGCCGCGAAGCGCTGCTGCTCGGCCAGCTGTGCCTCCAGCCGGGCGAGCATCGCGTCGAAGGCGTCGGCGAGCTCACGGAACTCGTCCTGCCGGCCTTCCAGCTCGATGCGGTGCGTCAGCGAGCCGCGCGCGGCCTTCCTGGTCGCGTCGGTGATGCGGCGCAGCGGGGCGAGCATGCGCCCGGCGAGGAACCAGCCCCCGACGAGCCCGAGGAAGAGCAGGAAGACGAGCGCCCACGCCGCGGCTGGGGCGAAGGCGCGCACGAGGTCGCCGCGGTCGGGCACGGCTGGCCCCGGGCCTCTGATCACACTGGGCACATACCGCAGCAGGAACACCCAGACGACCGCGAGCAGCAGCCCGCCGGCGAGCATGATGAAGCCGGCGTAGCTCAGCGTGAGCTTCATCCGGACGCTGAGGCCCTGCCCCCTCTTCGCCGACGGCTCGCTATCCACGCTCGCCGCCTTCGCGGCCGGCAGGCGCGGCGCCGTCCGGCCGGTCCGCTCGCGCCGTTCCCGCCGGGCCGGCTTCGGGCAGCCCGCTCTCGGGCGGCCCCGTCTCGATCCGATATCCCACTCCCGGCACCGTGGCGATCAGCCAGGGCGCGCCCAGGCGCTTGCGCAGGGCCGAGACCGTGATGCGCACCGCGTTGGTGAACGGATCGGCGTTCTCGTCCCACGCGCGTTCCAGCAGCTCCTCCGCGCTCACCACCCCGCCCTCGGCGGCGACGAGGACCTCGAGCACCGCGAACTGCTTGCGCGTCAGCGCCACATAGCGTCCGTCGCGATAGACCTCGCGGCGGAACGGGTCCAGGCGCAGCCCGGCGATCTCGCGCACCGGAGGGCGGCTGTGGCTGCGCCTGCGGTCCAGAGCCCGCAGCCGCAGCACGAGCTCGCGCAGCTCGAAGGGCTTGGTGAGGTAGTCGTCCGCGCCCAGCTCGAAGCCGGAGGCCTTGTCGTCCAGCCGGTCGGCCGCGGTGAGCATGAGTATCGGGATCCCGCTGCCGGAGGCCACGATGCTCGCCGCCACCTCGTCCCCGGAGGGGCCGGGGATGTCGCGGTCGAGCACGGCGATGTCGTAGGCGTTGAGGCTGAGCAGCTCCAGCGCCCTGTCGCCGTCACCCGCGATGTCCGCCGCGATCGCCTCCAGCCGCAGCCCGTCGCGGATGGCCTCCGCCATGTAGGGCTCGTCCTCCACGACCAACACACGCATGCACCCGATGCTAGAAGGCCCGGCATATCGTCGCCGTAGGGAAAACGCGGATCGAGGGCCGCAGGGTTCGGTATGCGGTGCGGCCGGGGCGCGGCGGCGGCCAAGAGCGCGAGCGGGCCGAGCGGGCCGAGCGGGCAAGGATATCGTCCTCCATGCCCTCCCGCCTAGAGCCGCCGCCCGCCGGCAGCGCTGCCCTACACTGACCGCGTGACAGCGAGCGAGCCCGACACGAGGCGCGGACGATCCGCGCACGCCGAGGTGCGCGAGCCCGAGGGCTGGCGCGCAAGCGGCGCGGTGCCCCGGGGCGTGCGCATCGCCGCGGCCTGGTCGTGGCGCTGGCTCGTGATCGCCGGGGCCGCCGCCGTCGTGATCTGGCTGGTCATGGTGTTCAGCCTCGTCGTCATCCCGGTGCTCGTCGCGATCCTGCTCGCGGCGCTGCTCATGCCGCTGCTGAACCTCATGGTCCGGGCGCGGTTCCCGCGCTGGCTGGCGGTCACGCTCTCGATGCTCGCGCTGCTGGCCGTGATGGCGCTGCTCGTCGTGCTCATCGTCACCCAGCTGCGCAGCGGGCTCGGCGAGCTCACCCACCGCACGGTCGCCGCCTACGACCAGTTCCTGGCGTTCCTGGCCGGTCCCCCGTTCTCGCTGAGCCGGGAGGAGGTGGCCGGCTACATCAGCCAGTTCGGCGAGATGCTGCAGCGCGACAGCTCGGTGCTCTGGTCCGGCGCGCTCTCGGTCGGCTCCACCCTCGGGCATGTGCTCACCGGCCTGCTGCTGACGCTGTTCTCGACGCTGTTCTTCCTCATCAGCGGCCCGGCGATCTGGGCCTGGTTCCTGCGGCTCATGCCCCGGCTCTCCCGCCCGGCCATCGACGGGGCCGGCCAGGCCGCGTGGGTGTCGGTCGGGCAGTACGCCCGGGTGCAGGTCTTCGTCGCCTTCGTGGACGCCGTCGGGATCGGGGTCGGCGCGGCGATCCTGCAGCTGCCGCTCGCGATCCCGATCGCCGTGCTCGTGTTCCTCGGCTCCTTCATCCCGTTCTTCGGCGCGATCATCACCGGCGGCTTCGCCGCGTTCATCGCCCTGATCTACGGCGGACCGGTCGCCGCGCTGGTCATGCTCGGCATCGTCATCCTCGTGCAGCAGGTGGAGAGCCACGTGCTGCAGCCGCTGGTGATGGGGACCGCGGTGAAGCTGCACCCGCTCGCCGTCGTGCTGACGGTCGCCGCGGGAAGCATCGTCGGCGGCATCGCGGGCGCGCTGTTCGCCGTGCCGCTCGTGGCCGCGCTGAACTCGATCGTGCGATACATCGCGGGCGGCACCTGGCGGACGGCGCCGCCATCGCTCGGCACGGGCGCAGGAGGCGAGGCGGGGGCCGGGGGCGAGGCGCGAGCCGGGGCTCAGCCCGTCGCTGACGCTCAGCCCCGGGCTGGCGGCGAGGCGGGCGCCGGCGGCGAGGCGGGCGCTGGCGGTCAGCCCGCGGTTCCCTGAGCAGCGACGCGCGTTCAGCGCCTGCGCTCGCGTCGGCACAGCCATCGTCGCCCTGGGGGCGCGCGCCGCGCGCCTGTGGATGTTCACGCGCGCGTCAGGGGCCGATGCGGTAATGGCGGCGCCGCGGCGCAGGGCCGCGCGCCGGCGTCGGCCGGCGGCTCGCGTCCGGGGAGGAGTCTCCCCCTGTCGCGGCGCCGTCGAGGAGGGAGCGAGGATGCCCGAGTTCGAGGTCCAGCGAGCGACCGAGCTGGTGTACGAGATCGGCTCGCTGCTCGCGCGCGAGCCCGCTTTCGGCGAGCACTGGGACGGCATCGCCACGGTGGCGATCGTGGAGCCCGGCGTGATGCAGCTGAGCGCGTTCGTGTACGAGGACGGCCGCCGTCCGAGCCCCGCTCTGCCCGGCGAGCAGTTCTTCGGGCTGTTCCGCGAGCTGCAGGACTCCATGCGCACAGAGGACGGGAGCAGCTGGAAGAGCGCGCTCGTGCAGATCGTGCGCGCCACCGGCCGATTGACCATCGCGTACGAGCACG
>Ga0182749_1001336_pt1 | contig 19576 bp, 14 predicted proteins | sample eDN3rd37CKraftMG_FD_128875 | JGI IMG/M metagenome (GOLD analysis project Ga0182749, IMG submission 128875) | Enriched Miracle-Growth compost microbial communities from Emeryville, California, USA - eDNA 3rd pass 37_C Kraft MG (version 2) (version 2) ...
CATGGTTAGATTGAAGCATTCTGCCGGAGCCGGTTTGGCTCAAGATCAAGGGGTTTGGCGAAGGCCGTATCGGGCATACGGTCGAGCCGAAGCCCGCTGGAATTGGGCCAAACCGGCCCGGGCCTTTCAGGTTTCCGTCCGGCGGACGCCCACTTTGTCGGCCGGCTTGCCCGATGTCCCGCATCGCGCTGCGCCGGCCTCCGCGTGGATCGTCTCGCCGGACGAGAAACAGAATGATTCAATCTAGCCATGAAAGGCTCTAGTCGCCAGCGCTGGAGATTTGCGGAATCCCTCTCCTCCTCGTCATCCTCGGGCTTGACCCGAGGATCCATGCCTGAACATCAACGCGCCACCAGCGGTAAGTGTTAGGGCCGCTGACATTACGGAGGCGGGTGGATGCGCTACGCCGCTGCCTTGCGCGCCAACTGCACCGGCAGACGGATGCAGACAATGGTTCCCACGCCTTCGGTGGAGCGGATGCGCAGCGCGCCGCCATGGAGTTCCGTCAGCGAACGGGAGATGGCAAGGCCGAGGCCCGAGCCGTTATGCGTGCGCGAATATTGGTTCTCCACCTGCTCGAAGGGCCGCCCGAGCTTCTTGAGCGCCTCGCGCGGAATGCCGCAGCCGGTGTCCTTGATCGTCAGCAACAGTGAGCGCGACGTGGCGCGGGCGCGGAGCGTCACCTGCCCGCCCTGGCCGGTGAATTTGACGGCGTTGAAGAGCAGGTTGATGAGGATCTGCTTCACCGCGCGCCGGTCCGCATGGAGCGAGAGGGAAGCCGGTACGTCCGTCGTCAGCTCTATGTTCTTCTTCCCGGCCTGCAGCGTCACCACGCGCATGGTCTCGCGGATGACGGCGGCAAGATCCAGGTTCTCCCGGTGGATTGAGAACTGGCCCGCCTCGATCTTCGACATGTCGAGGATGTCGTTGATCACGCCGAGCAGATAGGTGCCGCTCGCGTAAATATCGTTCACATATTCCTTGTAACGGTCGGAACCGAGCGGACCGAACAGGCCCTGCTGCATCAGCTCCGAGAAGCCGATGATGGCGTTGAGCGGCGTCCTCAGCTCGTGGGACATGTTGGCGAGGAATTCCGATTTCGCCCGGTTGGCGGATTCGGCGCGCTCGGTTTCGCGCATGTATTTGCGGTTGAGCTCCACGAGCTCCTGGCCGCGCTCCTGCTCCGCGCGGCGCGCGAGCGACAAATCGTGGATGGTGGCCATCAGCCGGCGCTCGCTTTCCACCAGCTTTTCCTGGTGCTGCTTGAGCTGGGTGATGTCCGTTCCCACGGAGACGGTGCCGCCGTCGCGCGTCTTGAGCTCCGTCACCTGCAGCCAGCGGCCGTCCGCCAGCTGCCTTTCATAGGTGACGCCCTCATTGGCGCTGTTGGATCCGGTCAGCCGCCGCTCGTAGCGGGCGGCATTCATGCGCGATTCGACCTCGCGCCGGTGCAGGCCCGGAACGATCTCGCTTGGATGGAGGCCGGTGTCCTGCAGGTAGCGTGAATTGCACATCACCAGCCGCTCCGACGCATCCCAGAGCACAAAGGATTCCGTGATGTTCTCGATCGCGGTGCGCAGCCGCTGGTCGGCCGCTTCCGATTGCTGCACCAGCGTGCGCTGCTCCGTCACATCCACGGCGATGCCGATCAGATGGATTTCCGGCGCATCCGGATCGACCACCTGCGCCCTGGCGCGGACCCAGATCCATTGGCCGTTGGCATGGCGCATGCGGAAGATCTGGTCGACCTGCTCGACCTCGCGGGCGACGATCCGGTTGGCCACGGCGAACAGGTCGCCGTCGTCCGGATGGATCAGGCTCGCCACGTCGCCGAAGGAAAGCATCACGTCGGCGGCCTCATATCCCAGCATCTCGTACATGGAGGCGGACCAGTACATCTTGCCGCGCGCCATGTCCCAGTCCCACAGGCCGCACTTCCCGCGCACCAGCGCCAGGTCGATCCGCTGATGCGCCTCCCGGTAGATGCGGTCGGCGGCTTGCGCCCGCGCTGCCTGGCTGAAATAGGCATAAAGGATCGCCATCAAGACGCCGGCCGTCAGCGCAAAGAGCGTCACGTTGAGCGAGACAGTGCTGCGCCACTCGGCGAACACCTGGTCCCGCGGCGCCAGGGCAACGGCCGCGCCGCCTTCGCCGGGAAGGAGGCTCACCGCGGCGTACCATGCGGCGCCGCCGATCTGCACCTCCAGCACGCCGGCCCTTTCCCCGAACATGAAGAGCGGCTGCCCGCCGGAGATGATCGTGTCGAGGGACTGGCCCTTCATCCTCTCACCCTGCGTGGAGGCGGCGGTGATCAGGAAACGGGAATCGGTCAGCGCGAGCACCCAGCCGTCGCCGATGCTTGCGCGCAGCACCGCCTCGTCGATCAGCGTCTCCGCGCCGCCGGCAGCCGCGAGCGACTCCGTTGCCGCGATCTGCAGCGATTGGGCGAGGTTGCTGGCCGCCAGGCCGAGGTGCCGCTTGGTGTCGCCCTCGATGTCATCGCGCCAGTTGAGCAAGGTCAGCAGGCGCGCGGCAGCCAGGACCAGGAGGAAAATCACAATCAGGACCGGAATGGCCCGTCGCAGGTAGGGCTCGATCGCGAGCAGGCGTTCGTAGGCCGGCGCGGCAATGATCTTCGCATTGCCGGTGACTTCCGTTTCCAGCCTCCCGCGCCTGGAAAACAGGGCGGTAGGCGATGCCCACGCATATGCGCTCGCCATCCCGACGGGCCTCTTGCTTCTGCTTGTTTTCCCTCTACAGCGCCGTACGTCCTTTTTCGGGCCGATGCGCTTGACCGATCCGCGAACGCGTACCTGCGAATCATCCATAAGGAATCAAAGCTGATTCGCCTTGTCTAGAGGGCGGACCGAAAATTGATTCGGGGACGGTGGTAGTCGTACCCCTCTTACGCCAGCGTCCGCTCCACGATGTCGCGCAGGTCCCGCGAGAGGCCGGGCTGGCGTGCGATCTCGGAAAGCGCGGCGCGGGCATGTTCCTGCCGGGTCTTCTCCAGCGAACGCCAGGAGCGGAAGGCGATAGCGAGGCGGGCTGCGACCTGCGGATTGTGCTCCTCCACCCTGAGGATCGTCTCGGCCAGGAAGCGATAGCCCTCGCCGTCGGCCCGGTGGAACCCGGTCTGGTTGCTCGAGGCGAAGCCCCCCACCAGCGAGCGCACGCGGTTGGGGTTGGTGATCGAGAAGGCCGGATGCCCCATCAGCTTGCGGACGAGATCGACGGTATTGTCTCCGGGGATCGTCGCCTGCACCACGAACCACTTGTCGAGCACGAGGGGATTGTCGCTGTAGCGCTGCTCGAAGGCCGCAAGAGCCTTGTCCGCGACCTCGCTTCCGGCGAACTGATGGGCCAGGACCGTAAGCGCGGCGGCGCGCTCGGTCATGCTGCGGGCATCCTCGAACTGCCGCGCGGCGCGCGCTGGATCGCCGGAAGCGGCAGGGATGTATTCGAGGAGCACGTTGCGCAGCGCCCGCCTTCCCGCGCTCTCCGCATCGGGGCTGAACGGGCCGCCGTTTTTCGTTTCCTCGTAGATCTTTACGAAGACAGCTTCAGCCTTTTTCGCGATTGCGCGGCGCAAAAGCTTGCGGGCGGCGCCGATCGCGTCCGGGTCGATGTTGCTGCCGATCTCGCGGTCGATATCGGCCTCCGCCGGCAAGGTCAGGGCAAGCGCGCGATAGGCCGCCTCCAGATTTTCGTCGGCGGCGATCTCCGCCGGGTAACCGAGCAGCGTTTCATCGAAAACGGGCTCCCTGCCGCCGCGGATGTGCGCCGAGGCCTCGACCAGCGCGTCGGTGAAAAGCGTGTTGAGAGCCTGCCAACGGGAGAACAGGTCGCTGTCGTGCCGGGCGAGGAAGAGCTGGTCCTTGGGACGCATCTCCAGGGAAAGGGTGATGGGCGCCGAGAAGCCGCGGTTGAGCGAGATCACCGGCCGCGCGCTCACCCCCTTGAACTGCACGATGTGCCGCCTCTTGCGCAGGTGAATGACCCCGTTCTCGATCGTTGCGCCGTCCGCGCTGTCGTACTCCATGTCCTGCCCGTTCGGCCCCACGAGGCCGAAGGCGAGGGGAATGTGCATCAGGCGCTTTCGGGTCTCCGACGGTGTCGGCGGGACGGTCTGCTCGATCTCGAGCGTGAATTCCTTCGCCTTTGCGTTGTAGCTCGTGGAGACGGTGACGTTCGGCGTTCCGGCCTGATGATACCAGAGCGCGAACTGCGAGAGGTCCTTGCCCGAGGCATCCTCGAAGCACCGCAGGAAATCCTCGATGGTGACGGCCTGCCCGTCATGCCGCTCGAAATAGAGGTCCATTCCGGCCCGGAAATCGTCCGCGCCGAGGATGGTGTGGATCATCCGCACGACCTCCGAGCCCTTCTCGTAGACCGTTGCCGTGTAGAAATTGTTGATCTCCCGGTAGCGCCGCGGCCTCACCGGATGGGCGAGCGGGCCCTGGTCTTCAGGGAACTGGTGCGCCTTCAGTGTGCGCACCTCGGCGATGCGCTTGACCGCCCGCGAGCGCTGGTCGGCGGAAAATTCGTGGTCGCGGTAGACGGTCAGCCCCTCCTTCAGGCAGAGCTGGAACCAATCGCGGCAAGTGATTCTGTTGCCTGTCCAATTATGGAAATATTCGTGGGCGATGATCGCCTCGATATTGGCATAGTCCGCATCCGTCGCCGTTTCCGGGTCGGCGAGCACGTATTTGTCGTTGAAGACGTTCAGGCCCTTGTTCTCCATCGCCCCCATGTTGAAGTCCGAGACGGCGACGATGTTGAAGACGTCGAGATCGTATTCCCGGCCGAAGCGCTCCTCGTCCCAGCGCATGGAGCGCTTCAGCGCGTCCATCGCGTAGGCTGCGAGCGGCTCCTTGCCGTGCTCCACATAAATGCCGAGCTTCACCTTGCGGCCGGACGCGGTAACGAAAATGTCATGGATGCCGCCGAGATCCCCCGCCACGATGGCGAAGAGGTATGACGGCTTGGGGAAGGGATCGTGCCAGACGGCATAGTGCCAGCCGTCATCCAGATCGCCCGCCTCGACCGGATTGCCGTTGGCCAGCAGCAGCGGCGCTTCCTTCTTCCGCGCCTCGATCCGCACGCGATAGGTGGAGAGCACGTCCGGCCGGTCGAGATAGTAGGTGATGCGGCGAAAGCCTTCCGCCTCGCATTGCGTGCAATAGACGCCGTTCGATACGTAAAGGCCCATCAGAGCCTTGTTCGCCGCCGGCGTGATGCTCGTCTCGATGGTGAGTTCGAAGCGGTCCGCGCGCGGCAGGTTCTTGATCGTCAGGCTGTCGGGAGTCGCGTCATACGCTTCCTCGGCGACCGGCTCGCCGTTGAGCAGAAGCCCGTCGAGGGCGAGCCCGTCGCCATCGAGCAGGAGCGGCGCGTCCAGGGCCGTTTTGTCGCGCCTCTCGATCACGAGCCTTGCCGTCACCCTCGTCCGCTCTGCGTCGAGGCGGAAGGACAGGTCCGTTTCAGGGATCAGAAAGGCGCTGGGGCGGTAATCCTCGAGACGGAACACCTGGCCGGTGTCGGTGCGCATGGTTGGAGCCTTTCATGGCTGGATTGAAGCATTCTGCCGGCGGCTGTTGGCCCAAGAATTTCGAAGCTGGCTCTTTACACGATGCAGCCTGTCGACAAAACTGGCCAGGCCACTAAGTTCGAACCTTTCCAATCCAATCGCAAGGAATTCCGATATGACGGTTCTCACACCGAAATTCGGCATGGGCGCTTCCGTGCTGCGCAAGGAAGATGAGAGCTTTATTACCGGCAGGGGCCGCTATACCGACGACATCACGCCGCCCGGAACCCTGTTTGGATATGTTCTTCGTTCTCCGATAGCCAAGGCCAGATTTACCATTTCGTCCGTGGAAGCGGCACGCTCCGCCCCAGGCGTTCACCTCGTGCTCACCGGCGCCGATACGGCGCATCTGGGCGACTTGAAGTCCGCCGCGATGCCGGAGCAGCCGGACGGCAGCAAAGCCCCGACCCGCGACATCCCGATCCTCTGCCGGGATCGTGTCCAATATGTGGGGGACGCGGTCGCCTTCGTCGTCGCCGAAACCCGCCAGCAGGCGCAGGACGCGGCGGAACTGATCGAGGTCGACTACGAGGACGAGGAGCCCGTGGTCGATATGGCCGCCGCGCTCGAAGAGGGCTCGGCGCTCGTCTGGCCTGAGCTCGGCTCCAACCAGGCTTTCCTCTACCGCGTGGGGGACAAGGCCAAGGCCGACGCCGCCTTCGCCAGGGCCGATCGGGTGGTGAAGATCGCCTTCGTCAACAACCGGCTTGTCGCCAACTACATGGAAACGCGTTCGGCCTTCGCGGAATGGAAGCCGGAAGAGAACCGTTTCGTGCTGACCGCCGGCTCCCAGGGCGTACATTCCCTGCAAAGGATTCTCGCCGGAGTTTTCGGCATCCCCGCATCGCAATTGCGTGTGGTGACGCCCGATGTGGGCGGCGGTTTCGGCACCAAGAACTTTGCCTACCGCGAATATGCCCTTGTCATGGAGGCGGCGAAGCGGCTCGGCCGTCCCGTCAAATGGACCAGCGATCGCAACGAGCATTTCCTGACCGACAGCCAGGGCCGGGACAATGCGGTGACGGCTGAGATGGCGCTGGACGCGACCGGCCGCTTCCTCGCCATGCGGGTGCAACTCCTCGCCAACATGGGAGCCTACATCCACCAGTTCGGACCGTATATTCCGGTTGGCGGCGCGTCGATGACGACGGGTGTCTACGACATCCAGACGATCGACGTGACCGTGAAGGGCGTCTACACCAACACCGCTCCGGTGGATGCCTATCGCGGGGCAGGGCGGCCGGAGGCAGCCTTCCTCATCGAGAAGCTGGTGGAGGAATGCGCCCGCCAGATGAACATGCCGCGCGAGGAGATCCGCCGGCTGAATTTCATCAAGCCGGAGCAGTTCCCGTACCGCACGCCGACCGGCCGGCGCTACGATCTCTGCGAGCTCGACGGCCATATGACGCTTGCGATGGAGCGGGCGGGATGGGCCACCTTCGAGGAGAGGCTGGCGGAATCGAGGAAGCGGGGGCGGATTCGCGGCATCGGCATGTCGACCTATATCGAGGCGTGCGCCTTTCCCGGCTCCGAGCCCGCCTACCTCACGCTGAACGGCGATGGAACCGTGACGCTTGCGATCGGCACGCAATCCAACGGGCAGGGCCACGCGACGGCTTATGCCCAACTCGTGGCCGAGAAGCTCAACCTCGACATCTCCAGGATCAACGTCCATCAGGGCGATACCGACGTCCTGGAGAAGGGCGGGGGAACGGGCGGCTCGCGTTCGATCCCGCTCGGCGGTGTTTCGGCCGCGCGGGCCGGCGAGGATCTCGCCGAAAAGATCAAGAAGATCGCGGCCGAGGAGATGGAAGCTTCGCCGGCGGATATCGAGCTGGTCGAAGGTGTGGCGCGCATCGTCGGCACCGACCGGGCGATGGACTTCGCCGCAGTGGCAAAGGCCGCGAAGGATCCCGAGGACCTGAAGGGCTTCGGCAATTTCGAGCAGTCCGAGCCGACCTTCCCGAACGGCACGCATATCTGCGAGGTCGAGATTGACCCGGCAACGGGCAAGACCGAAGTCGTCGCCTATACGATAGTGGATGACTTCGGTGCGACGGCGAATCCGATCCTTCTTGCCGGCCAGATCCATGGCGGTGTCGCCCAGGGTGTCGGCCAGGCGCTGACGGAGGAGGCGATCTACTCGGAAGACGGGCAGCTCGTGACCGCCACCTTCATGGATTATTCCATGCCGCGCGCGGATCTTCTGCCCTTCATCCACTTCGAAACCCGCAACGTGCCCTCCAGCGTCAACGCGCTGGGCATGAAGGGCGCGGGCGAAGCGGGCACGGTGGGCGCGACACCGGCGGCGCTGAACGCCGTCGTCGATGCGCTTTATCGCGCCTACGGCATCTCGCATATCGAGATGCCCGCCACGCCCCAGCGCATCTGGCAGGCGATAGCCGAGGCGGGCGCTCAAGCCGCTTGATCCATCAAGGCCCGGCCGCGCTCGCCGGCCGGGCCTTCTCCTCTCTCTCCTTTCTGATCCGGTAAAAGCATGCAAGTCGCCGCGAGCGATTTCGAGACCGAGCGAAAGCCTCTGGTCGGGATCGCCCTGAAGGTCATCTCGGTCTCAATCTTCGTGGCGATGTCCTCGCTCATCAAAGCGGCGGGAGATGTTCCCCCCGGGCAGATCGTCTTTTTTCGCTCGTTCTTTGCCATTTTCCCCATCGTCATCATGCTTGCCTGGCAGCATGAGCTTGCGACCACTTTCCACACGAAACACCCGGTGGGCCATGTCCTGCGCGGGCTCGTCGGGGTGGGCTCGATGGGGCTTGGCTTTTTCGGATTGACGCGCCTGCCGCTGCCCGAGGCGGTCACGCTCAATTACGCGCAGCCTCTTCTGGTGGTGGTGTTTTCCGCCATCTTCCTCGGCGAAGCCGTCAGGATCTATCGCTGGACCGCCGTCTTCGTCGGTTTCATAGGCGTCGTGATCATCGCCCTGCCCAATCTCACCCTGCTCACCGGCAGCGGGCCGGGCATGGAGGCTGACGAGGCGGTGGGCGTGATCGCCACGCTCGTCGGTGCCGCGGCTTCAGCGGTCGCCATGCTCCTGGTGCGCCGGTTGGTGCATACGGAAAAGACGCCCACGATCGTGATGTGGTTCTCCGCCACGGCGACGGTCGTCTCCCTCGCCACCATTCCCTTCGGCTGGATCTGGCTGAACCATTGGCAATTCCTCGCCCTGGTGGGTGCAGGCATCTGCGGCGGCGTCGCGCAGATCCTGATGACGCAATGCTACCGCCATGCGGAACTCTCCACCATCGCCCCCTTCGAATACACGTCGATGATCCTAGCGATCGTCGTCGGCTACTTCGCCTTCGGCGACATTCCGACCCTCTACACGCTGGTCGGCGGCATCATCGTCGTCGGGGCAGGGCTCTTTATCATCTGGCGCGAGCGCCAGCTCGGCCTGAAGCGCGTGGCGGCGCGCAGGTTTGTGCCGCCGAGTCCGTAGGATAGGGGAATAGGGGAAGAGGGGAATAGGGGAATAAGGCAGTAGGGCAGTAGGTGTCATTGTCGATTTATCTAGACAACCGACAATGCATCGATCTTTCTTGCCCTACTGCCCTACTGCCCTACTGCCCTACTGCCTTCCCCCAACTTCATCTTCACCGCCAGGAAATCGCGCCAGGCAAGCTTCTTGTGCGCGGGGTTCCGCAGGAGATAGGCCGGGTGCAGGGTCGGCATCGTCGGGATCTCCATTCCGCTCATCGTGCGGTGCACGGACCATGTGCCGCGAAGCCGCATGATGCCCGTCTGCGTTCCGAGCAGGAGCTTGGTGGAGGGGTTGCCGAGCGTGACCAGCACCTTCGGCGCGACGAGCTCGATATGCCTTTCGATGAAGGGACGGCAGATCTCGGTTTCGAGCGGGGAGGGATCGCGGTTGCCGGGCGGCCGCCAGGGGATGACGTTGGTGATATAGGCGGTCGTCCGGTCCCGTCCGATGGCCGCCAGCATCCGGTCGAGCAGCTGGCCGGAACGACCGACGAAGGGCAGGCCCTGCAGGTCCTCGTCCCGCCCCGGCGCTTCGCCCACGAGCATGAAGTCGGCTTGCGGGTTGCCGTCGGCGAAGACAAGGTTCTTGGCCGTGAAGCGCAGGTTGCAGCCGTCGAACCCTGCCAGGATCTCGCGCAACTCGTCGAGCGTTCTTGCCTGCCGCGCCGCCTCGCGGGCGCGCGCTGCCTGCGCCTCGTCCGGGATGGCTGCCGGTTGCGCGGCGACGGGTGCCGGCCGTGCGTGTGCCGGCCGGCTTTCGGTCTGCGGGGCAGCTGTTGTAGCGGCGGGTTCAGGCCGAAGATTATCCGGCGGGGCCGACGCCCTTGTCCTCGCCTCTGCGAAGCGGTTGGACGGTTCTTCGGCAAGCGCCTCGTCCACCCCGGCATCGGAGTAGAAAGCAAGCAGCTCGCGCATGCCGACGATGTCCATGGGCGCTTTCGGGGTCATGCCCCTATGTCGCCTGCAGGCGTGCATAATGCAAGCGCTGCCGATCAGGAGAAGGGGATCCGCGGGTCTTCGACCAGGTAAAACTGGTAGGTGGGCGTAAGGTCGGTGATGAGCATCCAGAAGGTGGCCGTCTCCTTCGGATCGACTTTCCCCTTGCGAAAGAGGATGCGGTCATAGGGCTCGAAATCGCGGTTGAACGAGGCGAAGGCGTCCGCCGAAATGGTGCCGCCTTCCGCGTGCGCCTGGTCGAAGGAGAGGCCGTCGCCATAGTTGCTGGGATGGCCGAGATGCATCTGCAGCTCGTAGGAGAACTCGACCCAGGCAAGCTCGCTTCCGTTCACCGTCTCGAGCTGCAGATAGAGCGCCATGCCCGGCCGGTCGGTTGCGCTGGAGGGAGGCTGCGGGCCGTCCTGCCGGATGACCAGGATCACCTCGCTCGCCGAATTCAGCTCCTGGGTGACGACCACAGGGTCGGCCCTGGTTCCGCTGCCGCGGACATCGAGGATGCGAAAGCCGCCGAGCTCGTCGGAGAAGGAGAAGCCGCCCGCAAGCCAACGCCCGTCATCGGCCGGTCCCGCGCCCAGGAGAAGGGCCGCGGAAGCGACGGCTGAAAACCGGGCTAAGCTTCCCATGCGATTTTCTCCCGCCGGAGCGGTGAAAGCGCCCGCGCCAGCGTTACCGAGGCGATTGTATGCGATGGAATGCATACATCATAGTGAAATCGTCGCAGGGTGGTTTCACTACATGGAACGATGCGCTATAGCCGGGCCCGTCAGGTCAATCGCGGTGCTTAGGAGGGCTGGATGAGCGAACGGGAAAGCATGGAATTCGATGTTGTGATCGTCGGCGCGGGGCCGGCGAGTTTGGCGGCGTCGATCAGGCTGAAACAGCTCAATCCAGACCTTTCCGTCGTCGTGCTCGAAAAAGGCGGCGAGGTGGGCGCGCACATCCTCTCCGGCGCGGTGGTCGATCCCATCGGCATCGACAGGCTCCTGCCCGGCTGGCGGGAGGAGGAGGGGCACCCGTTCCAGACTCCGGTCACTGAGGACCACTTCCTGGTGCTGGGGCCGGCCGGCTCGGTGCGGCTGCCCAACATCATGATGCCGCCGCTCATGAACAACCATGGCAACTACATCGTCTCCCTCGGCAATGTCTGCAAATGGCTGGCCGAGAAGGCCGAGGCGCTGGGCGTCGAGATCTATCCCGGCTTCGCCGCCGCCGACCTCCTCTACAATGACCAGAATGCCGTCATCGGCGTCGTCACCGGCGACATGGGCGTGGAGCGTGACGGCACGCACGGGCCGGGATATCAGCCCGGCATGGCGCTCATGGGCAAATATGTGCTGATCGGGGAGGGCGCCCGCGGGTCGCTCGCCAAGCAGCTGATCGCCCGCTATCGGCTGTCGGACGGGCGCGAGCCGCAGAAATTCGGCATCGGCCTGAAAGAGCTGTGGGAGGTGAAGCCGGAGAAGCACAGGCCGGGCCTCGTGCAGCACTCGTTCGGCTGGCCGCTCGACGGGCAGACCGGCGGGGGCTCCTTCCTCTATCATTTCGACGACAACCTCGTGGCCGTCGGCTTCGTCCTCCACCTCAACTACAAGAACCCCTATCTCGCGCCTTTCGAGGAGTTCCAGCGCTTCAAGACGCATCCGGCCATCCGCGGCACCTTCGAGGGCGGAAAGCGCCTCTCCTACGGCGCCCGTGCGATCACCGAGGGCGGCTGGCAGTCGGTGCCGCGCACCAGCTTCCCCGGCGGGCTGCTGATCGGCTGTTCGGCCGGGCTCGTGAACGTTCCGCGCATCAAGGGTTCGCACAATGCTGTCCTTTCCGGCATGCTCGCAGCCGAGCACGTGGCCGAGGCGATCACGGCGGGCCGCGCCAATGACGAGCTTTCCTCCTACGAGGAAGCCTGGCGCGGTTCTGCGATCGGCAAGGACCTGAAGCGGGTGCGCAACGTCAAGCCGCTCTGGTCGCGCTTCGGCACCATCCTCGGCATCGGCCTCGGCGGCATGGACATGTGGTTCAACACGCTGTTCGGCTTCTCGCCCTTCGGCACGCTGCGCCACGGCAAGCCGGATCATGCCTCGCTGGAACCGGCGGAAAAGCACGCGCCGATCGACTACCCCAAGCCCGATGGCGTGCTCACCTTCGATCGTCTCTCCTCGGTGTTCCTGTCCAACACGAACCACGAGGAAGACCAGCCGGTGCACCTGCAGGTGAAGGACATGGAGTTGCAGAAGGCTTCCGAATACGGCGTCTATGCCGGGCCTTCGACGCGCTACTGCCCGGCCGGCGTCTACGAGTGGGTCGACGCGGAAGGAAATTCGCTCGCCGGCGGCCCGAAGAGCGCCGATGCCCGCTTCGTCATCAACGCGCAGAACTGCGTGCACTGCAAGACCTGCGACATCAAGGACCCGAACCAGAACATCAATTGGGTCCCGCCGCAGGGCGGCGAGGGGCCGGTCTATCAAAACATGTGAGGCCATCAAAACATGTGAGGCGAAAAAGCGGCGGCCCCCGGCCGCCCGGCTTCACATTCTCTGCTGCATTGCAAAAAAAGTTACTTTGCGTGCGCGAAGCAAACTCCCTTAAGTGGTCGCGGGATCTGGGATGCGACCATGGGTATGTCCAACGGCAGGAAACCGCCCTGTGCCGGCGGCCTTCGGGCCGCGGCTGCCGCGCTCGTTGCAGCGGCCCTCTTCCTGGTCTGGTTTCCTTCCGCTGCCTTTGCCGAGCAAGGCCTGGCCGAGCGGTTCCGGCTCGTCGGCCGTTTCGTGCAGCCTTCGCCCTCGGCCGCGGTCTTCGCCTGGCCCGGCAGCGCCATCGAGATCGGGTTCACCGGCACGCGGCTTGACGTATCCTTCCGCGACACCGGGCGCAACAGCATGGTGGTCGAGCTCGACGGCAAGCCCTCGCGATTGGACCTGAAGGAAGGCAAGCACGATTACCGGGTGGTGGAGGGTGCGCCGCAGGGCCGCCATCTCCTGCGGCTCATCCGCCGGACGGAGCCGATGTTCGGTCCGACCGTCTTCATGGGCGCGGTAACCGACGGCACCTTCGAGAAACCCGCCGACAAGGAGCGAAGCCTTTTCGTCATCGGCGATTCCATTTCGGCCGGGTACGGCGTCGAAGGCAAGACGACCTCCTGCAAGTTCAGCGCCGACACCGAGAACCAGTACCTGACCTTCGGCGCGCTGGTCGCCCGCGCGTTCGACGCCGATGTGATCACGGCGGCCGTCTCCGGCAAAGGCCTTGTCCGCAATTTCGGCGGAGGCGCGAAGAACACCATCCCCGAGATCTACCTGCGCGGGCTGCCCGACAGGCCGGGCGATCTTCCCTTTCCGCGCTCCGACGTGATCGTCGTCCACCTCGGCACCAATGATTTCGGCGAGGGCGGCCGCCCCGCCGATTTCGAGAAGCGCTACCTCGCCTTCCTGGAGCAACTGAGGAAAGAGGCTCCCGATGCGATGATCTACGCGGCGATAGGGCCGCTGCTCTGGGGTGACGATCTTGAAGCCGCGATCCGGGCGGTGAAGGGGGCGGTCGATGCGCGCGCCGCCGCCGGAGACGACAAGCTCGCCTTCATCGCCTTCAAGGATCCCGAGGGCGAAGCCGTGCGCGGCTGCGACTGGCATCCGAACGCTGCCGGCCAGGAGCATATGGCCGAACTCCTCGGCGAACGGCTGGAAGAGGACCTCGGATGGGAACGCAGGGAATGACCGTCACGCGGCCCCATCCCCCGGGCGCGCCCGCTGCGGATGCGGTGCCTCAACTTCCGGAGAAGGGCGGCAGGCCGAAGCTCTACAACCTGCAGATACTGCGCTTCGTCGCGGCCTTCGCAGTCGTGCTGTTCCATCTCGGCGACGGCTACCGGGCCGAGTTCGGCATGGGGCGCAACATCTTCGGCATCGGCGCCGCCGGCGTCGACGTTTTCTTCGTCCTCAGCGGCTTCATCATCGCCTACACGGCCGATCCCGACCGGGGCCTCCTCTACTTCACTTGGCGCCGCATCGTGCGGATCGTGCCGCTCTACTGGACCCTGACTTTGGGCCTTGCAGCCATCGCCCTCATTCTCCCGCAGATGCTCAACTCGACCGTGGTTGACGGCGAGAGCCTCCTGAAATCCCTCTTCTTCATCCCCTACGAAAGGGTCGGCGGCGATGTGAAGCCGATCCTGTTCCTCGGCTGGACGCTCAATTACGAGATGTTCTTCTACGCGCTTTATGCGCTCTGCATCGGGATTGGATTCCGGACGAGCCTGGCGCCGCTGGCGCTCGTTCTCGCCATTGTCGCGGCGGGGCGGATCTTCCGTTTCGAGAACGTGGTGTGGAACTTCTACACCAACCCGATCCTCCTGGAATTCGCCCTCGGCATCGTCCTTTGCTTCCTCTACCGGCGATATGAGCGCGTTTTCGCCAAATCCGGGCGCTACCTGATCCTGGCGGCCATCGCCGCATTCGCGGTAAAACTTTCCCTGCCGGGCGTGACCGCCATCTGGGTGACCGCCATCCCCGCGGCGATTCTCGTCGCGGCGACGCTCTCCCTGCCGACCGCCAAGACGTCGCTGGTCGCCTTCCTGGTGCTCCTCGGCGATGCCTCCTATTCGCTCTATCTTTCCCACCCTTATGTGCTCCAGCTCTGGCTGAAGGCCTCGCCGCCGGGATTGGGCGCCCCGGTGCAGGTGCTCGTGGGCGCAGCCATATGCGTCGTCGCGATCGTGGTGTCGGTTGCCATGTACCGGCTGATCGAACGCCCCTCGCAAAAATTCCTTCTCGGCCGGAATCGCAAAGGCATGATGCCATCCGCCGTCGCCGCCTCGGCGTCGAACGGCGGCAGAACCGGTATCTAGAGCCATAAAAGGCTCTAACCCTCCTTCAGAGCCCGGCCTGAAGGACCTCCCTCTGTCTCGGCTCTGGAAGAAGATTGAACTCGACCAGCACCGGCAGGTGATCGGAGCCCACGCTTTCAAGCCGCGTCGTTCGCGTCACCGCCACGCGGCCCTTCACGAAGATATTGTCGATCGGCAGGCCGACGGTTCGCCGGAGCCAATCGGGCAGCGGCAGGGCGAGCCAGCTCGGCCCGATGTGCCGGAGCCGCGTGAAGCCGCCCGCGGCGGCCATCCGCTCCGCTGTCGCGCTCCACGGCACCGAGTTGAGATCGCCCGCAAGGATCGCGTTGGCGCCCAGCTTCGTTGCCAGCGTATTCTCTATGGGACCGATCTGTGCCGGCTGGTCATAGGGCCATGGCCAGCCCAGATGAACCGCCACGATATCGACCGCCGTGCCGCTGAAATTAATGGTGGCGACCGCCAGCGCATGGCGATTGAGGCACTTCGCCGTGGATGGATGCAGGAAGGGCCGCCGCGACAGGATCGCCACGCCGCCGATCACCGGCCGCGGGCAGAAGCGGCGGTATGGATACGCCTTCTCGATCAGGGCCAGTTCCCGCCGCCACATGGACGAGACCTCTTCGAGCGTCACCACGTCGGCCCCGCTGCGGCCGATCAGCGAAAGCACCTCCTTGGGCGAGCGGTTGTCGTAGCGAAGGTTGAGCTGCAGCAGCCGGTAATGCGCAGCAGGTGAGGAGGATGCCTCGGCGGCGCCGCCGGAAAGCCGGTTCAGGAGCGATACGTCCAGCACGCTCGTAAAGGCCATGATGGCGAGGGCGAGCGCAAGCGCGCCATAGGCGCGCCAGCTTGCGGAAAAGAGGAGGGGGAGGGCGGCGAGCGCGAGGAGAACGGCAAGATGCGCGCGAAGATGCGTGAAGGCGTCGAAGGCGGGATGCACGTTCTTCAGGAAGCCCAGCACGAGCGGCACCGAAATTAGGAATGCCGCCAGGAGAATGGCGGCAAGGGCGAGAGATCTGGCGGCGCTGGACATGCGGCGGTTGTAACGGTGGAATTGTGGCCGGGGCAAGGATGAGTGGTTCGTGCAAGTATACGGCCGGCAAATCCGGCGGAAAGGCGGTTTTCAGGAACAACTGCCGATGAGTTGCCGAAATTCATGAATAGCTGTAGCTTCCGCTGGCCTTTTTGAGGGGTGATCAATGGCGCGATGCAATCACGAACGATCCGGCATGCCGTCGGATGTGGTACCTTTCCTGCGCGCTTGGCTTGCAAATCCCCTGCGGGTTTCGGCCATCGCTCCCTCCAGCCCGGCGCTCGCCGATCTCATCACCAGCGAGATAAAGCCGGGTTCCGCGCCCGTGCTGGAGCTCGGCGCCGGCACCGGCGTCTTCACCCGCGCTCTCCTGAAGCGGGGCTTGGCGCAGCAGGATTTGACGGTCATCGAGCTCGGCCCGGATTTCCTGGCGATGCTGCGCCAGCGGTTCCCCGAGGCGCGTGTCCTGCCGGTGGATGCCGCCCGTCTCGTCCAGGCCCGCCTTTATGAAGGCAGCCCCGTGGGGGCGGTCGTCAGCGGCCTGCCGCTTCTGTCCATGAGCCCGCGCAAGGTCATGGCGATCGTGGGCGGAGCCTTCTTCTACATGCGGCCGGGCGCTGCATTCTACCAGTTTACCTATGGCCCCCGCTGCCCGATCCCCCGGCCGATCCTGGACCGGCTGGGATTGAAGGCGACGCGCATAGGCCGGGCAATGCTGAACGTGCCGCCCGCGGCGGTCTACCGCATCACGCGCCGCGGCCCTCTCCACGCGCCCTCCGGGCAGGCATAGGGCGTGCTCTGACCGTGGCGACGGGTCGGCGGTAACCCGCTTGTGAGAAAACTCCCCATCCGGCGTTGATCGTGGTACGTCTGGGCCATGCGACCGCTTCGATATTCCATCAACGTCACATTGGACGGGTGCTGCGATCATCGCGCAATGTCCGCGGACGAAGAATTGCATCGTCACGCGAGCGAGAACCTCGCGCGGGCCGATGCTCTCCTCTTCGGTCGGGTAATTTACGAAATGATGGAGGCGGCGTGGCGGCCGTCGGTGGAGACCGGCGCGAAGCCCGATTGGATGGCCGACTGGATGGAACCCTTCTGCCGGACGATCGACGCGGCAAAGAAGTACGTTGTGTCCAGCACCCTGGAGGGGGTCGATTGGAACGCGGAACTCCTGCGCGGAGATCTGGAGAAGGCCGTTCAAGAGCTGAAGCGCGAGCCCGGCACGGGGTTGTTCGTGGGCGGCGTGCAGCTCCCGCTGGCATTGGCGGAGCTCGGATTGATCGATGAGTACGAGTTCATCGTGCACCCCAGGCTGGTAGGCCACGGACCAAAATTGTTCGAAGGGCTATCGAAGCCCATCGACTTGAAGCTCGTGAGCCGGCTGGAGTTCCGCTCGGGGGCGGTGGCGATGACGTATGAGCCCAGGAAGTGACCATCGGGCCTTCTCCGTCAGCGCCTACTGGAAGGCCGTTTCGTAGAAGCTGCGCAGCTTTCTTGAGTGGAGCCGTTCCCGGGGCATCTCCGCCAGCTTTTCCACCGCGCGGATACCGATCCTGAGGTGCTGCGCGACCTGCCGCTTGTAGAAATCGGTCGCCATGCCCGGCAGTTTCAGTTCGCCATGCAGGGGCTTGTCGGAAACGCAGAGCAGCGTGCCATAGGGCACGCGGAAGCGGAAGCCGTTGGCCGCGATGGTGGCCGATTCCATATCGAGCGCGATCGCGCGCGATTGCGACAGCCGCTGCACCGGCCCGCGCTGCTCGCGCAGCTCCCAGTTGCGGTTGTCGATGGTGGCAACCGTGCCGGTGCGCATAATGCGCTTGAGTTCGTAGCCGGAAAGGCCGGTGATCTCGGCGACAGCCTCCTGCAGGGCCACCTGCACCTCGGCCAGGGCTGGCAGCGGCACCCATACGGGCAGGTCCTCGTCCAGAACGTGATCCTCGCGCACATAGGCATGCGCCAGCACGTAATCGCCCAGCGTCTGCGTGTGGCGAAGGCCGGCGCAGTGCCCCAGCATGAGCCACGCATGAGGGCGGAGCACCGAAATATGGTCGGTGATCGTCTTGGCGTTGGAAGGCCCGACGCCGATGTTCACCATGGTGATGCCTTCATGGCCCGGCTTCTTCAGGTGATAGGCCGGCATCTGCGGCAGGCGCGAGTGCGTTGAGGCGGGCGGCATGGTTTCGCTTGCCATCGTCACGATATTGCCCGGTTCCACGAAGGACTCGTACCCCTCGCCGCCCCTGGCCATCAGGTCGCGCGCAAGCGCACAGAATTCGTCTATGTAGAACTGGTAGTTCGTGAAGAGCACGAAATTCTGGAAGTGCTCGGGCGCCGTCGCCGTGTAGTGCGAAAGCCGATGCAGCGAATAATCGATGCGCTGCGCCGTGAAGGGCGCAAGCGGCATCGGCTCGCCGGGGCCGGGCTCATAGGTGCCGTTGACGATGTCGTCGTCGAGCGAGCTGAGGTCCGGCACGTCGAACAGGTCGCGCAGCGGGCGCTTCAGTTCCCGGACGATGGCGCCTTCCACATAGGTATCCTTCTGGAAGGCGAAATGGAGCGGGATCGGCGTTTCCGATTCAGCCACGGTCACCTCGACGCCGTGATTGCGCATGAGCAGGTCGAGCTGATCGACCAGATAACGCGCGAAGAGGTCTGGCTGCGTGATCGTGGTGGCGTAGGTGCCGGGGGCGGCCACATGGCCATAGGCAAGCCGCGAGTCGATCTGGGCGAAGGTGGCGGTGGAAAGGCTCACTTCCGGATAAAACGCCCGGTAGCGGCGGTTGCTCTCGCCGGTCCGGCCGACGTGGAAAAACGCATCGCGCAGGAATTGGGTGTTGCGATCGTAGATCTCCCTCATGGCCTCCACCGCCTGCCGCGCATCGCTGAAGGATTGCCGCGCGACCGGCTCGGGGCTGGAGATGGTTTCAATGGGCCTGTGATAGATTCTCTTGTCCATATCCCATTATAGGGATTCTACGCGACGTTTTCGAGGCGTCCCCGCCCATCAGCGGCTGCGCTGGATGCTCACCAGCAAAACGAAGCCGGCCCCCGGCGACTGCTTCTTGTAGAAGCCGTTCGTGCTGTCGACCGCGTGAAGGCCGCTCACCGCCATGAGCGGGATCGCCATCACCGACAACGCCATGACGGCCCTTGCCAGAAGCGACCGCAGTTCAGACAGGTTTGCCATGATTGTTCCCCTACCGCCCGGTTTGCTGCATTCGGGCTGGCCTGCCCGGCTTCACCCTGGACACATACTGGCTGAGGGGCACTGAACCGTTTCTGAGATCGGCATTCATCCGGCGTTCAAGATTCCTTGATCGCCGCATTAATTCGATGGATATTGAACAAAGGCCGGAAATGCCCACATTTCTTTCTTCCGCCATCTGGAGAAAAATCCCATGACGACGCAGAACAGGCCCATCGAGCTCTACTATTGGCCGACGCCCAACGGCCACAAGATCACCATCATGCTCGAGGAGCTCGGCGCTCCCTACGAGGTCCGCTACGTCAATATCGGCCGCGGCGAACAGTTCACGCCCGAGTTCCTGAAAATCTCGCCCAACAACCGCATGCCCGCCATCATCGATCCGGACGGCCCGGGCGGCGCGCCGATCTCCGTCTTCGAATCCGGTGCGATCCTGCAATATCTCGGCCG
>Ga0182749_1001338_pt1 | contig 19536 bp, 18 predicted proteins | sample eDN3rd37CKraftMG_FD_128875 | JGI IMG/M metagenome (GOLD analysis project Ga0182749, IMG submission 128875) | Enriched Miracle-Growth compost microbial communities from Emeryville, California, USA - eDNA 3rd pass 37_C Kraft MG (version 2) (version 2) ...
GCTCGCCCACGGCCTCACCCTCGCGCAGCTGCTCATCCTGCAGGTGCTCGGCGAGGGGCTTCCGCTGTCCAACGCGCAGGTCGCCCGGCGCACGTTCGTCAGCTCGCAGGCGGCGCACGTCGTCTCCGCGGAGCTGCTCGACGCCGGCCTCATCGAGAAGGTCGAGCACCCCACGAACCGGCGCGTGCGCCTGGTCCGGCTGAGCGAGGACGGATGGCGCGTGCTCGGCGAGTGCGACGCGGAGATCCGCGAGCGCGAGGCCGAGCTCGACGAGCGCATCGGCCCCGATCTCGGCGACTCGCTCGCGCAGGTCCTCGACCACGCCGCCGAGATCCTCGCCGGCGGCTACTTCGGCGACGCGGATGCCGAGGCCGAGGCGGTCCGCCGCCGACGGCGTCCGCGCAAGGGCGGGATGTCGCCGGCCTGACGCGGCGGTCCCGACGGGGCGGTCCGGTGGCGGGGCCGCCGGGGCGCGCGGCGGCCGGGCGTCACACCGCGCGACGTGTGCGCAGCAGCACGAAGACGCTGCACGCGAGCGCCGCGCACGCGCCGATGCCGAGCATCGTGCGTCCGCCGAACGCGTCGATGATGCGCCCGGCCAGGAGCGCACCGAACGGCGCGACCCCGTAGCTGGTGAGCATCACGAGCGACATCGCCCGCCCGAGCTGCGCGGGCGCGACGCTCGACTGCGCCGCGGACTGCAGCAGTCCCTGGTAGTAGCCGACGCCGAGGCCGAGCAGCGGCGCGACGGCGAGGAGCGCGCCCAGCGTGGGCACGGCGGCGTTGACCCCGAGCGAGACGCCGAGCAGGAGGCATCCGAGGATCAGCGAGCGCGCGCCCGCCTGCGCGCGGGCCGCGGCCAGCACGCCCCCGAGGATGGCGCCGACCGCGTTGAGCCCGTGCACGAGACCGACCGCGGTGGCGTCCCCGGCGTGATCGAGACTCGTCGCCGAGGTGAGCACGAGCATGAGGTTGAGGCACAGCAGCGCGACGACCGCGTTCACGATGATGAGCGTGAGGAACGTGCGGTTGCGCAGAGGCGACGGCGGGGGCGGGCCGTCCGGCGCCGTGCGGGTCCGCGGGTGCAGGCGGGACGGCCGGATCAGCAGCACCGACACGAGGACGAGCAGGTAGCTGCCCGCGTACACGAGCATGCACAGCCGCGCCCCGAGTCCCGTGAAGGCGAGGCCGGCCAGGCCAGGGCCGATCGAGCGGGCCGACGCGAGCGCGATCGTGCTGAGCGCCACCGCCCGCGCGAGCCCCGCGGCCCCGACGATCTCGAAGATGATCGCCTGCGCCGCGACGCGCTCGAACGTGGCCACCGTGCCGAGCACGGCGATGAGGGCGTAGATGAGCCAGATCGACGGGTCCGGCACCGACGCCGCGAACGCGAGCACGACGATCACGCCGCACGAGAGCGCGGAGGTGCACAGCATGATCGTGCGCGGCCGCACGCGGTCGGCGAGGCGGCCCGCCGGGACGCTCAGCAGCACGAGCGGCAGGAACTGCGCGACGGTCACGCCGGACAGCGCCTGCGCGCTCCCGGTCACCCCCAGGATGACGAGGGCCAGGGTGAGGTTCTGGAACCACGCGCCGGTGTTGGCGACGACCTGGCCGGAGAAGTAGAGCGCGAACCGCGGGTTCGCGAACGGCGAGAAGACGCCCCCGCGGGCCACGGCTCAGGACCGTTCCGGGACGCGGTCGCGGATGAAGTCCGCGATGCGCTCGCGCACCGTCCCCGTCGCACGCGCGTCGGCGTTGCTCGCGCGGATCTCCAGCACGGGGATACCCTCCCGCTCGAGCGCCTGCGTGATGAGCTCCCCGCCCGGGGTGTCGTCCGCGACGAGATGGACGACGCCGTCGACGCCGTGGGCGAGTGCCTCCTTGACGTACCAGGACGACGACATGGGGGGCACGTAGAGCAGGTCGGTGAGTCCGACGAAGCGCGCGGCCAGCGCGCGCAGCGGCTCGTCGCCGTACCGCGCGTAGCCGTCGGCGGCCAGGGCGAGGTACATCGACCACACGAACACCGCGCCGAAGTCGTCCTGGAAGGAGCGGTACATGTCCAGATCAGACCACAGTCCGCGCCCGATCCACATCATGCGCCGCCGCTCATCGGGACACACCGCGGCGCCCGCCTCGATGCGCGCGGCGACCTCGTCGTGGAGGCGCCGCGCCGCCGCGACCGCCCACGCCGAGCCGCGGTGCCACTGCGGGACCATAACGCTGGGGATCGAGTCGGTCACCGCGACCGGCAGCGGGCGGGCGGCGGCGATGAGGTCGCGTGTGCGCCGGTTCCACTCGGCCTGCTCGTTCGCGAGCGCGAGGATCTCCTCGAGGCGGGCGAGGTCGAGGCGTCGCCCGGTGCGCCCCTCGAGCCACGTCACCAGCTCGCCGATCTCGTCGCGGAGCAGATCGACCCGGTCCGCGCCGAACACCTCGTCCCACCGCTCGGGCACGAGCTCCCACCAGCCCTCCGGCGCAGGCACGGCCGCCGTCCGGGAGAGCAGATACGTCTCGGTGCCGGGGCGCCTGCCCCACTGCTCGAAGATCTTGTGGGTCACATCGCCGCTGCGCTCCGCGATCGCGAAGCGCGGCTCGGGCAGTCCGCCCCACGGCGCGACGTCGGCGGGGAGGTCCTGCGCGCCGAGCGGGAGCACGTCGTACTGGCGGCTGTCGTCGGGGAGGCCGGCGGACGCGACGGCGGCGAGGGCGGCGGGGCCGACCCGCTTGGCGGCGATGATCGACGACCACCACTGGTTGACGACGTACGGCAGGTCGAGGGCGCGCAGGATCTCGTGCGGCGCGTCGGCGTTCGCGAGGACGAGCGGCTCGCCGTCGCGAACCCGCTGCATCGTCTCCTGGAACCACTGCTTCTGGAACGCGGTCGCCGCCGCGGCGCTGTCCAGGCGTCCCTCGGTCATCGCACCGCCTCCCCGTGCACGAGCCCGACCGCCTCTCGCGCCGCCTCGAGCTCGGCGCCGGGGCGGACGGGCGCGACGACCGCGAGACGGAGGCCGAACGCGGCGAGCGCGCTGCGCTGATCGGCGAGGTCCCACAGCGGCGCCTCGTCGGCCGCGCGGATGAGCGCGAGCGCGATGTCGACCTGGGCGTCGAGCGCCGTGTCGGCGGTGATGTCCGCCCGATCCGCGCTCAGGGCCGTGGGCGACGTCGCCACCCGCGCGAAGTGGCGGGCGACGAGACCGTCCAGGACGGCGTCGACATCGTCGCCGTCGACGGCGTTCCCCACCCACGCGGCGTCGCCCGTGTCGTGGTCCTCGCTGACGACGACGGCGCCGCCTTCCTCCAGCACGCGGTACACGTCGGCATCCGGATGCCCGGACCCCGTCACATGCACGCGGATGCCGGTGGTCGGCGCGTCGTCGACGGCGGCGTCGAGCCGCGCGACGGCGGTGGCGGGGTCGAGGCGGGCGCTGTCCAGGAGCGCGTCGAGGGCGACGGCGCCGCGGACGCGTGCCGGCTGCGCGCGGCGGCGCTCGCGCAGCCGGGCGCGCGCGTCCCCGACCGCGCGCTCGGCGCGGGCGGCGTCGGCGAGCGTCGCGGGCTCGGGCACCGCGCCGCCGATCCGGAGGCAGAAGGCGAGGAGGCCCTCGAACTGCCGGCGCACGAAGCGCCGCGCCGCGGGACGGTCGTCGCGCGGCAGGTCGAGCAGGTGCACGGGAAGCTCCGGCATTGTCGCCCGCAGAACGTAGAAGACGCGCAGCGAGGCCTGGCTGTCGTTGCACACGACGAGGCCGTCGAGCGGCTCTGTCCGCACCTGGGCGAGCAGACGCGCGGCGACGGCGTCCGCGGCGCCGAGGAGCGCGGCGGCCCGCTCGTCGACGGGAGCGGTCCACGAGCCGTGGAGCCGACGCGGCAGGATCCCGGCCGCCAGCACGAGCTGGCGCGGCACATCGTTGCCGATGACGCCGAGCACGGGCCGCCGCGGGTCGGTCACAGCACGCCCTCCTGATGCAGGCGATCGATCTGCTCGCGGTCGTACCCGAGCATGGTCTGAAGCACCTCGTCGGTGTTCTCGCCCAGGCCAGGTGCGGGACGCGACAGCTCGGCGCCGCTGCGCGAGAACACGATGGGCAGCCCGCTGCCGTACAGGCCGTCGACATGTCCGAAGCGGGGGTGCACGAGCGGGACCACCTCGCCGCGCGCGGTCACGACCTCGTCGCGCACGGCCTCCGCGGTGTCGCGCACGGGCGCCGCGGGGACGCCGTTCGCCTCGAACGCCGCGAGCGCGTCGGCGGTGGAGCGCTCGGCGGCCCAGTCGGCGATGAGGCCGTGCAGGAGGTCCGCGTTCGCGACCCGGGCGTCGCGGGTCGCGTACAGCGGGTCGTCGACGAGGTCGGGGCGGCCCAGGGCGGTCAGAGTCCCCGCGGCGAAGGCGTCCGTCGGGGCGCAGATCGCGAACCAGCCGTCGGCGGTGCGGAACGTGCCGAACGGCGCGAGCCGCGGCACGACCGACCCGGTGCGCAGCGGGAAGCCCACCGACTCGAGTGCGTCGAACGGCTCGCACGCGACGAGGGACGTGAGCGCGCCGAGCATCGACACGTCGACGTGCTGGCCCTCGCCCGTGTCGTCGACGTGGATGACGGCGCCGAGCGTGCCGATCACCGCGAACAGCGGCGCGACGAGGTCGCCGATGGGCAGACCGAACCGGACAGGGGCGTCGCCGGGCTCGCCGGCGGTCATCATGACGCCGCTGAGCGCCTGGATGATGGTGTCCATCGCCTTGCCGTCGCCGGGCACCCCCTGGGCGCCGAAGCCGCTGATCGACGTGTAGACGAGGCGGGGGTTGAGCTCGCGGACGGTCTCGTAGTCGATGCCGAGCCGCTTGGTCACCCCGGCGCTGTAGTTCTCCACGACGATGTCGGCCTGGCGCACGAGGTCGAAGAAGATCTCGCGGCTGGCGGGATGCTTGAGGTTGAGCGTGATGCTCTCCTTGCCCCGACCGCGCGCCATCATCGAGACCGACATGTCGTCCGGCCCGGTCCGGCGCAGCTGCAGGCCCTCGGCGGTGACGTAGGGCGAGTTGTTCCGCGATGAGTCGCCCCCGCGCTGCGGGTTCTCCACCTTGATCACGCGGGCGCCGAGGCTCGCGAGGAGCATCGTCGCGTAGGGACCGGCGAGCGCCGTGGTCAGGTCGATGACGGTCTTGCCGGCGAGAGGGCCGGGAGCATTCATATTCACCTCTGTGTATCCATCCGGACGTGGAGCAGTCCGTCGTCGTCGAAGAAGTCCGTGGCGAAGCCGCCGTCCCGCGTCGTCTCGCGCAGATAGGCGCGGACGGCGGCGCCGCGCGCGCTGTCGTCGGCGACGGGCACGACGCGGGCCTCATCGTCGATCCAGCACGGCAGGAGCGCGGCCGAGACATCCGCTCCGGAGAAGCCGAGCACGGCGATCGCGGTGTTCCGGCTCTCCGGGTGGAAGGGGTAGTCGGGCATCGCCGGGTCGGGATCGAAGCCGAACAGGCGACGGCGCCGGCGGGCCCACTCGGCGCGCTCGGGCGCGTCGTCGTCGGTGGCGAGTGCGCGGGTCACCGTCGCGAAGTTGCCGAGGCCGTGCAGGATCGGCCGCCCGCGATACACCTCGACGCCTTTGAAGATGTGGGCGTGATGTCCGACGACGGCGTGCGCGCCGGCGTCGATCGCGGCGTGGGCGAGCTCGATCTCGTAGGCCGCGATCTCGGCGGGGACATGCACGAGACCCTTGTGGAGCGCGACCACGAGCACGTCGACATCCGCCGCGGCCGCCGCCACCGCCGCCTCGAAGCGGGCGCGCGAGCGCGGCTCGGCGCGCGTGTCGATGCGCGGCGGGCCGCCGGGGTTCGCGCCCGCCGGCTCGTAGTGGGTGACCACCTCGACGTAGGCGGCGCCCGGCTTGAGGGTGGTCGCCCACGTCTCGCGGGGCCCGACGGCGTTGACGCTCACGACGCCGAGGCGCGTGCCCCGGGCCTCCACGATCGCCGGCGCGAAGGCCTCGTCGAGCGTCTCCCCCGCGCCGGCCGTGCGGATGCCGCGCGCGGCGCACAGCGCACGCGTGCTGCGGATGCCCTCGGGACCGTAGTCGTAGACGTGGTTGCCTGCGAGGGTGAGCAGGTCGAAGCCCGCACGGGCGAGCGCGTCGAGCGCCGCGGGCGGGCCGGGCAGCGCCGGCACATCGGTCGTCTGCACGAGGCCGTCGACGATGTGGGGGATCTCGAGGTGTCCGACGCGCACGTCGGCTGCCGCGAGGACGGGAGCGGCCTGCGCGACGAGCGGCCACGCGTCGTCGCGCTCGAGGACGAGGTCCCCGACGGCGTGGAGCGTGATCACGCCGCCGCCCCGGGGTCGACGGACCGGCCCGCGCGGTCGAGGAACGCGCGCAGGCGAGTGGAGCGGGGGTCGCGGAAGAAGTCCTCGGAGGGACGGTCCTCGATGAGCTCGCCGTCCGCCATGAAGACGCAGCGGTCGGCGACGCTGCGCGCGAACTCGAGCTCGTGCGTGACGACGACCATCGTCATCCCCGATTCGGCGAGGTCCTTCATCACGCGCAGGACCTCGTCGACGAGCTCCGGATCGAGCGAGCTCGTCGGCTCGTCGAAGAGGAGGACACGCGGGTTCGTGGCGACGGCGCGCGCGATCGCGACGCGCTGCTGCTGCCCGCCGGAGAGCTGGCGCGGGTGGGCGAGGGCCTTGTCGGCCAGCCCCACCCGGTCCAGGAGCTCCATGGCGTGGGCGCGCGCCTTCGCCGCGGGGACGCCGTGCACCTTGATGGGCGCCTCGGTGATGTTGCGCAGCACGGTCCAGTGCGGGAAGAGGTTGAACTGCTGGAAGACCATCCCCATGCGGCGGCGCTGCCTCTCGACATCCGCCTCGCGCAGCGCCCGCAGCCCGCCCCGGTACTGCTCGTAGCCGAGCAGCTCGCCGTCGAGGTACATCGCACCGCCCTCGATGGACTCGAGCTGGTCGATGCAGCGCACGAGCGTGGACTTGCCGGAGCCGGACGGCCCGAGCACCGCCACGACCTCCTGCGCGTGGATCTCGAGGTCGACGCCCTTGAGCGCCTCGTGCTCGCCGTAGAACTTGCGCAGGCCGACCACCTGCAGGACGGGCGTCGTCGATTCCTCGCGCATCATGCCGCCACCTCCGCCGCGGTCTTGACCCGCGCGACGGCCGCCGTGCGCGTGAGCCCCTTGCTGTAGTACCGCTCGACCCGGCGCTGCAGGATCGTCAGCAGCGTGACGGCGACGAGGTACCAGATGACGGCGACGAGCAGCATCGGCACCACCTCGTACGTGCGGTTGTAGATCACCTGCACCGAGTGGAGCAGATCGCCCATCGCGATGACGGAGACCAGCGACGTGCCCTTCAGCAGCGCGATCACCTGCGAGCCGGTCGGCGGGATGATGACCCGCATCGCCTGCGGCAGGACCACGCGCGAGAACGCGTGCCAGCGCGAGAAGCCCATGGCGGCGGACGCGTCGCGCTGCCCCTGGTCGACCGACAGGATGCCGGCGCGGATGATCTCGGCCATGTACGCCGACTCGTGCAGCGAGAGCCCCACGATGGCGGCCGTCAGCGGCGTGATGATGTCGTTGGTCGGCCAGCCGAGCAGTTCGGGGCCGAACGGCACCCCGATCTCCAGCCGCGGGATCAGGTACGCGAGGTTGTACCAGAAGATGAGCTGCACGAGCGGCGGGACGCCGCGGAAGAACCCGACGAAGACGACGCAGGCCCACCGCAGCGGAGCGAACGAGCTCAGCTGGCCGGCGGCGAGGCCCGTGCCGAGGACCGACCCCAGCACCATTCCCACGATCGTGAGCACCACGGAGGTCCCGAGTCCGAGCAGGACGCTCGGGTTGAACAGGTACTCCGCCACCACGGGCCACTCGAAGCGCTCGTTGGTGATGAGGAACACGAGGAGCTGCGCGACAACCAGCAGGAGCAGGATGCCGACGACCACCCGCCACGGATGGATCCGCCGCCGCGCGTCGGCGACGTCGATGGATCTGTCCGCGAGCGGATTGCGGAGGGGCTGCGTCATCGTCTCAGGCATGGTTCGTCAGGAGGTCGGGTTCAGCTCGGGGGCGTCGACGGCGACGTCCTCGATGTTCCACTCGGACATGATTCGTCCGTACTCGCCGTTCTCGAAGATCGCCTCGAACGCGGCGAGCATGGGCTCCGCCAGGCCGCTGCCCTTCGGCATGAACAGCGCGAGCTTGTCGATGCCGGCGCCCTGGTCGTCGGTCTGCACGAGGTACTCGTACTTGTCCGGGTCGCTGGCCTGCAGGTCGATCGCGCCCGACTGCGTCGTGCCGGCGTAGTCCGCGCGATCCGAGTTGACGGCGAGGAAGGTCGAGTTGGTGTCCTCGAGGCCGATGAACTCGGCCGGCTCGAGACCCTGGTCCGCGCACCACGCGTTGTAGCGCTCGAGCTGGCTCTCGGTCACCGAGCCGGTGACGCCGGCGACGCGGGCGCCGCACAGGGCCTCGGGCTTGCCGAGCTCGTCCGCCCGCTCGGCGAGGTACACGTAGGAGGTGCGCGTGGTCATCCACACGATGGCGTCGAAGTCCTCGAGCCGCTCGGGGGTGGTGCGCACGGGGCCGTTGAACGCGTCGTAGCGACCGGACAGCATCCCGGTCAGCATGGCGTCCAGGCCGGAGGCGGTGATGATGTCGAACGGCACGCCGAGCTCCTTCGAGAGGGCGGCCTGCAGATCGGGGTCGATGCCGGTGATGTCGCCGTTCTCCTCGATGGTGCGGTACGGCGGGTGCGTGTCGCCGGCGATCTTGATGACGCCGGCCTTCTTGACGGCGTCGGGCAGCTGGTCGTACAGCGGGGCGTTCTCATCGACGCCGTTCGACCCGCTCTGCTGCGGATCGGAGCCGCTGCCGGATCCGGCGCAGCCGGACAGGGCGACAGCTGCCGCGAGGAGAGGGATGACGGCGAGAGCGACCTTGCTTCGCATGGGAGACTCCACATCTTCGTGTCGGTGCCGGGGTCGGGTGACCACTGCGGAATATCATAATTCTTGATATTTGAAGATTTCAACCATTTTCTCGGTTCCGGCGTTCTGGCCGGTGAAACGCACATTCTGCTCCAAGACGCATGCGGGGCGCGCGCGCCTCAGCGCAGGAGGCGCGCCTCGCGGGGGCGGGGGGCGCGGCGGGGCCGCGCCGGTGCCAGCGGTCGTTGAGCGAGGGCGGCGAGACGGAACGGGGCACGGCGAAGCGCCGCGCGTCAGGTCAGAAGACGTACTCCATGAGCTCGATGCCGAGCGTGCGGAACGCGTCGTGCGCGCGCACGCGGTGCGTCACCGACAGGTCGTCGAAGCACACGATGAGGGCGTAGGCGAGACCGGCGCGCGGGCCCGCGAGGACTCCCGCCTCGACGCGGATGCCGTCGTCGCGACCGGTCTTGTTGATGAAGAGCAGTCCGTGCTCGTCGTCGTCGTGCGAGAACGGGTCGAGCCCCGTCGCCGAGGCGACGAGGCTCAGGTCCTGATTGAGGCTCAGCCACTCGGCGACCTGGGCGCTGACGGAGGCGTTGACCGCCTCACTGTTGACGAGCGCACCGAACAGGCCCGCGAGCTCGCGGGCGGAGCTCAGCGCGAAGTGCGGGGCGTCGTCGGGCCCGCGGTGATCGCGCAGCCGGTCGAGGAGGGCCGATCGGCTCAGGCCGAGCTGCTCGATGCGTCCGCGGACGGCGTCGAGCCCCACGCGGGCGAGGAGGGCGTTGGCGGCGAGCTCGTCGCCGGCCGCTGCGGCGAGCACGGCGAGATCGACGAGCGGCAGGGCCGGGGCCTTGAGGTGCTGCCACAATCCGGTGCGGGCCGAGGGGTCGACGGCGTCGCGCTCGACGACCTCGAGCGGATCCAGCGTCCCCTGGTCGAAGCCCGCGGCGACCTCGATGAGCAGCGGCACGACGCCGAGCCCGGCGACGGGCTGCGTCACGAAGTCGTCCCCGGCGAGGACGACGGTGCCGCGGTCCAGGTCGGCGATGTGCACCGAGACCCTCGCGCCGGACACGGCGAGGTCGTCGAGAGCCTTCAGGGTGGAGGTGAACGTGCGATGCGCGGACGTGGCGCGGCGCGACACGCGCCTGCTGCCGCGGCGGGAACCGCGGTACTGGATGTCGCGTCGGGGCTCGGGGGGAGTGCCCACCAGCTGTCCTTCCATTGATGGGGGTGGTGGAGCGGTCGATGAGGCAGCCGTGACAGCACGGCTGAGCGCCTCTCGGCGCGCGAGAGGCTCGACTTCAGGATGGGGGGATGTTCTGTTGTGAGGGGGTGGGACTGTCCCGCTACCAGATCGTGACGCGGTTCTCCGGCGCGAGCCACAGGGCGTCGCCCTCGGTCACCCCGAAGGCATCGTAGAACGCATCGATGTTGCGCACGATCTGATTGCAGCGGAACTCGTTGGGAGCGTGCGGGTCGATCGTGAGGAGGCGGATCGTCTCGGCGTCCCGCCCCTTCTGCTGCCAGATCTGACCCCAGCTGAGGAACAGACGCTGGATGCCGGTGTAGCCGTCGATGACGGGGCCGCCGGCCGGCTCGCCGGCGCTCTCGAGCGAGAGCGCGTAGGCCTTGAGCGCGATGCCGAGGCCGCCCAGGTCTCCGATGTTCTCGCCGATCGTCAGCGCGCCGTTGACCTTGTTCTCCTCCGGGAGCCCGACGGGCGTGAGGGCGCTGTACTGCTCGATGAGCGACGCCGTGCGCTCCTCGAAGGCCGCGCGGTCGGCATCCGTCCACCAGTCGTGCAGCTTGCCGTCGCCGTCGAAGCGGCTGCCCTGGTCGTCGAAGCCGTGCCCGATCTCGTGTCCGATGACCGCGCCGATCCCGCCGTAGTTGGCCGCCGCGTCGCGCTCCGCATCGAAGAAGGGGTACTGCAGGATCGCCGCAGGGAACACGATCTCGTTCATGAGCGGGTTGTAGTACGCGTTGACCGTCTGCGGGGTCATGAGCCACTCGTCGCGGTCGATCGGCTTGCCGACCTTGCCGAGCTGCCGGTCGTGCTCGTGCACGTGCGCGCGGCGGACGTTGCCGACGAGGTCTCCCGCGTCGATCTCGAGGTCGGAGTAGTCCTTCCACTTCACCGGATACCCGATCTTCGGCGTGAACGCGTCGAGCTTGGCCAGCGCGCGCTCCCGGGTCTCGGGGCTCATCCAGTCGAGGTCGGAGATCGAGCGCCGGTACGCCTCGATGAGGTTGGCGACCAGCTCGTCCATGGCCTCCTTGGCCTGCGGCGGGAAGTGCCGCTCGACGTAGACGCGGCCGATCGCCTCGCCCAGCGCCGCCTCCGCGAGGCCGACGCCGCGCTTCCAGCGGTCGCGGACCACGGGCACGCCGGTCAGCTGGGTCCCGTAGAAGGAGAAGTTCTCGTCGACGAACGCGTCCGACAGGAACGCCGCCGCGGCGTGGACGATCGAGAACCGCAGCCACGCCTTCCAGTCCTCGAGGCGCTCCTCGACGAGCAGGCTCCCGAGCCCCTCGATGAAGCTCGGCTGGTAGACGACGGCCTCCGCGAAGGCGTCGGTGTGACCCGGGGCGAGCCCGTCGCGCCACGGCGCGAGGTCGACGCCGGCGAGCGAGACGACCTCGTCCCACGTCTTGAGGTTGTAGGTCGCGACGGCGTCGCGGCTGCGGACGTTGTCCCAGTGGTGCGTGGCGAGCTCGGTCTCGAGCGCCACGATCCGGTCGGCGGATGCCGCGGGGTCGGCGACGCCGGCGAGCTCCAGCATCCGCTCGACGTGCTCGCGGAACGCGGTGCGCGTCTCGGCGAAGCTGTCGAGGCGGTAGTACGACTCGTCGGGCAGCGACAGGCCGCCCTGCACGAGGAACGGCACGTAGCGCGTGGGATCGCCCGGGTCCGGCTCGACGTAGAGCGAGATGATGCCGCCCACGCCGTCGCGCTCGAGCTCGCCGACCGTGCGCAGCAGCTCGGGGATCGACGTGATGGCCTCGACCCGCTCGAGCTGCGGGGCGAGCGGGGTCGCGCCGAGCTCCTCGATCCGCTCGGTGTCCATGAAGCTCGTGTACAGATCGCCGATCTTGCGAGCCTCGGTGCCGGGCTCCGCGCCCTGCGACTCCTCGACGATCGCGTGGACATCCTTCTCGGCCTGCTCGGCGATGAGGTGGAACGATCCCCAGCGTGCCTTGTCCTCCGGGATCTCGGTCCGCTCGATCCACTTGCCGTTGACGTGGCGGAAGAGGTCATCCTGGGGGCGGATCTCAGTGCTCAGCTCATCGAGCGCGAGACCGGTGCGAGCGGCCGTCATGCAGTCAAGGATAAGCGCCGATTCCGACGGGGCCGACCGCGGATTCCGTCGCGCGAGGAGGGCGCTCGACCCGAGGAAGGCGGATGTCGGCAGGATCGGCCTTCCCCGGGCGATCGGCCTCCCTCGGGCGAGGGCGCGCCGGGCGGCGTCGCGGCGCCCGACGCCCCGCGCCGCGTAGGCTCGGGGGTGATGACCGAGCCCCGCAGGACGCTGAACCGCGACATCCTCCGCCTGGCCGTCCCGGCGCTCGGGGCCCTCATCGCGGAGCCGCTGTTCCTCATCGTCGACTCCGCGCTGGTCGGCCACCTCGGGGTCGTCCCGCTCGCGGGTCTGGGCATCGCGTCCGCAGTGCTGCAGACGATCGTCGGGCTCATGGTCTTCCTCGCGTACTCGACGACGCCCGCCGTCGCCCGCCGCTTCGGCGCGGGGGACGCGCGCGACGCCGTCTCGGTGGGCATCGACGGCATGTGGCTCGCGCTCGGCATGGGCGCCGTGCTGGCGGTCGCCGGCTTCCTCACGACACCGCTCCTCGTCGGCGTCTTCGGCGCCTCGCCCGAGGTGGCCGCACAGGCGGAGACGTACCTCGGCATCTCGATGTGGGGCCTTCCCGCGATGCTCATCGTGTTCGCCGCGACCGGGCTGCTGCGCGGCATGCAGGACACCGTGACGCCGCTGTGGATCGCGGGGCTCGGCTTCGGCGCGAACGCACTGCTGAACGCGCTGTTCATCTACGGGTTCGGGTGGGGCATCGCCGGCTCCGCGGCCGGCACGGTGGCCGCCCAGTGGGGGATGGTGGCCGCGTACGCGGTCGTCGTCGGCCGCCTGGCCCGCCGTCATGCGGCATCCGTCCGTCCGCAGCGGGAGGGCGTGCGGGGCTCCGCGCGCATGGGCGGATGGCTGTTCCTGCGCACCGTGTCGCTGCGGGTCGCGCTGCTGGCGACGGTCGCGGTGGCGACGGGGTTCGGCCAGGACGAGCTGGCGGGCTGGCAGATCGTCTACACGATCTTCTCGACGGCCGCCTTCGCCCTGGACGCCCTCGCGATCGCGGCGCAGGCGCTCATCGGCAAGGGCCTGGGCGCGGGGGACCATCGGGAGGTGCAGCACGTCCTCGGCCGCACGCTCGCGTGGGGGGCGTGGTTCGGCGTCGTCGTCGGCGGCGTGATCGCGGCCTGCTCCGGCGTCATCGGGCTCCTGTTCACCGGCGACGCGCAGATCGCGGCGCTCATCCAGCCCGCGCTCATCGTGCTGGCGATCGCCCAACCGCTGTGCGGTGCGGTGTTCGTGCTCGACGGAGTCCTCATGGGCGCCGGCGACGGGCGCTACCTCGCGATCGTGGGCGCCCTGAACCTCGTCGTGTTCCTGCCCGTGCTCGTCGTGCTCGCGATCCTGCGGCCCGATGGCGCGTGGGGACTCGTGTGGATCTCGCTCGCCTTCTTCGGCGTCTACATGCTGGCCCGGCTCGCCGGCCTCGCGTGGCGGGTGCGGGGATCCAGCTGGATGACGGCGGGCGCCTAGCCTGGCGCGCGGGTGCCTACCCGGTCGGGCCGGGGCGTCCGGGTGACGCCCAGCGACGGCACCACTCGTACATCACGACGGCCGCCGCCGCCCCCGCGTTGATGGAGCGCGTCGACCCATACTGCGTGATCGCGACGACGGACGACGCGGCGGCGAGCGCCTCGGGCGACAGCCCAGGACCCTCTTGTCCGAACACCAGGACGCACCGCTCGGGCAGCGCCTCGTGCCCCTGTGCGTCGAGCTCGTCCAGCGCCACCGAGCCGGGCACGTTGTCGACGGCGACGATCGCCAGGTCGTGCACGCGCGCCCACTCGACGAGGTCGGCGATCGTGTCGTGATGCTGCACGTGCTGATAGCGGTCGGTCACCATGGCGCCCCGCTTGTTCCATCGCCGGCGCCCCACGATGTGCACCGCCTCGGCGAGGAAGGCGTTGGCGCTGCGCACGATCGAGCCGATGTTGAGGTCGTGCTGCCAGTTCTCGATGGCGACGTGGAACGGATGCCGCCGGGCATCGAGATCGGCGACGATCGCGTCCATCGTCCAGTAGCGGTACGCGTCGACGACGTTGCGGCGATCCCCGTGCGCGAGCAGCTCGCGATCGTAGCGCTCATCGTCCGGCCAGGCATCCGGACCTCCCGGCCAGGGCCCCACGCCATGGGTGGGCGCATCCGCGTCGTCGGTCACCGCCTCAGGGTATCCGGCCCGGGGGTTCCCCTGCGGCGCTCGGCTCGCTAACATTTCGGCATGCCGAAAAATCTCGCGGTCGAGCAGGCGCCGACGACGGATCGGCGCGCGCCGGCATCCGTCCCCCGGGTGGCGTGGCTCATCGGTCCTGCGCTCGTGGCCGGTGTCGCGTATCTGGACCCCGGCAACGTCGCCAGCAACATGACCGCCGGCGCGGCGTTCGGCTATCTGCTCGTGTGGGTCGTCGTGCTCGGCAACGTCATGGCCTGGCTCATCCAGTACCTCTCGGCCAAGCTCGGGATCGTCACCGGCCGCAGCCTCCCCGAGACGCTCGGCGGCCGCATGCGCAACCCGTGGGGCCGGCGCGCGTACTGGCTGCAGGCCGAGCTCGTCGCGATGGCCACCGACATCGCCGAGGTCATCGGCGGCGCGGTGGCCCTCAACCTCCTCTTCGGGCTCCCCCTGCTGTGGGGCGGGGCCCTCACCGGCGGCGTCTCGATCGCGCTCTTGCTCATCCAGTCGAAGGCCGGCGCCCGCCCGTTCGAGTTCGTGGTCATCGGGCTCGTCGCGATCATCGCGCTCGGCTTCACGTTCGGCGTCTTCGTCGCGCCGCCCGACCCGGTCGGCATCGTCGAGGGCCTGCTCCCCCGCTTCGAGGGCACGGACTCGGTGCTCCTGGCCGCGTCGATCCTCGGCGCGACGATCATGCCGCACGCCATCTACGCCCACTCCGCCCTCGCCCGCGACCGGTTCGCCCCGCCCGCCGGCGACGCGCACCGCGACCGCACGCTCGCCGAGCGCCGCGGGATCCCGACCGGGCGCCTCCTGCGCGCGACACGGTGGGACGTGAGCATCGCGATGCTCATCGCCGGCACGGTGAACCTCTGCATCCTGCTGCTCGCGGCCGCGAACCTCGCGGGCGTCCCCGGCACCGACAGCCTCGAGGGCGCCTACGCCGCGCTCTCCACGGGCCTGGGACCCGCCGTCGCGGTGCTCTTCGCCGTCGGCCTCCTCGCGAGCGGCCTGGCGAGCACGTCGGTCGGCGCCTACGCCGGCGCCGAGATCATGCACGGCCTGCTGCACGTGCGGGTCCCGCTCCTCGCCCGCCGTCTCGTGACCCTGCTTCCGGCGCTCGCGATCCTCGCGATGGGGTTCGACCCGACGCTCGCGCTCGTGCTGAGCCAGGTGGTGCTGTCCTTCGGCATCCCGTTCGCGCTCATCCCGCTCGTGTCCCTCACGGCCAAGCGCGAGGTGCTCGGGCGGTTCCGCAACCACGTCGCGACGACGGTCGCGGGCATCGCCGCGTCGGTGTTCCTCATCGCGCTCAACGGCGTGCTGCTGTGGCTCGTCTTCACCGGCGCCTAGGAGCGATGGGTAGCCTGTCACCGTGCCCGCATCCGCCGCGATCGACGACTACCTGAAGACGATCTACCACCACACCGAGTGGCAGGAGGAGCGCATCACGCCCTCCCAGCTCGCGCTCGAGCTGGGACTCGCGCCGTCGAGCGTGACCGAGATGGTGCAGAAGCTCACCGCCCAGGGGCTCGTGACGCACCGCCCGTACGGGCCCATCGCGCTGAGCCCCGAGGGCGCGCGCCGCGCGGCGGCGATCATCCGCCGGCACCGCCTCATCGAGACGTGGCTCGTGCGCGAGTTCGGCTACACGTGGGACGAGGTGCACGACGAGGCCGAGGTGCTCGAGCACGCGATCAGCGACCGCTTCCTCGACAAGATCGCCGAGCGGCTCGGTGACCCCGCGTTCGATCCGCACGGGGACGCGATCCCGGATGCCGCGGGCGAGGTGCAGCGCGAGCCGTTCGTGATCCTGCGCGCCGCGACGCCGGGGCACGAGGGCCGCGTCCTGCGGGTCAGCGACCGCGATCCGGCGCTCCTGCGGGCGCTTGAGGAGGCGGGCATCGACGTGGGCCGGACCCTGCGGATCGTGGATGCCGCCACGGTGTCGATCGACGGCGGGGAGGCGCGGCGCGTCCCGGACGGCGCGGCCGACGCCGTGTGGCTCACGGCCTGACCCCGCCCGCAGCGGCGCCGGCGCGGCATCCGTCCTCCGGCGGCTCCGGGGCTCCGGCTCCGGCGCGCGGCGCGCTCCGGGGCTAGCGTCGCCCGGCGCGCGCGGCCTTCTCGAACGGCCAGCGCATCCGGGTGGTCTCCTCGCACACGGTCCAGATCCGCTCGGCGACCGCGAGGTCCCGGGTGAGGGGCGACGGCGTCTGCCGGCGGGGCTCCCCGTGGGTGCGGTAGCGCGGGCCCCAGAACTCGCCGCTCTGGACGGCGGGGTCCACGAGCGCCCGCACGAGCGACCACGCGCCGTGCTCCTTGGACTGCGTCACGGCGCCCTGCAGGTTGTCGGCGAAGCGGGTGAGGCGGCTCGGCTCGTTGACGCCGCGGATGCGGGGCGTGCGGCCGCTCGTGGAGTAGCCGGGATGCGCCACGATGCTCGCGACGGGCACGCCCGCGGCGCGCAGCCGCCGGTCGGCCTCCAGGCCCAGTGCGGTCGTCGCGACCTTCGACTGGACGTACGCCCGCCACGCCGAGTAGCCCTCCTCGAGCTGCGGATCGACGGGGTTGTAGCGCGAGATCGCCGTCGAGAGGCTGCCGATCCACACCATCCGTCCGCGCGCCGACGCGAGCGGGACGAGGAGCTCCCCGGCGAGCGCGAAGTGGCCGAGCGCGTTGGTGGCGAAGACGATCTCATGCCCGTCCGGCGTCGTCTGGCGGTGTCGCGGGGCGTGCACGATGCCCGCGTTGAGCAGGACGCCGTCGAGCTTCTTGCGCCCGCGGACCGTCCCGCGCACGGACGCGGCCGCCGCGCGGATGGAGCCGAGGTTGCTGGTGTCGAGCAGGAGCGTCTCGAGCTTCGCGGTGACGCCCGCGTCCGAGAGGCGCCGTTCGATCGCGCCGCGCGCCGCGGCGAGGCGGTTGGGGTTGCGGCCGGTCATGATGACGTGCGCGCCGGCGCGGGCGAGCTGCTCGCACGAGAAGAATCCGAGGCCCGCGTTCGAGCCCGTCACGAGATACGCGCGCCCGGAGAGGTCGGGCAGTCTCCGCGGGTCCCATCCGTCCCGCGGCGCTCTGCCAGCCATGCCCACACTGCCACCCTAGGGGCCGGAGACGCCGATAGTCTGGCCCCATGCGGACACGCGCCGACATCGAATGCTGGCTGACCGACATGGACGGCGTGCTCGTCCATGAGAACCGCCCGATCCCCGGAGCGGCGGAGCTGCTCGCGCAGTGGCACGACGAGGGGACGCCGTTCCTCGTGCTCACCAACAACCCGATCTTCACGCCGCGCGATCTCAGCGCCCGACTGCGCCGCTCGGGCCTGCACGTCCCGGAGGATCGCATCTGGACGTCCGCGCTCGCGACCGCCGAGTTCCTCCGCTCGCAGCTGCCCGGCGGCACCGCGTTCGTGATCGGTGAGGCCGGGCTCACCACAGCCCTCCACGAGGCCGGCTACATCATGACGGAGTCGCAGCCCGACTACGTCGTCGTCGGCGAGACCCGCCAGTACTCGTTCGAGGCGATCACGAAGGCGATCCGGTTCATCAACGCGGGTGCACGGTTCATCATCACGAATCCGGATGCCACGGGCCCGACGCCGACGGGTGTCGTCCCCGCGACGGGCTCGTTCGCGGCGCTCATCACGAAGGCCACCGGCAAGGATCCGTACGTGGTCGGCAAGCCCAACCCGATGATGTTCCGATCGGCGCTCAACCGCATCGGCGCGCACTCGGAGAACACCGGCATGATCGGCGACCGCATGGACACGGATGTCGTCGCCGGCATCGAGGCGGGCCTGCACACGATCCTCGTGCTCACCGGCATCAGCGACCCGGCTGAGATCGAGCGGTATCCGTTCCGCCCGGACGAGGTCGTCGACTCCGTCGCGGATCTGGTGCGCGCCGAGCCGCGCGAATCGGAGCTGCCCGAGGGCCTGTGACATGAGCGTGCTGGACGAGGGCGAGCGCGTCGCGGCCGAGGACGCCGCCGCGTGGCGCACGTGGCTCGAGGCGAACCACCAGACCTCCCGCGGGGCGTGGCTGCTGCGCGGACGCGGCGCGGCATCGGACCGGTACGTCGTCTATGAGTCGGCGATCCTGCACGCGCTGTGCTTCGGGTGGATCGACGGGCCCACGCGCACGTTCGACGACGAGACGGGCGGTCTGTGGTTCGCGCCGCGCCGCCCCGCGAGCGGATGGGCGGCGACGAACAAGGCCCGCGTGCTCCTGCTCGAGGAGCGCGGCTGGATGACGGATGCCGGCCGCCGTGTCATCGAGGCGGCGAAGGCGAGCGGAGCCTGGACGATCCTCGACAACGCCGAGGCCGGCGTCGAGCCGGAGGACCTCGCCGTCGCGCTGGACGCCGTTCCCGCCGCACGTGCGAACTGGGACGCGTTCCCCCGCTCGGCGCGCAAGCTGGGCATCACGAACGTCGACAGCGCGCGACGGCCCGAGACGCGCGCGACGCGCATCGCGAAGATCGTGGCGGATGCCGCGGAGGGGAGACGCCCATGACCGCCCTCGAGCAGAACCTGCTGTTCGGCGTGACGGTGGTGATCCTCGCCGGCACGCTCATCGTCTTCGTCGCCCAGTTCCTGCGCTCGCGCCGCAATCGCGACGACGACTGACCCGCGCGGCGCGCGGGCGCGGCGGGAGGCGCGACGCCGCGTTGCGTGCTCTCCTCGACGCCGAGTGCACGACATCCCGCCGACCGCACGACATCCCGCCGTGGCCAACCCGTGCACTCGGCGGGATGTCGTCCACTCGCAGAAGGAAGAGGGAGGATGCCGCAGCGCGGGGCGCGGAGCGGCGCGGCGCTCGCATGGGCAGGGCGCCTCACGGAACCCGCCTCGCGGAACCCGCCACACCGCGAGTGCACCACTTGCCGCCGACCGCACGACATCCCGACGCGGCCAAGCCGTGCACTCGGCGCGAAGCCGTGCACTCGCGAAAGGAAGAGGGGGGTGCCGCAGCGCGGCGCGGGGCGTGGCGCAGCGCGGCGCTCGCATGGGCAGGGCGCCTCACGGAACCCGCCTCGCGGAACCCGGCA
>Ga0182749_1001339_pt1 | contig 19535 bp, 13 predicted proteins | sample eDN3rd37CKraftMG_FD_128875 | JGI IMG/M metagenome (GOLD analysis project Ga0182749, IMG submission 128875) | Enriched Miracle-Growth compost microbial communities from Emeryville, California, USA - eDNA 3rd pass 37_C Kraft MG (version 2) (version 2) ...
TGCAGTTTCGCCTGCGGCGGGATGGTGAGCAAACTTGTTTGCACGATGAAGCGCCAATGCCCGGTGGGCGGCTTCAATGTGTTCGGCTTTGGCTTCCAAGTTATACAAGCGCGCGCGTTCTTTCTTCACTCTTTTAAGTGCGTGAGCGAAAACCTGCTTCCTTCTGGCGGGATGGCCAGCCGTGCCCGGGAAGCTTTTGCCGCGTGCATCCGCTGTTCCCTTTATCTCGCGTTGCTTATGCCTCGAAAACGTCTTCTCTTTATCGCGGAAAGCCTGAAGCCGTTGAGCGAGATTACGAAGAGCGTCCTTATCCAGGTCGTAAATCGCAGGATGGTGGGAGGATTTCACTACAGAGTATTCGTCGTGGTTCAAAAGACTTTTTTCGTCTTTATTTGAAAATGCCATAACACACCTCACATACCCGAAGCTGACAGAACCGTATAACGGCTTTCCGATAGGAGCCAGGGTGATTGAGTGCTCATGAACTCATAACGGCCCGCCTGGGCGGAGACGAACAGCGAAGTTAATTCGACACCGATAGGCCTTTTTCTAACGATCACATGCATGCGCGTTCAGAGACAAACGGCGTACCACCAGCCTTTACCGACGCCATCGTTCGTCGTCGCGGTGTCAGTATCGTTCACACGTTCAATGAAGGCGGAGAACTGCCGTCACGGCACCCGCGTCTTGGCCGCCGCTTCAAAGGATTATGATGGAAGCATCCGTTCACCCGCAGGATCAGAGCGGCTTTTTTGAGAAGCGCTTCGACTATGTCGCATTGGCTCCCGCAGCAGCAGCTCTTTGCTATCCTTTTCTCCTCAATGCTTTCCACGCCGTCGTCGGAACGCCGCACGTAACGCCTTCACCCTCGGCAATCATCGCCGCGACTTTCATTCTGGCGCTTGCGTTCGCGGTATTGTTTTTTGGAATTGCGCTTGCTTGTCGACAGACTTCCAACCCGGGTTCAAGGCGCCTCGCCTATGCCAGCGTGATGGCGCCAACGCTTTACGTCTTTCTCGGTGTTCTTCAGGCTCTGCTCCACAGCCCCATTCCCGATGAAATCGTCTGGTGCGTGATTTGGATCGCAATCGCAATCTGGTCACAGTCGGCCCGAAGCTCCACCACTCCACTTGTGCCTGCAGTTGGACGCTGGCGTGTCGTCCATGGGCTTTCGGCGGCAGTTCTCTGCCTCTACGTGGCATTTCATCTCGCCAATCACCTCTTCGGCTTGATCGGCCCCGAAGCACATGAGGCCGTCATGAAGATCGGGCGCAAAGTCTATCGCGCCGGCCCGGTCGAGCCCTTCCTGGTCGGAGCCATGCTTTTCCAGATCGCCACCGGCCTCTACCTCGCGTGGCGCTGGAGCGCCGCCCCACATGATTTCCAGCGAACGTTTCAGGTCGCTTCGGGGGCCTATCTCTCGATGTTCATCCTGGGTCACATGAATTCGGTCTTCATTTATGCACGAACTTTTCTTGGCATACCTACGGATTGGAATTTCGCGATCGGCGCCCCGACCGGGCTCATCCACGATGCTTGGAACATCCGTTTGCTGCCGCACTACGCACTCGGCGTCTTCTTCGTCCTGAGCCACCTCGCGTCGGGTCTGAGAGCGGTCCTGATCGCGCATGGCGTCGATCGGCGCCGCGCCACCCACGTTTGGATTGCATGCGTCGCAATGAGTACCATTGTCGCGACCGCGATCATTGCGGGGATGTGCGGCGTTAGGATCGCAGCCTTGGCTCGGTGATGTCCGCGAGTCCCACCGCTTATATTCGTTTACCGTGCGCCGGGCGTTTCGGGACAAACAGCCGCGAAATCAGGACAAGCTTAGTTACGTCGTTGATCTTTAGCATCAACGGTATAGAGTTCGCTTGAATATCTTTCGCGGTTCTACACTGAGGCCGATCATGCAGATCAGTCGACGAGGCTTCATCAAGTTGAGCACGGCGACGCTTGCGGCATCCACGATCGATGCGTTGGGCTTCGCGGCATCGAGGGTAGCGCTCGCATCGGCGGTTCGCCCATTCAAGCTGGCGGCGACTTCAGAAACCAGGAACACCTGCACCTATTGTTCGGTGGCATGCGGAATCCTGATTTCCAGTATGGGCGACCGCGCCAAGAACGCGCGTTCCAACATCATTCACATCGAGGGCGATCCCGATCATCCCGTCAACCGCGGGACGCTCTGTCCGAAGGGCTCGGCGCTCCTCGACATCGTGCATTCCCCGACGCGCCTTCAGGTTCCAAAGTATCGCGCGCCGGGCGGCACCGAATTCAAGGAAGTCACCTGGGATTGGGCGCTCGATCGCATCGCGCGATTGATGAAAGACGACCGCGACAAAAACTTCATCGCGAAGAACGCACAGGGTGCAACGGTCAACCGCTGGATCACGACCGGCATGTTGGCGGCTTCCGCCTCCTCCACCGAAACGTCGTACCTGACATGGAAGGTGGCCCGTTCATTCGGAATGCTAGTCTTCGATAATCAGGCGCGTGTCTGACACGGACCGACGGTGGCCAGTCTGGCTCCAACATTCGGTCGCGGTGCAATGACCAACACTTGGCAGGATATCAAGAATGCCAATTTGGTCATCGTCATGGGCGGAAACGCCGCCGAAGCGCATCCATGCGGTTTCAAGTGGGTCATCGAAGCAAAGATCGAGAACGGCGCCAAGCTCGTCGTCGTCGATCCGCGCTTTACTCGCACCGCATCTGTCGCTGACTATTACGCACCAATCCGACCCGGAACCGACATCGCGTTCCTGCTGGGGCTCATTCGCTATCTGCTCGAAAAGGACAAAATCCAGCACGAGTACGTGCGTGCCTATTCCAACGCCGGCTTGATCGTCAAAGAGGGCTTCGCCTTCGAGGACGGCCTTTTCAGTGGCTACGATCAGGACAAAGGCGACTACGACAAATCGAGCTGGGACTATGAACTCGACGAGCAAGGCTTCGCCAAGGTCGACGACACGTGGGAACACCCGCGTTGCGTCATGAGCCTTCTGCGCGCGCACGTCGCGCGTTACACACCCGAGATGGTATCGCGCATCTGCGGCACACCGCAGGACAAGTACCTCCACATCTGCGAAATGATCGCGGAAACGGCGGCCCCCGATAAGGCGATGACGAGCTTATTTGCGCTCGGCTGGACGCAGCATTCGGTCGGCTCGCAGAACATCCGCGCGATGGCGATGGTGCAGCTTCTGCTCGGCAACATCGGCGTCGCGGGCGGCGGCATGAACGCGCTGCGCGGGCATTCCAACATTCAGGGGCTAACGGACGTCGGGCTGCTATCGAATTTGATGCCAGGCTACATGGTCTTGCCCTCCGACCACGAAGTCACATTCGACGACTATATGAAGACGCGACAATACAAACCGCTGCGGCCCGGCCAGACGAGCTATTGGCAGAATTACCGAAAGTTCTTCGTCAGCTTCCAGAAGTCGATGTTCGGCGACGCCGCAACGGCAGAGAACAGCTGGGCTTACGACTGGCTGCCAAAACTCGATATTCCGCTTTACGACATCATCAAAGCGTTCGAGATGATGAACCACGGCGAGATGAACGGCTACATCTGCCAGGGGTTCAATCCTCAGCAGGCATTTCCCGATCGCGGCAAGATTCGCCGCGGTCTCTCGAACCTCAAGTTCCTCGTCACGATGGATCCGCTCGACACGGAAACGTCGCGCTTCTGGGAGAACTTCGGACCGCAAAACCCAGCCGATTCTGCAACCATAAAGACGGAAGTCTTTCAACTCCCGACGACCTGCTTCGCCGAGGAAGAGGGTTCGCTCATCAATTCGGCGCGTTGGCTGCAATGGCACTGGAAGGCGGCCGAGCCTCCTGGAAAAGCCAAATCCGACATCTGGATCATGTCGCAGCTCTTCCATCGCATACGAGAATTGTATCGTAAGGAAGGCGGTGCCTTTCCGGATCCGATCCTCAACCTCTCCTGGAATTACACGGATCCGAGGGAGCCCGCTGCGGCCGAACTCGCAAAAGACATGAACGGCCGCGCGCGCGTCGATATCAAAGATGAGTCCGGCGCCACTGTGCTCAAGGCCGGTCAGCTGCTCGATACCTTTGCGCGGCTTCGCGACGACGGCACAACGGACTCGGGCTGCTGGATCTTTACCGGTTGCTACACCGAGAAGGGCAACCAGATGGCGCGGCGCGACGCCTCCGATCCGCGCGAGCAGGGGATCGCGCCGAACTGGGCATGGGCGTGGCCGGCGAACCGGCGCATTCTCTACAATCGCGCCAGCGCCGATTTGGAAGGCAATCCTTGGAACCCGGCGAAGCCGATTATTCAATGGAACGGAACCAAGTGGGTCGGCATCGACGTTCCCGATTATGGACCGACCACCAAACCGTCGGAGTCCGTCGGCCCCTTCATCATGAACGCCGAGGGTACGGCTCGATTGTTTGCACGCGATCAAATGGTCGAAGGCCCCTTCCCCGAGCACTATGAACCGCTCGAGTCTCCGGTGCCGAACATCTTGCATCCAAAGGTCAGCGCGAATCCCGTTGCGCGCGTGTTCGCTGACGACCGAAAGGCGTTCGGATCTCCATCCGAGTTCCCCTATGTCGCGACGACATATCGGCTGACGGAACACTTCCACTTCTGGACAAAACACGCGCTCATCAACTCCATCCTCCAGCCGGAGGAGTTCATCGAAATCGGTGAAGCGCTGGCGAAAGAGAAAGGCATCGCGCAGGGAAGCTGGGTTCGCGTCGCTTCAAAACGCGGCCACATCGTGTGCAAGGCTTATGTGACGAAGCGGATCAAGCCTCTGAGCATTGACGGCAAGCCGACGCATGTGATCGGTGTTCCATTGCACTGGGGCTTTACCGGACAGGCCCGCAAAGGCTACGGCGCCAACACGCTGACTCCATCCGTCGGCGATGCGAACTCGCAAACCCCCGAGTTCAAGGCATTCCTTGTTGACGTCCGCAGCGTCAGCGGGCCGGAGGTTTGACGGAGCAGCACATGGCAGATCTCCAGTCACAAAATTACATTCGGCGATCGGCTTCGACGCTCACGCCTCCGTCCGCGCGCAACCATGAGGACGAAGTCGCCAAGCTGATCGACGTAACACGCTGCATCGGCTGCAAAGCCTGCCAGGCCGCGTGTATGGAGTGGAATGATCTCCGAGCCCCTGTTGGAACCTTCGAGGGGACCTACGATAACCCGCTGGATTTGGACCCGCACACGTGGACGCTCATGCGGTTCACGGAATACGAAAACGAGCAGGGCAACCTCGAGTGGCTGATCCGCAAGGACGGCTGCATGCACTGCGAAGACCCAGGTTGCCTGAAGGCCTGTCCCGCACCGGGCGCAATTGTCCAATACGCCAACGGCATCGTCGATTTCATCAGCGAGAACTGCATCGGCTGCGGCTATTGCGTGAAGGGCTGTCCGTTCAATATTCCGCGCATTAGTCCCGTCGATCACAAGTCCTACAAATGCACGCTTTGCTCGGACCGTGTGGCCGTCGGGCTGGAGCCCGCATGCGTTAAGGCGTGCCCCACCGGCGCGATCTTGTTCGGCTCCAAGAAGGACATGACGGACTGGGCGGGCGAGCGCATCGTCGATCTCAAATCGCGCGGCTTCGAGAACGCTGGCCTCTATGATCCGCCGGGCGTCGATGGCACGCACGTGATGTACGTGCTGCACCATGCCGACAAGCCTTCGATCTATGCGGGCTTGCCCGAAAACCCTAAAATCAGCGCGACTGTCGAATTCTGGAAAGGCTTGATCAAGCCCGTCGCTCTCGCCGGGATCGCGGCATCCGTCGTTGCAGGCTTCCTGCATTGGGTGATCGCCGGACCGAATAAGGTTCAGCCCGAGGACGAGAGGCAAGCCGAACACCTTCTTTCGGAAGAGCGACGAAAGCGAGAGAGCGGCGAAAATCCTTACATCGGCGGCGGAGGCGCAGCATGACGCGTCCACGAGGAACACTCATACGACATCCGACAGTAACCCGGATCAATCACTGGATTACCGCCACCTGCTTCGTATTGTTGATGCTCTCCGGTCTGGCGATGTTCGACCCGTTGTTATACTGGCTGTCGAACTTGTTCGGAGGCGGGCAATGGACGCGCGCCGTTCATCCCTGGATCGGCCTCATCCTCGTCGTCAGCTACGCAGGCATGATCGTGCAATTCTGGCGCGACAATCTTTGGACGAAAGATGATCTTGCATGGGTTCGGTCCTTCGATCGTGTCCTCGCCAACGACGAGGAGCACGTTCCGGAGGTCCCGCGTTTCAACGCCGGCCAAAAGTTCGTGTTCTGGTCAATGGCCCTGTTGATCCCGGTGCTGCTTTTCACTGGTCTCCTGATGTGGGAAGTCTACTTCGGGAGAGCCACCTCGCTCGGAACGCAACGGGTCGCAATCTTGATTCACTCGCTTGCCGCAATAGCGGCAATCATCATCTGGATCACACACGTTTACGCTGGCATCTGGGTCCGGGGCTCCGTGCGCGCGATGACGCAAGGGTACGTGACGCCAGGTTGGGCATGGCGGCACCACCGCAAATGGTTCCGCGCGCTTGCCGCTACCGGTTCACCCGGCCCGACCCCGAACGCGCGCGATAGCGAAGCACGAAAGTGAGAGTCAGCCGGTGAAACAGGGAGGATTACCGCCAACGGGTAAGTGGGTCGGCGGCGCACTCGGGGGCGTGCAAGCACCTGACCCAATACTTCTACCCGATCCCAGGGCGAGATTTCTCGCAACCGCTGACCGCCTGGATGTGCTCGCAAATGGACATCCGATGGCCGAATGGCTGAAATTCATGGCGGCCCTTTCTCGCGCTCAGCATGCTGCTGCAATCTCTCTCGCCCGCTCTGCGCCATTGGACAGTGACGAGATCCAAGAGGCCGTCGCCTCACGCAAACCGCCACTCGCTGCCGAAACCCACGTTCTCGATCCAAAATGGCGAGAAGCGCTGACGATTCTGCTCAAGAGCCTTGATCGGAGCACCATGCCCTCCAGCTCGGAGGCTGGCATCGACGCTCTACGCACCAGCGATCCCGACGCGGTTGAAGCCCTGGCACATGATTTTCTTTGCGGCACCATCGACGAGCGCAACACGATTTCGACTCTTTACGTCACCGCCGCACTTCAGGTGTACTTCACGCTCGCAGCGGCATCGATGCCCGCGCCGCTGTTGAGGCTGCTTCCCGAGCGCGGAGCTTGCCCTTGCTGCGGCTCGCCACCGGTCGCCGGACTCATCACAGCATCTGGCCAGACACCCGGAACGCGCTACCTCTATTGCTCACTCTGCTCAACGGCATGGAACCATGTCCGCGCCATATGCATCACGTGCGAAAACTCCGGAGCGTTATCGTTGAGAGGCATCGAGGGCGACTCGGGCGGGGCCAAAGCAGAGGTGTGCGACGACTGTCATACTTACGCGAAGATGTTGTACCAGGCGAAGGATATGCAGATAGACCCGTTCGCCGATGATCTTGCGACGCTCGGACTCGATATGATGGTCTCGGAAGCGGGCTGGGCGCGCCACGCCCCCAACCCCCTGCTTCTTGCCCGTTCTCTCTAGAAGTTCAGCGCGACGGCCAGCAGGCCGCAGGCAATTCCAATCGCCACGACAGCGGCAGCCACGAACAACAGAACGCGCAACCGAAACGAATGCGCGACCATGACCAGCGACGGGAGGCTAACCGGCGGCAACGTCATCAACAAAGCTCCGGCGGGCCCGGCGCCGATGCCAAGCGAAAGCATGCCTTGAATGATCGGCACTTCACCGGCCGTGGGAATGACGAAGAGCATGCCCGCGATCGCAAAAGCCAGGATCCAGCCGATGTCATTGCCGATCGCGGGACCTATGGCCGGGAAAAGCCACGCTCTCGCTCCCCCGATCAGAAGCACGATCACGATGTACTCAGGGATCAGGCGAACCGCCATCCGAACGAAAAGTTCAATCCAACGCAGGAATGGATTCGATGTGGAACCAGAACTCTCCGAAGCAGCGAGCTTCAAAAGTTCCGTTTCGGTCTCGGCGGCTTCCTTGGACGTTACCGTCAGATTCACGAGATAACCGACGCCGAGGACCATCAGCACGCCAAACACCACGCGCAACGCGGCCCAGTTCCATCCGAGAACGAAGCCCATGAAAACGAGCGTTGCCGGATTAAGGATCGTGTTGCCGAGCCAGAACGCAACCGCTGCGCCGGGCGATGCTTGGCGCGCACGCAATCCGACAACGACGGGCGCCGCACAGCACGTACACATCATGCTTGGAATTGACAATGCCCCCGCTGCGGCCACACTGCCAAAGCCTGTCTTGCCGAATGCGCGTGCAATCCAATCAACCGGCAGAAGCGCTTGGATCGCAGATCCAAGGAGCAACCCGAGCACCATCGCCTGCCAGATTGCTTTACCATATGCGAGCGCATAGCCGAGCGCCGCGTCCCACGAAGGCGCAGGCGGCGCCGAGGCCGTTCCCATCAGGATTGAAGTACCGATCGTATGGTCGGCGGCTGCGACGAATGCTCGATTGTAATAAGGGAGCCATTTTACATAAAATAAACCGACGATCGCGAGCAGGAGAAAGATGGCTACTCTAAGCCCAACATTGTCGGCGCGTTGACCTGTAGCGTTCATCGATCTCTCCGAACCTCGCACCGTCAAAACGTCGGGTACTTATTACTACGGTATTGATGTTGTGATGTCTCGGATTTCAAGCTCGTCCTTGCTACAAAAAGGCGCTTCATGTCAGCACCAATAGTCCGCTTAACCGATCTGGCGCACGGCGGCGGATGCGGATGCAAACTCGCGCCATCCGTTCTGCAACAGCTTCTCTCTGGTCAGCCATCCGCTGGCGCATATAGTCAATTGCTCGTTGGTCTCGAAACAGGAGACGATGCCGCCGTCTGGCAAATTGATGATGAGCATTGCATCATCGCGACAACTGATTTTTTCATGCCGATGGTCGATAACCCTCGCGACTTCGGAAAAATAGCCGCTGCAAACGCTCTCTCCGACGTCTATGCGATGGGTGGGAAGCCAATACTGGCACTCGCGATTCTCGGAATGCCGCTCAACAAGCTGCCGGTCGAAACGGTGCGCGAAATTTTACAAGGCGGGTCATCGGTCTGCGCTGAAGCCGGTATCCCGATTGCCGGCGGCCACTCCATCGATACCCCCGAACCTATCTACGGTCTCGCCGTCATCGGATTGACGAAGCCGGGCAATGTCCGCAGGAATTCAGGAGTACGGCCCGGAGACGCGCTTATCCTGACGAAAGCGATCGGCATCGGCATCTATTCGGCGGCAATCAAGAAGCAAGCGCTCGCAGACACCACCTATGCAGAGATGATGGCTTCTACGACGCTGTTGAATCGCATCGGACAACGGCTGGCAGAGAACGATAATGTCCATGCGATGACGGACGTGACGGGTTTCGGACTGCTCGGTCACGGACTTGAAATGGCGCGTGGAAGCGGTCTGACACTTGATATTACTTACGAGCGTGTCCCGCTGCTCGCGGACGCGGAACATTTAGTCAAGTCGGGCTACAAGACGGGCGCCTCAACGCGCAATTGGTCGAGCTACGGTAATGCAGTCACTCTGCCCCCAGATTTTCCGGATTGGAAATCATCGCTCCTCACGGACCCGCAGACATCGGGCGGTTTGTTGATCGCCTGCTCCCCTGCCAACGCGGACGCGCTCCGCAATGAAATCGAAGCAGCTGGCTATCCGCGCGCACGGATCATCGGCTACGCATCCGAGGGCCCCGCGCAGATCAGGATTACCTGATCAACGATTTGCGATCTTCGAACGGATTGGCGGAGGAGAATGGGAGTCGAACCCACCTGGGACAGGCTCGCTGCCCCACTCGGATTTGAAGTCCGAACGCCCCACCGGGGACGATTCACCTCCTGATAGCGGCGGCGACGAAAGCACGAGAGGACCAAACAAGTCCAGCCGATGCTTATTCACGGTTCGCAGATCTCCCTTGCGTAGCGTCACACCTTGCCGATCGAAGAATTCTAAAATGTGAATCGCTACTTTGCGGCCATTCGCAAGGCGGTCGCGAAAATCGGCGGCGGAGAAAAAGCCGTCTTTCGATGCAGAACTTACATCGGCGGCGGTCGCGACCATTTCCCTAACGGTCTCACGCAGAAAAAAATGATCGTGCGCAATTTCGTCGGCCCTGCCCGTCCGCCCCGCGAGTTTGAGCACGCGCCTGACATCACGCTCGGTATTGCCCGTCATGTTTGCGATGTCGCGCACGCGCGGTGGCCGGAAACGCTCGTCCTGCGCGAGAAGCGGTGCAATCGCCCCCCATATGGCTTCATCCGACGGCGTAAGATGAGCTTGATGAGAAGCCAGCCGCACAAAAGCACCATCAAGCGCAACATCGCGGCCTTCTGCCAGCTTTTGCAAAGCGGCAAAAAACGCCGACGCCGGGAGCCGCGGCTCAAGCATCAGGCGGAGCTGCTCTCGCCCGACGCCTTGCCGGTCTGGATTCTCAGTATGAAACGCCGCTAGGGTCGATTTCATTCTCTCAGTGAAGGCCTTCCAGACTTCGGAAGAGAGAGCGACGATGGAATAATCCGTCCGCAGCGGTAGAAGCTCGAGATCATCGATCAACTGCTGCATTTGCCGCTCCGACAAAGCGTGATCGCGCGCAAAAGCCGATACGTCGAAGGCGAATGGCGGAGCGCTTAGGAGCGTTGCGAACGCTCTGGTTGCGTTGTCTATTGCCAGTGCCGCGCGCTGCGCCCGCCTTTCCGGCGTTCGCTTTTTTCTTGCCGGCGGGCGAAGATCGATGAACTTGCCACCGCCGATCGTTCGTTGACCCGAAACGTCGCGGATGACGAACCTGTCGGGCACAGCGGCGGCAATGGGTTCATCCAGAACGAGCTGAACGTCGGCTGTCCCGCCGGGAGAAAGCCGATCGGCATCGAGCAATGAAACGTGCGCGCCGACTTCGGCTGCAGCGTGATGGAGGCGCACCGGAAACCACTGATCGATCGGCTTGTCTTCTCGCTGCAAAATGTGCAGCACGGCATCGATGCGATCGGTCGGCGCATGCAGGTCAGGATCGAGCACGATATCACCGCGATGGATCGTGTCCTTCGAAATTCCCGAACCTGCAAGGTTAAGCGCACACCTGTCACCAGCCGTTCCGGCTTCCGCCGGCTGGTTCTGCGTATGTATCGAACGGACGCGCGCGCTCTGACCTGACGGGCTCAGGTAGACATGGTTCCCGATTTCAACTCGGCCTGAAAGCACCGTGCCGGTAACGATGACGCCGATCCCTTGCAGCGTAAAAACCCTGTCGACAGCAAGACGAAATCGCCCCTCGTCCGAGCGTCGGTCGATCTCGCCTGCGACATCGATGAGCCGCTCGCGCAACGGGCCGATACCGTCACCAGTTGAAGCGGAAACAGAAAGAATATCTGCGTGCTCAAGTGTTGTAGCGGCCGTTAGTGCTTTGATCTCGGCGGTCACCTCAGCAAGACGCTCTGCCGTTACCAGATCCATCTTGGTTATGACAACGACGCCACGGGAGATTCCAAGAAGATCGATGATCGAAAGATGCTCGATCGTCTGAGGTTTTATTCCATCGTCGGCAGCGACCGTCAGCAAAGCGAAGTCGATGCCGCTCGCCCCGGCAACCATTGTGTGAACGAAGCGGTCATGGCCCGGCACATCGACGAAGCCGAGCGTCCCCTTTGCGCTCGGAAGATAGGCAAAGCCGAGATCGATCGTAATTCCGCGCGCTTTCTCTTCCTTGAGCCGGTCGCCTTCAACGCCCGTCAGCGCTTTTACCAGCGCGGTCTTTCCATGATCGATATGTCCAGCAGTACCAATGATCATAGTGTGTTCGTTGCGCCTCGCTCGCACGATCCATTAAATCAGGCCGGTCTCTCGTGATCGAGTAAGGACGCCGCAGAAAGGAAGCCCGCTTCATCCGTCAAACACCTGAAGTCGAGGACGAGGCTGTTATCCTCTATCCTGCCGATGATCGGCCGATCGAGAGCGCGCAATGCTGCCGCGAGCTTTTCGATCGCCTCTCCGACACCTTGCCCGCTTGCGCGGATACGAATGCCCGCGCTTGGCACCGATACAAGCGGCAACGCTCCCGATCCGGCCTGACTTTGACACTCGCAGACTTCAAGGCTGAAGGATCCGCCGACAGACTGTGCAAGCTTCGGCAAAACGCGTTCCGCCTGCGCGTGGATTTCCGCTGGAGTCCGCGCCAGAAGCTTAAGCGTTGGAAGCCGCTCCATCAGGCGCTCCGGATTCCGGTATAGCTTCAACGTCGCCTCGATTGCCGCCAATCGTATTTTGTCGATACGGAGTGCACGTTTCATCGGATTGCGATTGATGGCCGCGATCAAGTTGTGCTTTCCGACGATGAACCCCGCTTGAGGCCCGCCAAGCAGCTTATCGCCGGAAAACGTCACGAGATCCGCGTCAGCAACAGCCTCTCGGACGGTCGGTTCATGCTCGAGACCGTACTGAGTCAGATCGACCAGAGTTCCGGATCCAAGATCGTGCATCAAAGGAACGTTTGCGGCAGCAGCAACCGTCGAGAGCTCGCGCGCGCTAACCTCGGAAGTAAATCCCACAATGCGATAGTTGGATGTGTGAACTTTCAGTATCACACCTGTATCGGGCGTAATCGCCGCCTTGTAGTCGTCAAGATGTGTGCGGTTCGTGGTGCCGGTCTCGACGAGACTTGCCCCGGCGCGCCTCATGATGTCGGGCATTCGGAAAGCGCCGCCAATCTCAATCAATTCGCCGCGAGATACGATCGCCTCTCGTCCTCCCGCAAGAGTATTGAGCGCCAACAGAACCGCCGCCGCATTATTGTTGACGACCGTCGCGTCTTCAGCGCCCGTTAGCCGACACAAAAGCGAGCGGACATGATCGTCGCGTTCGCCACGTTTGCCACTTGCCAGATCGAACTCGAGTGCAACGGCATCGCGCATCGATTCCATAGCCGCCGAAATAGCCTCTTCCGCGAGCACCGCACGGCCGAGATTTGTGTGAAGAATCGTCCCCGTTAAATTGAAGACGGGCCGCAGGCTCAATCGGCTTTCCGTGTTAAGCTTTGCAGCAGCAGACGACGCTATAGCCTCAGGCGAACATGCCGACGACATTCCTGACTTCAATGCCGTTCGTTCCTCTTGAATCGTTGCGCGGATCGCTTCGGCCGCCGCGGCGTGGCCAAACTGCGAGACGAGCGCAACCGCCTCGTCTGTTTTGAGGACGGCGTCGACCGACGGCAAATTACGTAGCAATGGGCCTATCCGACGTTCCACGACGCCATCGAATCCAGAATGCACCACGCTCAATGAGCGGCCGATTTGCACACGCATGAACCAGCACTTCGAAAATACACGTGGGCATCTCCTGGCGGCAACATTTCCGATTGGCTATATTCGCTATATAGTGCCGACTAGCATCGAATGCAGAGCAGATACGCGCGCACGGCAGATGGATAAGCGGAAGTCCGGGCGGGTTACAGGCAGACGTCAACCGGAGGCAAAGGCCGGTCCCGCTAACTACGGGATGCGAATCCTGTAGCGGTCCCTCGGAATTTTCGTTTAATGGAAAATGCAGTTCAGTGAAAAACGAGACGGATCACGTTGAAACGGTCAAGCATTCTGATTTTCGGTCTCTTCTCCACCTCGTTTGCTTGCACGGCATTGGCGAACGAAGTCTCCTATACCTGCGACTATCAACTCGGCGCGGGACCAGGGGTTAAGCGGGAGAAAATCGGAGCCGTCGCCATTGCAATAGATGTAAAGAACAAAACCGCCAGGATCGACTTCGGCAAGGGCTGGTTTAAAACGAACACGTTGCAAGTCCGCGGGACCAACGTCAAGGAAACGGCGCCCTCAACGAGCGGAAACAAATTAGGGTTATTCTACTTCGATTTGAAGGCGAATAGCGGCGGCTTTTCTGGAACCGGGTTCCACGAATTTTTTAGCGCGTGTGTTCAACACAGTACCGTGCCAAGCACGGCTAGCGCGCCCGACAAATCCGGAACAGCTACGGGAAATCCGGATCATAGGAAGAAAGCAACGGAACCGTCGAGCGCCGCCGAAACGACAGTTGCTTCTCGTGCCCCCGCAAGAGCCACCACTCAATACTATGGTCGCTCGAAGTCGCCAGTAAATCCTGCTTGGGCCGCCGAAGCGACGATGAATCCCGCCTATCAAAAGCAAGCAACACAATCGGCGGCAGCGCAAGCGCCCGTAACCGCGCCGGCTTCGCCCCAAACCGCCGGAAAAGCCACCACCGACTACTATGGTCGCTCGACGTCGCCAGCAAATCCCGCTTGGGCCGCAGAAGCGACGATGAATCCGGCCTATCAAAGGCAAGCGACGCAATCTGCGGCAGCGCCAGCGCCCGTAAGCGCGCCGGCTTTGCCCCGAACTGCCAGAAAAGCCACCACCGACTACTATGGTCGCTCGACGCCGCCAGCAAATCCCGCTTGGGCCGCAGAAGCGACGATGAATCCCGCCTATCAAAAGCAAGCAACACAATCGGCGGCAGCGACGGCACCCCTGACTGCCCCGGCTTCGCCTCCGCCTCCAGCCGCCGGAAAAGCCACCACCGACTACTATGGTCGCTCAACGTCGCCAGTAAATCCTGCCTGGGCCGCCGAAGCGACGATGAACATCGATTATGACAGGAACAAGCTGCCGGCGGACGCTTCCACCACATCTCCGGCCATTGTCGCGGCGCGTGAAGCTTCCAGCCAATCCTGCAGTGGAGCACTTGACGCAGCAGCCCGGGCTGCCAACCTTTACTTTGCGAATGCCAGCTTCGTCCTATCGCCGCACAGCAAGACCGGCCTCAAAGAAATCGCCAAGGCCATCACCGAATGCGGAAACGTTATGGTCGAAGTGGGCGGCTACACAGATAATTGGGGTAATCCCGACTCCAACAAGGCACTGTCGCTGCTTCGGGCAAACGCCGTAGTCGACTTCCTCGTCCGAGAGGGCGTCGCCTCTTCGAAACTGAAAGCTGTTGGCTATGGCCAGGAACGACCAATCGCCACGAATAGAACGCCTGCGGGCCGCCGCTTAAATCGTCGCGTTGAATTTCGCATCTCAGGCCCTTGAGCCCGAGATGACGACATGACCAACGATCAAATTCGCCGGACAGCACCTTTCGCGGCACTCGTCGTCATCGACGCGTAAGCGCGAAGTGCACCTGAAACCGCTCGTTTGCGAGTTGCCGCAGGTTTCCATCCGATCGACGATTGCTTCTCGCGCCGAGACTGAAGTTCATTCTCGTCGACGCGGAGATGAATACGTCGATTGGGAATATCGAACTCAATGATATCGCCCTCTTGCACGAGTGCGATCGCCCCGCCTTCTGCGGCCTCCGGCGAGACGTGGCCGATCGACAGGCCCGACGATCCGCCCGAAAAGCGTCCATCCGTAACCAGCGCGCACGATTTGGCGAGGCCCTTGGATTTGAGATAGCTCGTCGGATAAAGCATTTCCTGCATGCCGGGCCCGCCGCGCGGGCCTTCATACCGGATGACGACAACGTCGCCGGCTTTGATTTGTCCTCCGAGAATTCCCGATACCGCCGCGTCCTGGCTGTCGAAGACCCGCGCCTTGCCCGAAAACGTCAGCAGACTATCGTCGACCCCGGCGGTTTTCACGATACAGCCGTCCTCCGCCAGATTGCCGTAGAGCACGGCCAATCCGCCATCCTGAGAAAACGCATGCGCCCGGTCTCTGATCGCCCCGCCCTGGCGATCCAGGTCGAGTGCATCGAAACGATTTTCTTGGCTGAAGGCCGTTTGCGTGGGCACGCCGCCGGGTGCGGCCCGGAAGAACGTGTGCGCCGTTTCGCTGCTCGTCCGCATCACATCCCAGCGAGCCAGAGCCTCGGCCAGTGACGTCGAATGAACGGTTGGGAGCTTGGTGTCGATCAAGCCGGCGCGGTCGAGTTCACCGAGAATGGCCATGATGCCGCCGGCGCGGTGAACGTCTTCCATGTGAACATCGGCCTTCGCCGGTGCGACCTTACAAAGGCACGGCACACGCCGCGACAGCCGATCAATGTCCTTCATGGTGAAGGGCACCTCTGCTTCATGCGCCGCGGCGAGAAGATGCAGCACCGTGTTGGTCGATCCGCCCATGGCGATGTCGAGCGTCATGGCGTTTTCGAATGCCGGGAAACTCGCAATTGCACGCGGCAACGCGTTGGCGTCGTCCTGCTCATAGTAGCGCCGCGCCAGATCGACGATCAGGTGACCCGCTTCCACGAACAGCCGCTTTCGATCCGCGTGAGTTGCAAGCGTCGAGCCATTCCCCGGCAAAGCGAGGCCGAGCGCCTCGGTGAGGCAGTTCATCGAATTAGCCGTGAACATTCCCGAGCACGAGCCACAAGTCGGACACGCCGACCGCTCGATAACCTTGACTTCCTCATCCGTCACGCGATCGTCAGCTGCCGCGACCATGGCGTCAACGAGGTCCATTGCATGTTCCTTGCCCCGCAGGACGACCTTGCCGGCCTCCATCGGACCGCCCGAAACGAACACGGTCGGAATATTGATGCGCAGGCACGCCATCAGCATACCGGGCGTGATCTTGTCGCAATTGGAAATGCACACCATCGCGTCCGCGCAGTGCGCGTTGACCATGTACTCGACGCTATCGGCGATCAACTCGCGCGACGGGAGCGAATAGAGCATGCCATCGTGCCCCATCGCGATGCCATCATCGACGGCGATCGTGTTGAACTCCTTGGCAACGCCACCGGCGCGTTCAATCTCGCGAGCGACGAGCTGGCCGAGATCCTTGAGGTGAACATGACCGGGAACGAACTGCGTAAACGAATTGACGACGGCGATAATCGGCTTGCCAAAATCCTCATCCTTCATCCCTGTCGCTCGCCACAAGCCGCGGGCACCCGCCATGTTCCTGCCGTGTGTCGTTGTGCGTGAGCGATAGGGAGGCATGTTCGTACCGTAGCCGTTGGGTAAGAGGTTGAAGAAGCCAGGAGTGCAATTGTGAAATCCGCCCGCCAGTAAGGCCGCGGATGTCCCGGTTTGCCCTTCAAATCCTAAAGGATCAACTGAATTTCCCGGTAGTCGGGAAAAGAAATGACGCACCCACTAGACGGAGGCGTCATTAGCGCTTCCGGACGCCAAAGAACCGGCGCGCCGTCCCGCGCAGCCAAGTTGCAGCCATTACCTGTTTCTCTCATGGAGAAAGCGCGACCGCCCCAGAAGTTACCACGGACCCCGCACTCGTTCTCGCCCTTCAAACGCCTTCAGTTCCTTACCCGCCGAGGGCGGCGAGTATCTGCCCTGGTGAAGGAAGGTCTTGCCGGCATGCTGCACATGGAATCCGCACACAACCGGCAGACCCTGCGAGAACCGCCCGGGAATTCCAAACCACAAGAAACCGGAAGAAACTCGCATCCTGCGATTTCTCTGAATAAAGTCAGCGTATGAATTGTATATCTATATCCAGGCTAATTCGCCCTTAATCCCGATAATAACCAATTCATATTTATGGCGAGCGGGACGGAATTACCGGCGCTAGACTCAAATCGGACTTGAAATACGCATATTCAGCATAATTCAAGGAGATCTCACTCATGTCGAAGCATTTGTCTATCGCCGCGGCCGTTGGCTTCGCGGCACTTATGGCCCTACCAGCAGTTTCCGAAGCACATTGCCTGCATTTCAAACGCTTTGAAACCAGAACAGCCTCAGCTTTCACCGAAACGGGCCATGCCGTACGTCGCTTCGGCGACGGCGTCGTTCGCGCCGGTGACAGAATGTTCGGTTGGATTTTCTCCTGCAAGAAACATCGTACCTGGGGCTGAGACTCCGGCGACAAGATACCTACGTAAGCCGTGCATGATACACGGCTTACGTCATTGACTTCATATCCTGGCGAAATCGAATTTTGAAAATCGGCCGTGCGCCTGTAGCTATTCGTGCCGCAGCCAATCTTCGGCGAGCGCTTTCGAAACGGCGTCGCTGCACTCTCGCAGCGTTTCAATGTCTTCGGACCCCGCCATACGGGCCGCCCCCGGGGGCCGCAAAGCTCGAGAGTTTACCGCGGAAGCCGGGCGAACGCTGGCGCACCGGCCGGCACTTGAACGAGGAGAATTGCGACGGATGGAGCGCTTACCAACGCGATCTAAGCAGCATTTCGATGCAAGAGATCGAGTCGAGGCGCCCGACGCTGCCCCCGTAAAATAAAAGCGGCGCGGGTCTTGTGGCCCGCGCCGGTCTCTTTTTCTGGGAAGTCGCTCAGCCCTGCTTCAATGGAAGCGCAACGAACCTGCCGCCATCAGCCGTCTTGAGATGCAGCAAGATCGCGGACTTCCCTTCGCTCTGGGCCTCATGGATCGCACTTTGGACGTCTTGCGGCTGCGTCACTGATTTGTTGCCGACGGCAGTGATGACGTCACCTTGTTGCACGCCCTTCTCGGACGCAATGCCCGTGGGGTTGACCCCGACCACGACCACGCCCTTGCCTTGCGCGCCCGCCACGTCATCGGACGGAGCCAGCGTCATTCCGAACGCCGGAGTGGCCGATCCGCTGTCGCCATTCAGCGCCACTTTGTCGGTAGGATAAGTGCCCGTCACGAGATCGACCGTACGTTCTTCGCCTTTGTGGATGACGGCCAGCTTAACGGTCTGACCCGGAGCAACGCTGGCGACCTTACGCGCGAGATCGCGTGAATCCTTGACGGGTTCACCATTGAAGCGCGCGATCACATCCCCGCTCTTGAGACCGGCCTTCGCCGCCGGGCTGCCGGGCTGTGGCTCGTCCACCAACGCACCGCTGGCCGATTTCATGCCCATGCTTGCAGCGATATCGTCCGTCACCGGCTGGATCGTCACGCCGATCCAACCGCGCGTCACCTTGCCGTTGGCCTTCAGCGCATCGATGACCGATTTCGCTGTGGTCGACGGAATGTCGAACGCGATGCCGACCGAACCGCCCGATGGGGTGTAGATCGCGGTATTGATACCCACGACCTCGCCATTGAGATTGAAGCTCGGGCCGCCCGAGTTTCCGGAATTCACCGGCGCGTCGATCTGAAGGTAGTCATCGTAGGGGCCGCTGCCGATATCGCGCCCTTGCGCCGATACGATGCCGGCCGTCACGGTGCCGCCGAGACCGAATGGATTGCCCATCGCGACCACCCAATCACCCACGCGCGGCATCGACGGCGCGAAAGAGACATGCGGGAAGTCTTTGGACGCGCTCACCTTGAGCAGCGCGAGATCGGTCTTCGGGTCTGTTCCGATGACCTTTGCCTTGTAGGTCTCACCGGTCGTCGTCTTTACTTTGACTTCCTTCGCATTCTTGACGACGTGGTTATTGGTCACGAGATAGCCATCGCCGGTGATAAAGAAGCCCGATCCTTGCGCTCGCACGATTTGGGGAGATTGCTGCGCGTTTGGAAAGCTGAACTGCTGTTTGCCGAAAGGTCCGAAGAAGAACTGGAACGTCCCGTTTTGCGAGTCGTTGTCATTGCCATTTCCGTTTTCTCCA
>Ga0182749_1001340_pt1 | contig 19521 bp, 37 predicted proteins | sample eDN3rd37CKraftMG_FD_128875 | JGI IMG/M metagenome (GOLD analysis project Ga0182749, IMG submission 128875) | Enriched Miracle-Growth compost microbial communities from Emeryville, California, USA - eDNA 3rd pass 37_C Kraft MG (version 2) (version 2) ...
CAGACTTCGCTTTGCATGGAAACACGCGCCACACATTTGATCGCCGTCCAAACTCAGCTATCGCCCGCTTGCCGTACCCTGTAGTTTTCCTAACGGAGCCATCCGCCTGTCGGATGGAGCCATTCTGCATTTCACCTGCGCGCTTATTAGGCTTGTCTTTAATTACGTTAGTAGTAGCTGGCGCGCCCTTGCTTAGAACAAACATGAACTCGAACGTGTTTTCATATCTGCTCATTGCACCAACAGACGAGCAGTTTTGTTTATCCCAGATCATCGTGTCGTGCAGATTAAAGCCGCACACATCCTTGAAGTACAACGCCTGCCGAAAGCTAGTACCTGTCTCGCTGCCATTGATTGTGGCATCGCCAACAACCCACACGACCACGCCGCCTTTCTTCGTGACGCGGTATAACTCTTGCGCGATACCCTCGAAGTCGAACGTGTACCCGTTATATGTACGTAGGTTGTCGTATGGCGGGCTTGTGACTGTCAAATCCACGCTGCCGTCAGGTATGCCACGCATGACCTCCAAGCAATCGCCGTGGTGCAGTTCGTACAAAGCGGGACTCACAATAAAAACGCCCGCCGAATCGTGAGACTCAGGCGGGCCACAAAGGCCGGGTTAGCGGCAGGAGAAGAACAGCAAAAACAAAAGCCCGCGAACCTTTCGGAACCGGGCTTTGCGATCTACAGGCGCAACAATGACCTATATCTGAAAACCATCATATCACACCCAAAATAGTCTCACAAGTTTTTATGTTGCTCCTAGCATACGCATTGCTCGGTTATGCGCCATCGTCGTTCCCGCTTCCAGGCGGCGGTAGTAAGTCGCCCTGCTGATGCCGTGTCCATCGAATAGATCAGGCATATCCTCATGCCAGACTTTGGCCACATAGTAGGCAACTACGACCAGCTGATGCTTGATGTCCAAAGACATGACCGCCTTGTGAATCGCCATGCTCTGGGGGTCAAGTCTCACGTCTGGCTCTCTACCACCAAAGTGCATGCCCATGAGCCTACAGAACGGTGTGATCTCCAGCTTGGCCCAGAACTGAGGGCGGTTGGCCCACTCTGCCCACTGATGCATGTCTCGCTGGATCTTCTCCGGCACGCTCTTGAGTTTTTGCCCCATGTCGATGATTCTCCGGTCGTGTGCTATGTCAGTTGCTTCAATTCGTTCGTATACCTTGGCAGGATCGCCCATTCTCCAGCGCTCCACGTCACCGTCTCCACAACGGGCTTGGCTCAGCCCCATTGCCTACACCGTGAATCGTGGCAATGGGCGGCTGTGCGCGATCAATCTCATCCATTCTGGCTGGCCGCCAGGACAGCCGTCCGTGACTTCCCCGCCTATACGGTGCCGGAGTAATCACCGGGGCCTGCAATGGCGGCTGCGCCCTCACCCAGTCGATGACAAATGCCGTCAGGCCGCTTGCGAGCGATTTGCCCCGGATGGTGTAGACGATTTGAGCCATCGTCGCTCCGTTGGATATGACCTTGCCCTGGGCGCGCAGGTGTGCAATGGCGTCACGTTTGACTTGTTCTATGCTCATAGTCCTATCTCCACAAGTACAAATCCCTGTTTTTGGGTGTCAACCGCCGCATCGAGCGTGATGGGGCGAAAGCACCGGTCGTCCACCCCCAGCGCTTTCGCAATCCCGTCCAGGCTTGCCTTGCTGGCAGCCAGAAGGTTATCCAAGTCCCTGTGACGGTTATCGGGTGCGACGTATGTGATCCGCACCCCGACTGTCTTGGATAGCAGCATCTTGTCGCGGCCCAGCGCTGCCAGCGTGGACATATGCCCATCCTGGCGGGCGCGTACCTTGGCGTCCTGTGATCCGCCCCAGTGCCGTCCGTTTTTGCGGTTGGGCATGAGCCTGGAGTCGATCCAGGGCAGTTTGATGGTCAGGCGGTCGAGCTGCATTCCCTCTCCTTCCTCAGCAATTCGATGGTTTGATCACGCTCCCGCTCCGGCAGACCCGCGAGAAATGCATCCTGCTTGGCGCGGCTCGGACGCAGGAACTTGACGTAGCGCACGTTGCAGGCAATGCAGCCCTTTTGGTAGTACGGTGCATGTGTGCAGTTAAGTTGCAGTTCTGCGGGGGTCATTGCCACCCCACAAGATCAATGGGCCGGCAGGTTTTATCACCCGTATATTGGAGACTTTGGGGGTGATACCAGAGCGCCGTTGTGCCCTCCCATTCACCGTGCCGGTTTTTGTCGCAGATCAGCAATGCGTCAGGCTGCTTTCTGGTCTCGTCATCAATCGGAAGTTGGTTGCGCAGCAGTTTTTCAACTGCTTTTTCCTTCTTCTTGTTGCGCCAGACGGTCAGCACTTGGTCAACCTGATCAGAAATGGCGCCCGATCCTTTTGCGTCGAACTTGCCAGGCGCCTTGTCTTCGTTTTCTCCCTTGCGCACGTGATGGACAAGGTGGATGTGAACATCCAGATCGCGGGCGAGGCCGGTCAACACATCAACGAAATCCTTTTGTCCGTTGTAGTCATCCTCCCCGCGAACGCACTTCATAAGGCTATCTATGACGATGTGCTTGATCTTCAATTGATCAGCACAGTATCGAATGACGGCGTAGATCATTTCCGGCTTGACAGTCCCGAGTTGGTCATACAGCCAATACTTATCCTTTGCCCAGTCCATGAGCCTGTTAACCGCGATCTCTCCAGGCCTGTCGTTCATGGCGAACTGGCGCAACATTCGTTTCAGAGTGGATACCGGCTTCATTTCGAAGCTGGCTACACAAACTCTCTCGCCTTGGGCGGCGAAGCCAATGGTGGCCTGCCCCAGAAGCTGGCTCTTTCCATGCCCATTGATGCCTTGCCACAAAGTGACCTCGCCACCCCGGAAACGGATATGATCATGCGTCTTTGACCATGGCAGGCGAGCACCAGTTATCTGGTCGCCAGAACGAACAGAATCAATCAGGGCTGCACGCCATGTACTGGCATTCAGCACCTTGGCTTTAGGCTCCGATTCCGCCATGTAGGCGCGGAAATCGAAGGTGTCAGGCGTAATCATGGGGACGACATTGCTCATGCTTTTTCTCTGTAATCGTGGACAAAATCGGGGGACGATGTGACGATTCTTTCTGGGTTGAACTCGCGTAGCCTTGCGAAGACTTCCCGCAACCTGGACACGTCCACACCCTGCAAAAGCACCGTCAGGCCCGTCAGGAATCGAAAATCCAGCGTGCCGGCAACTTCGTCGCTGCCCACATGGACCTCTGGTAGTCCACCATTGGACAGAACGCCCTCTGCATCGTGATACGGCCCTTTGGGGCAAGGCCCGCTGAGCACCAAAAGCCACACCATCGAAGGGCGCAATCGCTCAAGCCTCATGCGGATGATCGTGTTCTGGCCTCTCATATCGCGCTCGCCATCAAATCGTCCATGCCGTCGTCATCACAACCAGCAGGCAACCCATCCTCCCAGTGTTTTTGGTTGATGTAGGTCAGGGGGGCTGGCTCATAACCGTCCTGCCACTTCTTCGTGCCTTTCATGGCCGCCAGGTGCAGCAAAATCTGGTCTGCATGGGCATCAAGGCCGCGCAGTTTCCACTTTTTCAGGCATTCAGCCTTGGCGGTTTTCCTGTCTGTCCTTGGCCAGGACTCCCAAAATTCCTGAAATCGAATCCCCGCAAAGTCGGCGCGAGCCGACGAATGTTTTTCTTTATTCTGGCTCTGGCTATGGTGAGCTTTCGTGTTGGGTTCCTGTTGGGTTTCCGAATCAAAACCCATTGGGTTATTTTTGGGTTCCGTGTTGGGTTCCTGTTGGGTTTGTTTTCTTGGCCTTCCGCCTTTCTTCCCGTTTTCCCGTGCGGTTTCAACTCGGTTTGAATCATCTTTCAATTGGCGTGCCGCCCTAGCATTGATGCGGGCACCGTTATCATCAACTGGGAAATAGGTATCAGCCACGCTACGGACGGCTTCTTGCTCTTTTTTGTCGAAGGCTCGGCATATCCTATAGAGAGCCGGGTAGTCAGCGGGTAAAGGCTGTTCAGTGGCGTAGTAATGGTCAAGCATCAGCGTGTACGCTCCATGCTCGGCCAACGATAGGTGCGCGGTGTCTTTTGCGTAGTCGCCCATGAAGCGCTTGTAGAAATTCACGCTGCCTCCCTATCCGCATGCACCACCCTTGCCAGCGGCTGGATAGCGATCTTGTAAGCTGCCTCAGCTTCGGGGCTCCAGAGGTTGCGCTGGATCATCAGGGCGCGGGCCAGGTCGCAATACTCCCATTCGAGTTTCCAGCGCTCCATCTTGGGCATGCCGCCCGTATCGTGTTCGCGGTGATGCTTGGGGCACATGGGCCAGGTCAAGGCATCAGAAACCTTGGTGCCCATGCCCTTGGTTGCGTTGGCGTGGCAAACCTGCACATCAACAGCGCCGCATTTGATGCAGGCCAGCGTGGCTACGGCACGGCGGTGTTTCTCGGAATGCCAGGGCTTGTTTTTGGGGAACATCATGCGCGCCTCGTGGTATCGCTATTGAAAGCCCAACTTTTGTGAATTTTTCTTTTTGCGCTCCTGTAGGCATCTTCCGCCTCATGGGGCGTATCAAACATCCCTAGGTAGGTTTGCTTCTTTCGCAGCATGATGATGGCAGCCCATTTGTCCCCTCGCCTCACCACGCCCCTTATTCCGCTTTTCGAATTACTCTGCGCTCTGCTTATGTTTTGTTGATTTTGGGCGCGGGGTATGTCTCGCAGATTTGCAATCCTGTTATCAAGAGGGTTTTGGTTGATATGGTCAATTTCATGCATAGGCCATTCACCCGTGACGTAAAGCCACACCAAACGACTTGCTATGTACTTGCGGCCAGAAAACCCAACTTCTACCCTGCCCTGCCAGGACACCCTCCCCGCCTCGGCACCAGCTCTTACTGATCTAGTTGGACTGATATTCCAAAACAGCTTCCCGCTTTCTGGCTCATACCTGAAAATCTCACGCACTAGGTCTGCCGTCATTTCCCTATTCACACTCATACCGTTTCCTCCTGCTCAGCCATCCATGCGTGGATGTACTCGATGAGGCTTGTCATCCGAGCTACCGACATTTGCGCAGAGGATTCGCGGATATTGACGAACTCGCCTTCCAGGCCCGGAATCATGTCCGCGCCCAGGCCGGTCGCCATGGCGTGACCGGAAATGAAAAGTACTTTCCACTGGGTCGGAGTCAGCTTGCGTCCATGCCATTCACACGACTTGGATGCCTCGGTAAAGAGCGCATGCAGCATGGCGTTCTGGTCAAGCGAGCGGGTGCGCGGCTGGATAGTTACCCGGAAGTTCTCGGGGGCCGCCATGACTGCTGCCGCCGCATTCCTGCGGGCCGTGTCGTGCGAGAGCTGGAATACTTGCTTTTCCATCATGCTGCCCTCAACAATCCGACACGCTCCATGCGCTCAGCGAGCTTGGACATGGCCCTCTGCGCCTCCACAAACTCGCGTTGCAGTCTTGCGCGCTCATCTTCAGGCTCTGTCGGCTGCGGATCGTCATATCCGGACTCGCGGGCGACGTAGTTCATGGCTGCGTGGCAATTGACCTCCCTGCCGATCTTGAGCAGCAGAAGCACCTGCTCGGGCGAAAACTTCTCCGCCCGCGCATCGTTCAGGCAGTCGAGCAGGGTCCGGTGGGCGGCATCCGGCGTCTTTTCAGGCCACAGTTTGCAGCCCACCGACTTGGCCCCACCAGCAGCCTTCACCACATCCTTGAGCGCATCCGAGAACGAGTCGTAGAAAAGGGCTTCTTGGTTCATTTCCGACCCCTAAGAACGGATATCTCGCGCTCCAGCCGAGAAATAGCTTTCCGCTTCATCTCGACAATGGATTCCAGCAAATCGGGCCGAAGCTCGACCGGATTTAAACGGGCGTATTCGCCGTAGATGGCCTGTGCAGCAACGTTATAGGCGGCAGCCGCTTCTTGCTTGGTTTGGTATGTGCCTAGCGCGATGTCTATGCCATCAGGACTGATCATGGCGGTCCATGCGCCGCCAGATTTTTTGACCCCGCTGTATCCATACTGTGAGGACGCCCTTCTGTTGAAACTGTTTTGTTTTGGCGTGGCAAGGCGAAGGTTTGCGCGCCGGTTGTCTAGCGTGTCCCCATTTATGTGATCAACTATCTGATTGGAGTCCGCCGCCATGATCAACCGATGCATCAGGACGCCGCGGTACTTCCCGTCACTGTTCTTAATGCTGGCTTGCGCATACGTTCCACTTGCCTTAGTTGATGCATGCCATGAGTAGTCGGCCAGCGCTGGCAGTACGTCGCTATCTACTAGCGCTGTGTACCCTCTTGAAAGTTCAACTTTCGCGGTCATTACGAAGACCTCCGAAAAATAAATTGAAATTCGGAAGCGTTCGGATAGCCTCCGCTAGGGAAAAAAAGAGAAGATGGCGCCATGAACACGACACACACATCACGCATGGCTGGCCTCTTTGGTGGGGCGGCGACGCATTACGCGACGGTGCAAAGCAAGGAGTTTTTGGCCATTCGCCCAGCGCATGTCTCGCTGGCTACCGGCGAGCAAGCCTGCAACAGTCGGCTGTTTGATGCCAACCTCGGTGGCGATTTGTGCCTGGGTGTACCCCGAAGAAAGCACTTCCGAAATGATGTTTTTCCAGTCCATAGCGCAATCATATCGGATTTCCTATCCTATAACAATAGGCAAAACTATGTCATTTACTATCAGAATGCCGATATGACTACCTTCGGTGAACGACTTAAAGATGCCCGCAAGGCTGCTGGCTTAAGCCAGAAAGAAGTGGCCCGTCGAATCGGCACGAAGCAACCGCTCATTTCGGAGCTGGAGAGCGACGAGTATCAAACCTCCGGGTTTACAACGAAGCTTGCCTATCTCTATAAGGTCAGCGCCAGGTGGTTAGCCGAAGGCAAGGGGCCGCGAGAGATTTCCGCGTCTGAATTACTGGACGAACCGGAAATGGAGTGGCTCGTCCGTCAATACGGAAAGGCGGATGCGGTAACAAAGGCACTCGTGACTCATCTTTTGCGAGAGCCTGAGCAAGCTCGTCCAGCCTGGATGAGCGAAGGAACCGCATCATCAATAGAAAATGCGCGCCTGCTGGTGGCGGAGCAGTTTGATGGTGGCAAATAAGTAGAGTGCGCGTGTATTATCGGCCCATGACCCGGCGAGAGGTAACAAAATGAGAATAACGATACTGGCTTTGGCAGTACTGACTTTGACCGGTTGCGCCCAGCAGATAGCGATGCAGCAACAGCAGGAGGCTGAGATGGCGGCAGCCTCTGCGAAGTCTGTTTGCGAAAGCGTCCCCGAGCGCCCAGAGTTGGCCATACTCAAAGAACAAGTGGTGTTCGACTACACCAAGGCCACCGTGGCCCAACTGGCAGACAATCGCAAGCCCACAGCCGCCCAGAAGGCTGTAATCGCAAATATTGACCAGTACAACAAGCCTTGCGAGGATGCCGCTATCGCGTTGTATTCCAAGTACACGCCTCGGGCATTGCCAATTTATATGGAGACCAGCCAGTCGGTAAAAATGTTGTGGGCCAGATTACTGAACGGCGACATGACGTTTGGCCAGTTCAACACGGAGAAGGTGAAGCTCGCATCAACAGCGCAAGCTCGCGCCACCCAGCTGCACGCCAACCTACAGGCGGAGGCCCAACAACTGCAACTACAGCAACAGCAGCTTGGCATCCAGAACATGCAACTCTGGAACAGCATGCGTCCCCGTACAGCCAACTGCTACCGAGTAGGCAACAGCGTTTCCTGCACGCAGTGGTGACTGCAAAACGCCCGATGCCCTCCCCCACGGAGGGCTTTTTTTGTGCCCAATAAAAAAGCCCCGAAGGGCCGACAAAGAACTTCGGGGCAAGAGTGCGCATTCCGCCAGGAATTTGCGATGGCGATCATATTCCTGCGCCCAACAGCCGTCCACGTAATTCGCTTGTAGCGGTCAATCATTGACCGGTCCGACCCGCTTCGGCGGGTTTTTTGTGCCCGGTGATTCCAATCCAAGCGCCTTGCTCACCGCATCGATTCCCCTACCGATAGTGTCACAATTTGGGCCTTGCCCTGTTCATACATACAGTGGCAATATAACCACTCGTGTCAAAAAATACAGAAAGGTAAGGAGAATGCGAAATAAAGCCTTCAAAGAGGAGATGCCACAATCCCCTCGTATCCATCCACCGGCCAGGCCGCCAGACCTTTTAAGGCGGTTTAACACACAAGAGTCCATCGCAGCACTGAATGAAGCAATCGCGCTTGCGCCGCTCGGCGTTCTCACCCGCGCAACCATCTCCACGCTAGTTGACATTCGCGACGCCTTAGCCTGTAACGACACAGGCGAATAACCCCCACTGAACCGACGGGCCGATAAAAATACCGGCCTGTTACAATTTAGTATCGGAATTCCTATTGACTCAATAGATAGGTTTTCCTATACTTCTTCTAACGCCCCACACCACTAGGCCAAAGGCCACGGCGAAGGAGGCGAACGTTCTTTAACAGTCGAGATAGAAGCGAGGGCATTGACGCCCTAATGGAGTCGGACGCAGGCAGGGCTACCAGCGCATCGGCGGCCTGAGCCTCGAAAGAGATTATTCAGGACGGTGGATCCAATGCCAATCCTCCCCTGCCTGCCGAAGTATCCGTTAGGACTTGATCGCGTCGTCAACCGCTGCAAGCGCACTCCGCATATGCGGTTGGTGCTTCCCTGGCGTTGCGTCCTACAGCCCCCATGGATTGGTCATCACCTGTTGACGCAGGTGCACTGGCTAGGGGAGTCCAAAAATTGGGTCATAAGACCTCCTTTTGGGCCTCCGAAATGTGGGCCTTGGGATGCTTTTAGCAGGAAGCCCCGATCAAGGTCAATGCCCTCACTTCTGTCTCGATTGTGCCCCACCCACCCTTAGCCCCAGACGGCACGGTACGGGAAGGCGAACAGTAGGCGGGAGACAAACCGCTGAGCATCAAGTGGTTGGCGCGCACTTAAAAGCGTAATGCTCTGACGGCCGGAGGATAAACGGACCGGGCTTGGGGAGGGACCGACCTACGGGCGGACAAACCAGCAGGTAGGCGTCTGAGGATGGCCTACTCCACCCACAGGGAAGCTGTGGGCAGATACCAGACCCGCAAGACGGGACTACGACTGGTACGCATCTGAAGCGCGGATTCAATCGAGTCCGGCTTTTCATGCGACGAAATCAACGCCCTCCTCGGTACGGCGGGCCTGTGAGTATGCCCGGAGTGCCTCACCGGGAAGTGGTCAGGGATTAATCACCCCTGACTGCCCATTCGCCTGCTAACGCGGGCGCTTTGGCAAGCATCCATGTTGGGTGCTTACTGAAGCGAGAGCAAGCCTTGATTACTTGCTATCAGAGGAATCTGTTGCTTGCGCGTCTTCTTCTAATTTAAGCATCTGTAATTTCAAATTAACGAGCATTCTCGCTAGTCCGAATATTGCCATCCCGCAAGCGGAGATAGACAGGCCCATGGCGAGAACAAGAACCTCTTCTTTGCTCGGAGGGTCGCCGGCCACTTGGCGAAATCTAAAAGCGGTGTAGAGGCCGAGAATTAGATATATGAAGAAGTGAACTCGACGAGGCTCCAGGATGGCTCTAAATATATTCCAGCTTCTTTTATCGGCCCTTCTTGTAGTTCTGAGTGTTTTGAATGCAATCAGCAACTGGGCAAGCCCGATCAGCATCGTAATCGTGGCAATAACGAGCATCCATTGCTCAATAGTCAGCGCCATAGTGATCTTGGAGCGAAAACACAAAGCCCAAGAATAACCCATCCGCAAGCCCTGCGAGCCAGGGTTTACGCATGACCACAAATAGGGAGAACAAGATGGAACACAAGCACACGCCGGGGCCGTGGGAGGTAGCCACGGAGGCGTTTGATAACGAAGGATTTCCGGAAACGGTTATCCAGGCTCTGTGTGGCTCGGCTGTGGTGGCGGTCGCCCTTGATTTCGGAGAAAACAATCCAGGCATGAGAGAGCACAACGCCCGACTGATCGCCTCCGCGCCTGATCTGCTGGAAGCGCTGCAAGAATCGGATAACCAGTTGCGTGAAGTCCTCGCCAGCATCACCGACGGTCGCGTACATCACGACGGCGATGAGTTTCACTTGGCGCTGGCCGCAAATCGCGCCGCCATCGCCCGCGCTACCAAGGAGCCAGCATGATCACTGAACCAAAGTTCGACACTTATCTTTTCACCCGCGCAGAGGGCTTCTACCCAGTCCACATTACCAAAGAATCGGTTGCTGCCAACATCGAACACAACCCAGGCACCCTGAAGGTCGAGGAATACAGCCATGACGGCCAGCACAAGACTATCTGGACGCAGGCTGATGGCTGGCTGGATAGTGAGTATGCCGCCATGTTTGGGAGCCAGCATGACCACTGAAACCAAGATACTGACGCGAGAGCAGATAGATTCCTGTTTCGACGGCCCCATGCCATCGGGTAGCGGAAAGAGCCGTTATGACGTAGCGCGATTGATCGAGCAAGCCGTCCTGAATTCGCCGGAGGTGGTGGCGATGCGGGAGCAGAACAAATTGCTACTCGGTCTGGTTAAGGAAATGTCTGAAAACGACACCTACGAAACCGAATATGACGGACGCATGTACAGCATCTGCCACGGATGCGGAGCGCAGGACGGCGAGGATCACAGAAATCAACGTTGTGTCTACCTGCGGGCACAGGCCGCCATCGACGCCGCCATGGAGGCTAAAGATGAGTTTTGAAGAAGCATTCCAAGACGTAACTGAATGGCTATGGAAGGAATATCCGGCCTACAACGGTTGGCGCATTCGCAGTTTTGCCTGGCAGTACGACCTGAGTGCCCTGCCCTCAGAAGTGTACTTCGCGCTGTCTGACAAATTTGAGGCACATGGCGATATCAGCATTGATGACGTTAAGGAACACATAGAGCGTGTTCAGCCGCCCGAAGGATACGCCTACGTCACCTTGCAAAAGGACGATGTGCGGGTCGGTTTCAACGTGCCCGTGCATGTATTTCAGGAGGCTAAAGATGAGTAATGTGCCGATGCCGGAGCCGATGGCAGAAATCACTAGGATCGCAGGAACTGAGATTTTCGACCTGACCGAAGCCGGGAAAACATCCGGCTTAACAGTCGGTGCCCAATTCATCACCACCACCCAAGCCCAAGCCTACGCTGATGCGAGGGTGAGGGAGGTGTTGGAAGAAGCTCTCACAGTCGTTGCGGATGAACAGAAAAGTCTTTGTGATGACGATCACGAACTAGGTTGGAGCGATTGCGCCGACACTATTCATAAGAATATCCGCGCCCTAATCCCCACCCCACCAACGGAGAAACCATGAGTGAACAAACCTTCGGCCAGAAAGCAGTCGGCCTATCCTTCAACCCCAGCAACCTGTCAGACGTTGATATGGTCAAGCGCGGATTTGCCGAACAGATCGACATCTTGCACGAGCTGCGCCAGCACAGCGAAGACCCAGAAATCAAACGGCTGTGCAGCGTGGCGATTACCGAGACGCAAACCGCTCAAATGTGGGCGGTCAAGGCGCTCACCTGGAAGTCCTGATTCCTCCGGCCTGGCCAGCCATCACCCATAGGCCACTCCCCTGCCCGCGTCGGTTGCGTGGTTGGGGCCATCACAGATAGGGCGGCGTGGAAAATCGGAGACACGCAAAGGCAGAGCGGGGCTGCCAGAAATAAAGCCCGCTGAGGAAGGTAGGCATCCGATCCGCCGCTGGAAGTACCGAAAGGTGAACAAGCGGGAATGCATCGCCGGGGTAACGTCCGGCCCCTATCTGTGATGGCAAGCAGTACGCGCAGGCGAGGCGCTCAAGTGAGGGAAATCACCCCTGATGTAGTTCAGGTCCCGGATGCTTCGGCATGGTCCACTGGTGACGGTGGAACGGGAAGACCCTTTTGATGCTGGTGAATCGACACCGTTAAACGTGAAACTTAGACTGGTTTGAGTCCAGTCCATGCCGGGATCGCATCCGGTGCCATCAGTACAGCCCCAGCAGTACGCATGATGGGGCTTTCAATCGAAGCGGATGCCGTGCCTCTGGACTTCCGGGGGAGCGCACACGGACGCAGCTTCGCGGGCGGTGCACGATACGCACCCAACTACAGGCCACCCGGAGCCTGACCCTAGCGGGCAAATCCGGGGCCTTGTGGTCAAGGTGCCTAGCCCTTTGCTCTTGGCGGAGCGTAAAGGGTGTACTTAGGGGTCAGAGGCGCCTTGACCAGAGGGCCGCTCAAACGCTGCACCTTCGCAGCATTTTCAATCATCTAGTACGTGAGGGTTGCGGCCCTCTATCTATTCCCATCTCAGGGAGATAACCATGTTAATCACCACGCGCATAAACAGTGCGGGCCATGTCTCGCCCTGGTCAACACCAACGACCGATCAGGTGATGGATGTACTCAAGGGCGATCTATCGAGCGACGGCTATTACCGTCCCGCCGCGCACTGGGCGCTGGCCATCTTCGACCAACCCGATTTTATCGAGGACCTGTCCATCGACGCCAAGCGGGAATTGCTTGAATTGATCGCCAGCAACCCCGGCACCCGATACCAACACATCTACAACCACGTGCGCGACACCGTGGCGGACATAGTGGAGCAAGAGAAATGAACATCACCAAGACCGTTTATCTGCATGAAACGCCGTATGGCACCCACATCTGTGCTGGCTCGAACCTATCAGGCGAGGAATGCTTTGAGAACTACATCCTTCTTGCATCCAAGGAAGTCACGTTCAACGTGCCCGACGATCTTAACAAGACAGCCCTGAAGGTTGCCGCCATCGACCGCCAGATCGAGGAAACGCACGAGGAATACACGAGGCGCTTGTCCATGCTGAAAGATGAAAAAGCCAAGCTGTTGTGTCTTGAGAATGCAGCATGAGACTCCTATTCCTACTGATCTACATCGTGCAGTTGCCTATTCAAATTTTGGGAGTGAGGGGATGAGCGAAAAATGGACGAGGCAAGAGGCTATCAACCTCTGCATCTTGATCGAGTCAGTGTGCCCGCAATTCGGGTGCCACGTCGCCCTGACTGGCGGCACTCTATACAAGGCTGGGGAACGAAAAGACTGCGATGTCTTGTTCTACCGGATAAGGCAGGTGGAAAACATCGATCAAGATGGGCTGTTCGCCGCTCTGGCTGACATTGGCGTGGAAAGACTCAGCGGGTTTGGCTGGGTACACAAGGCCATCTATCAAGGCAAGAACATCGACATGTTTTTCCCCGAAGCGCCTGACGGCGAGTATGACCGCGAGCCAGCCAGCGACGACGCAATCATTGAGGATCTGGCATGAAAACACTACTCAAATTCTGGCATTGGGCCACACAGTACACAGGAGCGCCAGAAGAACAGATCCCTCGATATGCGGTGTTCTTTGCTGGCCTATTTGTGGTCGGCGCATATGTGCTGATGTCAACGCTGGATAAGGCGGGGTTTTAAAGGATAAGGATATGAACGCAGTAACGAAAGTCGAGGCCGGACAAATTATGTCCGCCGACCAGATGCGCGACCGCATCAACGCCGTGCAACGAGTCATGAAATCGGTAATGAAGGAAGATACTCATTTCGGAGTCATTCCCGGCACGAAAAAGCCAACCCTCTATAAGGCCGGTTCCGAAGTTCTGCTCACGACTTTCCACATGGGGCTGCGCCTCGAAGTGGACGACCTTAGCGATTCTGATCAGATACGCTACCGAGTCAAGGCCGTTGGCTTTCATCAACCTACTAGCTCTATCGTCGGCGAGGGGCTGGGTGAATGCTCTACCAACGAGGAAAAGTACCGGTGGCGGACTGCCGTCTGTGATGAGGAATTCGAAGCCTATCCAGAGGGCCGCAAGCGTATCAAGTTTCAACGCACATGGAACAGACGATCTAACCGATACGAGTTCATGCAAATAAAGCAAGTGCGTACCGAACCGGCGGATCTAGCAAACACTGTCCTGAAAATGGCTAAAAAACGAGCGCAGATCGACTTTACCCTAACCGCTCTTGGCGCTTCCGACATATTCACTCAGGACATTGAAGATATGCCCGAAGAGTTGCGCAGCGCTGTTGATGACGATGGCAACCCCGCACCGCAGGGATCGGCCATTGAGCACCCCGCCATGAAGGATGCGAAGACCGTACAAGACTTGGCCAAGGTTATGAATGCGCTGAAAGCGGACGAGCGCAAGAAGTTCATGCCTTACTTCCAACAGCGCATGGAGGAACTAAAAAAGGAGACCAGCAATGGCGATTCAGGGCAGTGATGAATGGCTGATGGAGCGCTGCGGTTTTGCTACTGCATCGCACTTCGCCGACATTCTCGCCAAAGGGCAAGGGAAAACCCGTGCCGCATATATGCGCAAGTTGGTAGCCGAGCGCATCACAGGCAGGCCAAGGCCCACCTACTCCAATGGGCACATGGCAAGAGGCAACGACCAAGAACCATTTGCCAAGATCGCGTACATGGCCGAACGCGGCGTTGTTATTGATGAAGTGGGCTTCGTTAGGCACCCGGAAATCATGGCCGGCGCATCGCCTGATGGGCTAATTGGCGATGACGGAGGCTGTGAAGTTAAGAGCGTCATTGCTGAAGTTCAGATCGAAACCATATCTAAGGGTGGCTATCCGCCGGAACACAAGGCTCAGATTCAGGGCAACCTATGGATACACCAGCGTCAATGGTGGGACTTCATCAGTTTCAGCGACGACATGCCAGATGATCTGCGTCTATATGTATTTCGGGTAGAGCGCGACGATGAATACATCAACGAACTTGATGCGCAGGTTAGAGCCTTCCTATCCGAGGTGGATGCGGAAGTCGAAAAATTCTTGAAAATCGCGAGGAAATAATGGCATCAGTCAACAAAGTCATTCTCGTCGGCAACCTGGGCCGCGATCCCGAAGTTAGATACAGCCCCGATGGGGCCGCCATCTGCAATGTCTCCATTGCCACCACTTCGCAATGGAAGGACAAAAGCAGCGGCGAGCGCCGGGAAGAAACCGAATGGCATCGTGTGGTGTTCTACAACCGCCTTGCCGAAATCGCAGGCGAATACCTTCGCAAGGGCCGGTCAGTCTACATCGAGGGCCGTCTGAAAACAAGGAAATGGCAGGATAAAGACACCGGACAAGACCGCTACAGCACCGACATCGTTGCCGACCAGATGCAAATGATCGGCGGCAAAGACGACGACCAGCGCCAGCCACCACAGCGATCTGCCCCGCAGCAGCGACCAACACAACAAGCGCCCGCCCCGAATCTAGCGGATATGGATTCAGACATCCCCTTCATGCGTGCCGGCCACGGAGCGGCTTGGCGCTGCATCTAACCCCCCCTTCCCCACCACCACGAGGCCCGGCGCCCTAATAAGGCGCTGGGAGAGATTTGTGTCCAACGCATCCATCACCCTGCTCATTGTCTGGGTAGTCGCCGCGTGGCTGACCCATATTATTGCCAGCATTGCCGCCCACGCCTGGGGGCTGCTCATTGCCGGCGCGATCATGTTCCCAATTGGGATTATCCACGGCACTGGCGTCTGGCTGGGAGCTTGGTGATGAAGCGTTTTGATCTGAATCGAACTTATCGCCACGGCATCGGCATGCCCGAAATCATCGAGTGCGCAGATGGCCGGTTTGTGCGGTGGGAGGATGCTCAGAAGCTGAGGGAGGCGCTTGAAGAATGCGTAAAGCTGCTGGCCAGTGCGCCAAAAGCGACTCGGAGCATGTACGTCGGTCGAGGCTCGATTGCATGGGGAATACTAGCCGAGACAGTATGCAAGCATGCATGCGCCGCCCTATCGGGAGAAGGGAAATGACAGACAACTATGCACAGTTGCGGGCGGCGCTGGATGCAGGGCCTACGCCAGGGCCATGGGCGGCAAACAGCGACGGGGAAGTTTGGGCCACCAAACCCATGAGGTTCAACCTGACAAGTGCTGGCATCCCGATGGTTGCCGAAGTCTGCAGGCACGACGATGCTGAAGGTGGGTTTCCGTGGAAAGAAAACGCTCGCCTGATCGCCGCCGCCCACCCCGACACCATACGTGTCTTGCTGGCAGAGCGCGACAGGCTGCGGGAGGCACTGCGCTGGGCTGCTGGAACACTGCAATCCGCATGCTGCCTATCCGGGCCGATTTGCGAGAACAGCCCGTTCAGGCTTGGAGATGAAACACGAACCATCGCGCAGATCATTGATGCTGCTGACGCCGCACTCGCACAGGAACAGGGAGACTGAAATGGGATTTTTCAAGCCAATTACCGCCCGCCGTTTATATGAGCTTTTGGACGAAGTTGCCAAGAAGCACCAAGGGAACCCAGACGCTATCAACTTAGATGCCCCGATCAGCATCTACATTCCCGGCGACGATGAAGACGACGAGGGGGAGTATCGCAAGGTCATAAGCATGGGTGGTGGTGAGTTTACAGATGGACTCGTACTGAGCTTGTTTGATGCGTATGGGGATTGACATGAACACCGAACAGGAAAGAGCCGCGTTTGAGGCGTGGCTAGGGATAAAGCCATGCGGAGCCGCGCACGACTTCGCATGGGAAGCATGGAAAGCCCGAGCTGCCCTGCAATCGCAGGATCGGGAGGATGCGGGTATGGCGGAAATTATGCGGGAGGCCGCACAGATCATCGCCGCTATCCCGCCCGAGCATGCGCCTGACAACATCCGTTGGCCAATTGTTGATGAGCTTGAAGGCTTCGCTTCAAAGATCGGACACGCCCGCGTCGCCATCAAACATGACCGCAAGGGGCGGGGTGAGCCGGTGGGGGAGATTCATTGTCGCATTTACCACGACACCGAACAGCACAGGGATTACCTGAAGGCCAGATTCCATCCTGACACATGGAGAAACCGGGTCAGTTTTGAATGGCAGGAGCATAGGTGGGCGTACCGTTACACTCACTTTGACGATTCTGGTGAGTATGACCTGATCGTTAGGACAGCCCCACAGCCCGCCGAGCCTAGCAGGGGTGAGCCGGTGGCGTGCTTCAAATGCGGGCACGCAAAGCATGGTGGCGAATGCGTGAACGTAGCCCCACAACCCGCCGAGCCGGTGAATAAAACCGATTGGAATACGGTGCTCTCGTCATGGAGTGACGATGATTTTGTGCGTGTTTTCCATGAGCGCCCGGATTTGGCAGACCGTTTGCGAAAGATGCTTTCCGAGCCGGTGAAACACAAACGCCAATACGCGCAAGGCACGGCGCTGGGGGAGTTTGGCATTATCCCCATGTGCGATCAGGTGAATGACGAGCCGGTGAAGGCGCCGAGTGATGCGATAAGCGTGGTGGGGGTGCCTGAGTTTGACGCGCTCATGGATCATATCTATGAGAACGGCACTGCTAGCGAGGGGGTATTACCATTGGCGAATGCATTCGCACGCGCCCTTCTCGCCCGCTTCGGCAATGCCGCCCGGCCCGACAACTGCGATGAAGTGAATATCGCTGTTTTTGGAGAGTGAAATGATCGAAACCGCCATCGACGCCAAAGGCCGCCAATGGAAGCCCTTTGATCTGGTGTGGGACGGCCCGGACGGCCAGTTTTGCGCCACCATCCACGCAATCTCAGAGGATCACGCTCGCCTGATGCTGGCCGATATCAAGGCCACCGGGCGGATTGAGGGCGAGATTATCCAGGAGATACCGACATGAGCCTCGGCCCTGATTGGTTGATAGCCCTGGATGCCATGGGCTACGCCTACCTGATCATGTACGTGGTGTGGGGGCAGGATTGACCGAGCGCATTGCCGAAGTCCTGGCCCTCACCGCAAAGCACTGGTTACAGCCCCCGAGTGGGGCGCGTATTATGGAGTTTGATAATGATAACGCTGCAATCCAAAGATCTCGAATCGATCATCGAGGAGGCATCCCGGCGCGGGGCAAGGATCGCATTCGAGGAAATGGCGCTGTACCAGCTAGGGGACGCCGCCAAGCGCCTGGGTATCAGCTACCCAACGCTGCTGCGCCGGATCAAGGAGGGCAAGATACGCCCCGTTGATGGCCGCATCACAGGCGCGGAAATCATGCGCTACCTATCCAAGCATGTCGGCGATTGATTCAGCGCTCGGATTATAGTAAACGAGCGCGAACCTGGAATCACGCCAGCCGAAAATCTTGCACAGCGTCAGCATGTCAACCTTGCGGGAAATCATCGTCGCGGCGGTATGGCGGGTGTCATGCCACGTAAAGCCGGACAGCCCCGCTAAGCTGCGATACTTGCGAAACAGAGAATCCAGCGAGGCGGTTGTCAGTCCGAACACCAGCGTCTTGTCGTAGCCGCGTATCATCTCGATGGCGGCCTTGGCCTTCGTAGAGAGCGGCACATCGCGCTGCCTGCCATTCTTCGTGGAGGGCAGGTGAACGTACTTTGCGTGCACATTATCCCAAGTTAGTGAGCATAGCTCCCCGGCCCGCATGCCAGTCCTGAGCGCCACCAGAAAGCAGACTGCAATGGCGTGGCGCGGGGACTCAATGGCCATCCCCCTTGAGTATCCCATCTGACGGAGCAGCGCCCTGATTTCCCACCAGTGCAGGACACGTTGCCGGTGCGCCGGAGCCGATGGGCGCCGGATATCCTTGCAAGGGTTTTTCTCGATCAGGCCCCATTCCTTCCTCGCCGCCTCGAATACAGAGCTGAGCGCATTGAGTTCGCGCAGCACTGAGGACGGCTTGACTGATTTCAGCCTGTCGTCGCGGAACTTGGCTATGTCTGGCCCAGTTACCTGGGTAATGGGCTTGTCCAGCGGCAACAAATACCGTTCGAAGGCGGCTAATCGGATAAGCTCCTTGTCCTTGCCGCGCTTCGTTGGTGAGATTTCCTCGGCATACTGGCGCAGGACAGTCCGCAGTGATGTGCGGTCCCCTTCTGGTGTATGCTTGTTTGTCGCGATCTCAAGCTCTCGTTTGGCAGCCCATTCCACGGCCTCGCGCCGGGTGGCAAATACCCTGCTGTCCCGGATGCCAAACTTCTTGATTTGCGCCCGGTATCCCGTCGCGGTTTTGGTGATGCTGGCCATGGTGAGGATGGGGCATTTTTGGGGCCTGCGATGTCGAAAATTGATTATTTTGACTATCAGGCACTTACATGCACCGCTCGTAACTCGCTGATTTGATAGATTTTGCATTCTAGCCGAATCATGATCTATCATTCGCGAGTGCCTTTCACCGGCACCACAAACCCACTATTTATGCGGGTTTAGAGAAAAAATGGGGCTTTTTTGGGGCCTCTTGCGAAATACAGCCCGCCACCGAGCGGGCTATTTTTTTGCCTGGACGGCGCGCACCACCGCCGCATGCCGAGCCTTGCATTCCCCATACTGAAACATCAGGTCGATGTACGCTTGGCCGACGTCATCCCATCCGCCACCGCCCAGCGCTGGTATATCGGGACACGGCGCAGTCAGATTAGCGGGCAGCGTTGCTCTTTCGGCGGGCATCCTCGAAGATGCGCAGCCGGATATCGTCAGGATGGCAATCAAGAGGCATAGGAGCCTGGATAAC
>Ga0182749_1001342_pt1 | contig 19518 bp, 21 predicted proteins | sample eDN3rd37CKraftMG_FD_128875 | JGI IMG/M metagenome (GOLD analysis project Ga0182749, IMG submission 128875) | Enriched Miracle-Growth compost microbial communities from Emeryville, California, USA - eDNA 3rd pass 37_C Kraft MG (version 2) (version 2) ...
AGCCCGCGCGTCAGCCTCAGGTCCTCGACGCGCCGTGTCGGCGATCCGATTTCAAACGTCATCGCTCCAACTCACAGGATCAAACGCCGTTGGCGAACGACACAAGGACCGCCGCAGACGGGCGCCCGTCCCTCCTCTCGCTGTTCAAGTATCCGGCGGCGCCGGCGGCCCGCGCGATGCCGCGCGTGGCGGGGCCGGCGCCGGCATCACAGACGGTCAGGCCGGCTCGTAGGTGATGGCGCGGACCGGCGTCGGGTTGTAGCCGTTGCAGGGGTTATAAATCTGCGCGCAGTTCGACGCGACGCAGATGACATCGTGATCGGCGACGAGATCGATGTAGTCGCCCGCCTTGGAGCGGCCGTCGACGATCGCCATCTCGCCATCGGGATTGACCGGAACGTACATGAAGAAGTTCAGGTTGGTCGCGATGTCGCCGCGCGTCAGGCCGAACGGCTTCAGCGCCTTCTCGAAAGTGTCCCGGCAGTTCGCCACCGGCGTCTTGCCGTAGCGCAGCATGTTCATCTCGGAGCTGCAGCAGCCGCCGATGGTGTCATGGAAGCCGCAAGTATCCTCGACGACCGTCATCAGCTTGACGGCGCGGTCCGACCACAGCGAGACGCCCTTGGTGATGAAGATGTTCTTCGCGAGCTTCATCGTGTTGGGCGCGTTGTAACGGTCGCTCGGATCGTCGGCGTTGTAGCAAAGGAAGTCGAGCGCCTGGAGACCCTTGAGATCGATGAAGCGGACGCGCTGCCCTTTCTTGACGATACGGCCCCACGGTTGACCCGGCTCGATGACGGTGTTTTCAACGATACGTCCTTTGACGTTTTCAGCTTCAGACATGGGACCTCCAGATTCCAAACCAGTGAACACGTAACAAGCCGAGACGAGGCCCCGCCGTCATTGAATGAGGCTGGGCAGCAGGAGCGCGAGCTTCGGCCAGATCAGGATCGCGCCGATCACCAGCACGTTGATGATGAGATAGGGGGTCGCGGCGCGATAGATCGTCTGCATCGTCACTTCCGGCGGCGCGACGCCCTTCATGACGAAGAGCAACAATCCGAACGGCGGCGTCATCAGGCCGATTTCCAGATTGATCAGCATCATGACCGCGAACCAGACCGGTTCGATGCCGAGCAGCTTGAGGATCGGCACGAAGATCGGCAGCGTGATCGACATGATCGCGATCTGCTCCATGAAGCAGCCCAGCACCAGGATGAGCGCCATCATCAGCAGAATGACCACCGTCGGGTTGGCGGACAGCGCGACGACGTAGTCGAGCAGACCCTTGCTCGCGCCGGAGAAGGCGAGCAACTGGCTGAAGCCGATCGCCGCCGCGATGATGATGAGCACCATGCCTGAAATCTGGGCGGTGCCCTCGATGGCCGAGACGAAGCCCTTCCAGGTCAAGCCTCGGTAGGCTGCCGCAAGCACGAGGGAGGACAAGGCGCCGAGCGCGGCAGCCTCCGTCGGTGTCGCGATGCCAAGGAAGATGACGCCGACCACGCTGAACACCACCAGCGACAGCGGCGCGACATAGACGAGCAGCTCTTTCAGCGCCTGCGCGCGGCTGACCCGCACCAGGTTTTCATCGCGGGGCGCGAGCGCGGGATTGAGATAACAGCGGACGACGATGTAGACCACGTAGGAAATGGCGAGGATCAGTCCGGGTAAAATAAGCGCCATCAACAACGCACCGATCGAAATCTGCGCGATGGTCGCGTAGACGACGGCGAGCGCGCTGGGCGGAATGAGCATGGCAAGCGCGCCGCTGCTCATGATCGGGCCCATCGACATCACCGGGTCGTAGCCGCGCTTGTGCATGTCAGGTAGCAGCAGCTTGCCGAGGATGGCGGTATTGGCCATGGTCGAGCCGCTCAGCGCCGAGAAGACGGTGCCGCTCATGACGGTCAGCAGGCTGAGCCGGCCGGGAACGCGGCCGAGCCACTTGTCGATGGCGCCGAGCGCGTTGGTCGCGATGCTCGACTGCCAGAGAATCTCGCCCATCAGGATGAACAGCGGCACCGGCAACAGCGTGAAGGTCCGCAGCGAGCTTTCCATTGCCAGGATGTTCTGCTGAAGGATCGCGCCGTTGCCTCCCTGTAATATGTACAGACTGGCAAATGTTACGAGAATGAACGCAAGCACGACCGGCAGACCCGTCGCGAGAATCAGCAACAGGCTGCCGAAAACCGACAGCAGAATGGTGAACCAATCCATCATGCCACCGACGGGGTTGCGGGCTTCTCGGACGGGGCCGTGCCCCCGAAATCCATCCACGCCAAGCGGAGGAACTCGATCGCCGCCAGGCCAAAGCCGATCGGGATGGAGATGAGCAGCGCCCACCGCGGAAAGGCGACAAGGCCGGCATTGACGACATTGCGCTCGTAGGCGGTCAGGGTCGCGAAGGTGCCCCAATAGGCGACCCAGACGCAGATGCCGGCCGCCACCAGGAGGACTATGATCCGCAGCCCATAGGCGATGCGAGGCGGCAGCCAGTTCGTGAACACGTCGATGATGATGTGCTGCTGACGCCGCGCGAGCCACGGGAAGGTCAAGAGCGGAATATAGACCAGCAGGAATTCCGTGACCTCGAAGGCCCACGGCAGCGAATGCTTTGACACTGCTCTGAGAAGCACGTCGGCGCAAACGACCGCCGTGGCAAACAGGATCATCAGACCCGCAAGGGCGGCGAACGCAGAGATCAGTGCGTCATATCCTTTGACGAGATATGAAGACACCGTCCCGGTGCGTTCGCCGGAAGAAGCGTTCACGGCTTACTGCCCTTTGCTCTTCAGATCGTCGACGAGGCCCGGCTGCTTTGCGAGCGCGGCCTTGTTCTTCTCGATGAAGTCCTTCCAGCCGGCGTCATAGGCCGCATCCAGATAGGTCTTCGCGTCGGCATCGCTGAACTTGATGAACTTGATGCCGTCCTTCTTCAGTTTCTCGTCTTCCTCGACGAGGCGCTTGGCGATCTGCTCTTCGACCTTGCGCTCGAGCTCCACGCCGATCTCGTCGAGCGTCTTGCGGACGTCAGCCGGCAACGCGTCGTAGACCTTCCGGTTGATCAGGATCGCGGTATCGATCGAATAGAACGGATGATCGATGAGATACTTGGTCTTCTCCTGCCAGCCGAACACGCTAATGCCGGTATAGGTCCAGCCGTAGCCGTCGATCGCGTTACGCTCGAGCGCGGTATAGACCTCGCCCGGCGCGACGGAGATCGGGGTGCCGCCGAGCGCGCTCACCAGAGGCAGATAGACCGGCGACACGCGGATGCGCAGGCCGGAAAAATCCGGCTTGGTGACCTCTTTCAGCAGATAGATGCGGAAACGGTTGCCGCCCGCGGTGTTCGCGAGATAGACGACGCCGCGCTCGGCGTGGAGCTTGCGCATCACGTCGAAATAGCCGCTTTCGCGCAGCTCATGCGGCAGCTTCTTGGTGAACTGGACGGCGGCCGCGGCCGGCACGTCAGCGCGATAATAGGCGGCCGCGCCGAGAATGACGTCGACGACGCCGTTGCGCAGCGCCTCGAACTGATCGTTCGGCTGCTGGACCTCAGGACCACCGAGATACTTGATCTCAAGCTTGCCCTTCAGGCGCTCATTGACCATGTCCTGGAAGAGGAAGAACGCCTTGCTGAGGTCGTAATCCTTCTGCCACGGGATGATCCCCTTCAGGACCACCGGCGCAGCCTGCACCGTCACGGTCGGCAGACCGATTGCAAGGGCGACGGCGAGAGATGCCAGCCAGCTCCGTTTCATCATTGTTCTCCCTTCAGCAAGCGCTCTCAGGCGCCGGATTTTTGCAAGCTATGGAATATATATTCTGGCTAATTTTTAAAACTAAAATCAACCATAAAAAATAAAACGGTTCATCGAAATAATTGTGCGATGCGAAGCCGGATTTCATTCTCCGCGCCTTCGAAGAGCGGCTTGAAATCGATGGCGCAGATCAAGCTTTGTTTTCAATGGTTTGCGTGGGGCATCTGGTGCCGAAGTTGGATTCTAGCCGCCCAAACATGCTACTGCGGCGCACAAATCGCCGCATGCTGGCGGTGCATAACAGGCTACGCTTTGCCCGCTGCTCAGGATCGAGCCGCCAGTGCGCCGCTCTGCTGAAACCAGAGTTCGAAGCCGCGCGCGGTCAGCTCGATGTGCCGGCTGAGCAGTTCGCTGGCGCGGGGAATATCGCGCGCCAGAGCGGCCTCGCGAATCTCCAGATGCTCCCGGACGAAATCGCGGCCCGGATGGCGCAACGTGATCGACGCCCGGCGGTAGCGCTCGTGCTGATCGAACAGTAGATCTCGCATTCTGAGGATCCACTTGGAACGACAGGCACTGCCGAGCGCGTCGTGGAAAGCACGGTTGCTGGCCTCCCACTCTTCCAGGCAGTCTTCGCCGGCCATCACGCGCCGGTCGTATTTTTCAAGACGGTAGGCCAGGCCGACGACCAGCGCTTCCCAATGTTCGTCGCCATGCTTCATCGAACCGGCGAGCGCGTGAACCTCGACGCAAATGCGCGCCTCGGTGATGTCCCACAGTTCATCGAGCGTCAGCGGCGCGACGGCGAAGCCCTTCTGGTTTTTCTGCACCACCAGCCCGTCGACCGTCAGGCGTTGCAGCGCCTCACGCATCGGGCCGATGCCGAAAGAATAAAGGCTCTTCAGATACTCGACGCCGAGATGCTCGCCCGGGCTACGCACGCCGGTCACGATATCCCGGCGCAGCCGCCGATAGGCGGCCTCGACAAACGTTCTGTCTTCCGGTTCGCTTTTGGGCACTGTCGGGTTCGGAATTTATATACTCGCTACAAATTCTAGAAATCGGGCCAGTTGTCAATTCTGCAAGCGAAGCGGGCCAGCTTCACCGATATCGACAAACAGCCCATCGATGTCCGGCCGCGTGGCGATCAGCTTCTGGTCGTGGAGAAAACCGGCCAGCCTCTGAACCACGGAGCGGTTGAGGTCGGTCAGCCCGTAGGGCAACGGATCGCCGCCGAACCGGTCGAACGCTTTTTTCCAGTGCCGCGCCGCCCACGGCACCATGGTGGTTCCGAGACGACGCCGGTAGGCGGCTGCTTTTGCCGTTGTGTAGCGATCGAACAGCGCCGCCGGCAGTTCCGGGTGAGCCGCGAGAATATCATCGCGAATGACGATGACGTGATTGATCGGATAGACGCCGAAGTCGCGGAGGTATTCTTCCTCCGCGGCCTGCGCATCCGCGATCACCGGGCGCAGCACACGCTCGCCGGCCGGTTTGGTATCTTCGTTGAGCGACGGCGTCAGAAGTGCGTCGATCCGGCCCTCAATCAGATCGGTCTCAAGATCGGAATCGACCTTGCTCATCTCGAGGCCGGGCAGCGTCTCGAACCGCTGCCGCCCGCTGACCACCCAATCCATATCGGACCATTTCACGCCGTATTGCTCGCCGAGGATACCGCGCGTCCACACCGCGGCGGTCATCGAATAGTCCGGCACGCCGATGCGCTTGCCGACCAGATCCTTCGGCGCACGGATGGCGCTGTCCTTGCGAACGTACAGCGTCGAGTGGCGGAAAGCCCGATAGGGAAACACGGCGACGGCGTGCAGCCACGACGCGCCGCGATCCTTCAGCATGATGTAATTCGAGAGCGAAAACTCGCACGCTTCAAACGCCCGCTCGGTCAGCATTTTCTCGAAGATTTCGACCACCGGCGCCGTGTTGTAGCGGATGTCGAAGCCGCCGCTCTGGCCTGCCAATTCCAGCGTGTGCTCGTAATCGCCGCCATAAAGTTCGATGCGCACAATTAAGACCCGTTCCGTTTGACGCAACCGCTCACTCGCGCGACAGCCGATCTCTTGTCAACCCACGAGCCGAAAGAATGGCAGGCTCTGACCCTCGACGGTTCTGAACGCGCATGCGACCGGCGCGCCGATCGTCACGCGGTCGCGGTCGTCGCCGATCAATCGGCTGAGAAAACGCACGCCCTCGTCCAGATCGACCAGCACGACGGTATAGGGCAGCTGCGTCTCCCACGCCTTGCCGAAGAACGACAACTGGACGTGGCTGAACGTGAACACCGTGCCGGTGCCAGCGCTACGGTGCCAGCCGAGACGGTCGCTGCCGCAATGCGGACAGGCGACGCGCGGATAATAAAACAGCCGGTCACAGGCCTCGCAATGCGGCAGCAGCAACTTGCCACGATTGCAGGCGTCCCAGAACGGCTTGCTGACGTTGGTGGGATGCGGCAGCACCGCCTTGAGATCGCTCATCGGCAGATCGCTCATCGGCGCCCCTCCCCTTCGAGGATCATGGCTCCACACACCGAGAAGATGCCGCCGTTGCCGCTGACCAGCGCGTGACGGGCGCCCTCGACCTGGCGCGCGCCGGCCTCGCCGCGAAGCTGACGGACCGCCTCGGTGAAATGCAGCATTCCGCCGATATGCGCCTGCGACAGCAGCCCGCCATGCGTATTGACCGGACACTTGCCGCCGAGATCGGCGGCACCGGACCGGTAATACGCCCCCGTCTCACCGGCACCGCAGAATCCGAACGCTTCGAGCGCGATCGCCACCGATATCGTGAAGGCGTCGTGGATCTGCGCGAGGTCGATATCGTCGACGCCTAATCCAGCGGCAGTAAAGGCGTCGCGGCCTGCCGCCGCCATGCCGAGCTGCTCGATATCGGGGAGTTGCGCGACGGTATTATGGGTCGAGCGCATCGCGAAAGACTTGATGCCGACGCCCCGCACACCGATTTTGCGCGCGTCATCCCGCGACATCAGGATCATCGCGCCACCGCCGTCGGAGACCAGCGAGCAATCGAGTAGCCGTAATGGCGAGCTGATCGCCCGGCTCGCGAGATAATCGTCGAGCGTGATCGGCTTCTTCATCTGCGCATTGTCGTTGCGCAGCGCGTGACGGCGGGTGGTGACCGCGACGGCACCGAAATCCTCGGGCTCGGCGTCGTATTGATGAAGATAGCGTTGCGCCAACAGGGCATAGGGAATGACCAGCCCCTGCATGCCGAACGGCTCTTCCCATTCCTCGCCGCCGAGCAGGTTCTGCATCATCATGCCCTGCACGCCGCTCGGCCGACCGGTCTTGTTGTTTTCGCCATAGGCGACGGCCGCGATCCGGCAGTGGCCGGACTGAATAGCCCAGACAGCTTGCTGCACCATCGTCATGCTGGTGACGGTACCGCCGACATCGACCGTCGACAGGAAACTGGCGCGAACGCCGAGGTATTCCGCCAGCGTCGTGGCGAACATGCTGTTCGGTTCGAGATAGGGATCAAGATTGATGACGCCGTCGAGATCGCGCAGCGTCAGCCCGGCATCCTTGAGCGCGGCGAGCACTGCCGTCGCCTGGATCTGCACCGGCCGCATTCCCGGCAGCGCGCCGACCGGCGTTTCGCCTATCCCGACGATGACGACATCGTTGCCAACCGTCGGCATCTCAGTGGCCCTCGAAGCGTGGCGGCCGCTTCTCCAGAAACGCGGCGATGCCTTCCTGCAGATCGTGCGTCGCGAACATGGCGCGATGCGCCTCGGCCTCACGACGCAGCCCTTCGTCGAATGGCAGCGCGGTGCCCGCGCGGGCGACCTCCTTGATCATGGCGACGGTCAGCGGCGGCATCGCTGCGATCAACGCAGCAAGCTCCAGCGCGCGCGGCTCGCAATTGCCATCGACGACTTCCGACACCAGTCCCAGGCGGTGTGCGTCCGCAGCGGATACCAGCGACGCCGTCAGCATCATGTAGAGCGCGTTATGGAGACCGATTGCGCGCGGCAGCAGTTGGGTCGCCCCTGCTCCCGGAACGATGCCGAGCCGGACCTCCGGCTGGCCAAACTTCGCCGCGCTGCTTGCGACCACGATGTCGCACTTCATCGCATATTCGCAGCCGCCACCGAGCGCAAAGCCATTGACGGCGGCAATGACCGGCTTACGGCACCGCGTCAATTCAACGCCGGCCCGATCGTCCGGCACCTGCTCCGGCGTCATTCCTCGCATTTCGTTGAGATCGGCACCGGCGGCAAACACCTTTTCATTGCCCGTGAGGACGATGCAGCGAACGCCGGCGTCTTCGGACAACCTGGCGAAGATCGCGTTGAGCACAGCGTGAACCTCGGCATTCAGCGCATTGCGCGCCTCGGGGCGATTGAGCCGCACCAGCGCGACATGGTCGGACGGGCGTTCCAACAACACAACGGTCATCATCGGCTCCTGCTGCAGCGGCGTCAGGCCGTCTGGCGGCTGCGGCCCTTCCAGTAGGGCGAGCGCAGCTTCTGCTTGTCGAGCTTGCCGGTGGCGAGCCGCGGCAAAGCATCGACGAATTCGACAGTTTTCGGCTTTTTATAGCTGGCGATCGAAGCGCGGCAGTGCTCGATCAGCTCGCCGGCATTGACGGGCGTTCCTGCTCCGCGGACGACGAATGCCTTGACGGCTTCGCCCCATTCGTCATCCGGCACACCGATGACGGCAACCTCGGCAACCGCCGGGTGGGTGCGCAAAGCCTCTTCGACCTCCCAAGAATAGATGTTCTCGCCGCCCGAAATGATCATGTCTTTCTTGCGATCGGCGATGAACAGGAAGGCCTCGCCGTCGAGGTAACCGAGATCGCCGGTGTACATCCAGCCGTCACGCACCGTCGCCATCGTGGCGGACATGTTGTTCCAATAGCCGCTCATGATCGCCGTGGTGCCGAGCAGGATTTCGCCGACCTCATATGGTGCGCAGTCGGTCCCGTCCTCCCGCACCACGCGGATTTGACAGCCGAAGAACGGCTGCCCGGCGGACGCGAGCCGTTTGTTATTGTCGACCGGCACATGCTCGTAGCACTTCAGCACCGTACCGCCCTGACATTCAGTCATGGCGTAGATCTGGGTGAAGATCGGACCGAACTTTGCGAGCGCACGGCGAAGCAGCGGCACGGGCATCGGTGCCGACGAATAATGGACGTTCCGCAACGTCGAGACGTCATAGGACGCTAGATCGGGCGCGTCGAGAATGCGCTGGATCATGGTCGGTGCAAACAACGCCGCGGTCACCCTCTCGGCCTCGATGGCGCGCAACACGGCCTGCGCCTCGAATACGCGATGCAGCACGATGGTGCCGCCCAGCAAAGCGAAAGTCAGCTGCTGGATTTTCGCGCCGATGTGAAACAGCGGCATCACGACCAGGACGACGTCGTCGGTTTGCGCGTGCCCTTCATGCGATTGAATGCGTGCGGACTCCAGCATCTGCGCGTGCGCCCACATCACGCCTTTCGGACGACCAGTCGAGCCGCTGGTGTAGATCAGATAAACGATGTCGTTCGGCCGAGCGCGGAACACCGGACGGGTTGCCGGCGCGGCGGAGACCAGTTCTTCGTAGCCCAGCGCGCCATCCCGGGCTCCCTCGATACAGATCGAAATGCGGAGATAGGGACATTCCGCTTTCAGGCGCGCCGCGAGATCGGAGAATTCGGCAGCGAAGATCAGCGCCGCGGGCTCGCAATCCTTAAAAATGGCGAATATTTCCGGCTCACTGAGGCGGATATTCAGATTGACCACGATGTAACCGACCGTCTCGCCGGCGCCGAACGCCTCAAGATACTCGCTGCAATTGCGCGCGATGACGACGAGGCGCTCCTGTGGCTGCAGCCCAAGCCCGATCAGCGCATTGCCCAGCTTGAAAACACGATCGCCGAATTCGCGGTGGGTATAAGTGCGGCCTTCAAAAATCAGCGCGGCGCGGTTGGAGTGCAGCGTCGCATTACGAACGATCAAGTCTCCGAGCGTCATTCATTCCAACTCCGGTACCGACGGGCACCGCTTCATTCCCATCAAAAAACGATTTTGTAAAGCTGCTAGCGCGATCACCGCAAACGCAAGCTCCACTTTCAATAAAAGTTCTTATTTCTCGATTTTTGCGCATCGAAAAAATCCACCGCCCCATTGACTTCGTCAAAATACTTGTAAAAATCGTTTTTGTAACGGAGAGATGCCTTGGACTTTCAGATCAGTCACGAACTTGAGTTGATCCGCGCAACCGCGCGCAGTTTCGTCACCGACTGTCTCGTGCCGCTCGAGCAGCAGGTCGAAGAGACCGACGAGATCCCGCATGACCTCGCGCTGAAACTTCGGCGCAAGTCCGTCGAGCTCGGCCTGTACGGCTACAACATGCCTGCGGAGTTCGGCGGCCCCGGTCTCAGCACATTCGCGCAAGTGCTGATCGACGAAGAGGTCGGCCGCACCACGCTCGGCCTCGCCGAATCCGTCCGGCAACTGCCGCTGTCGCTGACGCATTGCACACCCGAGCAGCAGGAGCGCCTGGTCGCTCCGCTGATGCGCGGCGAAAAAACCATCACTTACGCCCTCACCGAGCCGGACGCCGGCTCCGACCTCAATGCGCTGCGCACGCGCGCCAGGAAGGTCGACGGCGGCTGGGTGCTCAACGGCGCCAAGCAGTTCATCTCGAATGCCGGCACCGCGGATTACATCATCGTTCTGACCGTCACCGACCCGGCCGGCGACCTGAAGAACCGCCTCACCACCTTCCTGGTCGACCGCAACAATCCCGGGCTGAAGAATTTCAGCCGGTTCAGGAAGATGGGCTGGCGCGGCTACCACCTCTACGCATTTGCGATCGAAGATTGCTTCGTTCCGGATTCCGACGTGATTGGAACGGTCGGCCGCGGTTTCAGCGCGATGATGGCCTCGATCAATTATGACCGTCTGTCGGTGGCCGGACGATGCGTCGGCCTCGCGCAGCGCGCTCACGAAATGGCCAAAAACTATGCCAATGAGCGGATCACGTTCGGTGAACCTCTCGCCAACCATCAGGCGATCCAGTTCATGACGGCTGATAATGACGTCGAGATCGAAGCCGCGCGCATGCTGGTGTATCGCGCTGCCGATTATGCCGACCAGAAGAACCCGGAATTCAGGATCGCAGCCGGCCGCGCGAAGCTTTACGCGACTGAAATGCTGGGTCGTGTGACAGATCGCGCGCTACAAATTTTCGGCGGCGCCGGCTTTATGTGTGACTGGCCGATCGAGCGTTTCTATCGCGATGCCCGCGCGTTTCGGATCGGCGAAGGCACGTCGGAAATGCAGCGTATTCAGATCGCACGTCACGTCTTGTCGCAGGCAAGGGCCTGACCCGATGGATTTTGCGACGCTCCTCCAGCCGTTACTGCTCTCGCTCGCCGCGGCAAGCCTCTATGCCGCGGTCGCCTCGGGGCTGACGCTGGAGTTCGGCGTCGTCAAGATCGTCAACTTCGCCCACGGCGACTTCGTCATGCTGGGCGCATTCGTGACCTATTTCCTGGCCACGCGTTACGGCATCTCGCCGGCACTCGGCATGTTCATCGCGGCGCTGCTGATGGGCGCGCTCTCGGCACTCGTCTATTATGGGTTTCTGGCGCGCATCCTCAAACAGGATCAGCATAATCAGCTTCTCGCCACGCTCGGCCTGTCGATCCTGATCGTCAACACCGCCGCCATTCTGTGGACGCCGGACGCGCGCGCGCTTCACGTGCCCGAGATTCTGCCGACGCTGCATCTCGGCCGCGTGACCATACCCGGCAACAATCTGTTCGTAGCGCTGGTCGGTGTCTGCCTCTATCTCGCGCTGCTTTACGTGCTCAACTATTCGCGCTGGGGCACGTTGATGCGGCTCGCCAGTGACGACCCCGAGCTCGCGACCTATTCCGGCCTCGACGTCAACAAAGCCTTCGCCCTCGCCTTCATCATCGGCGGCTTCAGCGCCGGCATCGCCGGCGGCCTCGTGTCGCTCGTCCTCTACGTTCAGCCGCTGGTCGGCATCGATCTCGGCATCCGCGCTTTCGCCATCATCGCCCTCGGCGGATTGGGCAGCGTGCCTGGCGCGATGATCGGCGCGGTCGTGCTCTCGATCGTGGAAGGCATCGTCAACGCCTTCGTGCCTGGCGGCGGCAGCTGGGGTTACGGCATCGCCTTCGTCGTGCTGATCGCAGTGTTCCTGGTGCGTCCTTACGGCCTGTTCGGCAAGGAATTGCGATCGTGAGCACCAAGATCGTCTGGCGCCTCCCGGTCTATCTCGCCATCGGTTTGCTCGGCGGCGGCTTCGCCTATTGGGCCGATCCCTATCTCATCCAAATCGCGCTCGGCGTCGTCGTCGCCGCTCTTCTCGCCTTGTCGTGGGATGTGTTGTCCCGCTGCGGGCAGGTCTCGCTGGGCCATGCCGGCTTCTTCGGAATCGGCGCGTATTTCTCGGCGATGTTCGCGGAATTCCACCCCGCGATTCCGTGGATCGCCGGCATCGGCGCCTGCGCCATCGCCGCCGCCCTGCTCGGTATGCTGACGCTGCGCCTTCAGCGCGTTTATTTCACCATCGCCACGCTCGGCTTTGCTCTGGCGCTACAGGTCCCGGTCCTGATTTTCGACGGCTGGACGGGAGGCGCCGGCGGCATTGCGCCGGCACTGGTCGCCGGCGGCGATCCGGCAGCCCAGCTTCTGGTCGGCACCGCTCTGTTGGTGATCGCCGCGGTCATATCGGACGTCGTCCTGTCCGCGTGGTTTCGTCCCGCCTTCTTCATGATCCGCACCAAGCCCGAGCTTGCCGCATCGAGCGGTGTGCCGGTGGTGCGCACAAAGCTCCTTGCCTTCGTCATGTCGGGCGCGCTCGGCGGCGCCGCTGGCGTGCTGTATGCGGGTCTCTACGGCTACATCGTCCCTGGCGACGTCTTCAACCTGAACTGGAGCGTGCTGCCGCTCGCAGTCACCATTCTCGGCGGCATGGATACGACGCTTGGTCCGCTGCTCGGCACCATCGTGCTGCGGTTGCTCGAGGAAGTCGCGCGCGCCTATATCGGCGGCGTCGGCTATCAAGTGGTCTATGGCGGCGTCATCATCTTCTTCATCGCCGTCATGCCGACCGGGCTCTACGGCTTCCTCCGCGGCATCGTCATGCGCCTGCGCAGCGACGCGACAAAGGCGGACAAGCCATGACAACCGCGATCAGCATCCGGAATGTGACCAAATCGTTCGGCGGCCTGATGGCGCTGAACGATGTCTCGTTCGATTTTGCGGCCGGCCGCATCATCGGCCTGATCGGTCCGAACGGCTCGGGCAAGAGCACGCTCGTCAATGTGCTGACCGGCCAGTTCCAGCGCACATCCGGCTCGCTGCGGTTCGGCGAGCATGAGATCGGCACGCTGCGGGCGGACGAAATCGTCAGGCTCGGCGTCGCGCGGACCTATCAGATTCCAAAAATGCCGCCACAACTGACGATCAGCGAGATCATCGAGGTACCGCTGCACTACGTCGCCCGGCGCACGCCGCTGCTCGAAAAGCTGTCAGGGCCGGAGGCGATCGCCCGTTTCTGCGGTCTGACGCAGCCCGTCTCGACGCCGTGCGGCCAGCTCTCGGTGCCGGACCTGCGACGGCTCGAAGTCGCCCGCGCCGTCGCCTGCGGCCCATCCGTGATCCTGCTCGATGAGACCATGGCCGGTCTTTCGCCGGCCGACGCCACCCAGGTCGTCGACCTCGTGCGCGCGATCAACGCCGCCGGCGTCACTGTCGTTCTGATCGAGCACGTCATGCGGATTATCAATTTGCTGTGCGAGCAGGTGGTCGTGCTCAACAACGGCGCTCTGCTGACCAGCGGCGCGCCGGCATCCGTGCTTGCCGAGCCCGCCGTGCGCGAGGCCTATCTCGGCAAAGGATACGTCCAGTGAGCGTATTCCGAGCCACCATCGGCGAGGCCGCGTATGACCGCCTCGCCATCATCACCGACATCACTGCCGAAGTTCGCGGCGGCGAGCTTACGGTCATTCTCGGCTCGAACGGCGCCGGCAAGAGCACCACACTGCGCGCGCTGATGGGAACGATCCGCTGCGCCGGGCGCAAGCTCGTTCTGGACGGCAATGATCTGTCGCATCACGCGCCATGGCAGCTTCCACATCACGGCGTCGTCTTCGTGCCTGACGGCGCGCGGTGCTTCCCCTCGCTGTCGGTGCTGGAGAATCTGCGCGGCGCGCGGCTTGCCATCGGCCAGCCTGCCGACAAGGCGGAGATGGAACGCGGTCTCGATCAGGTTTACGAGCTATTCCCCGTGCTGCGGCAGATGTCGAGCCGACCGGCCGGAGCGCTCAGCGGCGGCCAGCGCCAGATGGTCGCTGTCGGCCGCGCCCTGATGGTCAATCCGCGCGTTCTTATTCTCGACGAACCGTCTGCCGGCCTCGCGCCCAAGGTCGTCGAGGAGATGTTCGAAGCGCTCGGCGTCATCAAGCGCAGCAGAGACTGCGGAATCCTCATGGCCGAGCAGAATGTCGGCCTCGCCTCCAACATCGCCGATCGCTGCCTCGTGCTCGAACAGGGCCGCATGGTGCTGTCAGGCGCCATGGATAACGTCGCCCGCGATCCGAAGCTGCGATCCGCCTATCTCGGACTTTGACGTCACGCATCAAAATTATCTCAACGAGGAGGAAACGATGAGTCCAAAAGTTACGTTCTCCCGACTGCTGAAAGCCGCGTTCGCAGCCGTGCTGGCGGTGACCGTGACCTCGGCAACCTCATACGCCGAAGACCTGTTGATCGGCGTTCCGGTGCCGCTGACCGGCGGCCTCAGCCAGGCCGGCCGTCTGGTGCTGGGCGGCGTCGAACTCGCCGCCAGCGAGATCAACCGCAATGGCGGCATCCTCGGGCGCAAGGTGAAGCTGGTCGTCGACGACACCAAGAGTGAAGCGAACGCCAGCGCCATGGTCGCGACCAAGATGGTGACACAGGACAAGGTCTACGCCTTCGTCGGCGGCTTCGGCAGCACCGCCGACTACGCCCTTCTGCAAAGCATCAAGCGCTATCAGCCAATCTTCATTCACGCGGCATCGCAATCGGTGAAGCTCGAGAAGGGCTTCGGCGACCAGCCGTGGTACTTCCACGTCTATATCTGGGACTATCATCGCCAGAAGGGCGTCGTGAAATTCCTGGAAGGCCTCTCGCCGAAGCCGAAGACCGTCGCCATTGCTTATGAAGATGGCCTGTTCGGCACCGACGCCGCGCGTTACGCCAAGGACTTTCTCGAGCCGGCCGGATTCAAGATCGTCATGCAGGAGCCCTTCAAGACCGGCACCGCCGACTTCTCGCCGATCCTGAACCGCATCAAGAACCTCGATCCGGACGTCACCTATGTGATCGGCTACGCGGGCGACGGCATCCAGATCAACCGCCAGGTTAAGGAACTCGCCGTCAATCCGAAGTTTATGCTCTACACGGAATCCGGTGCGAAGCGCGAAGATTTCGGCGAAGCTGGCGTCAATGCCGCCTTCATCCAGGACTACGCGCCCGAGCAGCGCACGCCTCGCAACGCCGATTTCGTGAAGCTCATGCAGAAAGAACGCCCGGACCTGCTGCCTGCGCGCTCGTCGGCCGCGCTCGGCTATACCGGCCTGATGACGCTCAAGGAGTCGATCGAGGCGGCGAAGTCCTTCGACCGCGACGCCGTCCTGCGGGAGTTGTCGACCCGCACCTTCGACACCGTGTTCGGCTCGGTCAAATACGGCCCCTCGCCGGGCGGCGCCAAGCACCAGCTCCTGAGCGAGGACAATGAGATCGTCGTACAGTTCCGCGCCAACAACGGCGTCGACGTGGTGTGGCCGCAGGCGGCCGCGACCGGAAAGCTCGTCTATCCGCTGCGCTAACGACGCAAAACGAAACGGCCCCGGCGCTTTCGCCGGGGCCGCCCGATGGGAAGGCCATGCAAGACCTCGACCAAGACCTTGACCGCAAATCGCGCGACACCTTCAGGTCCTGGGCGCGAGAGAGAATCCGGCAGTCCGACACCGATCAGCAGGGGCACGTCAACAACTCGATCATCGCGACTTATTTCGAGATCGGCCGCATCGATCTGTTCGGCGAGCAGCGCGACGAGGTTACGCCGCCCGGCGTCTCGATCGTTGTCGCCAAGAGCACCATCGAGTTTTTGAAAGAGTTGCGCTACCCGGGAACAATCGAGATCGGCACAAGGCTGGTGCGGGTCGGCCGCTCGTCTTTCTCCGTCATCCAGGGGCTGTTCCAGGGCACAACCTGCTACGCCGTCGCCGAGGCCACTTGCGTCTTTATCGACCAGGCAACGCGACGCCCTTATGCCGTGCCGGACAATCTGAGAGCAAAGCTGCTCGGCCTATAAGCCGCGCCGCCTAAGCTTGCGCTTCGCGGCGGCTCTGCGCATTGCGGTTCGGTCCGTCGGACGCGCGGATCACCAGTTTCGGATTCCAGATCTCCTGAAGGTTCTCCGCCGGCTCGCCTTGCATCGCGGCCATCAGCATTTCGCCGAGACGGGCACCTGCCTTGGGGATCGGCGCATGGAATGTCGTGAGTGGTGGATCGAAATACTGACCCATCGGGTGATCGTCGCCGCCCATGATGCCGACGTCCTGGCCAGGGAGCTTACCGACCTCATAAACGGCGCGGGCAGCTCCCATGGCGGCAAAATCCTGTCCGCAGAGGATCGCTGTCGGTGGCTCCGGCAACGCGAGCAACCTGAGGGCAGCCTGATGTCCGCCCTCTTCCGTCATATCGCCCTCGATGATGAGATCTTCGTCGAGCGGAATGCGCGCCGCTGCCAGCGCCGCTTCGTAGCCGCGGCGGCGGCGTGCCGAGAACGTGAACTCGTCCGGCGTATTGATGAAAGCAATGCGCCGATGACCGAGCGCGACAAAGCGCGCCGTCCCTTCGCGGCCGACCACGAAGTGATCGATATCGACGAACGGAAACGGCTTTTCGCTTTCGCTCTGTCCGAGCGTGGCGAACGGAACGCCGCGCTCCTGGAGATAGAGAATACGCTCGTCGACACGGCGGGTTCGCGTGAAAATGAGGCCGTCGACGCGCTGTTCTTCGACGAGACGCCGAAAGGTCGCAAGCTCGTCGCCCACCGTTCGCGCGGCGGCGATAATGAGCTGGAACGGTGTGCCGTGCAGGCGCTCGTCAATACCCATAATGAGGTCGAGCGTCAGCGGATTTGCAAAGTGACGCTGCGGCGGCGACAGAACGAAACCGATAGTGTCTGATAAATTTTTGCGCAGTCGCCGCCCAATGCGATCCGGCGAGTAGCCGTATTGCTTCGCAGCCTCGACGATTTGCTTGCGCGTTTCCTCGTTGACGTCGGCATAGCCGTTCAACGCTCGCGAGACGGTGCTCGGCGAGAATCCGATAGCACGTGAAAAGTCACGTAATTTCAAATGTTTATCTCATCGCTGGTCGGCAGGAAACGACAGCCGCTGCAATCTTGACCGTCAGGCCGCCGATTGCAAGCAGGCCGAGGGTGATCAACGCCGGCCGCCTCGGCATCCCAGTTTATGGCTGGCAAATCAGATTGCAGCAGATCGCCGCCACGCATCTCGTGCTCTGCGTTCGTCGCCATCGATAGCATACAGCGGATGTTTCGCAAACCACGACTGCCCGTTCGACCGCACGGCAAACGCATGACAGTCACGCAGCTTTTCGGTTGGTTTGGTGCTGAGCAAGATGCGAGAACAAACGACACACGGGGTGACCGCATGAAACGTCAGAGCATCAATCCGGACAGCATGTATGTGCGCAAGCGCGGCGGAAACGTCATGATGGCCCAGATCGTAACGGTCGAGAATGCGAGCCGTTACATCTTCCTATCTGGCCAGCTCGCCCGCGGGCTCAATGGAGAATGCGTCGGAAAGGGCGACATGCGCGCGCAGCTTGTCCAGGTCGGCGAGAACATCAAGGCCGGGCTGGAGGCTGTCGGCTGCACGCTCGACGATATCGTGAAGACCAATACATTCGTGACCGATATGGATGAATTTCTGAAGCACCCGGATCTTCGCCTGCAGTATCTCGGCAAGGATCTGCCGACCAGCACGACGGTCGAGGTGCGCCGCCTGGTTCATCCCGATTTCATGATCGAGGTCGATGTGGTGGCAGCGACGTGAGCGGTCTGTATCTGAATCGTCTGGTTGTGTTCCTTCACTGGAGCTCTGTGGTCGGCATCCGCCTGCTGCCGCGGCTTGGGGCACCGGCAACTTCGCGCGACGATGTCAGTTCCAAATCAGCGGCAACAGCGAAGGCGGGAAGTCGGGCCGCGTCGCGAAATCGGTGAACGCCAGCCACAGCAAGATCGCAAACCAGAACACGCCCGCCCCGGCAAAGGGAATCAGCAGGCCCCGGCTTTCGCGCAACTCCATGAAAATAGCGGCAACGATCAATGTCTTGACGGTCGCAATCGTCAGGGCGACGACCGTATTGAAAGTGCCGAGCGGCCAGTAAGCAGCAGCAACGGTCAGCGCCAGCAGCAGCAACAGCACCAACCACGACAACAGCAGCACGCGCGGCGGACGCACCATAGTCATGGCGCCCTCCCCGGCAGATAGATCAGCGCGAACAGGAAAATCCAGACCGCATCGACGAAGTGCCAGTAGAGCGCGGCGACCGTGATCGGCGCGTGGTAGCGCGCCGAATAGCGGCCCGCCCGCGCCCGGATGCCGATGACGATCAGGACGAGGATGCCGACCGTCACATGGACGGCATGCAGGCCGGTCGCCGCGAAATAGAACGAGTAGAACAGGCTCACCGGGCCGCTATGAGGCCCAGTATAGGAAAAATGCAGGCCCGGCACCAACTGCTCGCGATATTCCTCGCGATACTCGATGCCCTTGAGGACGAGAAATACCGCGCCGAGCCCGGCGGCGGCCCACATCAGCACGGCGGCAAACCGCCCGGCGCCGAGACGCGCCGCCGTCACCGCCCAGGCGACCAGAAAGCTGCTGGTGAGCAGGATCGCCGTATTGCCGGCGCCAATGGCGATCTTGGTGTGGCGCGCGGCTTCCGCGAAGCCGTCGGGATAACCGAACCGGTAGACGCAATAGGCGAGGATCAGGCCGCCGAAGAACAGCACTTCTGTGCCGAGAAAAACCCACATGCCGAGTTGCGCCACCTCATGCTGCTGGCGCAAATCGACGAACTGGGCGGCCGGTCGCACGTCAGACATTTTGCGGGCGGGCCTCCCCTTTCAGCGTGTACTGGTACGGCGCGCGGCGCACCCGCGGCGGCGTCTCGAAATTATGCTCCGGCGGCGGCGACGGCGTCTGCCATTCGAGGCCGGTGGCGCGCCATGGATTGGCCGGCGCGCGCCGCCCGAAGAACAGCGACCAGCCGAGATAGAACAGCGGCAAGGCATAGGAGATCGCGAGCACCGATGCGCCGAACGACGACAGCACGTGCCAGACCTGGAATTCGGGCGGATAGACGTGATAGCGGCGCGGCATGCCGAGAACGCCGAGATAGAACTGCGGAAAGAACGTCATGTTGAAGCCGAAGAAGATCAGGATCGCGGCGGCGCGTGCCCAGTATTCGGGATAAAGCCGGCCGGTGATCTTCGGCCACCAGTAGTGCAGGCCTCCGAAATAAGCCGTCACCATGCCGCCGACCATGATGTAATGAAAATGGGCGATGACGAAGTATGTGTCGGTGACCCAAACGTCGAATGCAAGCGAGGCGAGGAAGAGTCCCGTTAGTCCGCCAATGGTGAACAGGCCAATGAAGCCG
>Ga0182749_1001345_pt1 | contig 19508 bp, 19 predicted proteins | sample eDN3rd37CKraftMG_FD_128875 | JGI IMG/M metagenome (GOLD analysis project Ga0182749, IMG submission 128875) | Enriched Miracle-Growth compost microbial communities from Emeryville, California, USA - eDNA 3rd pass 37_C Kraft MG (version 2) (version 2) ...
GATTATCTTGAGATGGATCAGCCGTCGCGACCGGTGCGGGCGGCACACCCGATGGCGCAGGCCGCGGAGTGACGCCGATGCTCGCGCCTGTCGCTGAAGCCACCAAGATGCTGCCGTTCAACCATCCGCTGCATCTCGCAGCGCATGAATTCCTGGTGAACGAAGCCTATATCCAGGATCGACGGGACTTTGACGCCTGGCTCGCATTGATGACCGAGGACGTCGTCTATCGCGTTCCGGTGACGTCGACGCTCGGCGCCAATGCGCACAAGTCCGACGAGATGGACCACCTGCACGAGGACCTGTTCTCTCTCAAGATGCGTATCGCGCGGCTCAAGAGCAACTTTGCCTGGACGGAAAGTCCGCCGTCGCGCACGCGTCATATGGTGACGAACGTGTGCTGCTATCCTACCGAAGCAGATAACGAGGTGCGTGCCTTGTCGGCGATCCTGGTGTTCAGAACGCAGGGCGACTACATGGGACCCGACCTGATCGCTGGATCGCGCGAGGACATCCTGCGCCAGCAGAATGGCGAGATGAAGCTGGCGCAGCGGATCGTTCGGCTCGACGAGGCGGTGCTGAGGACGCAGAATCTGGCGATCTTCCTCTGATGCAGGTGAGCAACGCGCAACCGAGGTCATCCGCGGGCCGGCTCACCGGCCGGCTGGCGCTCGTGCTCGGGGCGGGCTCCGGCATCGGCCGCGCAGTCGCCGAGGCCTTCGTCGCGGAAGGTGCGCACGTCGTCGGCTTCGAACTGTCGGCGAAAAAATGCACCGACCTGAAAGCAGCGCAACCGGACATCGAGGTCATCGAGGGCGATGCGTGCAGCCGCTCCGACCTTGCGCGCGCGGTTGTCGCGTCCAGCAGGATCGCGGCGGAGCTCGACCTGCTTGTGAACTGTGTCGGTATCTTCGATTTCTACAGAGGTCTGTCCGAGATCGACGCCGACAAGCTCGAACGTGGCTTCGAGGACATATATCGCGTCAACGTGCTCAGCGGCTTGCTTGCCACGCAGGCCTGCCTGCCGATGCTGCGTCAGGCCAAAGGCCTGGTCATCCTCACCTCGTCCTCCTCCGGCTTCTATCCCGGCCGCGGCGGCGTACTCTATGTCTCGTCGAAATTCGCCATTCGTGGTTGCGTAGCGGCCCTCGCACACGAGCTCGCGCCGGACGTGCGCGTCAACGGTGTGGCGCCGGGTGGTGTCCTGGGAACCGACATCCGCGGCTCGCGCGAACTCGGACTGGGCGCGCAGCGTATGCGCGCCGATGCCGAGCGCGTCGCCGATCTCCAGGCGTTGACGCCGCTCAAAGTAGCGATGACAGCGGATGAAATCGCGCAGAGCTACGTCTTCCTAGCCTCCGACGCAGGTGCCGGCATGACGGGCGAATTCCTGCATCCGGACGGCGGTCTAGGAATTCGCGGTTGACGGGTGCGATATGAACAGAGCAGTTGCCATTGTTGGGATCGGCACCACAGGATTTGGCCGCTTTGCAGACCGCAGTGCGTCAAGCATGGCAAACGAGGCGCTTGCCACTGCACTCGACGATGCCGGTCTCTCGCGCGCTGACATCGACGGGTTGGTGAGCCAGATCGGCTCGCCACGCGGTCTCGATTATGACGAGCTCGCGCGGCTGCTCGCGCTGAAGCTCGGCTATGCCAGTCAGACGTGGGACCACGGCCGCTTTTGTGCCACCGTGATCGAGCAGGGGGCTATGGCGATCATGGCCAGCTTGGCCGATGTCGTCGCATGTCTTGCCGTCTTTCGCAATTCGGCGTTCACGCGTCACGGCACCGAGGGCTTTCCAGGCTTCGAAGAGAATTTCCGCGAGGGCGGTGGTCCGCATGCCGAGACACCGCATGCCGGCCTTCTCGCGCCGATCGGCGGCGCCGCGTTATCGACGCGGCGTTACATGCACCGCTACGGACTTGAGCGAGATGCATTCGCGCCCGTGGCGGTTGCCCTGCGTGAGCATGCGGCCTTGAACCCGCTCGCGGCCAAGCGGCAGCGGTTCACACGCGACGACTATCTCCTCGCGCCGTTCATCTGCGAGCCGTTGCGCCGCCTCGACTGCTCGGTTCCGGTCGATACTGCGGTGGCGGTCATCCTGACGCGCGCCGATCGCGCCGTGAAGCTGCGCCAGCCGCCGGTCTATCTCGAAAGCTTCCAGGGCCTCTCCGGCGGTCCGAACGAGTTTGTGTTCGGTCAGCCCGGCCTCGGCATCCACCAACGCGACGTGTTCGACTACGAGCCGCGCGGCGCGAAGGAGCCGGTCTTCGTCAAGGCCGGCGTGACGCCGGAAGATGTGGACACGTTACACACATACGACGGCTTTTCACCGCAGATTTTCTGGACGCTCGAGCGCTTCGGCTTCGCACCGCAGGGCAAGGCCGCAGCGTGGGTGCGGGATGGCCGCATTGGGCCGGACGGCGGCCTGCCGGTGAATACGAGCGGCGGTCATTTGTCCGAAGGTCATTCCAACGGTTGGGGCCAGACGATCGAGATCGTGCGGCAGCTGCGCGGCACCGCCGGCGAGCGGCAGGTCGCGAACTGCCGGCGGGCGCTCTGGGCCACCACATTCGGGGACGCCATTCTCTATGCGAACTGAACGGGCCTTTCCGGCTCTGCCGCGTATCAATTTCCCCGGTGGCTTCGACAGCGCCCGGGTGCGGCCGGCCATCACGCCGGACACCCGGCCGTACTATGACGGTCTGCGCGAGGGGATGCTGGTCCTGCCCGAATGCGAGGACTGCGGCTGGGTCGGCCCGCCAGCGGGTGTGTGCTGCCTGTGGTGCGGATCGGTGAAACGGTCATGGCGCCGCTCCACCGGCGCCGGGATTGTCCATAGCTGGGTGCGCTACCACCGCGCCTATCTTCCGGAGTTCGAGGTCCTGGTCCCCTACGCGGTAGTGGCGGCGCGGCTTGAGGAAGGCCCGGTCCTCTTCGGCCGCTGGCTATCGCCGCGCGATCCGATGATGGAGGGGATAGTCCAGGGCGTTGTCGAGCAGTGGGCCGATGGGTTCTGCGGGCTTGCCTTCAGGGAGTCGACGCCATGAAGGCTGCCGTGCTCGAAGCGCCAGGCGGACCGGACGCATTCAAGCTGCTCGATGTGCCGGTGCCGGCCTGCGGGCCGCGCGACGTCCTCGTTGCGGTGCGGGCTTGCGGCGTTAGCGGCCGTGACGTTGCCGAGCGCAACGGTACCTATCGCCGGCATGTCACCTATCCGCTCATCATCGGGCTTGAGATCAGCGGCGTCGTCGAGGCCGTGGGGTCCGAGGTCGCAACGCTCAAGCCGGGCGATCATGTCGCCACCAAGGCCTTTTCGAGCTGCGGCCTGTGCCGTTACTGCCGCAACGGCCGCGAAACCTCCTGTCTCAACCGGCAGCCGGTACGCGGCGGCTACGGCGAATTCACCGCTCTGCCGGAGGACGCGGTGGTGAAGATCCCGGAGTCGATTCCGTTCGAAGCCGCTTGCTCGCTTGGGCCGGCGACCGGAGTGGCTTTGAACGCCGTGCGCGACACGGCGCGCGTCACCATGGGCGAACACGTCCTCGTCACCGGCGCGACGGGCGGGCTGGGGGTGGCATCTATCCAACTGGCGCGGCTTGCCGGCGCGCACGTCATCGCCCTGACGCGCAGCAGCGCCAAGTCGGCCACGCTGCGTGAGCTCGGCGCGCAAGACGTCGTGGTCCTCCCGGAGAGCGGTCGTTTTTCGCCGCTCATCCTCGATCTTACCGAAGGGCAGGGCGTCGATGTCGTCATCGACAATGTCGGCAGTGCGGTCTTCTGGGAGAGTTTCCAGAGCCTCGCATTGCATGGACGGATTGCCGTCGTCGGGCAACTCGTGGGCGAGCGCGTCCAGCTCAATCTGGCGCACATCTTCTTCAAGCGAGCGCAGCTTCTCGGTGTCGGCAGCGTCAGCCGGGCTCAGCTCGGCGACGTGGCCAAGCTGATGGCCCAGGGCCTGCTGCGGTCGCAAATCGACACGGTAATGCCGCTCGAGGAGGTAGCCGCGGCGCATGCTCTGGTCGAGTCGGGCAAGGTTTCCGGTCGGGTCGTTCTCACCATCAATTCAGTAAGGAGCTGACGTCATGACAGCGATCATTCAGCGCGTCCCCCAGGAAGAGCCGATCAGTGCGGAACAGCGCGCGCGGCTCATCAAGGTGTGGCAGGAGTCCTGCAAGGCGCTTCAGGCTGTCGTGACGGATCTGAAGATTACCCAGGACGAGCTCAAATTCGCCGGGCTGTTTTTCAACCGGCTCGGCCAGTCAGGCATGTTCCCCAGTCTGCTCGCGGTCGGGCTGTCGATGACGAGCCTGCGCGCCACGGAATACAACGATGGCACCCTGCCCAATCTTGAAGGTCCTTTTTACAAACAGAACGCGCCGATCCGGGAGGATGGCGTGCTGTATGAAAGACAGCCCGGTCCTAATGCGCGCTATCTCGATCTGTCGGGCACTGTATTCGACAGTAGAACGCGGGAGCCGCTGCAGGGTGTCGAGCTCGACTTCTGGCAAGCCGACGAGAACGGGTCCTACGACAATATCGGCAACCACCTTCGTGGATGCATCATATCCGACACGCAAGGCCGCTATCGGCTCAGGACTGTCGTGCCGAAGGATTATTCCGAGCATGACGACGATCCCATTGGTGAACTGTTCAGGGCGATGGGGCGGCACAACCGCCGGGCCGCGCATATCCATCTCAAAGTTCGCCGGGCCGACTACGTGCCCCTGACGACGCAGCTCTACATTCCCGATGGTGCTTATCTGCACGACGACTATGTCGAAGGCGCAGTCACCCCCGAGTTGACGGTGAAGTTCGAGAGCGACGGCGACGCGCGCCAGGTCAAGGCGAGCTTCGATTTCTTTATAACGCCTGAGAGTGCGCGCTTAAGATGATGACATCAGCCGCAATCCTCCGCGAGCGCCTGGCCAAGGGCGTGTGTCTGGCTGCGCCGGGTGTATATGACCCGTTCAGTGCGCGGTTGGTCGAGCGCATGGGTTTCGATGCGGTTTATCTGGGTGGCAACGCCATCGGCTTGCACAAAGCCATTGGCCAGCCCTTCGTTGCGCTGCCGGAAACCGTGGCGGCCGTGCAGGACATCCGCCGTGTGTCGTCATTGCCGATTATCGTCGATGCCGGTGCCGGCTTCGGCGATGCCGCGCATGCCGCGCTGACGATGCGAACACTGGTGAATGCCGGGGCTGCAGCGCTGCACATCGACGACCAGATCTATCCCAAACGCGCCCACTATCATCGCGGCAGGGGTCGACTTGCCGAAAGCCCCGTTGTCTGTGGCAAGCTTGCGGCGATGGCCGAGGCGGGCGAGGGCAGCGGCGCGATGCTGATCGCGCGTACCGATGCGTTGCGCGTGTCCGGCTCGATTGAAGCGACGATCATGCGCTGTCGGGACTATCTCGCCGCCGGCGCCACAGCGCTGATGGTGCTCGACCTTGGTCCAGATCGCATGGCGCCGTTTCGCGACGCATTTCCGCAGACGCCGTTCGTGTGGATCGTCGGCATGGCTGCGGCCGTGCCGACGCAGAGTGACCTTAGCGCCGCCGGTTTCGCCGCCGCAGTCTACCCCTTCAATACAATTGGCGCGGTGCACGAGGCCATCGTCCGCACCTGGCGCGATTACGCAACGACCGGCCGTCCGGCCGCATTCGATCGCCTAGCGGCCGCCATCGTCAACGACGCGCTCGATGCAATCGGCATCGAAGGGGCGCTCAAAATCGAACGCAAGACGACGGAAAGCGAAGAGGCGTAAGGAGAGTCTGAAAGTGCCTACTGTTCTCCAGCATCCGGTGGGACGCACTCTGGGCGCGGTATTGGATGAAATGGTCGCCATCCAGGGCAACGCTCCGGCGGTCTTCTATTTCGACGACGTCATCAGCTACAGCGATCTGCGGTCGCGGGCACGCGAGGCGGCGCGAGCCCTCCTGGCGCTCGGTATACGCCGCGGCGACCGTGTCGCCGTTTTGCTCGGAAACGAGCCCGACTGGCTGACGATGTGCTTTGCCTGCGCCTATGTGGGCGCAATCTTCGTACCCTTCAATACCTGGTACAAGAGCAGCGAAATCGACTGGACGCTGCGTCATTGCGGCGTGTCGCTTCTGGTGTTTGCCCCTTCGTTCCTGAAGCAGGATTTTGCGTCGATCCTCGACCAACTTATTCCCGAGCTGAAAGGCGGAAATCCGGGCGAGCTGGCGTCGCCGGGGTATCCACAATTGCGCAGCCTGGTTGCCTATGGCGGCTCCATGCCGGGCGCGTTCGGCTGGCAGGAGTTTCTCGATCTCGGCCGCAACATTGATCCCGACGATCTGACCGCCGCCAGCGCGCAGGTCGCAAGCACTGACAGCGCCTATATTCTCTACACGTCGGGCAGCACGGCCGAACCGAAAGGAGTCTTGCTGAACCATAAAAGCCTGATCGAGAACAGCTTCGGTCTCGGCGACCGTCGTAACATCAATGCCGATGACCGCATTTGGCTTGGCTCGCCGCTTTTCTACGGGCTTGGTGCCGCCAATGCGCTGCCGATCGCACTTACCCACGGCGCCTCGTTGGTGCTTCAAGGTAGCTTCGATCCCGGCATTGCCATCGCCCTGATCGCGAAGACGAGTGCCACTGCGTATTACGGCACCGGCAACATGACGCGGGCGATTCTCGATCACCCCGACTATTCGCCGGGCAAGATCGCCACGATGAAGAAAGGCACGGCCGGAACGGTGCCGTCCTACAAGCACATGACGCTGGTCGAGATGGGCGTCTCGCAAGCGTCGTCGGTGTACGGACTCACCGAGTCATACGGAAATGCGACGGTCAGCCATTTCGACGATCCGGTCGAGGTCAAGATCAACACCTGCGGCACTCCGGTGCCCGGCATGGAAATGAAAATCGTTGATCCGCAGACAATGCGGCCAGTGGCGCAGGGCGAGCTCGGGCTTGTTCTCCTGCGCGGGCACACCACGCCGGGCTACTTCCAGAACTCCGAGGAAACCGCACGCGCCCTGATGGCGGACGGCTTCTTCAACACCGGCGATCTGGGCCGTTTTGACGCGGCTGGCCGCTTCCTGTTCCACGCGCGGCTCAAGGAGGTACTGAAAAGCAACGGAATAAACGTCTCGCCACTCGAGGTCGAGCAACTGCTGACCCAGCATCCTGATGTCAAGGATGCCCATGTCGTCGGCGTTCCCGACAAAGTCCGTGGTGAGATCATCGTGGCCTTTGTGCAGTCAGAATTGCCGCTGTCCGAGGAGTCGCTGCGCAATTTTGTCAGGGAGCGCGCGGCCTCGTTCAAGGTGCCGCATCACGTCTTCGTCCGCCGCGAGGCACAACTCCCGCGGCTGGCGAGCGGAAAGATCGCGAAATATCAGCTCGTTCAGGACGCGATGCGCGAGCTCGGCTCCGACTAGGCAGGATTCGAATCTTCTGATGACGAATAGCTGGATCGATGTGTGTATTGCGCACAAGGGGCGGGAGGCAGAGGGCATCTTCAGCTTCGATCTCGTCAACGCGGCGGATGCCGAGTTGCCGCCGTTCGAGGCCGGGGCGCACATCGACATACGGTTGCCCAACGGCATGACGCGGCAATATTCGCTGTGTAACAGCCCGGATGAACGTTCGCGCTACCAGATTGCCCTGCAGCGTGAGGAAGCGGGACGGGGCGGTTCGATATGCTTGTGCGACACCGTTGAGCGAGGCGATGTCCTGAGGATCGGAGCGCCGCGCAATAACTTCCCCCTCGTGACCCCGGCTCGGCGCAGCCTCCTCCTGGCCGGCGGCATCGGCGTGACGCCGATGCTGGCAATGGTCGAGGTGCTGTGGAACCGCAACGCGGAATTCACTCTCCATTATGGCGCGCGTACCCGCAGCCGCATGGCTTTTACCAGACGCCTCGCCGCGGCGGCATTCGCGGATCGGGTGGTATTGCATCTCGATGACGAGCCTGAGACGAGACTCGATCTGGCGGAGGCGATCGGCTCCCCTGAAAGCGACGCGCACGTCTATGTGTGCGGGCCGAAGGGTTTCATCGACGCGGCTATGGACACCGCGCGCAGCGCCGGCTGGTCTGCACCGCAGTTGCACTTTGAGTTGTTCAGCGCCGCGGTCGAGCCGCGCGCCGACGACGGCGGCTTCTATGTGGAACTGGCGCGATCGGGCGGTCGGGTCTTTATTCCGCCGGACAAGACGGTGGCCGAAGCCCTCGATGCCGCCGGTGTTCCAATAGAAGTGTCATGCGAGCAGGGAATCTGCGGGACTTGCCTCACCCGCGTTCTCGCCGGCGAACCGGACCACCGCGATCTGTTCATGAACGACGAGGAGCACGCCCGGAACGACAGCTTCACGCCGTGCTGCTCGCGCGCAAGAAGTGCCGTTCTGGTGATCGATCGCTGAAAGCTAATCGCCGCCGTTATGGACCAGATTGTCGATCATCACCTGCACGCCGACCTGGATTTTCCTGATCGTACCCTTGGAGAGGCCGCGCGCGGCTTCGTTGTTCACGGTGAGCACCTTCGCCAAGACGGAATCGCGCAGGGAGCGCCCCTTCTCGGTCAGGAAAATGTGGAGACCGCGCAGGTCTTTCTCGTTCTGATCCCGATAGATCAGGCCCCGTTTCTCCATCAGGCGCAGCGCGGTGGCCGCTGTAGGCTCCGAGATCTTCATGCGCCGGCTGAGCTGCCGCTGTGTCAGGCCCTCCTGCTGCCACAGCTCCCGCAGGAAATACCACTGTGCGAGCGTGATGCCATGGGACTTCAGCTTGCGTCGCAGGGCCGTCGTATAGGCAGCGTGCGCTTCCTTGAGCAGATAGCCGAGACTGGAGTTCAGGTTGACGAGTTTGTCGATGTCTTTTCGGCTTGGCCGAGGGTCGGCCCTGCGCGATGGATTTTTGACTTTCGGCATGCGCGATTAACTCAAGCGGGATATGCCCGCTTATCCAAGCCCGCGCCGCAAGTCAAATCTGCACGTCACACCGGCGGTTCCAACGAACCGCGTTACCGCCGCGACAATAGCCGCGTTGACGTCGCCGTCGAGATCGATATTCTAGCTAATAATAAGATAGCTAATCAATGTTACGCTCAGGTGCCGGCGTCGCCGGCGCCATAAAAAAGGGAGGTTACGGTGACGTCATCGCCTTGTGCCATTCCGCTAAAACGTGTCCGCCTCGGCATCGTTGCCTTGCTGTCAGCTTTATGCGTCCTCGTCGGCGCAGAACGCAGCCACGCCGCCGAGCCGATCAAGATCGGCCTGCTACTCACCTATGTGGGACCGACGGCAGTGTTCGCCCGTTTCGAGGACAAGGGCGCCCGGCTGCTGATCGATCAGGTCAACAGGGACGGCGGCATCAATGGCCGTCTGATCGAAATCGTAAATTACGACACCGAAGGCAAACCCGACCGCGCGGGGAGCCTGTATCGCCGGCTGGCCAACGAGGACAAGGTTGCCGCGGTGATCGGGCCCGACAGCATCTTCGTGCTGCTTGGAATGTCGGGTGTTCCCTCGGAGGTGAAGGTGCTCTCGATCGCCGCGCCGGGCCTCTACGAACTGGTGCAGCCGCAGAGTCGTGACTACATCGTCAGTGCCTGGGCGCCAAATACCTTCTCCGGCACGCTCGTGCTCGGCTACATCAAGGACAAGTTCAACGCCAAGCGCGTCGGTATGATCACCACGTCTGACGTGATCGGGCAGACCATCGCAAGTACCGTGAAAACCATGGCTGCGGCCTTCGGCATGGAGGTCGTCGAGGTCGCGTCGCAACCCGCGTCGGACCGCGACCTGTTGCCGTCGCTGCGGAAGCTCGCGAGCGTCGAACCCAAGATCGAGGCGCTCTATGTATTCGGCAGCGGTCCATTCGCCAATATCGCGATGAATCAGTCGGAACTTGCCGGCATCAACGTCCCGATTGCGTATAACGGCGGAAATGTGATCCCCGATCTCGTGAAGGAACTGTCGCCTGACACCGCGAAACGCACCTTCCTCGCCGCCGCGCGCAGCACGGTATGGTCCACGCTGCCCGCGGCGGACAAGAAGGACCCCGTCATCGAGAAGTTCCTTGCCGACTATCAGGCCAAATACAACGAGCAGCCGACCTTGCCCGCTGCCGTCGGCTACGACATGGCACTCACGATCGTCGATGCGCTCAAGGCGGTAGGGCCGGATCGTGAAAAGCTGCGGGAATATATCAGGACCAAGCAGAAGTTCTCCGGCGCGCAGGGTGTCGAGTTTGCGCGCACTGCGGCCTATGGCTATGGCTCCGATCCGTCGGAGCTGACCGTTGCCTCGGTCGAAAACGGCAAGTTCATCTTCAGGGGGTATCTGAAGGAGAGCCTGGCCCGGATCGGCTTCTCGAAGGAAGCGATGATGACGAAGCTGCGCGAACTGAAACTGATCGCGGAATGACTTCGTGGAGACGTTGGTTCAAGTCCTGCTGACCGGGCTCTCTCAGGGCAGTATTTATGCCCTCGTGGGGCTCGGCTTCAGCGTCGCCTTCATGGCCTCGCGCATTCTTAATCTCGCGCAGGGATCTTATGCGGTGTTCGGTGGCTTCATCTTCCTGACGATGGTCGGCAGCTATCGCGTGCCGATGCCGCTCGCGTTCGTGGGCGCGTTGCTGATCTCGGCACTGCTTGGCCTCGCCACGGAACGGGTGGTGAATCTCCGCAGCAAACCCTGGAAGCCGGTATCGCTGGACATGGCCGTGCTGTCGACCTTGGCCCTGCTCGTGCTGTTCGAGGGGGCAATGTTCCTGCTGTGGGGATCGGATCCCAGGCGGGGACCGAGCCTTCAGTCCGGCGTCTTCCATCTGTTCGGCGCGGTGGTGGCTTGGCAGTCGCTGTGGATGATGGTGGCAGCCGCCATCATCTCGCTCGGGCTTCACCTCTTCCTCAAGAAGACATGGATGGGCCGCGCGATGCGAGCCTCCGCGCAGAACACGATGATGAGCTATCTGCTCGGCATCAATGTGTCGCGCATCGGCGGAATCGCATTTGCGCTCGGTGCCATGATCGGCGCGACCGCCGGCATCCTAGTGAGCCCCATCACGTGGCTCGACTATCAGCTTGGCGGCTTTTTCATGCTCAATGGCATTCTGGCCTATCTGATCGGCGGGGAGGAGGATGTCGCCGGACCGGTGGTTGGGGGCCTTCTGCTGGGCCTCGTGCAGAACGTCTTTCTACTCATACCGGGTGCAACTGGCGGACTGCTCAAGCAGGTCGTGCCGATGCTGATCCTAATCCTGATGCTCGTCTTCAGGCCGCAGGGCTTGCTGGCCTCGCGCCGGGCCTGACCCGATGAGCCCTGTCGACGTAGCGCGTTACCTGATGCGGCGTAATGCTGCATTCTTCGTCGTGCTGGCGGTCTACGCGCTCGCCGCCGCCACATTGTATGCGATCGGCTGGCTGCACAGCGACGTCATCGTCACCACCGCGATCTTTTTCATCGTCGTTCTTGGCCTGGATTTGCTCTACGGCTGCGCCGGCCTGCTCAGCTTCGGTCATGTCGGCTTCTTGGCGATCGGCGCCTATAGCGTCGCGGTGCTCCATGCACAGTTCGCGCTACCGCCTTTGGTGTCTATGCTCATCGGACTGCTCGTCAGCGCGGCCAGCGGCTACCTGCTAGGGCGCGTGTGCCTCAGACTCTCGGGCTCCTACTTCATGCTCGGCACGCTTGCTTTTGGCATCATGGTGCATGCGGCCATCACGGTCGGCTACACCGTCACGGGTGGCGATGGCGGGCTAGGTGGTATTCCGCGGCCCAGTCTGGGCGGTGTGGTGCTTTCGTCCGACCGATCATTTGGCCTCATGGTCTGGTCTCTGGCGGTCGTCTTGTTCTGGCTAACCTACAGTCTCTCGCGGTCCAAGGTTGGACGCGCCGCGCGTGCCATCCGCAGCGACGAGCTTGCAGCCGCGTGCCTCGGCGTCAATGTCGCCAGTCTGAAGATGAACCTCTTCGTTATCAGTGCATGTTTTGCCTCCCTCGGCGGTTCGCTGTTCGCGATGTACAACGGCGCCGTTCATCCGGACAGTTTCTCGCTCACCACGCTGCTTGATCTGCTTCTGATGATGTTCTTCGGTGGCGAGGGAACTATCTGGGGCGCACTGTTGGGTACCACCTTCATGCGGTTGCTTCCGGATATCACCGGTGCGCTGCAGGGCGGCAAGATCCTCTTCAGTGGAGTTCTGTTCACTATCATCATCTTCGCGCTGCCGCGCGGGATTGCGGGCGCGATCGAGGACCTGATCCATCGCTTCTCCGTCCGCCGCCGGCTCGGCGAGCTTGGCCCGGCCGTCGGCGAGTTTCCGTTCATAGCCAACAGCGGCGCCAACTCCGGCACATTGTTGGAGTTGAACAATGTCTCGCGCAGTTTCGGAGGTGTACTCGCGGTCGAGGATGTCTCGTTCCGCGTGGACCAGGGTCTGATCAAGGGGCTGATTGGGCCGAACGGAGCCGGCAAGAGCACCATCATGAACGTCATCAGTGGCGTTTTGCAGCTTCACGGTGGACAGGTACTGCTCGCAGGTCAGCCATTGAACGGGTTGCGCCCCGACCAAGTGGCGCGGCGGGGCATTCAACGGACGTTTCAGCACGAGCGGCTCTTTGCACAACTGACGATCATTGAGAACATCATGGTCGGGCAAGAGCGGGGCGCGGACGGCAGCTTGCGCGAGATCGCAGCGTGCGCAGTCGGCCTGCCTGGCTCGGTGGAATCCGAGATTGCGGCCCGAAGCAAAGCGTACCAGTGGCTCGCGAGCCTCGGCCTTTCGCGTTACGCAGAGGCCAGGGTTGGCGAGGTTCCGCATGGGCTGCGCAAGCTCGTGGAGGTTGCCCGCTGCTGCGCCGCGAATCCCATGATTCTGCTGCTCGACGAGACAGCCGCTGGCCTCAACAACATCGAGCGCCAGGCCTTCAAGAAGATCATCCGCATGCTGCGCGATCGCGGTCTGGTGATGGTTATCATCGAGCACGATATCGATTTCATCATGGATCTCTGCGACGAGGTGTGTGTCGTGAATTTCGGACGCCGGATCGCTGACGGGCCGCCCGCGGCGATCAGGAAAGACCCTCATGTGATAGAGGCTTATCTCGGCCAATGAGCGTATCCCTGCGGATCGAGAACATTTCGGTCTCCTACGGTGAGGCCGCGCCGGTGCTCCGCGACGTTTCGTTCGAGCTCAATGCGAACGAGATCGTTGCCATATTGGGAGCCAATGGAGCAGGCAAGTCGACGCTGTTGCGTGCCATCTCGGGAATATTGCCGCTGCAGGCCGGCCGTGTCTTCGTCGACGGAGAGGACATTTCGACAATGCCGCCGAGCCGGCGGGTCGAGCGCGGCCTTGTTCATGTGCCCGAAGGCCGCCAGATGCTGGCAGGCCTCTCGGTGCATGAGAATCTCATTCTTGGCGCCTATGTGCGGCGGCGCGAGCCCGCGGCCGCGCTGATGGCAACGGAAAGCGAAATCTACGACCTATTCCCGATCTTGGCCGAGCGCCGCCATCAGCTTGCCGGCTCTTTGTCGGGTGGGCAGCAGCAGATGCTGGCTCTCGGTCGTGCGTTGATGTCGAAGCCTCGTATCCTTATGTGCGATGAGCCTTCGCTCGGCATCGCGCCACTCGTCGTCAACGAGATCTTTGCGGCCATTGCCCGCATGCGCGATGGGGGCATTCCGATCATGTTGGTCGAACAGAACGCCAAGAAGGCATTGTCGATCGCCGATCGGGCTATCGCGATGCAGCGTGGTCAGATCAGGCTTGTTGGCTCCGCCCGCGACTTGCAAGGCAGCGAAGCGCTATCGGCGATCTATCTCGGCAACTGATGCCGCCGTTCAATCTGTGGGTACAGACGACGAATGCAGGACGACCAGAATGATCTTACGCCCATTCGCGATGGAGTGCGTGCGCTCTGCGAGCACTTTCCGGATGAATATTGGCGCCGGCTGGACCGCGAGCGTGCATATCCGACTGAGTTCGTTAAGGCGTTAACCGAAGCCGGATTCCTCGCCGCGCTTATTCCAGAGGAATTCGGCGGCAGCGGGCTTACGATGCGTGCGGCCTCCGCGATCATGGAGGAAATCCACGCCGCCGGAGCGAATGGCGCCGCATGTCACGCGCAGATGTATACGATGGGGACCGTGCTGCGGCACGGTAGTCTCGAGCAAAAACGGAAATACCTGCCGGCCATTGCCAAGGGTGAGCTGCGGCTTCAGGCTTTTGGTGTGACCGAACCGACGTCGGGTACGGACACGCTCAGCCTGCGCACGACGGCCGTCCGAGATAATGAAGAGTACATCGTCAATGGACAGAAGATTTGGACGTCGCGCGCAGAATATTCCGATCTAATGCTCCTATTGGCGCGGACAACGCCGAAGGACCAGCTCGCCCGGCGGACCGACGGCCTGTCGGTATTTCTGGTTGACATGCGAGCCGTGAAAGGCCGGGGACTGACAATCCGCCCCATCCGCACGCTCATGAACCATGCGACGACCGAGGTGTTTTTTGACGATATGCGCATTCCCTGCAGCGCCCTGATTGGCGAGGAGGGCAAAGGTTTCCGCTACATTCTTTCCGGCATGAACGCGGAGCGCATTCTGATCGCGTCGGAATGCATTGGCGATGCCAAATGGTTCATTCAAAAGGCAGGCGACTATGCAAAGAGCCGTGTGCTGTTCGGCCGTCCTATCGGACAAAATCAAGGTATCCAATTTCCGATTGCGCGCTGCTACGCGCAGATGCGTGCGGCTGAACTGATGGTGCATGAGGCGGCGCGCAAATACGAAGCCGGCCAAGATATCGGTGCCGAGGCGAACATGGCAAAACTGCTTGCCGCCGATGCATCCTGGGCCGCGGCCGACATGTGCATCCAGATCCACGGCGGATTCGGCTTTGCCGAAGAGTATGATATCGAGCGCAAGTTCCGCGAGACAAGGCTTTATCAGGTCGCGCCGATCTCGACCAATCTTATTCTGTCGTATCTTGCCGAGCACGTCCTTGGCTTGCCGCGTTCCTACTGAGATCAGCTATGGAGCTTACGGCGGATGAGATCGATGGATATCGCAGCTATGTGGGACGCAAGGTAACGGACGTCGACTTCATAGACGATCGCATCGTCGTACAATTTTCGGCAACGTTCGATGTTCCTATGCCGGATCATCTGCTTCCACATATGTGGCACTACGGGCTATTTACGCCCAGTACGCCAACAGCCAAGCTTGATACCGACGGTCATCCCAGACGTGGCGATTTCATGCCGCCGGTGAAGTTGCCGCGGCGGATGTTCGCAGGCTCAACGTTGAAATTTCTCGCGCCGCTGAAGATCGGGCAGAAAGTGTCCCGTACTGCGGAAATTGCATCAGTCGAACATCGTTTGGGCAGAACTGGACATCTTGTGTTCGTCGGAGCCGCTTCGAGATTGAGCCAGGAAGACCGCTTGTGTGTGGAGGAGTTACAAACGATAGTTTATCGAGAAGCGAGCGCAACGAAGATGCCTCCCGTCAAACCAGCTTCGATCAATCATGCCGCGACCAACGAAGTTGCAACAGCATGGCGGCCTACGGCGACCCAACTTTTCCGTTATTCTGCCATTACGTTCAATAGTCATCGCATTCATTATGAAGAGCGATATGCTACGGACGTCGAAGGCTATCCGGATCTGGTTGTGCACGCGCCGCTCATTGCGACACAACTTTGCAAATTCGCGGAGCAGATCGCTCCTCGCCGGATCTTGCAATTTACATTTCGCGGGGAAGCGCCGTGTTTTGTAAATCAAGAACTAAAACTGATTGCACAGCTATCCCAAAACAGCGTTGCATTGCACGCGGAGCGACAGGATGGCGTGATAGCGATGTCAGCAGAGGCTAGGTGTTAAAAAGGAAATAATGACAAATGTGGACCTAAATACATCTCGTTAAGAGACCGGTGCTGAGTTAACGCGAACGCACGGCCACTTTGTGTTTGTCTTCGTCTTATTTGTGGCATGAATGCTTATCGCCACTAGCGTATCCGATTATCGTGGGCATCTATTCTGGGGTAATGGATATTCTCGATAGGCTATCAGCGCGCTAGTTGGCAATGACGCTTGGGATTATGTATGGGCGGGAGCCTTCATCGAAGCCAATTCAGGTTCCAATATCACTGATATCAAAACGGTAGCGACTCCAACCGGTGATGGTTATCGAATCAGTGGGCAAAAGATGTTCATCTCGAACATTGCGGTCGCCAAACATATCGCCGTCTATGCGCGGACAACGCCACGTGATGCCGCTCAGAAGACGCATGGCGTCACATTGTTCGTTGCAGATATGCCGCGGCCCAAGGGTGAGGAAATTCGCTTTCAGACGCTCGGTCATGCCAGCGGTTGGGGCTATGGCGAGCATGAAGCAACTGGTCGAAGATTGCTTGTCCGATTACGACGAGAACGGCTGGACATCCGGCAGGTGGACAACCTAAATCGTTATACGGTCGCCGGCGTTTGTGTTTCCTGGTGCCAGATCAACAGACGGCGTCGAATTAGTGCCATCCCCCTGACGAGAAAGTATCCGACGACCGCGACTTCAACGATTCCTGCAAAAACGCCCGTCGAGTTTGCGAACCTGGAGGCGGTTATCATCGCGGCGCCAAGTCCATATCCGCCCATTAGCATTTCGGCGACCACTGCGACAATCATCGAGAGCGGTAAGGCAACCTGTAAGCCAGTCATAATTTGTGGAAGAGCAGCGGGCAGAACGATTTGCCACATAATCTCATGGTCGTTCGCGCCCATGTTACGGGCGGACCAGAGCAGTTCGCGTTCCACTCCTCGAATTGCGAATATTGTCGCAGCCACGACTGGAAAAATCGCATCGAATACAACCATCGTGATCTTCGATGCTTCGAATACGCCGAGCCAAAGTACAATAACCGGCAGGAAAGCAATCTTCGGCATCGGGAAACCGACCGACAGGATAGGATCAAAGAACCAACGCATAATCGATACGCGTGCCATCGCCATGCCGATCAAAATACCGCCAACCGCCGCGATCAAAAAACCCGCCATGGCGCGATAGAGCGTCAAACCAGCATTGACGAGTAGATCTCCTGTTGCCGCATCGTGGCCGATACGTAAGAGGACAGCACTTAGTGGCGGAAGCTGAAAGCTTGTCATCACTCCGCTACGTGCGATGCCTTCCCAGGCGGCCAGGAGGGCGGCAATCGAAATTATGTTCGCGGCACCCTTGAGTGCGGCGCTAAGCGCGCGCATTGTCGGCTGCACGACCGTCGCCTGTTCTAGCTGCGCCATGCCAAAACTCTATGCACAAATAACTGATACACACGGTCCGCCGCGAAGCCGAGAAACGCGACGGTGAACACTACGGCGTACATCGCACTGTAAGAGCCATTGGCGCCGGTAATCCCAATCAAGTAGCCCAACCCCTTTTGCGCCACGATTAACTCGGACGAAACAAGGAGAATAAAGGACAGTGCTATCGCGGTCCGAATGCCGTTAAGCAATTCCGGCATCGCGCTTGGCAGCACTACATCCGTCAATATGCGGACGCTATATGCTCCCATATTGCGGGCAGACCAGACTAATGCTTGTTCTGTTGAACGCGCGCCATTGAAAGCGCCAAGCGTTACAGGAAGCATGCAGCCAAGAAAGATTAGAAGAATTTTCGAGGCGTCACCGAAGCCAAGCCAGATTACGGTAACCGGGATGAGCGCCGATTTGGGCAGGGGATAGAATATTTCTACCAATGGGGTGAGTGCGACATTAACTGGTCTCCACCACGCCATCGCGATGCCGAGCACAGTGCCGATGCCGATGGAGAGAAGGAGCCCGGTTGTGGCACGGTAAAGCGAAGATGCGCTATTGTTGACCAATTCGCCGCTTTTGAACATTTCAATCCAGGCGGTAACGACGTCGGAGAGCGGCGGCAGCGCTGTCGACGATATCAACTCCAGCTTTGCTGTAACCTCCCAGAGCACTGCAAGCAGCAGGAGAGGGGAGTAGCGCCAAAAAATGGCGGCTGCGCCTTTCATTTCTTACCGCTTTGCGCTTTGATAGCCTCGTCTCTTACGAGATTCCAAAGCTCATCCGCTTTCTCAATGAAGCTCTTGCTCTTGTGGATGTCAGGATCGGCCTTGTCGAAATTTGTTGAAATGATGGTCTTGATCTTACCCGGTCGAGCCGACATGACAGCAACGCGATCCGCGAGATAGACGGCCTCCTGTACATCGTGGGTGACAAAAATGACCGTCTTCGGCGTGCGCCGCCAGATGCTCAATAGCTCAGTCTGCATCAAACTGCGCGTTTGCGCGTCGAGCGCGCCAAAAGGCTCGTCCATCAATAAAATGTTAGGATCAAAAGCGAGGGTGCGTGCGAGCGCCGTACGCTGCTTCATGCCACCTGAAAGTTGCGATGGGTAGCTATCTTCAAAACCTGTCAGGCCCACCAGCGAAATAAAATGCAAGGCCCGCTGTTCGCGTTCAGTCCTGGGAATACCCTGCCGCTCGAGGCCGTACAAAACGTTCTCGCGGACGGTCTTCCACGGAAACAATGCAAAGTGCTGGAATACGATCCCGCGATCGGGCCCCGGCTTTGTCACCGGAACGCCGTCGACTGTGATTGCCCCGCGTTCGACCGGTAGGAAGCCCCCTATCAAATAAAGCAAGGTCGACTTGCCGCAACCGGACGGACCGAGCAACGCAATGAACTCGCAAGTTGAAACGCTTAATGAGATATCATCGAGTGCCAGTAGCTCGCGTCTGCGTGGCGGGCGGTACACATGGCTTACGCTCTCGACAACGATCTGCGCTTTGCTGGACATGAGTCGAAATGCAATTACTGCTAATCAGGTAAACCCGAATCCTTGGCTTGGATCTACTGCTTGAGCCGCTTTAGAGCGTCATCCATCAGCGTAAGGTCGGTATATTTCCGTATATCGATTTTCTTTTTTAAGAAGCCGAGTTCCGCCGTCGCATCAATATTGCGCTGCAATGCGGCGAGATCCGGCTTAGCTGTCGGTTCGCGATAGAAATCCTTTTCAGTAAACAACCAGCTTTCGAAGTTCGCCGCCGGCACTTTAGTAAAGTCGGATATGATTCGAATTGCCTCCTGCCGATTTGTGGGATCAGCATACCACTGGAGGCCCCGCAGGTAGTCCTCGAAAAAGTCCACAAGAGCAGCACGCTTTGTCTTTAAGACGTCAGCCTTCGCTGCCCAGACCGCCAACTCGGAGATGCCAAGCGAATCCTTTTGCGTAAATAGAGGACGAGCATTCTTGAGCAACTCGGGATCATAGCAGAACGGTGGCAATGAAATAATGAGGTCTGCTTTCTTGTCGAGTAGTAGTCCCTTCTGTGTCGGCAAAGGCGCTTCGATAATCGTGTAGTCGCGGGGATATTCGAGCCCGTGCTTGCGCATCATGAGGCGCATTGCTATGTCGACGGTGCTGCCCTGACCATTGGTGGCGAGGACCTTTCCCTTCAGTTCATTTGGCTTAGTCGGCCCGTCATTACGCACGAAGAACTGAACC
>Ga0182749_1001347_pt1 | contig 19490 bp, 16 predicted proteins | sample eDN3rd37CKraftMG_FD_128875 | JGI IMG/M metagenome (GOLD analysis project Ga0182749, IMG submission 128875) | Enriched Miracle-Growth compost microbial communities from Emeryville, California, USA - eDNA 3rd pass 37_C Kraft MG (version 2) (version 2) ...
ACCGGGGTGCTGTACGTGCTCGACGAACCGTCGATCGGCCTTCATCAGCGCGACAATGACCGGCTGCTCGCCACATTGCGCCACCTGCGCGACCTGGGGAACACCGTCATCGTGGTCGAGCACGATGAGGACGCCATTCTGACCGCAGACTATGTGGTGGATATCGGTCCGGCGGCGGGCGTGCATGGTGGCCGCGTGATCGCCGAGGGCACGCCGCGCGAGATCATGGCGAACCCCAATTCCATCACAGGCAAATATCTGACGGGCGAGCTGTCCATTCCGATGCCGGAGGGCCGCCGCGAAATTTCTAAGAAGCGGCGCATCCGTGTGGTCGGTGCCCGCGGCAACAACCTCAAGAATGTGACCGCGGATATCCCGCTTGGTACCTTCGCCTGCGTGACCGGCGTGTCCGGCGGCGGCAAGTCCACATTCCTGATCGAGACGCTTTATAAGGCCGCTTCGCGCCGCATCATGGGTTCGCGCGAGCATCCGGCCGAGCATGACCGTATCGAGGGGCTCGAATTTCTCGACAAGGTCATCGACATCGACCAGTCGCCCATCGGCCGGACTCCCCGCTCGAACCCGGCAACTTATACAGGCGCGTTCTCGCCGATCCGTGACTGGTTCGCCGGCCTGCCGGAGGCGAAGGCGCGCGGATATCAACCGGGCCGCTTCTCCTTCAACGTGAAGGGAGGACGCTGCGAGGCCTGCCAGGGCGACGGCGTCATCAAGATCGAGATGCACTTCCTGCCCGATGTCTATGTCACCTGCGACGTCTGCCACGGCAAGCGCTACAACCGCGAGACGCTGGAAGTCCTCTTCAAGGGGAAGTCCATCGCCGACGTGCTCGAAATGACGGTGGACGAAGGGGTCGAGTTCTTCTCGGCGGTGCCGGCGGTTCGCGACAAGCTCTTGACCCTCTCGCGCGTGGGGCTCGGCTATATTCATATCGGCCAGCAGGCGACCACGCTTTCAGGGGGTGAGGCGCAGCGCATCAAGCTCGCAAAGGAGCTCTCGAAGAAGGCGACCGGCCGCACCCTCTACATTCTCGATGAGCCGACGACGGGTCTGCACTTCCACGATGTGGCAAAGCTGCTCGAAGTGCTGCACGAACTGGTGGACCAGGGCAACACGGTCGTCGTCATCGAGCACAACCTGGAGGTCATCAAGACCGCCGACTGGGTGCTCGACCTCGGGCCGGAGGGCGGTGACGGCGGTGGCGAGTTGGTCGCCGCCGGCTCCATCGATGACGTGATGGCCGAGCCGCGCTCCTATACGGGCAAGTTCTTGAAGGAACTGCTGGAGCGTCGGCCGATGCGCAGACAGGCTGCGGAGTAGAACCATGGCGGCATCCGGAACCATTCGCGCAGGCATCGGCGGCTGGAATTTCGCACCTTGGGAGGGGACGTTCTACCCCGATGATCTGCCGAAGAAGCGGCAGCTCGAATATGCAAGCCGCCAAATGCCGACCATCGAGATCAACGGCACCTATTACGGCAATCAGAAGCCGGCCGTTTTCGCCAAATGGGCAGCGGATGTGCCAGACGGATTCGTGTTTTCTCTGAAGGGCAATCGCTTCGTCACCAATCGCCGCGTGCTTTCGGAAGCAGGCGAATCCTTGGAAAAATTCCTGGATTCGGGGATCACGGAGCTTGGCGATCACCTGGGCCCCATCCTTTGGCAGTTCGCGCCCAGCAAAAAGTTCGATCCGGAGGACTTCGAGGGGTTCTTAAAGCTGCTGCCGGGAGAGCGCGACGGAGTAAGGCTCCGGCACGTCCTCGAAGTGCGTAATCCGACCTTCGTCGTGCCGGAATTTGCGGCATTGGCGCGCAAATATGGCGTGGCGATCTGCTATGCGCACCACTTCACCTATCCCGAGATTGCCGACGTGACGGCGGATTTCGTCTATGCGCGGCTCCAGCGGGGGGAGGACTCCATTCCCACCGCCTATACGCCGGCCGATCTGGATGGTTGGGCGGAGCGTGTGAGGACCTGGGCAACCGGCGGCATGCCGGGCGACCTTCCTCTGGCTGACGAAACGGTGAAGATCGAGGCCAAGCCTCGCGATGTATTCGTCTATTTCATTCATGAGGGGAAGGTCCGCGCCCCGCATGCGGCTCGCGCGTTCATGGAACGGGTATCGGGCTAGTCGCCCCCGACGAGAAGAACGCAGCCCCGAGTGGGAAGACAGGAGAAGCTTGAGAACCAGGCTGATCCACGATACCGCTTTGCCGTCACGAACGGAGCCCTCGCCTGATGAAGCCTTCCAAGGATATTTCCCGACTGATCGAGATCATGGCGGCGCTTCGGGATCCCAAGACCGGCTGCCCCTGGGACGTGAAGCAGGATTTCTCAACCATCGCGCCCTATACGATCGAGGAAGCCTACGAGGTGCTCGACGCCATTCAGCGCAACGACATGCATGATTTGCGCGATGAGCTGGGTGATCTGCTGCTCCAAGTCGTCTTCCACGCGCGCATGGCCGAGGAAGCCGGTGAGTTCGATTTCGGGGATGTCGTCGAGGCGATCACGACAAAGATGATCCGCCGCCACCCGCATGTGTTCGGAGACGAGGATGCGCGCGAGGCCGGGATGGCCAAAGGCATGTGGGAACGCATCAAGGCTGAGGAAAAGGCAGAGCGCCGGGAGCGTCGCGGTCAGCCCGAAAGCCCTGCGCAGGAGCGGGGGTATCTGGATGATGTGACAGTTGCCCTGCCCGCCTTGATGCGGGCGCTGAAGCTACAAGAGAAAGCGGCGCGCGTGGGCTTCGATTGGGGCGCTGCCCGCCCGATCCTCGACAAGATCGAGGAAGAGATCGGAGAACTGCGCACGGAGATGGACGAAGGCAGGCAAGCGGCCATTGCGGAAGAGTTCGGCGATCTTCTTTTCGCGATGGTCAATCTCGGGCGGCACCTCGGTGTCGATCCCGAGAGCGCCCTGCGCGCCACCAATGAAAAATTCCGCGGCCGGTTCCATACCGTCGCGCGGCGGTTGAACGAGCAAGGAAAGGCTCTCGGCTCAGCCTCGCTGGAGGAGATGGAGGCTCACTGGCAGGAAGCAAAGAAGACCAAGTAGGCTTCTCTACCCCTTGTTGTAACTGGACAATCTGCGGCCTATTTCCTTGCGCGCCGTTTGAGTGGCGCGGATCCGAACCGTGGCGCTGCCGTCCTCATGGTCCGTCCGGCCCGTCACCTCCCCGTTTCGGTAAATCCAGTCCATCAGACCCATTTGCTCCGGCAAGAGCGTGAAGGACACGTCCGAAACCTCGCCGGAAAGCCGCTCTTCGATGAGAGCCATCAGGTTGTCGATCCCCTCGCCGGTGATGGCGGAAATGGCGATCGGCGCAGTTCTGTTGGCGTCTTCTCGCGTCAGCCGCTCGCGCTCCCCCTCGCTCAACCGGTCGATCTTGTTCCACACCTCGACGACGCGGCTCGCGTCGGAAGCATTGATGCCAAGGCTCGCAAGCACCTGCTCCACATCCGTGGCATGGGCCGTAGTGTCGGGATCGGAAATGTCGCGCAGGTGAAGGATGAGGTCCGCCTCCACGACCTCTTCGAGCGTGGCGCGGAACGCTGCTACGAGATGCGGCGGCAGATCGGAGATGAAGCCGACTGTATCGGAGAGGATCACGACCGTTCCGTGCGGGAAGCGCACGCGCCGCAGCGTCGGATCAAGCGTTGCGAAGAGCATGTCCTCGGCCAGCACCGAGGCTCCGGTGAGCCTGTTGAAGAGCGTTGATTTGCCCGCATTCGTGTAGCCAACGATCGCAACCACCGGGCAGGGCACTTTGCGCCGCTTGGTGCGGTGCAGGTCGCGTGTGCGCCGCACCGTCTCCAACTCACGCTTGATGCGGGTAATGCGGTCCTGCAGAAGCCGACGATCCGCCTCGATCTGCGTTTCGCCGGGGCCGCCCATGAAGCCGCCACCGCCCCGCTGCCGCTCCAGGTGGGTCCAGCTGCGGACAAGCCGGCCGCGCTGGTATTCGAGATGAGCGAGATCGACCTGCAGCCGCCCTTCCTTCGTGCGCGCGCGGCGCCCGAAAATCTCCAGGATGAGGCCGGTTCGGTCCAGCACCTTGGCCTTGAGCTCTCTTTCGAGATTGCGCTGCTGAACCGGGGTGAGTTGATGATCGATGATGGCGAGTTCAGCGTCGTTTTCGGACACGATGCTCGCCAGTTCCTCCACCTTGCCCGCGCCGATCAGGGTCGCCGGCCGGGGCTGCGCCACGTTAAAGAACTCGCTGTGGATGATGTCGAGGTCGATCGCCTCGGCAAGCCCAACCGCCTCCTCCAGCTTCGCCTGGGGCGACATCGGCACGTGTGGTCTCTGCGCGCCCTCTTCGGCTTGGAGGCGGGCGCGTGCCGCAACGATCGGTGCTACGACAACAGCTTTGGTGCGGCCCGGCGCAACTGTTTCTCCTGCGGCGGGTATTGCACGGTTCGCCTTCGGTTTTTCAGCCAATCAGCCTTCCCGAGTGCCTTCCTCCGCCTCGAACAACTGCACCGGCTGGCTAGGCATGATCGTGGAGATCGCGTGCTTGTAAACAAGCTGGGAATGCCCGTCTCGGCGCAGAAGAACACAGAAATTGTCGAACGATGTCACGACACCCGTCAATTTCACGCCGTTGATCAGAAATATCGTCAGCGGGTTCTTGCTCTTGCGAACGGTGTTAAGAAACAAGTCTTGCAGATTTTGGGAACGTTCCGCCATTGTTTTTCTTCATCCCCTGCGCTTCGCCGGCAGTAGCGCAATATTAATGCCGCCCTGTCAAGCGCGACAACTGCCCTCCTGCCGCGCCTGCCGAACCGCCTCTCACGCTCGGCTCGCTTGGGTTAACAGGCAGGACTCTTTTCCGCAATGTCAAAAAAGGATTGGCGAAGCGAGAGGGTAAGCGATCCGGGATGACCATTGGCCACAGGTCGGCCGTCAATTTCGACGACCGGCATCACGACGGTGGAAGCCGCCGTAATGAAAGCCTCTCGCGCCGCCTGCGCCTCCTCTACCGAAAACGCCCGTTCCTCCACCTCTAGGCCCATCTTTGCCGCAAGATCCATGAGAGTTGTGCGCGTAACGCCGCGCAAAATGCCGAAATCTGCCGGACGCGTCACCAACTTACCGTCGGCGGTGACGATCCAGGCATTGGTGGAAGCGCCCTCCTTCACCATCCCGTCGCCATCGACGAACCATGCCTCCGCCGCTCCGGCCTCCCGCGCTTTCTGCTTGGCAAGCACGTTCGGAAGAAGGCCGACCGTCTTGATATCCACCCGCTCCCAGCGGTTCTCCGGCACCGTGATGACCTTCACGCCCGTTTCGGCGCGTTTGGCCGCAACTGAGGGATCCAGCCGCTTTGCAGTCACAACGACGGCTGGCTTTGTTTCAGCTGCGGGAAAAAAGTGATCGCGAGGCGCCACGCCGCGCGTCACCTGCAGATAGACGAGGCCATCCTTCACCTTGTTGCGTCGCACCACCTCGCCAAGGACGAACTCCAGCGCCTTGCGATTCATCGGCCAACGGATGCCGAGCTCGCCAAGGGAGCGGTCGAGCCGGTTCAAATGGCGCGTCATGTCCACGATATAGCCTTGCGCGACCTCGCAGACCTCGTAAACGCCGTCGGCGAATTGATATCCCCGATCCTCGACATGAACAGCGGCATCCGCGTGACGCACATAGCGGCCATTCACATAGGCAATGCGCGGCATTCACGACTCCTTCGAAAAAGCCTCGCGGGCAATCAGAAAAATTCCAGACTCACACGGAACAGCTGTTCCACTTGCCGCACCGCGTTTGCAAGTGCAAAGATGACGACGCGGTCCTTGGGCTTGATCCGAAGCGTCCCGCTCGGCCTGATGAACTGGCCGTCGCGATAGACGCCGCCGATGCGCATGCCGTCCGGCAGGTCCTGCTCATTGAGCGGCGGCCCGACCAGGGGCGAGGTCTCCAGCGCCTCGGCTTCCAGCACCTCGGCTGCGCCACGGTCGATGTTGTGCACGGCCCGAATACGCCCGCGCCGCACATGCTGCAGCACACGCGAGATCGTCACCGCCCGCGGGTTCACATGGGCATCGATGCCCAGCGTCCTGGCGAAGTCATGATAGGTCGGGTTGTTGATGAGGACGAGGTTCGACTTGCAGCCGAGCCGTTTGGCAATGACGCTCGAAAGGATGTTGACCTGGTCGTCATTGGTGAGGGCGACCATCAGGTCCGCATGATCGATATCGGCTTCAAGCAGCAGCTTCTGTTCGAGCGCGCTGCCGTTCAGAACCACGGTGCGCCGCAGCTGGTCGGCGACGGCGACCGCGCGGGCGTGGTTGTTCTCGATCAGCTTCACCTTGGTGCGGCTCTGCTTCTGTTCCAGCGCGCGGGCGACATAGAGGCCGATATTTCCGCCGCCGGCGATGACGATTCGCGTGGCTTCCGTCTCATCGTGGCCAAAGAGGCCGAGCGTGCGCCGCACCTGGTCCTTGGTGGTGACCACATAGGCCAGGTCGCCGGCCATGAGCTGATCGCTTGAGCGAGGCACGAAGAGATGCCCGCCGCGCGATATGCCAACGACCGTGGACGGCAGATCCGGGAAGAGTTCGGTGAGCTGCGACAGCGGCGTGTTGATGACCGGGCACTCTTCGAGGCATTCGATGGCAACCATGGCCACGTGCCCGTCCGCGAAGGAGACCACATCCGTCGCGCCGGGCAGCGCGATGCGCCGCAACACCATCTCGCCCACCTCCAGTTCCGGGGAGATGATGACGTCGATGGGCAGGTTCTCCCGCGAGAAAAGGTCCATATAGTGCGACTGGAGATAGGCCTGCGAGCGGATACGGGCGATCTTGGTCGGCACGTTGAAAAGCGCGTGCGCAACCTCGCATGCGACCATGTTCACCTCATCGAAGAGGGTCACCGCTATGATCATGTCGGCTTGCTGTGCACCCGCAGCCGCAAGGATGTCCGGATGCGCCCCATGGCCGACGAAGCCGCGCACATCCAGCGAATCGCGCACCGTGCGGATGAGATCCGCCGAAGTGTCGATGATGGAGACGTCGTTCTGCTCCGCTGCGAGCCGCTCGGCAATGCCGTAGCCGACCTGCCCCGCGCCGCAAATGATGACCTTCATTGGATGTTGCCTCTAGCGAGTGGGTGAATGGTAACGGAAGGTGGGGCGGCCGCTTGTAGATCCCTATTCGCTACTCGCTATTCGCTGTTCCACTTGCCATTCACTATTCACCATTCACCCCTAAACCCCCAGCGATTTCAGCTTCCTGTGCAGCGCTGAACGCTCCATCCCTATGAATTCGGCCGTGCGGGAGATATTGCCGCCGAATCTGTTGATCTGCGCAAGAAGATATTCCTTCTCGAACAGTTCCCGCGCCTCGCGCAAGGGCAGCGCCATGATGTGCTGGTCCGATTGCGTCGGCACGCGCGGCATCACGTCGCCGATTTCGGAGGGCAAGAGGTCGGCCGTGATCGGAGCATCGCCGTCGTCGCTGCGCGTGAGGATCATCAGGCGCTCGATATTGTTGCGTAATTGGCGGATGTTCCCCGGCCAATCATGGGCCTGGAGCACGGCCATGGCGTCCTCGCCCAGCCGGCGCGGCCTGATGCCCACCTGGCTCGTAATCTGGCGCATGAAATGATCGACGAGCAGAGGGATGTCCTCGCGGCGTTCCGCCAGGGGTGGCACAGGGATCGGCACCACTGCGAGACGATGATAGAGATCTTCGCGAAAGCGGCTCTCCGCGATCATCCGCTCCAGGTCGCGCGCGGTCGAGGAGATGATGCGCACGTCAACCTTGACGCGTTTCGTCCCTCCTACCCGCTCGAACTGCTGGTCGACCAGCACGCGCAGGATCTTGCCCTGCGTCTCCCGCGGCATGTCGGCGACCTCATCGAGGTAGAGCGTTCCGCGATGGGCTTCCTCGAGCGCGCCGACCTTGCGCTCCCCGCCGTTCGATTCCGTCCCGAAAAGCTCGATCTCCATGCGTTCGGGCGTGATGGACGCGGCATTCAGGGTCACAAACGGGCTGTTCGCGCGGCTCGAAAGCGCATGAATGGCCCGCGCCGCCAATTCCTTCCCCGAGCCGGACGGCCCGATCAGCATGATGCGGCTGTTGCTCGGAGCGACACGCTCGATCGTTTGGCGCAGGTGATTGATCGCGGCTGAATTGCCGACGAGATCGAAGCTCTCCCCGCTGCGCTTCTTGAGATCCAGAACCTCGCGGCGCAGCTTCGACGTCTCCAGCGCCCGCTCGCAAATGAGGATCAGCCGGTCGGCCTTGAATGGCTTTTCTATGAAATCGTAAGCGCCTCGTTTGATCGCGGAAACGGCTGTCTCGATCGTGCCATGCCCGGAGATCATCACCACTGGAAGATCGGGATGTATTTCCTTGATCTTGTCGAGGAGCGCCAGCCCATCGAGAGTGGAGCCCTGCAGCCAGATATCGAGCAGCACCAGGCGAGGCACGCGCTCGGCAATTGCGGCCAGCGCCGCATCGCTGTTTCCAGCCGTACGGGTTTCATGCCCTTCGTCGCTCAGGATTCCGGCAACCAGTTCGCGGATGTCTTCCTCGTCGTCGACGACCAATATGTCAGACGCCATTGTCGACCTTTTCCGTCCTTTCCACCGAATTATCCTCCCCTGCCCCGTTTCCCTCGTCCGCCGCCACCGGCAGGACCATGCGAATCATCGCTCCCACACCTCCATGGAAGCTCTGGGGCGCGTCGAGAAGCTCCAGCCTGCCGCCATGGTCCTCGATGATCTTCTTGACGATAGCAAGGCCCAGGCCCGTCCCTTTCTCCCGCGTGGTCATATAAGGCTCGAGCAGCCTCTGCCGGTTCTCGCGCGGCAGGCCCTTGCCGTTGTCCATCACAAGCACCTCGATGGCATTGCCCAAATCGCGCGCGGAAATCCTTATGGCGCCCGCCCGCCTTTCCTCCTGCGGGATGGCGTCGATGGCTTCCGCGGCGTTCTTGATGATATTGCCGAAAGCCTGGCTCATCAGCCGTGTATCGAAGCGTCCCCTCAGCGGCTTGTCGCCAAGATCGTTCTCGATCTTGATGTCGGGCCGGCTCACCTCGATCAGGAAGGAGGCTTCGCGGAGCGGCTCGCGCAGGTCGAGGCGTCGCATTTCGCGTTTCGGCATGCGCGCGAATGCAGAGAACTCATCGACCATGCGGCCTATGTCGCCCACCTGCCGGATGATCGTATCCGTGCACTGGTCGAAGATCGCGCGGTCCTCCGTGATCACCTTGCCGAAACGCCGGCGGATGCGTTCGGCGGAAAGCTGAATGGGCGTCAGGGGGTTCTTGATCTCGTGCGCGATGCGTCGCGCCACGTCCGCCCAGGCGGTGGAGCGCTGCGCCTGGACCAGATCGGTGATGTCGTCGACCGTGACGACATAGGAGCCCTGGGCGGTCTCCCCGACCGCTTCCTCCGTCGTGATCTGGATGTTGAAGGTGCGCTCCGCCCCCGCGCGATAGAAGGTCACCTGGTCCCGGTAGACCTTCCTGCCCGTCGCACGTCCGGTCTCGAACACGGCGCCCAATTGCGGCAGCACGGCAGAGAGATTCTTCCCGATCGTCTGGGGGCCATCGATGGCGAGCATCGTCTCCGCTGAGCGGTTGACAATCGAGACGTTCCCGTTCGCGTTGACGCCGATCACGCCCGCCGTGACGCCGGCGAGCACCGCCTCGCTGAAACGCCGGCGCTCGTCGATCATGTCGCGCGCGGAGATGAGCTGGTCGCGCTGCGTCTTCAGCTGCAGCGTCATCTGATTGAACGTGTCGCCCAGCGATGCCACGTCTCCGTCGGAGCCGCGTACCGGGACAGCCACATCGAGGTTGCCCGTCGAAACCGCATGCGCGGCGCCAATCAGCTGCCGAATCGGCCGCACGAGCCGGTCGGCGACGGCAATGCCGGTCCAGATCGCTGCAAGCACGATCGCCAGCGTCACCACCAGATAGAGCAGCGCGAAGGCGACCTGCGTACTGAAACGATTCTGCTCCAGCGAGCGGTATTCATCCGTGTTGGCGGCAACGAGGCGCTGCGCCTTGATCACCTGGGGGTCGAGTTCACGGGAGGTATAGAGAAAAGCGTCCGGGATCTCCTGGAGCTTCACGATGGCCCCGATGAGATTGCCCGGAGGAAGGGTGAAAAGCGCCGGCCGGCCCTCGGCGGCGGCATCCATGTCGCTCCGGCGCGGTGCCGGAATGGGCATGGTTTCGGGCAGTTCTGCCCCCATGATCACCGATTCATCACGACGAATCAGGACCGCATATGCCAGCCCGCGGGCGAGCGCCTGCTGCGTCATGCGCTGGCGAAATCCCAGGCGATCGAGATTGTACAGCGTTCGAAACCGGTCGAGATCGATCGCCATGGAGAGGGTGGTGCCCTGAAGGTTCCTGGCGTTCTCGTTCACATAGGCTTCGGCGATGGAAAGCGAGGACTGAACGATGACCCGGGTCCGCAGCTCGAACCAGCGATCGAGGCCGAGATCCAGCGTGATTGAAGCGATGACCGCGACAAGAATCGCGGGAATGGCGGCGACGAGCGAGAACATCGCCACGATCCGCACGTGCAGGCGTGAAGCCGCCTTGCCGGCCCGGCGCGCCGCATAGATCCGGTGGGCCTCGCGGCCGATAAGGCCAAGCAGGATGAGCACGAACGCCGCATTGATGCCGATCAGGATCAGGGTCGTGCGCGCATCCGGCGTGATGTAGGGCTGCAGCAGGCCCAACAGCACGGTAAAGGAGATGGCAGCCGTCACCAGCGCGCCGGCCGTGGCGATTATGCCAGGCAGGGCCATCAGGCGGCGTCCCTCATTGAACGCAGGCGCCCGGTAGGAAGCGTCATCGGCCATTGCTGGCGCCCCTATGCTCATCCCTCTCCCATCCGCAGAGTCATTGCGTTGCAGATATGCAACGCAATGTGGCGATTTTGCAACGAGCTTGTTTATCGAGCAGGCGTTCGAGACGAAAGACAGCTCAATTCGAGGGCTGCTTGGCCGACCGGTATATATCGACGCCCAGATCGCGGATCTTCTTGCGCAGGGTGTTGCGGTTGACCCCGAGCAGCTCGGCAGCGCGGATCTGATTGCCATGCGTGGCCGCAAGCGCGGCGAGGACCAGCGGATATTCAACCTCCGCGAGAATGCGGTGGTAGAGCCCCGGCGGCGGCAACGCCGACCCGAAACCGCGGAAATACCGCTGAAGATATTGTTCCACGGATTGCCCGAGCGGCAGGTCCTGCCCGCCTCCATCGTTCAGGCGCGCGTTGGCCGCCGGCATGCCGCCATAAAGCTCGCCCAGAATGATCTCCTCGGAAATTTCATCCTGTGGATAAAGCGCAGCCAGCCGGCGGATCAGGTTCTCCAGTTCGCGCACATTGCCGGGCCATGGATATTGCATCATCGCCTCGACGCCGCCCATGGCTATACGCTTGGGCTGCAGCCCTTCCCGCTCCGCTTGCGCAAAGAAGTGGCGTACGAGATCCGGTATATCCTCCGCCCTTTCACGCAAGGGCGGCAGCCGCAGCGGCACGACGTTCAAGCGATAGAAGAGATCTTCACGGAAAAGCCCCTGATTGATAAGCGTCCGCAGGTCCTTGTTCGTGGCGGCGACGATCCGCACATCGGTCTTGATCGGCGTGCGCCCGCCGACGGTCGTGTATTCGCCCTGCTGAAGCACCCGCAGGAGCCGCGTTTGGGCTTCCATCGGCATGTCGCCGATTTCGTCGAGAAAGAGCGTGCCGCCTTCCGCCTGCTCGAACCGGCCGGAAGACCGCTGCTGTGCGCCGGTGAAGGCGCCCTTCTCATGGCCGAAGAGTTCCGATTCGATCAGGTCCCGCGGAATGGCAGCCATGTTGATGGCCACGAAAGGCCCGTTGCGGCGGCGGCCGAATTCATGCAGCGCACGCGCCACCAGTTCCTTGCCGGTCCCGGATTCGCCGGTGATCATGACGGTAAGGTCCGTCTGCATCATGCGCGCCAGCATGCGGTAGATGTCCTGCATGGCGGGTGAGCGGCCGATGAGCGGCATGGCCTCGGGCGTGTCGTTCGTCCGCTGCTCGGCGGGCTTGCTGCGCGGCTCCGCCAGAGCCCGGCCGACAATGGCCAGAAGCTCCGTCAAATCGAAGGGCTTCGGCAGATATTCGTAGGCGCCGGCCTCCGAGGCGCGGATCGCCGTCATGAAGGTGTTCTGCGCGCTCATGACGATGACCGGAAGGTCTGGCCTGGCCTTGCGGATGCGCGGCAGCATATCGAAGGCATTCTCGTCCGGCATCACAACGTCGGTGATGACCAGATCGCCGTCGCCCGCCGCGACCCATCGCCAGAGCGTCGCGGCATTCGACGTCACGCGAACCTGATGCCCGACGCGCGACAGCGCTTGGTTGAGAACGGTGCGGATAGCCGCGTCGTCATCGGCCACCAGGATGTTGCCATATGCGCTCATGCCTTCACATCCGCCTTCTGCTTATCCTCCTGCCAGCGCCGCGGCTCGCCGCGCCATGCCGGCATGAGCACGCGGAAGGTCGTGCCGCGGGAGGAGGAATCGCATTCGATCACGCCGCCATGGGCGCCGACGATCTTCGCCACCAGCGCCAGCCCCAGCCCGGAACCGTTCTGCTTCGTTGTGATGAACGGGTCGAAAATGATCGACTGGATGTCCTCCGGAACGCCCGGACCGTTGTCGTGGACACAGAATTCCATCGGCAGCGAGACCCGCTCACGCGTGCCCGGCACGGAAAACCGGATGCCGGGCCGGAACCCGGTGGAGAGTTTGATCTCCCCACCCGGCGTGTTTCCAATGGCTTCCGCGGCGTTCTTTATGAGATTGAGGAAGACTTGGACGAGTTGGTCGCGGTTGGCCAGGATGGGCGGGAGCGAAGGGTCGTACTCTTCAATGATGCTGATGTGTCTCGCAAAGCCGTTTTTGGCGATCGCCTTCACATGATCGAGCACGACATGAATGTTCACGGGCTCCCGGTCGACCGGCCGCTCGTCGGAGAACTCCTCCATGCGGTCCACGAGGGCGACGATGCGGTCGGTCTCCTCGGTAATGAGCCGAGCCAGCGCCCGATCCTCATCGGACACCACATGTTCCAGAAGCTGTGCCGCTCCACGTATGCCGGAAAGCGGATTCTTGATCTCATGGGCCAGCATGGCCGCCAGCCCGGTGACCGAACGGGCAGCGCCGCGATGGGTCATCTGCCGGTCGATCTTTTCAGCCATGGACCGTTCCTGGAACATGATGACTGCCGAGCCTGGAAGCTCCGAAACGGGCGCCACGTAGATATCGACGATCTTGTCCGGCCCGAGCCGGGGCGAGGAAATGTCGACGCGATATTCGTTGAAGGGTGAGCGCCGCTCACGCACCTGCTCGACCAGCGTCAACAGCGGACTGCCGAAGGGGACGAAATCGGCCAGCTTGTTGCGGGCAAGCATGGCAGCGCTGAGCCGGAAGAAATTCTCCGCCTCCGCATTGGCGAAGGTGAGAAAGCCTTCCTCATCCACCATGACCACCGGGTGGCCGATGGAATCGATGGCAAGCTGTGCCACGTCGGGCGTATTGACGTTCATGCGGCAAGCCCCTGTACGAGATTCTTCTGAGCGAACGCCTCCCTGACGAGACGGAGGACGTTTGACGGCTCGGTCTCTGTCATGATCGATTGCCGCGCGGCGGCGTCGATGCTGGCATGGCGCTCCAGATACCACCCAAGGTGCTTTCGCGCGTGCCGCACGCCCTGCCCGGTGCCGTAGTGGGAGAGCATGTCTTCGTAATGTGCCGCCACATAGTAGGCCATGTCGGCAGTACTGGCCGGTACGCCCGGCGCATCTCCGCCATCCGAGGCGGCGTGCGCGAGCGTGCCGGCTTTCCACGGTGCACCGTAATGCGCCCGCCCGATCATCACCGCGTCGGCACCGGATTGGGCAAGCATCGCAATGGCTTCCGAAAGTCCATCACCGTCGCCATTGGCCACCACCGGGATCGAGACAGCCTGCTTTACTTCTGCAATGGCCTTCCAATTTGCCTGCCCGGCATAGAACTGGCAGCGTGTCCGCCCATGGATCGTCACCATGGCCACGCCTGCTGCTTCCGCCCGACGCGCAAGCTCGGGCGCATTGAGGCAGCCCTCATCCCAGCCGAGCCGCATCTTGAGCGTCACGGGCACATCCACGGCTCCCACCACCGCCTCGATCAGAGAGAGCGCATGGTCGGGCTCGCGCATCAACGCGGAACCGGAATAGCCACCCGTCACCTTTTTGGCGGGACAGCCCATATTGATATCGACGATGTCCGCGCCCTCATCCACGGCGATTTTTGCCGCTTCAGCCATCCAGCGCGCTTCGCGGCCGGCGATCTGCACCATGTGCACGTCGATGTCGGGCCGGCGGATGCGCCGCGCACTTTCCGCCCGGCCCTTGGCGAGCTCCCCGCTCGCAACCATCTCCGACACCACAAGCCCCGCGCCATGAGCATAGGCGCGCAAACGAAACGGCAGATCCGTCACGCCGGACATCGGCGCGAGGAAAACGCGATTCCGCAACCGCACCGAGCCGACCTGAAGAGGTTGGGAGAGGATCTGTAGAGGATGATGATTGCTCAATTATCGGGCATCCCTTCTGGATGCCTATTTATTAGACAGATCTGCGGCGTTGCGCAATGGGGTGCTTTCTATTGGCAGAAAATCCGTTGGCTTTTCAACCTCGCCGTGATTATGCCTCTGCGGCATGAGTGCGCTTCTTGAACCCCAAAAAAGCAGGTGCCGCGTCGCGGTTGTGGTGGTCGCTGCCGGCCGTGGCGAGCGGGTCGGCCAGACCGAAGGGGGGCCGAAGCAATACCGGCACATTGGTGGAAAGCCGGTCATCCGCCATACGCTGGAGGCTCTTGCTGGAAGCGACAGGATCGGCACGATCGTGGTCGCGATTCATCCCGACGATACCGACCTCTTCGGTCAAGCCTGTGAAGGGCTCGACCATGACATCCGGGCTGTCCATGGTGGCGCCTCGAGGCAGGAATCAACCCGGCTTGCCCTTGCCGCCCTCGAAGACGCCGAACCCGACATCGTCCTCATCCATGATGGTGTCCGGCCTTTCGTCGACGGGCCGCTGATCGATCGCGTCATCGAGGCCGTGGAAGAAAACATCGGTGCCGTGCCTGCTGTTGCGGTCTCCGACACGCTGAAGCGGCGGGGCGAAGACGGTCTCGTGGCGGGCACCGTGACCCGCGACGGCCTTTTTGCAGCGCAGACTCCGCAGGGATTTCCGTTCCGCCCGATCTACGACGCGCACCAAAAGGCTTGGCAGGCCGGGCGTTCCGATTTCACCGATGATGCAGCCATCGCCGAATGGGCGGGTCTGGCCGTCCGCCTTGTCGATGGTTCGCCGGACAATGTGAAGCTTACCTGGGCGCGCGACATCGCGCTTGCCGATCAACGCTTGGGAGGAACCGCGATGGCGGACTTGCCGGACGTCCGCACGGGCAACGGATATGACGTGCACGCACACTGTCCGGGCGATCACGTGACCCTCTGCGGCATCCAAATTCCGCACGACAAAGGCCTGGAGGGGCATTCCGATGCCGATGTGGGCCTGCACGCCCTCACCGACGCGCTGCTTGCCACCTATGGAGCCGGTGACATCGGAACGCACTTCCCGCCCTCGGACGCGCAATGGAAGGGCGCACGGTCCCGCATCTTCGTCGAACATGCGGTGGACCTTCTGCGCAGGCGGGGCGGGCGCATCGCCAACGCCGACATCACGCTCATCTGCGAGGCGCCGCGCATAGGCCCGCATCGCGAGTCGATGGTGGCGGAACTTGCCGACATGTTGCGGATTTCCAGGGAGCGCATATCCGTGAAGGCAACGACGAACGAAGGGCTTGGCTTTATTGGCCGGGCCGAGGGTATCGCGGCGATCGCCACCGCCACGGTCGTCTATCCCGGTTCACTGAAGGACTGAGTTGGGGAGCCTCTCATGGCCGAGGTGGAAGAACTGGCAAGACAGGTCCTCAACGCCTTCAAGGAGCGCAACCTGAAGCTCGCCGCCGCCGAATCCTGCACCGGCGGCATGGTGAGCGCCGCCCTGACGGACATTGCAGGCTCCTCCAGCGTTTTCGAGCGCGGGTTCGTCACCTATTCGAACGAGGCGAAGATGGAGTTGCTCGGGGTCTTGGAACAGACCCTCGCGGCCCATGGTGCCGTTTCTGCGGAAACTGCGCGAGAGATGGCGGTCGGCGCCCTCGCCCATTCCCCTGCGGACGTGGCCGTTTCGGTTACCGGCATCGCCGGCCCAGGCGGCGGTACGCCGGAAAAACCCGTCGGGCTCGTCTGGTTCGGCGTGGCGATCAAGGGGCAGCCGCCGAGGGTAGAGAAGCGGCAGTTCGCAGATCTCGGCCGCGCCTCCATCCGCCGCGAGAGCGTGGTGACCGCGCTTCGATTTCTCGTTGAATCGGCTCAGGCGGTCCGCCCATAAACCTGGTCTGCGCGACGCTCGAAGGCTTCCGAAAACATCCGGAAAGCGCGGTCGAACATCGCCCCCATCAGCATGCCCAGCATGCGGCTCTTGAACTCGTATTCGATAAAGAAATGCACGTCCGCCTGGTTCTCGCCGACGGGATCGAAACGCCAGCGATTCTGCAGGAATCGGAAAGGCCCATCGATGTAGCGCACGTCGATGATGTGCTCGGCCGGCTTGAGCACCACCTGGCTCGTGAAGGTCTCGCGGATGGCCTTGTAGCCGACGGTCATGTCGGCCACGAGGATCGTAATACCGTCCCGCTCCTTGCGCGAGCGCACCGTGAGGGCCTCGCACATCGGCAGGAACTCCGGATAGGATTCGACATCCGCCACCAGGGCGAACATCTGATCGGGCGGATGACCGACCCTTCGAACCGTCTCGTGCTTGGGCATGAACCGCTTTAAGCCGATTTCGCCAATGAGAGCCGCGCCTCGCGCGCGGCGCGCAACCGAGCGAAGTCCTCGCCTGCATGGTGGGACGAGCGCGTCAGCGGGCTGGAGGAGACCATGAGGAAGCCCTTCGTATAGGCGATGGTCTCATAGGACTTGAATTCTTCCGGCGTGACGAACTTCTTCACCGGATGGTGCTTTCGGGTGGGCTGAAGATACTGCCCGATGGTGATGAAATCGACATCCGCCGAGCGCAGGTCATCCATGAGCTGGAGCACCTCGTTCCGCTCCTCGCCGAGACCGACCATGATGCCGGATTTCGTGAAGATCGACGGATCGAGTTCCTTGACCCGCTGCAGGAGCCGGATCGAATGGAAATAGCGGGCCCCCGGCCGTACCGTCAGGTACTTCGAAGGAACAGTCTCCAGATTATGGTTGAAGACGTCTGGCTTGGCGGCCACGACCACCTCCAATGCGCCATCCTTGCGCAGGAAGTCCGGGGTCAGGATCTCGATGGTGGTCGCCGGCGTCGCGGCACGGATCGCATGGATCACATCGGCAAAATGCTGCGCGCCCCCGTCCTTGAGATCGTCACGATCGACGGAGGTGATGACCACATGCGAAAGTCCCATCTCGCGCACGGCCTTGGCCACATGGGCCGGCTCACTGGGATCGAGCGGCCCCGGGATGCCCGTCGCCACGTTGCAGAATGCGCAGGCGCGGGTGCAGATCTCCCCCATGATCATGAAGGTCGCGTGCTTCTTGTCCCAGCATTCCCCGATATTCGGGCAACCCGCTTCCTCGCACACGGTCACGAGCTTGTTCGTCTTCACGATCTCGCGCGTTTCCAGATAGCCCTTCGAGGTCGGCGCCTTGATGCGGATCCACTCCGGCTTGCGCAGAACCTCCTGATCGGGCCGATGCGCCTTCTCGGGATGGCGCGGGCGCGACTTGGAAACGGTGTCGAGGACGGTGACCATATTGACTGTCTGCTTTCTGTTCGCCGGCCCTCATATAGGCGTTTCCGGCGGAGGCAAAAAGCCCGCCTGCCCTGTGCAGGCGGGCTGATTTTTGAGCGTGCCTTAGGAACGGCCGCGAATCAGGCGGTAGAGCCAGATCAGAATGCACGCGCCGATGATGCCGACGACGAGCTGCCCTATTATCCCGCCGAAAGTATAGCCAACTATTGCTACAAGAATCGCGTTAAGGACAACCGCGCCCAAAATGCCGATGATGATGTTGGCCAGAAGACCTGTGTCTGTCTTCATGATCTTCTCGGCAATCCAGCCGGCAAGGCCGCCGACAATAATGGTCAAAATCCAACCAAGACCCTCCATTCGAAGTCTCCCTGCTTTGGTTGCGGATCAATCATCCAAGTAGCTGGCCCGGCTTGCCGGCCCCGCCCTCAAGCGTTCAACGACCGACCATAGGCGTCGAGCACGCTCTCTTTCATCATCTCCGAAAGTGTTGGATGAGGGAAGACGGTGTGCATAAGTTCTTCCTCGGTGGTTTCGAGATTCATGGCGACAACAAAGCCCTGGATCAGCTCCGTTACTTCCGCCCCCACCATATGAGCGCCAAGAAGCTCCCCGGTTTTCTTGTCGAGGATTGTCTTGATGAAGCCCTGATCTTCGCCCAGCGCTATTGCCTTGCCATTGGCGCCGAACTGAAAGCGACCAACCCGGATATCCCTTCCCGCCTGCTTTGCCTTTTCCTCGGTCATGCCGACGGAAGCCACCTGCGGATTGCAGTAGGTGCAGCCCGGGATCCTGTTCTTGTCGAGGGCATGAACACCCCGCACCCCGGCGATCTTTTCGACGCAGATCACGCCTTCATGTTCCGCCTTGTGGGCAAGCATGGGCGGGCCCGCCACATCGCCGATCGCGTAGATGCCCGGCACATTCGTTTGCCCGTAGCCGTCGACCATGACCGTCCCGCGCTCGACCTTCACGCCGAGCGCCTCAAGGCCGAGATTCTCGACATTGCCCTGCACGCCAACGGCAGAAATGAGCCGGTCGGCGGTGATTTTCACCACCTTGCCGTCCTTCATCTCCACATGGGCCCGCACCTGGTCCGTCCCCTTCTCCACCTTCGTGACCTTCGCCTCGACGTGGAATTTGATGCCCTGCTTCTCGAGCTGGCGGCGGGCGAACTTCGAGACCTCGGCGTCTTCGACGGGCAGGATCTGCGGCAACAGCTCTATGACTGCCACCTCGACACCCATCGTGCGGTAGAAGCTGGCAAATTCGATGCCGATGGCCCCCGACCCCATGACGATGAGCGACTTCGGCATCTCCTTGGGCACCATCGCCTCGAAATAGGTCCAGATGAGCTTGCCATCCGGCTCGATGCCCGGCAGCACGCGCGGCCGCGCGCCCGTGGCAAGGATGATATGCTTCGCCTTATAGGTCCCTTCGCCCAGCGTACCGGTTGGTACGGGATGCTGCGGCTCCATGGGCTTCTTGCTCGGCTTCGCAACGACGATCTCGCCGGTCTCGTTGCCTTTGGCGGCCTTCGTGATCTTCGCTTCGCCCCAGATCACGTCGACCTTGTTCTTCTTCATCAGAAATCCGACGCCTCCATTGAGGCGGGC
>Ga0182749_1001349_pt1 | contig 19484 bp, 16 predicted proteins | sample eDN3rd37CKraftMG_FD_128875 | JGI IMG/M metagenome (GOLD analysis project Ga0182749, IMG submission 128875) | Enriched Miracle-Growth compost microbial communities from Emeryville, California, USA - eDNA 3rd pass 37_C Kraft MG (version 2) (version 2) ...
AGCAGGCTCCGGGCGGCGGACCTGGACGCCCCGTACCGGGGTGTACGGATTCGGAGAGCCGCGACACTCGCCGTCTCGGAGCGATGCCGGGCGTACCTGCCGTTGATGTCGGGTTCCGCGCACTTCAGTCACAGCACGGCGGCGGCGCTGTACGGCATCCCGCTGCCGAGGAGGATCGAGTCGTCGAGCGCGCTGCACGTCACGGTGGTCGCCCCGCAGCACCCTCCACAGGCGCAGGGGATCGTCGGACATCGGGTGTCGAGCGCTGTCCTTCGGGAACGCGACGGGCTGCCGATCTGCTCTCCCGAGCAGGCATGGGCGGGGCTCGCACGACTGCTCGACCACGACGAACTGGTGATGGCGGGAGACCACCTGGTGCGACGAAAACGGCCGCTGTCGAGCATCGAACGGCTCTCGGAGGTCATCAGTCCCGGCGCGCGGGGAGCGGCCAGGATGAGGCGGGCTCTGCTCGAGGTGCGATCGGGAACCGACTCACCGAAAGAGACGCAGCTCCGGCTGGTCCTGGTGCACGCCGGGCTGCCGGAACCGGTCATCGGGCACACGGTCTTCGACGCCGACGGCTTCTTCGTGGCGACGCCCGACCTCGCGTATCCGGTCGAACGGGTCGCGCTCGAGTACGAGGGCGACCACCACCGCAGCGACCGGCGAACTTTTGCCGACGACATCCTGCGCCGCGAACTGCTCGAGGACGCCGGGTGGGTCGTGATCAGGGTGATCTCGGACCACCTGGTTCATCCCGCGCTTCTTGCGGGCCGCGTCTCTCGGATACTGGCCGCACGCGGATGAGCGACCGAACTGCACCCGCCCTGGAGCTCTCCGCCGAGTCGGGAGTTGTGGCGGGTTCAGGGGCGTCCCAGGTCACCACAAGTCCCGACTCGGCGAAGCAGAGGCGCGGGAGACCCGGGGCCACGCCGAGACCCGTGGGGCCGCGGAGACCCGGGGCTACGCGGAGACCCGCGGGGCCGCGGCGAACCAGGTGCCGATGGGCTGGCCTTGGAGAGCCTCGGCCACCCTGACCGTCGCGGTGAGCAGCACCGGTGTTCCGGAGGCCGCGGCGATCTTGGCCGCGGCGATCTTGGTGCCGGCTCCTCCGGTGCCGACACCGGCCATGCCGATGTCGCCGAGCTCGACGCCGGCGAGGTCGTCGTCGAAGGGCACCAGCTCGATCCTGCGCGCGCCAGGCAGCTGCGGCGGACGGCTGTACAGCGCGTCCACGTCGGAGAGCAGCACGAGCAGGTCGGCGTGCACCAGCTGCGAGACCATGGCCGCCAGCCGGTCGTTGTCGCCGAAGCGGATCTCCTGAGTGGCCACGGTGTCGTTCTCGTTGACGATCGGCAGGATGCGCAGGCCGAGCAGCCGCTCCATGGCGCGCTGCGCGTTCGACCGGTGGGTGGGGTTCTCGAGGTCGCCCGCGGTGAGCAGGACCTGGCCGGCGACTATCGAATAGCGGTCCAGGCTGTCCTGATAGCGGTAGATCAGCACGTTCTGGCCGACCGCGGCCGCGGCCTGCTGGGTGGCCAGGTCGTCGGGGCGGGCATCCAGCCTCAGGTATGGCATGCCGGTGGCGATCGCCCCGGAGGAGACCAGGACGATCTCGGCCCCCCGCGCGTGGGCGGCGGCCAGCGCATCGACCAGCGGTCCGATCTGGCCGACGTTCGGCCCGCTGATCGAGGACGATCCGACCTTGACCACGATGCGCCTCGCCTCGAGCACGGCGGAGCGGAGCTCAGTCATCCTCGTCCTCCTGGTCCCCCGCTCCCGCGGAGTCCGGCCGGCCGGCGATCGCGAAGCCCTCGTCGTCGTTCCAGATGCCGGCGTCGCGCTCGCGCAGGAGCTCGGCGCGGGCCTCGGCCTTGGCATCCATGCGCTCCTGGTAGTTCATGCGGCGGGCCTTGTTGGTGGGCCGGTCGTCGCGCAGCAGGCGCGGATCGGTGCCGCGAGGGGCGCTCATCAGCTCGGCGGTGGAGGTCAGGGTGGGCTCCCAGTCGAACTCGACCGGTCCGATGATGACGGTGGATCCGGCGAGGGCGCCGGCGGCGAACAGCGCGTCCTCGACGCCGGCCTTGGCGAGCCGATCGGCGAGGTAGCCCACCGCCTCCTCGTTGGAGAAGTCGGTCTGCGCCACCCAGCGCTCGGGCTTGGCGCCGAGCACCCGGTAGACGTTGCCGCCGGAGCCGCCCTCCACCTTCACCGTGAAGCCGGTCTCGTTCACCGCGGCAGGGCGCAGCACTATCCGCTTCAGCGCCGGCTCCGCCGCCCGCGCCGCGCGGTCGGCCTCGACCAGCTCGGCCAGGGCGTACGACAGCTCGCGCAGGCCGTCGCGGCTGACCGCGGAGATCTCGAACACCCGGTAGCCGCGCGCCTCGAGCTCGGGACGCACCAGCTCGGCGAGCTCGCGGCCCTCGGGCACGTCGACCTTGTTCAGCGCCACCAGCTGCGGGCGCTCGATCAGCGGCAGCTGGCCCTCCGGAACGGGATACGCGGCGAGCTCGGCGAGGATGACGTCGAGATCGCTGATCGGGTCGCGGCCGGACTCGAGGGTCGCGCAGTCGAGCACGTGGAGCAGCGCGGTGCAGCGCTCGACGTGGCGGAGGAACTCGAGGCCGAGGCCCTTGCCCTCGCTCGCCCCCTCGATCAGGCCTGGGACATCCGCGACGGTGTAGCGCACGTCTCCCGCCTGGACGACGCCGAGGTTGGGGTGCAGAGTGGTGAACGGATAGTCGGCGATCTTGGGCTTGGCCGCCGAGATGGCAGCGACCAGGCTCGACTTGCCGGCAGAGGGGTATCCGACCAGCGCGACATCCGCCACCACCTTGAGCTCGAGGAACACGTCGCCCTCGAAGCCGGGAGTGCCGAGCAGCGCGAAGCCGGGTGCCTTGCGCTTGGCGCTGGCGAGGGCCGCATTGCCGAGCCCGCCCTGACCGCCCTTGGCCGCCACGAAACGCATGCCGGGATCGGTGAAGTCGATCAGCTCGTTGCCCTCGGGGTCCTTGACCACGGTCCCGACCGGGACGGCGAGCTCCACCTCCTCGCCGTGGGCTCCGCTGCGATGATCGCCCATCCCCTGGCCGCCGCGCTCCGACTTGCGATGGGGGGCCCGGTGGAAGCCGAGCAGGGTGGTGACCTGCGGGTCGCTGACCAGCACGATGTCGCCGCCGTTTCCGCCGTTTCCGCCATCGGGTCCGGCGAGCGGCTTGAACTTCTCGCGCTTGACCGAGACGCAGCCGTCACCGCCGTCACCGGCACGCAGGTGGAGCGTGACCTGGTCGACGAACGTCGCCATGACCGCCTCCTCACTGTGCGCTTAAACGGCTTGAGCGAGCCGAAGCTCGCTCAAGCGGATCGGCCGAAGCCGACGGGGGAACTACTCGGCTGCCGCCACGATGTTGATGACCTTGCGGCCGCCCTTCGCGCCGAACTCGACCGAACCTGCCGCGAGCGCGAACAGGGTGTCGTCGCCGCCACGGCCGACGTTCACGCCGGGGTGGAAGTGGGTGCCGCGCTGACGGACGATGATCTCGCCCGCGCTGACGACCTGGCCGCCGAAGCGCTTGACGCCGAGGCGCTGCGCGTTGGAGTCGCGGCCGTTACGGGTGGAGCTTGCGCCCTTCTTGTGTGCCATGGTGTCTCAGCCCCGCTCTACTTGATGCCGGTGATCTTGATGCGGGTGAGCTCCTGGCGGTGGCCCTGGCGCTTCTTGTACCCGGTCTTGTTCTTGAACTTCTGGATGACGATCTTCGGACCGCGCAGGTCGCCGACGACCTCGGCGGTCACGGTGATCTTGGCCAGGGCCTTGGCATCGTGGGTGATGGTGTCACCGTCGACGTGCAGCACGGGAACGAGGGTGACCTTGCCGTTCTCGTCGGCCTTGATGCGGTCGAGTACGACGACCGTACCGACCTCGACCTTTTCCTGGCGGCCGCCGGCGCGCACAACTGCGTAAACCACGTGTAACCCTAACTGTCTGACGGGAGTGTCCCGGCTGGCGCCGGGTGAAGTCCTGGTGTGATGATCGCGGGCTCAACCACGCGCATACCAAGGGTCAACAATACGTGATCCGCGGGGTTCCGGTCAAACCTCGTCGATGAGGCCCGGTGCCGCGTCGCGATCGGGCCGACGCGAGTGCCACAACCACAGCATCAGCACCGCCAGCAGCACCAGCGGGGTGAGGGAGAAGAAGGCGCCGACCGCGCTGACGAAGGCCTGCAGAAGCTGGTCGAGGGCGCCGAATCCGACGAGATTCAGGCCGAGGGCGACGACCTGTGCCACCAGGCTGTAGACGAACTGCACCACGAGCAGCAGCACGGCCCCGGTGGCGGAGGCGAGCAGCCCGCGGGCGATCACGTGCGCGAGGTTCAGCGCGCCTCCGATCGGCGCGATCACCCACAGGGCGAACAGGACCCCGACGGCGTAGGGCAGGTCGTAGCCGAGCACCTGGCCGACGAGGAAGGAGAGCTGGTCGACCGAGCCCACGTAGGCGAGCTGGCCGACGACTGTCGGCACGGCGTCCTGGAGCAGTCGCACGACGAGAACGCCGAGCGCGGTGATGAGAGCCGGGACGAAGCCCCGCTGACGCAGGACCCGCTGGGCCACGTTGCTCATCCGCTCACTCCTAGAATCGGGCCATGACCGTGTTGATCGACCAGCCTAGATGGCCGGCCCACGACATGCTCTGGTCCCACCTGGTCAGCGACCGCTCGCTCGACGAGCTGCACGCCTTCGCAGCGAGCATGGGCATCCCCCGCCGCGGCTTCGACCGCGATCACTACGACGTGCCGGAGCACCGCTACGACGAGCTGGTCGCCGCCGGCGCCGAACCGGTGACCATGCGCCAGCTGGTCGAGCGCCTGCGCGACAGCGGTCTGCGGGTCAGCCAGCGCGAGCGACGGGGGCTCTAAGCCGGGACGAACGATTACCAGGACACATCGAACCCTTCGACGCTGCGCACCACCCGGCCCGTCGAGATTCGGATGAAGAGGGTGGTCACCGAGGTGGCGCGGGCATCCACCGGATAGGAGTCCGAGACGCTCGCACCGTAGTCGGGGATGACCGTCAGCGCCGCATACTGTCCGTTGGGCGAGACGGAGAAGCCGTCGAAGCTTCCTTTGTAGTCGGCCGAGCCGAACAGGATGCTCACCGATCCCCCGGGCCCGGCGAGCACGAGGTAGCTGACGTAGTCGGCGGCGGTCCCGTCGTGGACCACCACCTGCTGCACCCGTCGCCCGTCTGGAAGCAACCGGATGTCCCCGCCGAAGCTGGGGCGCCCTCCCACGGCGGGCGGCTCCAGCCTGGTCTCGGTCCCGTCGCCGATCGAGTACCGCAGATAGCTGAGCGAATCGGCGAGCACCACCGACGAGCCATCGGGAGAGCTCGATCCCAGGGCCTGATAGACCCCCAACGGGGTGAGGGTGCCCGGCTTGGCCGCGTCGAGCACCAGCACCGACTGGTCGGCCGATTGGGCGACGATCGATGAACCGTCGCCGAGGAACGTCCAGCCGAGCACCGAGAGCGGTGCCCCGTCGAGGCCCACGACCGGAGACACGATGTGCTTGCCCGCGAAGTCGACGGTCATCAGGGTCCGATCGAACTCCCGGTCCGCCGCCGGTCCGGCGCTGGTGAAGGTGAAGCCGAGGAAGCCGCTCCGCGGTGACGACTGAAGAAGATCGATCGTCCCTGGGCCGGGGAGCACCGCCGACTCGGTGATCCGGCCGTCTCTGGAGACGAAGGAGAGGCCGTCGGTGCCGTCGTCCTGCACGGTGACCACCGCCAAGGCCTGGGGGAACAGGGCGAAGGACTGGATGCGCGTGGCCGAGTACACGGTCGTGGCGCCGCTGCCCGACAGACCGGTGGAAAGGATGCGGTCCGGTCCGTCACCTGGCACCGTCGGGTCGGCGCGATCGAGATACATGACCCGGGCGGCGGGAGTATGGAATCCGTGACTGAGCGTCGAGCGGGTCACCGAGCCGGTGCCCTGCCCGGTGACGTCCCGGACGGTGACGCGGTAGTCCGTGTCGTAGTGGAGTCGGCCCGTGAACGTCACCGCGAGAGTCTGGCCGTCCGCCGCCACCGTGAACGGCGCGGCCGGCGAGATCGTGACCTGCGCCGGAGTGACCTTGCCCAGCCGCTGGTTGGCGAACATCCGCAGCTGCTGGCCCGACGACTCGACAGCCTTGGCGCCGTCGATCGTCGCCGAGCTCAGCTTGGGGCCCTGCAGGTAGTCGAGGGCGACGAAGGAGCAGCAGGCGATCACGAGGAGCACGATCGCCGCGGCGATGCCGGCACGGAACCTGCGCATTCCCGCGACGGGATCAGTAAAGATATGGGTCACTCGGCTGCTCCACGTGCTTGACGTCGGACGGGATCACCGCGATCGGCTGGGCACTGGACCGGCTGGGATCGATGTCGAAGGTGCCGGTCACCCGCACCCACTGGTTCTTCTCGAACGAGGTAGTCCATCCCTGCTGGTAGACCGGAACCCCCACAGGTTGGGCGTCCACGGCGCAGCAGGTGATCACGAAGCGCGACACGTAGAAGACGTTCTCAGGATCGGCGGGGTCGGCGGTCACGAAACCGGTGACATCCACCGGCTTGTCCCTGAAGAAGGCTGGATCGCTGGTCTGGCGCAGCAGGGAGGCCCAGTCGGCGACGGTGAACTTGGCCGACGCTCCGGCCGGGGCCGAGTCCGCCTTGTCCAGCGACGCCGTGGACGATCCGGCCTGCCCCGCGTTGATCACCCGCTGGTCCGCGGTCGCCGTGGTGAGCGTCGCCGGGGGGACAACCACAAGGGCCACCGCTACGGCGAAGGTCACGACGATGCCGAGGACGGAGATGGCGAGACGCGCTCCCTCCGGCCGCCGGTCCGCATGCAAGTGCCCGTCGTCGTCGGGATCGTGTCGGGCGGATCCGCCTCTCAGCAGGCTCGCCACCACCAACGCCAGCCCCACGATCGTCAGCAGCACGGTGAACACGATGTACCGCGGGTGGATGTAGAGGATCAACTGCCCCGTGATCGCCAGCCAGGCGGTCGAGACCAGGGCAGCCGCGCACAGCGCGATCCCCTGCCATCGGCGGAACTCAGGCCACATAGTTCACCACCAATCCGACGAGAGCGCTGAGCAGCCCGACCAGCGCCGTGAGCAGCACCAGGGTCCGCACCGTGAAGGTCGTGCGCATCAGGCTGAGCATCTTGATGTCGACGATCGGGCCGAAGAGCAGGAACACCGCGATCGACCCCGGCATGAAGGTCGTGGCGAAAGGGAGGATGAAGAACGAGTCGACATTCGAGCAGATCGAGATGACGAAGGCGAGCACCATCATCGCGAGGATCGACCAGAGCGGATCGCTCCCCAGCCCGAGCAGCACCGATCGGGGCACGCCGACCTGCACCGCGCCGGCGATGATGGATCCGATGAACAGCGCGGGCATGATCGTACCGAGCTCATGACCGAACAGCTCGACACTCCGCGACCAGCGGGCTCCCCTGCCGTGCTCGTGCCTGGCCGGCACCCTGCACTCGGCTGCGAAGCCGGGCGTCAGCAGGGAGTCCTGGTGCGGATGCCGGGAGAAGAGCCAGCCGAGCAGATTCGCGATCAGGAACCCACCCACGATCCGCGCGATGAAGATCGGGCTGTCGTAGCCGAAGGCCTGACCCGTGGTGACGATGGTGATGGGGTTCAGGATCGGCGCGGCCAGCAGGAACGCCACCGAGTCCGAGACGGCGACGCCCTTCACCATCAGTCCCCGAGCCAGCGGCACGTTGCCGCACTCGCAGACCGGCAGCAGGACGCCGACCAGCGAGATGACCGCACGTCGGGCGAGCGCGTTCCGGGGCAGTATGCGGGCGATCCACCGGTCCGGAACCCAGACCTGCACCACTACCGACAGCAGCACGCCCAGGATCACGAAGGGCAGCGATTCCACGATCACGCTGATGCTCAGCGTGACGAGGTCCTGCAGCCGATCGGGCAGCGACCATTCCCCGAGACCCTGCGTGAGCGCGCGGACCGCGAACATGCCCACGATGCCGATCACGCCGATCAGCAGGCCGAGCCCGGCACGCCGTGGTGCTTGCCGTGACGCGGCACGCTTGCGCTCGGCCACCCGGTTGCCCACCAGCGGCATCCTAGGCGATCGACCTGTCTACTGGTTGTTCTGTGCGCTCTCCGGCGTCACGTTCCCCGCGCTGGACACCCGGCGCGAGGTGCGCGAACGACCCTGCCCCGGCTGCTTCGGCTCGGGGAGCGCGTCGAGCACCGAGTCGAGGATCTGCTCGGCGTCGTGGGTGCTGATCCTGCGCGGCGCCCGGCTGACCTTCTTGACCGGGATGTCCAGGATCGCGACGGCGGCCTCCGCCGCGGCGACCGAGGCCTTTTCGGCGACCGAGGCCTTTTCGGCGACCGAGGCCTGCTCGATGGCCGAGGCCTGCTCGATGGCCGAAGCCTGCTCGACCGCCGAGGCAGGGGCATCCGCCGCCGGCTCGTGCGGGATGGTGCTCGCGGCGATCTGCGCCAGGGCGTTCTTCACGTCGTCGGTGATGGCGTGGGTTCCGCCGTTCTTCGGCGCGGTCGAGGCCGAGCGTCCGGCATCCCCGTTGTTCGATCCGCCCTTGCCGCCGCGACGGCGTCCCCCGCCGGTCTCCGGCTGCGGGGTCTGGCGGTGCTTGGTCACCGGATCGTGGTGCACGATGATGCCGCGGCCGGCACAGACCTCGCACGGCTCGCTGAAGGACTCGATCAGACCGAGCCCGAGCTTCTTGCGGGTCATCTGCACGAGGCCCAGCGAGGTGACCTCCGCCACCTGATGCTTGGTGCGGTCGCGGCTCAGGCACTCCACCAGCCGGCGCAGCACCAGGTCGCGGTTCGACTCGAGCACCATGTCGATGAAGTCGACCACGATGATTCCGCCGATGTCGCGCAGCCTCAGCTGGCGGACGATCTCCTCGGCCGCCTCGAGGTTGTTCTTGGTGACCGTCTCCTCGAGGTTGCCGCCCGAGCCGACGAACTTTCCGGTGTTCACGTCGACCACGGTCATCGCCTCGGTGCGGTCGATGACCAGCGAGCCGCCGGAGGGCAGCCAGACCTTGCGGTCGAGGGCCTTCTCGATCTGCTCGCTGATGCGGTATTCGTCGAAGGAGTCGGCCGTGCCCTCGTAGGTCTGCACGCGATCGATGAGGTCAGGCGCCACCTGCCTGAGGTAGGCGGTGATGGTGGCCTCGGCATCCGCTCCGTCGATCACCAGCTTGTGGAAGTCCTCGTTGAAGACGTCGCGCACGATCTTGACCAGCAGATCGGGCTCGCTGTGCAGCAGGGCCGGCGCCTGCACCTTCTCCAGCGCCTCGCTGATCGCCGCCCACTGCGAGGTGAGCCGGTTGACGTCGAGGGTGAGCTGCTCCTCGGTGGCGCCCTCGGCCGCGGTGCGCACGATAACTCCGACGTTCTCGGGCAGCACCTCCTTGAGGATCTTCTTGAGACGGGCGCGCTCGGTGTCCGGCAGCTTGCGGCTGATGCCGCTCATCGACCCGTTCGGCACGTAGACGAGGTAGCGACCGGGCAGCGAGACCTGGCTGGTGAGCCGCGCCCCCTTGTGACCGACCGGATCCTTGGTCACCTGCACCAGCACCTTGTCACCGGGCTTGAGCGCCAGCTCGATGCGACGGGCCTGGTTCTTGCCGCCCTCCGAGTTCTCGGCGGCCGCCGCCCAGTCCACCTCGCCGGAGTAGAGCACGGCGTTGCGCCCGCGTCCGATGTCGACGAAGGCCGCCTCCATCGACGGGAGCACGTTCTGCACCCGGCCGAGGTAGACGTTGCCGATCAGGCTGGCATCCGCAGCCTTGGCCACGTAGTGCTCGACCAGCACGCCGTCCTCGAGCACGCCGATCTGGATGCGGTCGTGCTTGGAGCGGACCACCATCACCCGGTCGACGGCCTCGCGACGGGCCAGGAACTCGGCCTCGGTGACCACCGGACGGCGGCGGCCGGCGTCGCGGCCATCGCGACGGCGCTGCTTCTTGGCCTCGAGGCGGGTCGAGCCCTTGACCCTGGTGGGCTCGTTGCTCGGCTCCGGCTGCTGGCGAGGCTGGCGCACCTTGACGACGGTGTTGGCCGAGCCGCCGCCGTTGCCGTTGTCCCGGTCATCGCCCTCGCGACGCCGGTTGCGGCGGCGGACCGAACCGGCCTCCTCGCCGTCCGGCTCGGGGGCGCGGGCCCCCAGCTGACGCGGGTCGATGGTCGGCAGCGGAGGGGCCTGGAACAGCAGCGAGGTCGTGGACAGCGGCGGGGTCGCCGGCGGCTCGGCGGTCACCTGCGGCTCGGCGGTCCCCTGCGCGAGGTCGGGCCTCTTCGGGGCCGTGACCTTCTCAGCGGGGTCGGTCTTCTCCGCGGGGTCGGTCTTCTCCGCCGCGTCGGCCTTCTCGCCGACCGGCTCCGCCGCCTTCTTCGACGCCCGTTTGCGCGGCGCCTTGGCCGGCGGCTCGGTCTGCGCTGCCGGCTCGCCGGCGGCATCCCGATCGGCCGCGTCGGGCGCCGCCCCGGGAGCGCCGGTCCCGACCGCGTCGGCCGCGGCCTTGGGGGCGCTCGCCTTGCGGGGTGCGCGCTTCTTGGGGGCGGCGACCGGGGCCTCGGCCGGGGTCTGGGCGTCGACGCCGTCGGTGTTGTCTGTCGTGTCCACCATCTCTGGTGTGCTCCTAGCCCGGGCCTGGGGGCCGCGCCTCCCGGCCGGGTACTCTCTCGCGCGCCCTCGCGGCGCTAATCCTGTCGATCCGACCTGCCGGCGATTCACTCGGCCACGGTCTGGTTCGTACCTTCACTTTCGGAACTGGCTATCCGACACGCTCTGCGGTGCGATCTCCCGACGATCGGGACGTTGCTCCTGCGCGGCCCGGGTGGTGCCCGGTAAGCATTTACTGGCGTCGGCCCGAGCGCGGCTCGGCGACTAGTACAAATTATCGCACGCATTGTCATTAGCACCGCATTGGGGCCGTCCAATCGATCCGAGTCGGGATGACGACCGCCGGATGGTCTGGTCCACCGCGGTCAAAAATAGGATACTGATTGTCACGAGCCACTGCGGCTCGATGCCCCTCACCATTCGACGACGAAGCAGAGGCAGGTGGACGATGACCCATCCGGATTCGATGGAATCGCGCGTGGCGGCGCTGGAGGAGCGCCTGCGGGAATCGGAGGACCGGCTCAGGCTCCTCGAGGACGAACGCGAGATCCGGGAGCTGCTGGCGGCATACGGCTTCACCGTCGACTCCTGCCTGGACGACGCCTACGTCGATCTCTTCACCTCGGACGGCGTGATGGACCTGTCCATAGGCGGCACCGGAGCCTATGCGAGCGCCGTGCGGTGGGAGGGCACCGAGGGCATCCGCGGCTTCATCTCCGACCCCGCGGGCAACCACGACCCCCGGTACTACGGCAAGGTCCTGCATCTCCAAGGGAACAACCTCGTCATTCGGGTCACCGGAGACGAGGCCGTCGCCAACTCGTACTCCGTGGTCCTGTTCGTCACGGACGCGGAGACCGTCATCCGCACCGCCGGAGCCAACGAGTGGGCCTTCCGTCGCGAGCACGGCCGGTGGCGCTACCTGCGGCGCACCCGCCGCGAGGTCGGCAGCTCCGAGTTCGAGAAGATCCTGCGGACGACCCTGGGAAGCCGTCCCTTCGCCGCCCCGATGACGGAATAGGCCGGCGCCCGGCCCCTTGGGCATGTCCAGAGACCGCCCATTACGGTCATGCGATAATCCGAGCATGGATGCCCCGGCCACCGCCCAGCGACCGATCCGCAGCTCTCTCGGGGTCGCCGTCCTCGGCGTCGCGGGCTGGCTCCTGGCCTTCGTGCAGGTGCTCATCCTGTTCGCCGCGCTGGAGGCCGAGCGCCATCCGGCCCTCGGCGGAGTGGATGCGGCCCTCGGCATCCCCGTCGCCTTCCCGAGCCTGGGGCTGTTCGCCTTCATCGCCGCCGTCGGGGTGACCAGGCTCGGCGGAACCGGCTTCGCCCGATGGTTCTCGATCGTGAGCGTGGTCGTCATCGCCGCGGGCGCCGTCTACCTCGGCTGGGCGATGGTCGCCGGATTCTCGGGACTGTCGCTGCTGCAGTTCCTGTTCGCCATCGGCGCGCTGGCGCTCGCGATCTCCTGGTTGCGCGCTCCCGCGGCGCCGGCGGTGCCGGCCGCCACGCGTCGCTGGATCCTCGGCGGCTTCCTGGTGCTCGTCGGAGCGCTGGGGTTCCTGGCCGCGATCTCGCTGGCGGTGGACAAGGTGCTCGCCATCATCGCACCCGGAACCGCCCTGAGCTGCGACTTCAGTCTCGTCGTTCAGTGCGGCGCCAATCTCTCCTCGCCGCAAGGATCCGCCTTCGGCTTTCCCAACCCGCTGATCGGGCTCGGCGGCTTCCTCGCGCCCTTCGTGGTGGGGCTCGCGGTGCTCTCGGGAGCGCGGCTGAGCCGCTGGCTCTGGCTCACTTTCAATCTCGGGCTGGCGGGAGCGCTCGCCTTCGTCATCTGGCTGATGTCGCAGAGCATCTTCGTGCTCGGAACGCTCTGCCCGTGGTGCATGCTCGTGTGGGCGGTGACCATCCCCGCGTTCTGGCTGGTCACTTTCCGCTCTTTCGCCGACGGCTACCTCGGCTCGGCGCCGAGGAGGATCGCGGAGGCGCTCTACAGCTTCACGCCCTTCATCACGATCGCCAGCTACATCGTGGTGGCGATCATCGCGCAGGTCTGGCTGGACGTGATCAGCTACCTCTGAGCATCCCGCGCCTCGGAGCATCCCGCGTTCCTCGATCGCGGCCCCCAATCCCATCGAGTTGACGCAAATCGACCTTCTCGCGAGACGTTAGGTCGATTTGCGTCATCTCGGCGCGGCGTCGGAATCCCCGTGGCACGGTCGGCTTCGGGAATTCAGGACGTCGGGCGGCGTCGGTCGAGATAGCCCACCATTGCTTCCCCGAACGGGCCCTCAGTCCGACCGTGCCGATGGACGCCGTTTCAGGGCGGAGGGACAGCGTTCCGAGCGTGCGGCGGGACGGGACAGCGCTCCGCGAGAGGGGCGGGGCAGCGGGAATGCTGCGGAGCGCGCTCAGCCGAACCAGAGCGCGAGCTCGCGCGCGGCGGACTCCGGCGAGTCGGAGCCGTGCACCAGGTTCTGCTGCACCGCGAGCCCCCAGTCCCTGCCCAGGTCGCCGCGGATGGTGCCGGGGGCAGCGGTGGTCGGGTCGGTGGTGCCCGCCAGCGAGCGGAAGCCCTCGATCACGCGCTCCCCCGCGATCCGCAGGGCGACCACCGGACCGGACTCCATGAACTCGACCAGCGGCTCGTAGAAGGGCTTGCCCTGGTGCTCCTCGTAGTGCTTGCCGAGCAGCTCCCGATCGGCGTCGACCAGCTTGATGTCGACCAGCTGATAGCCCTTGGCCTCGATCCGGCGCAGGATCTCGCCGGTCAGGTTGCGGGAGACCCCGTCCGGCTTGACCAGGACGAGGGTTTCTTCGACGGTGCTCACGATGTCTCCTTGGGGTCGGTGGCGGGGTCGGCAACGGGGCCGGTTGCTGGGTCGAGACCGGGGTCGACGGTGGTGTCGCCGGCGAAGGGGTCGTCGGGCGCGGGGTGCTCGGCGAGATGCCGGGCCTTGGCCGCATCGAGCCTCCGGCCGGTGACGAAGCAGTAGATCCAGATGCCCAGGAACCCGGCGCCGATGAAGAACATCAGCGTCAGGAGGACGCCTGAGGCGACGATCGCGAGCTGCAGCAGCCAGCCGAGCCAGCGACCCCAGCGGTAGCGGACCAGCCTGCCGTCGATCGCGAGCAGCACGATCATGCCGATCCCGGCCCCGAAGGCCAGCCCGGCTGGCAGCACCTTGAGCGCGAAGACGGCGAGGGTCACGAAGAACAGCAGCACCGCCTCGAGCAGAAGCGCGATCGACAGCAGCGACTCGAGGGCGCTGCGTTCGCGCCGGGGGCGGCGAGCGGATGCCCTGGCCATCATCGCTTCCAGCCCTCGGCCTCGGCGATCTCGATGGCCTCGGCGATCAGGGTGATGGAACCGGTGACGACCACGCCGCGTCGCGGCGACTGGGCCGCCCACTCCCGGGCCTCGGCGAGAGCCGCCGCAGCGTCGTGGTGCGCGAAGGTGGAGCCCTGTCCTGCGATCCCGCGCACGATCCCGGCGAGCTCGTCGACCGGGATCGCCCGCTCCGAGTGCGAGGAGGTGACGTCGAAACGGGTGCCGACGGTGGCCAGCGCCCCGACTATGCCCCTGGCGTCCTTGTCGCCGAGGACGCCGAGGACCACGGCCACCTCGTCGAAGGTGAAGTAGGTGGCGATCGACTTGGCGACGGCGAGCGCCCCGTCGGGGTTGTGCGCCGCGTCCACGATCACCGTCGGCTCGATGCCGATCACCTGGAGGCGTCCCGGCGAGGTTGCGGTGCCGATGCCCTCGGCGAGAACGTCGCCGACGAGCATCTGCTGCCCGCCGCCGAGGAAGGACTCCACCGCGGCGATCGCCACTGCGGCGTTCTGCGCCTGGTGGTCGCCGAACAGGGGGAGGAAGAGGTCGTCGTACCGGCCGGCGAGGCCGCGCACCGAGATCACCTGCCCGCCGACCGCGACGGTGTTGGAGAGCAGCTCGAAGGCAGTCCCCTGCACGGCGATCGACGACTCGCTCAGCTCGGCCGCCCGCTCGAGCTCGGCGAGCGCCGTCGGCGGCTGCGCCGCGGTCACCACGGTGGCGGCCGGCTTGATGATGCCCGACTTGGTGCGCGCGATCTCGGCGACGGTGTTGCCCAGCCGGGCGGTGTGATCCAGCGAGATCGGGGTGAACACGGCGACCTGCCCGTCGCCGACGTTGGTGGAGTCCCATTCGCCGCCCATGCCGACCTCGATCACCGCGACGTCCACCGGGGCGTCGGCGAAGCTGGCGAAGCCCAGGGCGGTGAAGGCCTCGAAGAAGGTCAGCGGGGGCTCCCCGGCCGCGTCGAGCTCGATGTCCACCATGTTCAGATACGGCTCGATGTCGCGGTAGTTGCTGACGAAGGCCTCGTTCGAGATCGGCTCGCCGTCGATCATGATCCGCTCGTTCACCCGCACCAGGTGCGGGCTGGTGAGCAGGCCCGTGCGCAGCCCGTATGCCCGCAGGATGCTCTCGGTGATCCGGCTGGTCGAGGTCTTGCCGTTGGTCCCGGTGATGTGGATGATCGGGTACGCGCGCTGCGGATCCCCGAGCAGCTCGGCCACCCTCCTGGTCGGTGCGAGCCTCGGCTGCGGGCTGCCCTCCCCCATGCGGAGGATCAGCTCGCGATACACGTCGTCGGCGTCGCGCTGGAAGAACGCGTCGTCGCCGAGCTCAGGGTCGTCAGACATCGATCGCGGCTCCCGCCTTCTTCAGCTCGACGAGCACGTCGCCGCCGTTCGCGTACTGCCCGGCCCTCACCAGGGACCGGTAGGCGCCCGCTGCGCCGTGCGTCGCAGCATAGGCCTCAACATCGCCCTCGGTGGGGATCGCGCTGAACGAGGTGGCCAGCGTCTCGGCCGAGATCGTCTCGGCGAAGGGCGCGACGCCCTCCTGCTCGGTCTCCGAGGCGAAGTACAGCCGGAGCTCGATCCGATCGCTCACCTCGAGCCCCGCGGCCTTGCGGGTGTCCTGCACCGCGCGGATGAGGTCGCGGGCAAGGCCCTCGGCCTCCAGCTCCCAGGTGGTCTGGGTGTCGAGGATCACGAAGCCGCCGTCGCCGGTGAAGGCGACCGCGACATCCGCCGCCGCCTGGAGCACGAACTCGTACTCGCCGTCCAGCAGCTCCACGCCGCCGGCGACGACCGCGCCGTCCGCGACCGTGTAGTCGCCGGACTTGGCCGCGGCGATCACCGCCTGCACCTGCTTGCCGATCCGCGGGCCGAGCGCCCTGGCGTTCACCGCGAGCTGCTGCCGCACGCCGTACCGGGCGGCGCTGTCGGCCAGCAGGGGCTCGAGCCGCACCGCCTTGACGTTCAGCTCCTCGCGCAGGATGTCCGCGAAGCGGGCCAGGGCCTCCGACTCCGCGCTCACCACCGCCAGCTCGGCGAGCGGGAGCCGCACGCGCAGGCCGGTCGCCTTGCGCAGGCCGAGGCCGGCCGACGCGATCTCGCGCACCCGGTCCATGGTCTCGACCAGGGCGTCGTCCTCGGGGAAGAGGGTCTCGTCAGGCCAGTCCTGCAGGTGCACGCTGCGGCCGCCGGTGAGCCCCTGCCAGACCTGCTCGGTGATCAGCGGCAGGAGCGGCGCGGCCAGCCGGCACAGTGCCTCCAGCACCGTGTAGAGGGTGTCGAAGGCCTCGGGATGGTCGCCCGACCAGAACCGGTCGCGGCTGCGGCGCACGTACCAGTTGGTGAGCACGTCGGCGAAGTCGCGGAGCCTGCCCGCGGCGATCGGGCTGTCCAGCGCCTCCAGGTCCGCGGTGACCTCGACGATCAGGCGCCGGGTCTTGGCGAGCAGGTACCGGTCGAGCACCGCGCTCGAGTCGTAGCGCAGGGAGGCCTCATACCCCGAGGCGTTCGCGTACAGGCTGAAGAAGTAGTAGCTGTTCCAGAGCGGCAGCAGCAGCTGCCGCACCCCCTCGCGGATCCCCTCCTCGGTGACGACGAGATTGCCGCCCCTGATCACGGACGAGGACATCAGGAACCAGCGCATCGCATCCGCGCCGTCCCGGTCGAAGACCTCGTTGACGTCGGGGTAGTTGCGCAGGGACTTCGACATCTTCTGCCCGTCCGAGCCGAGCACGATTCCGTGGCTGATCACGTTGCTGAAGGCCGGGCGGTCGAACAGAGCGGTGGAGAGGGCGTGCATCACGTAGAACCAGCCGCGGGTCTGCCCGATGTACTCAACGATGAAGTCGGCCGGGCTGTGGCTGTCGAACCAGTCCTGGTTCTCGAAGGGGTAGTGCACCTGGGCGAAGGGCATCGACCCCGAGTCGAACCAGACGTCGAAGACGTCCTCGATCCGGCGCATGGTCGACCTTCCGGTCGGGTCGTCGGGATTCGGCCTGGTCAGCTCGTCGATGAACGGACGGTGCAGGTCGTCGGGACGCACGCCGAAGTCGCGCTCCAGCTCGTCGAGCGAGCCGTAGACGTCGATCCGCGGATACCGCGGGTCGTCGCTCTTCCAGACCGGGATCGGCGAGCCCCAGTAGCGGTTGCGCGAGACCGACCAGTCGCGGGCGCCGGCCAGCCACTTGCCGAACTGCCCGTCCTTGACGTTCTCCGGCACCCAGTTGATCCGCTGGTTGAGCTCGCTCATCCGGTCGCGGAACTCGGTGACCCGCACGAACCAGCTCGACACCGCCTTGTAGATCAGCGGATTGCGGCAGCGCCAGCAGTGCGGGTAGCTGTGCTCGTAGCTCGCCACCCGTAGCAGCCGGCCGTCCGCCCGGAGTCTCTGGGTGAGCGGCTTGTTCGCATCCGACCAGAGCTGGCCGGCGACCTCCGGCACCTGCGCCAGGAACCTGCCGCCCTCGTCCAGCGAGATGATGACCGGGATGCCGGCCTCGGCGCAGGTCAGCTGATCGTCCTCGCCGTAGGCGGGGGCCTGGTGCACGATGCCGGTGCCCTCCCCCGTCGCCACATAATCGGCCACCAGGATCTGCCAGGCGTTCTCGGTTCCCCAGGTGCCCGCATCCGCGTAGTAGTCCCAGAGGCGGGCGTAGCGGATGCCGCCGAGCTCCTCCCCGAGGAAGCGCCGGCTCACCGCCGCGAGGGCGTCCTCGCCCGAGGCGTAGCCCAGGTCCTTGGCGTAGGCGGCGACGGTGTCGGTGGCGAGCAGGAACTCCGCGGCCCCCTCCGCCGTGCCGTCGGCAGCCCCGTTCGGCCCGCTCGGCAGCACCGCGTACTCGATGGAGGGGCCCACCGCGAGAGCGAGGTTGGTCGGCAGGGTCCACGGCGTGGTGGTCCAGGCCAGGGCCTTCACCCCGGTCAGCCCCAGGCTCTCCGCCTTCGCCCCGTCGAGCGGGAAGGTGACGGTGACCGACTGGTCCTGGCGCATCTTGTAGACGTCGTCGTCCATCCGCAGCTCGTGGTTCGAGAGCGGGGTCTCGTCGTGCCAGCAGTAGGGCAGCACGCGGAAGCCTTCATAGGCGAGGCCCCTGTCGTAGAGCTGCTTGAAGGCCCAGATCACCGACTCCATGTAGGTGATGTCGAGGGTCTTGTAGTCGTTCTCGAAGTCCACCCACCTGGCCTGGCGGGTGACGTACTCCTCCCACTCCTGGGTGTACTCGAGCACCGACTCGCGCGCCTTCGCGTTGAAGACGCCGATGCCCATCTCCTCGATCTCGCTCTTCTCGGTGATCCCGAGCTGGCGCATCGCCTCCAGCTCGGCCGGAAGGCCGTGGGTGTCCCAGCCGAAGCGGCGGTGCACCTGCTTGCCGCGCATGGTCTGGAAGCGGGGGAACAGGTCCTTGGCGTAGCCGGTGAGCAGGTGGCCGTAGTGGGGCAGTCCGTTGGCGAAGGGCGGCCCGTCGTAGAAGACCCACTCCGGGCATCCCTCGCGCCGCTCGATCGAGGCGCGGAAGGTGTCGTCCCTCTTCCAGAAGGCGAGGATGCCGTCCTCGATCGCCGGGAAGCTCGGCGACGGGGTCAGCGGCTCATCCGGCCTGCCTGCATCAGCACTGCCTGCATTAGCGCTGCGGGGATACGACATGGGGCTCCTGTGTGTGGCTGCTTCTGCTCCACGAGGACGACCTCTCGGCCGCGGTACCACCCCGCTTGCCCGCCTGGACGGACCTCTTGCGCATCTCTCATGCACCTCGGCTGTGACGGGCCACCCGCCGGGATCTACTGGGCGGTCGCCCGCCGTTCTGCCCGGGACTCCCCGGTGATGGCCGGATCGATGTCGTTGCAGACGATCGTACCGTGCTTCGGCCCGTCGCTCGCCCCGGCCCGTCTCTCGCCGGAGGCTGCAGTTCGCCGCTTCCCGGTGCGACACTGAGACGATGACCCAGGCCGCACCGACGAGGACCGGCGCGAGCTCCACCGTGGTCATCGCCCTCGGCGCCAACCTGCTGGTGGCCGTGGCGAAGACCATCGCGTCGGTCGTCACCGGCTCGGCGTCCATGGTCGCGGAGGCGGCGCACTCCTGGGCCGACTTCGGCAACGAGATCTTCCTGCTCGTCGCGGATCGCCGCTCCGGCAAGGCCGGCGATGCACGGCATCCGCTCGGCTTCGGGCGGGAGTCCTACGTCTGGTCGATGATCGCGGCCTTCGGGATCTTCACCGCCGGCGCCGTGGTCTCGATAGTGCACGGCATCCAGCAGCTGTTCTCGCCGGAGGAGACGACCGACCAGCTGGTCGCCTACATCGTGCTCGGCGTGGCCTTCGTGCTCGAGGGGACCAGCTTCCTGCAGGCCTTCCGCCAGTCGAGGAAGGGCGGCCGCGCACGCGGACTGAGTCCCGCCCGCTACGCGCTCACCACCTCGAACGCGACCCTGCGCGCGGTGTTCGCCGAG